>Ga0209935_1000115_pt1 | contig 321873 bp, 280 predicted proteins | sample ThiBio_1000_plan_2_FD_183958 | JGI IMG/M metagenome (GOLD analysis project Ga0209935, IMG submission 183958) | Wastewater bioreactor microbial communities from Cape Town, South Africa - Thiocy_cont_1000_plan (SPAdes) | ecosystem: Engineered > Bioreactor > Thiocyanate-remediating >...
CCTTTTGCTGACAAACCAGCATCCATTCATGCGGCTCAACATGGGAGCGTCCACCGGAGAATCCGGAGAGTGAAATTACAGGGCCGCTACTTCACCGGCTCCCGTCCACCGGAAAATCCGGATACCCGTTCGTTTTGCTCCTGTTTGCCCCGCTGAAGCTGGTATGTGAAGTGCTTTGAGATTGGAGATCATAAAAAAGTGGCGGCAATGCAAAACAACGGAGACAAACAGATCAAGGTGTGCGATTGCAATCGCACCGGCAGCATCGACGCGGCGGCGCTCGCCGGCGCGGTGGGCGCCGGCCTTGCCCTTTCCTTCCACAGCGCGCTGTGCCGCGGCGAAATCGGCGAAGCCGACGCGGCCTGTCGCAGCGCCGGCGAACTGCTGATCGGCTGCACGCAGGAAGCCGCGCTGTTCTCCGAGCTTTCCGACGACGCCGAACGCAGCGAGCCGGTGCGTTTCTTCAATATCCGCGAACTCGCCGGCTGGTCGGCCGAGGGCGCTGCGGCGACGCCGAAGATGGCTGCGCTGATCGCCGCCGCGCAGTTGCCCGATCCCGAACCGGTGGCCGGCGTAACCCTGCGTTCGGCCGGCAACCTGCTGATCGTCGGCGAAGCCGGTGCCGCCCTTGGCTGGGCCGAGCGCCTCAAGGATCAACTGGACGTCAGCGTGCTGATCGACGGCCGCGCCGGTGCGGCCGCCGCCGAATTGCCGGCCACCCGCGTCTATCCGCTGTTCTCCGGCAGCGTGACCTCGCTCGGCGGCCACCTCGGCGCCTTCGACGTGCGCTGGACGCAGGACAACCCGATCGACCTCGAACTTTGCGTGCGCTGCAACGCCTGCATCCGCGCCTGTCCGGAAGGCGCCATCGGTTACGACTATCAGGTCGACATGGAGCGCTGCCGCTCGCACGAGGCCTGCGTCGCCGCCTGCGCCGACGTCGGCGCGATCGACTTCGCGCGCAGCGCCGCCGATGCCGCGCGCGAGGACCGCTACGACCTGATCCTCGATCTTTCCGCCGAACCGCTGCTGAAGCGCGTCGAGCCGCCGCAGGGCTACCGCGCGCCGGGCCGCGATCCGCTCGACCAGGCGCTCGCCGTGCAGGACCTGCTGGCGCTCACCGGCGATTTCGACAAGCCGCAGTACGTCGCCTACCGCGACACGCTGTGCGCGCACAGCCGCGCGAAGCAGCCAGGCTGCAGCAACTGCATCGAGGCCTGCGCGACGCAGGCCATCGTCTCGGTCGGCGACAAGATCAAGGTCGATCCCTATCTCTGCCAGGGCTGCGGCACCTGTGCCACGGTCTGCCCGTCGGGCGCGCTGAGCTATCAATACCCGCGCGTCGCCGACCTCGGCCTGCGCGTCAAGACGCTGCTCGGCGCCTACGCCAAGGCCGGCGGCGCGGCGCCGGTAATTCTTTTCCATTCGGCAGCGACCGGACGGGCGTTGATCGACCAGTTGGCGCGGCGCGGCAAGGGCCTGCCGGCGCGCGTGATCCCGGTCGAAACGTGGAGCGCCGACGCGGTCGGCCTCGACCTGCTGCTCGGCTGCTACGCGCTGGGCGCCGCGCAGGTCGCGGTGCTCGGCGCCGGCTCGCACGACCTGACGTCACTGCGCCGGCAGGCCGCGCACGCGCAGACCATCGTCACCGCCCTCGGCTACGCCGGCGAGCACTTCCGCATCATCGACGCGGCCGACGCCGTGCCGGCGCTCGAAGCCGCCCTCTGGGACTGGGTTCCGGCCGCCGTCGTCGGCACGCCGGCGGAGTTCCGCCTGCTTTCCGAAAAGCGCACGACGTTGACCTTCGCCATCGAACATCTGGCCCGGCACGCGCCGACGCCGCAGCGCGAAATCGCCCTGGCGGCCGGCGCGCCCTTCGGCAGCGTCGCCGTCAGCGACGCCTGCACGCTCTGCAGCGCCTGCGTCGGCGCCTGTCCGGCCGGCGCGCTGAAGGCCGCCGCCGATGCGCCGCGCCTGTCCTTCCTCGAAGCGCAATGTCTGCAGTGCGGCCTGTGCGAGAAGAGCTGCCCGGAAAACGCGATCACGCTGATGCCGCGCCTGCTGCTCGACGGCGGTCGCCGCGAGCGCGTGCTGCGCGAAGCCGAGGTTTTCTGCTGTACCGCCTGCGGCAAGCCGATGGGCGCCAAGCCGCTGATCGACGCCATGCTAGCCAAGCTGGCCGGCCACTCGATGTTCGCCGGCGCCGACGCGCAGGCGCGCCTGTCGATGTGCGCGGACTGCCGCGTGGTCGACTTGATGAAGAACGAAAAGAGCGCGCAAGCCTGGGAACTCGACGAATGAATGCCAACACCGCCCACCCCGACGTCAACCGCGCCGCCGTGCCGCCCGCGCCCGACTGGTCCGAGGAGGACCGGGCGCGCGCCGACCACTATGCGCTGCTCGCGCAGCTCTTCTACGCGCCGCCCGACGCGCTGCTGCTCGCCGCGCTGGCGACCACCGGCAAGAGCCTCGCGCACGGCACGGGGCCGCTCGCCGCCGCCTGGACGGCGCTCGCCGACAGCGCGGCGCAGGCCGATCCGGACGCCGTTCAGGACGAATACGAGCGCCTGTTCGTCGCCATCGGCAAGCCCGAGGTGACGCTCTGCGGCTCCTACTACCAGACCGGCTTCCTGCACGAAGAGCCGCTCGCCGACCTGCGCGACGACCTCGCCCGGCTCGGCCTCGGGCGGCGCGCCGGGATCGGCGAAACCGAGGACCACGTCGCGGCGCTGAGCGAAGTGATGCGCCACCTCGTCGTCACCGGGCCGGACGCCGCCGGTCTGGCGCGCCAGCACGAATTTTTCGTGCGCCACCTGCAGCCCTGGTACGGCGCCCTGTGCGACGCGCTGGCGCAGCAGGAAGGTTTCTACGCGCGGGTCGGCGCCCTGACCCGCGCTTTTCTGGATATCGAGAGCGAAGCGTTCTCGTTCGATTGAACGGTTTTGCCGGAGGAGGATGAGCATGGACAACAAACAAGCCAAACCAGCCAGACAGGCCAATCTCAAGCGCCGCAGCTTTCTGCTGACGCTGGGCGCGGGCAGCGCCGGCGCGGCGGCGGTCGTCGTCGGCGGAACGCCGAACGGCGGCGCCGCGCAGGCCGTGCAGCAGGCGCTCGCCGAGCCGGAACAGGGCCAGGGCCAGGGCTACGCCCTGAGCGAGCACGTTCGCAACTATTACCGCACGACGCGGGTTTGAGTCGGAGAGACGCTCGATGCTTACCAGAAAATCCAGCACGGCAGGCGGCAACCAGCGCCTGCGCAGCACGGCCGCCCGCGCGGCGCAGACCAAGCTGGGCGATTTCGCCCGCACGATGGACCGCCGCGCCTTCCTGAAGCGTTCCGGCCTCGTCGCCGGGGCCGGCGCCCTGGCCACGCAGCTGCCGTACAACATGATCGGCAGCGCCGACGCAGCGGACGCGGCCAATCCGCCGGCCGGCGCCGGCGGCACCGAAATTAAGCGCACCGTGTGCACCCACTGCTCGGTCGGCTGCGCCGTCGATGCCGTCGTGAAGAACGGCGTCTGGGTGCGCCAGGAGCCGGTCTTCGACTCGCCGATCAACCTTGGCGCGCACTGCGCCAAGGGCGCCTCGGTGCGCGAGCACGGGCACGGCGACTATCGTCTGAAGTACCCGATGAAGCTGGTCGACGGCAAGTACCAGAAGATCAGCTGGGAACAGGCGATGAACGAGGTCTCCGAGCGCCTGCTCAAGCTGCGCAAGGAAGCCGGCCCGGATTCGGTGTACTGGATCGGCTCCTCCAAGCACAGCAACGAACAGGCCTACCTGCTGCGCAAGTTCGTTTCCTTCTGGGGCACCAACAACTGCGACCACCAGGCCCGCATCTGCCACTCGACCACGGTCGCCGGCGTTGCCAATACCTGGGGTTACGGCGCGATGACCAACTCCTACAACGACATGCAGAATTCGAAGGCGATGCTGTTCATCGGCTCGAACGCCGCCGAGGCGCATCCGGTGTCGCTGCTGCACGTCCTGCACGGCAAGGAGAACGGCGCCAAGATGATCGTTGTCGATCCGCGCTTCACGCGCACGGCGGCCAAGGCCGACATCTTCTCGCGCATCCGTTCGGGCACCGACATCCCCTTCATCTGGGGCATGCTCTACCACATCTTCAAGAACGGCTGGGAAGACAAGGAATACCTCAAGGCCCGCGTGCACGGCATCGACAAGGTCAAAGAGGAGATCATGAAGTGGACGCCGGACAAGGTGCAGGACGTCACCGGCATCCCCGAGGCCGAGGTCTACAAGATCGCCGAGACGCTGGCCAAGAACAAGCCGTCGACGGTCGTCTGGTGCATGGGCCAGACGCAGCACACGGTCGGCAACGCCAACGTGCGCGCCATGTGCATCCTGCAGCTGGTGCTCGGCAACGTCGGCGTCTCGGGCGGCGGCACCAACATCTTCCGCGGCCACGACAACGTGCAGGGCGCCACCGACGTCGGCCCCAACCCGGATTCGCTGCCCGGCTACTACGGCCTCGCCGCCGGCTCCTGGAAGCACTGGTGCGCGGTGTGGGGCGTCGATTACGAATGGGTCAAGGGCCGCTACGCCTCGCAGGCGATGATGGAGAAGTCCGGCATCACCGTGTCGCGCTGGATCGACGGCGTGCTCGAGAACAACGAGGCGATCGACCAGGATTCCAACATCAAGGCCGTCGTGTACTGGGGCCACGCGCCGAACAGCCAGACGCGCGGCCTCGACATGGTCGAGGCGATGAAGGCGCTCGACACGCTGGTCGTGATCGATCCCTACCCGTCGGCGACGGCGGCGATGTCGGCGATGGTGCGTAAGGAAGGCGTCTATCTGCTGCCGGCCTGCACGCAGTTCGAGACGAGCGGTTCGGCGACCGCCTCCAACCGCTCGCTGCAGTGGCGCGAGAAGGTCATCGAGCCGCTGTTCGAGTCGAAGACCGACCACACCCTGATGTACGCCTTCGCCAAGAAGTTCGGCTTCGAGCAGGCGCTGTGCAAGAACATCAAGGTCGAGAAGGACAAGCAGGGCTGGGACGAGCCGAACGTCGAGGACATCCTGCGCGAGATCAACCGCGGAACCTGGACCATCGGCTACACCGGCCAGTCGCCCGAGCGCCTGAAGCTGCACATGAAGAACATGCACACCTTCGACGTGAAGACGCTGCGCGCCAAGGGCGGCCCGTGCGACGGCGACTACTTCGGCCTGCCGTGGCCGTGCTACGGTTCGCCCGAACTCAAGCATCCGGGCACGCCCAACCTGTACGACACCTCGAAGCACGTGATGGACGGCGGCGGCAACTTCCGCGCCAACTTCGGCGTCGAGAAGGACGGCGTCTCGCTGCTCGCCGAGGACGGTTCGGCCTCGAAGGGCGCCGACCTGCAGATGGGCTACCCGGAATTCGACCACGTGCTGATGAAGAAGCTCGGGTGGTGGGACGAACTGACCGAGGACGAGAAGAAGCTCGCCGAGGGCAAGAACTGGAAGACCGACCGCTCGGGCGGCATCATCCGTGTCGTCATGAAGAATCACGGTTGCCATCCCTTCGGCAACGCCAAAGCGCGCGCCGTCGTCTGGAACTTCCCGGACCCGGTGCCGCTGCACCGCGAGCCGATGTATTCGCCGCGCCCCGACCTCGTCGAGAAATACCCGCAGCCGGACGACAAGAAGGCCTTCTGGCGTCTGCCGACCCTCTACAAGTCGTTGCAGACCAAGGTCAAGGACATTTCCAAGGACTACCCGCTGGTCATGACCTCCGGCCGCCTCGTCGAGTACGAGGGCGGCGGCGAGGAAACGCGCTCGAACCCGTGGCTGGCCGAACTGCAGCAGGAGATGTTCGCCGAGGTGAATCCGCGCGACGCCAACAACGCCGGCTTCCGCAACAACGACTACATCTGGGTGGAAACGCCGACCAAGGCCAAGCTCAAGGTGCGCGCGCAGGTCACCGAGCGCGTCGCCGCCGGCACCGTCTTCCTGCCGTTCCACTTCTCCGGCTGGTGGCAGGGCAAGGACATGCTCGAGTACTACCCGGAAGGCGCGGCGCCGATCGTGCGCGGCGAGTCGGTGAACCAGGCGACGACCTACGGTTACGACTCGGTGACCATGATGCAGGAAACCAAGACCACGCTCTGCCGCGTGTCCAAGGCCTGATGGCGGAACGCCGAGAGGAGACCAAAAAATGGCAAGAATGAAATTCCTGTGCGATGCCGAGCGTTGCATCGAATGCAACGGCTGCGTCACGGCATGCAAAAACGAGCACGAGGTGCCGTGGGGCGTCAATCGCCGGCGCGTCGTCACCATGAACGACGGGGTGCCTGGCGAACGCTCGATTTCCGTCTCGTGCATGCACTGCGCCGACGCGCCGTGCATGGCCGTCTGCCCGACCGACTGCTTCTACAAGACGGAAGAGGGCGTCGTCCTGCACGACAAGGACCTGTGCATCGGCTGCGGCTACTGCTTCTTCGCCTGCCCGTTCGGCGCGCCGCAGTTCCCCAACGGCCCGGCCGCCTTCGGCGCGCGCGGCAAGATGGACAAGTGCACCTTCTGCGCCGGCGGCCCCGAGGCCGACGGCTCCGAGGAAGAGTTCAAGAAGTACGGCCGCAACCGCCTGTCCGAAGGCAAGCTGCCGGCCTGCGCCGAGATGTGCTCGACCAAGGCGCTGCTCGCCGGCGATTCCTCGGTCGTCTCCGACATCTTCCGCGACCGCGTGCTGCGCCGCGGCAAGGGTGCCGAAGCCTGGGGCTGGTCCACCGCCTACGGCGGCGGCAAGCAGGAACAGACCCGGGAGCGCAAGCAGGAGCGGACGCAGGAGCAAGCACAGGAGGGCAAGCAATGAACACGAGAATCCTGACTCTGCTGGCCGTGGCCGGCACGCTCGGTCTCGCCGCCTGCGGCGAGCGCCCGCAGATCGTCGAGTACAAGCAGGGCCAATACCAGGGCAAGGCCGACACCCGGCCCTGGGAAGGTCCGGCTTTCAAGGGCGACAAGGTGGCCTGGGAAAACGCCCTGCGCAACCGCAACCAGTCGCAGAACGAATACAAGCGTGTCGAGTAGGAGGGCGCCATGACGACTTCCCTTTTCAAGGCGAGGGCGGGTAGCGATACCTGGCCCTGGCTCTTCTGCCTGCTGGCCGTCTGCTGCGCGCTGGCGGTCGCTCGTCCCGCGCTGGCCGAGGAGCCGGCGGCCGTGGCGCGCTCCGCCGAAACCGGCGCGGCGGCGCAGCAGAAGCGCCAGCAGGAGCAGCCGCTCAACAACGCGCCCGTGTGGCGAGAAGTGCGTTCCGGCGATGCGCACTTCACCACCGTGCGCGGACCGGAAACCGGCGTTCTGATCCAGTCCGAAGGCCAGACCTGGCGCGCGCTGCGCAACGGGCCGGTGACGCTGTACGGCGGCGTCCTGCTGCTTGCGGTGATCGCCGCCATCCTCGCCTTCTACAAGATCAAGGGGCCGCTGACGCTGCACGACGCGCCGAGCGGCCGGATGATCGAGCGCTTCAACCGCTTCGAGCGCATCGTGCACTGGGGAACGGCCGGGACCTTCCTGATCCTCGCCATCACCGGGCTCGCCATCCTGTTCGGCAAGCACGTCATCGTGCCGATCTTCGGCCACACGCTGTTCGGCTATCTGTTGATCGTCGGCAAGAACGTGCACAACTACGTCGGCCCGGTCTTCCTCGGCTTCACGCTGGTGATGATCGTCATGTGGGCGCGCGACAATCTCTGGCACAACTGCGACGCCGAGTGGATCAGGAAGGGCGGCGGCCTGGCGACCGGCGAGCACGTGCCCTCCGGCCGCTTCAACTTCGGCGAGAAGACCTGGTTCTGGATCGGCGTCACCGTCCTCGGCCTGACCGTCGCCGGCTCCGGCCTCGTGCTCGATTTTCCGAACTTCGGGCAGGTCCGCCAGACCATGCAGACCTTCAACCTGATCCACGTGATCGGCGCGCTGGTGCTGCTGATGCTCTCGCTCGGGCACATCTACATGGGCACCATCGGCGCGCACGGCGCCTACGATTCGATGAAGACCGGCTACGTCGACGAGACCTGGGCGCGCACGCATCACGAGCTCTGGTACAAGGAAGTCAAAGCCGGAAAACCGGGACAATCGCCGGGCCATGCGCCGGCCGCAAGGGAGGTCGCACCATGAAGAAAACGATTTTCGCCCCGCTGCCGGCGCTCCTCGCGGCGCTCTGTCTCGCTAGCGGCACGGCCTGGGCCAAGCTGCCGCCGCTTTCCGAGGAAGCCCAGGCGAAGGCCGCCGAGGCCAAGGTCAAGGCCGCCGAAGCCGCCAAGAAGGACGCCGAGGATCTGGGCAAGGCGCAGGACCGCGTCGCCGAACGCTACATCAAGGAGCAGAAGGCCAAGGGCGTCACGGTCAAGCCGACGCCGATCGCGCCGCCCGCCGCTGTGGCGCCTGCCGCGCCGGCTACCGCCGCTGCCGCTGCCGTTCCGGCAGCCCCGGTGCCGCCGGCGAAGAAGTGATTCGCGAGTAATTCGCGCGTCGGGGCGCGCTTTCGCCCGTTCCGCCGCCCGAGCCAGCGTTCAAGCTGGCGCCTCATCCGGCGCGCAGTCCGCGATCCGACCCGGCCACGCATTTGCGTGCCGGGTTTTTTATCGCCGGTACAATGCACGCATGACTCCCGACTACTGGCAACAAGCCTGCGCCGAACTGGCGGCGAGCGACCCCGTGCTGGGCACGCTCGTCGCGCGCTACCACGGCGGCGTCCTCGTTTCGCGCGGCGATCCCTTTTCGACCCTGGCGCGCTCCATCGTCGGCCAGCAGATTTCGGTGAAGGCGGCGGACAGCGTCTGGGCGCGCGTCGCCGCCGCCCTGCCGCAGATCGCGCCGGCCGCCGTGCTCGCCATGACGCCCGAGGCCCTGCGCGCCTGCGGGCTATCGGCGCGCAAGGTCGAGTATCTCGGCGATCTGGCGCGCCATTTTTCCGACGGCGAGATCGACGTCGGGCGCTGGGCCGCCCTGAGCGACGCCGAAATCATCGCCGAGCTGACCGCCGTGCGCGGCATCGGCGTGTGGACGGCCGAGATGTTTCTGATCTTCAACCAGCTGCGCCCGGACGTCTTTCCGCTCGACGACATCGGTCTGCAGAAGGCCGTGGCGCAGCATTACTGCGCGGGCGAGCGGCCGCCGCGCAAGGCGCTGCTGGAGTTCGGCGAGCGCTGGCGGCCGTGGCGTTCGGTCGCCACCTGGTATCTGTGGCGCAGCCTCGATCCGCTGCCGGTCGAGTATTGAGGCGAGGGGCGCGTACCGCTTGAGCTCCGCCCGCCGGGAGGCGTCGAAGCTTACTCGTCTTCCGGCGGCACGCTGGCGCCGCTGCGCCGTATCCATTGTTCGAGCAGGGCGACGTGCTCGTCTTCCTCCTCGGCGAACTCCTGCGCCATGGCGCGGATTTTCGGGTCTTCCGTCGTGCGCGCGATCCGTGCGTAGAAATGCCGGGCGCGGCGCTCGCTGGCCAGGGCCAGCAGCAGGGCGGCATCGACGTCCATGAAGCCGTCGACGCCGATCCAGTCCGGGCGCTCCGGCGGTTCGCCGTCCGGCCACTCGAACTGCTCCGCGGAAAGCTGCGGCTGTTCGCGGAAGCCGGCGCGGGCCATCGCTTCCTTGAGGTGCAGGCGCGCGTAGTCCGCCATCTGCCGGAAAAAGGCCTCGACTTCCGCGTTGCCGCAGGTCTGCATCGCGTCGGCGAGTTCGTCGAAGCTCCGCGCCGCTTCGGCTTCGAGCGTCACGGCGTGGGCCAGAAAACTGTGGATACGGTCCATGGGCGCGCCCTAGCCGAACTTGAAAAGAATGCCGAAGCCGCCGCGCGGATAGTTCCAGTCCACGTTTTTCGGCTCGCAGACGATCCGGCAGGTGCCGCATTCCAGGCATCCGTCGGTGACGAGGTCGACCTTGCCGTCCTCGATGCGCCAGCAGCCGGCCGGGCAGCAGACGGTGCAGGGCTTCGCGTCGCAGCCGCCGCAGACGCGTTCGTCCCGGATGCGGATGTGCGGGCGGCCGGTATCGACGCGATAGCGGTTCTGGAACAGCTTTTCCTCGACGTTGATCTGCGGGACGGCGGGAGGATTGGCTGGCTTGTTTTCGCCGCTCATTTGAAAGCTCTCCAGAATTTGTAGGCGTCGCCGATGATTCCCCACAACGAGCGCTTCTGCTTGAGGCGCGCGAGGATTTCCCGCTGCTTGGCGCGCTTGTCGATCCCGTCGACGGTGAGCATCGTCTGCGCCGAGCGCGCCAGGAAGTCGGGGTACATGCCGAGCATGTGCGGGTTGTCCAACAGCATGTCGGGCGCTTCGGCGTATTTCTTCAGATCCTTCATGACGAAGCTGTCGTCGAGGCGGGCCTTGTAGGCCGCGAGATTGGCCGCGGAGAACGGCTTGCCGGCGGTCTTCAGTTCGATGACGGTTTCGGCCGCGATGCGTCCGGTGGTCATCGCCAGGTTGGAGCCTTCGCGGTGGATGGCGTTCACGAAGCCGGCCGAGTCGCCGACCATCACCCAGCCGTCGCCGTAAAGCTGCGGCAGGGCGTTGTAGCCGCCCTCGGGGATCAGATGCGCCGCGTACTCCTTCATCTCGCCGCCTTCGATCAGCGGCCGGATCGCCGGATGGCGCTTGACGCGTTCGAGCAGCTCCGCCGGCGTCATCTTCTGCTTCTTCATGTCCTCGAGGATGCAGCCGACGCCGATGGCGAGCGAATCCTTGTTGGTATATAGGAACGCCGTGCCCAGCATGCCGCCCGTGATGCTGCCCGCGATTTCGATGACCACGCCCTGGCTGCCGCTGACGTTGAAACGCTGCTCGATGACTTCCTTGGGCAGGAAGAGGATTTCCTTGACGGCCAGCGCGGCATCCTTCGGTGCGATGTCGGGGCGCAGGCCGGCGCGTTGTCCGACCAGCGAGTTGACGCCGTCGGCGAGGATCACGACGTCGGCAAGAATGTCGCCGTTTTCGCGCTCGGTGCGCACGCCGATCACCTTGCCGGCTTCGTTCTTGAGCAGGCCGGTGACGGTCGTTTCGCAGATGACCAGGGCGCCCGCGTCGCGCACCTGCTGCGAGAACCACTTGTCGAAGCGGGCGCGGATGATCGTGTAGCGGTTGTACGGCGGCTTGTTGAACTCCTCCGAGCGGAAATGCGCGCCGGTGTAGGAGGTCGATTCGTCGAGCAGCCACATGCGCTGTTCGACGATGTGCCGCTCCAGCGGCGCGCTGTCGCGGAAGTCCGGAATGATCGCTTCGAGGGCGTGCGAATAGAGGATGGCGCCCTGCACGTTCTTCGATCCCGGGTACTCGCCGCGTTCGATCTGCAGCACGGCAAGGCCGGCCTTGGCCAGGGTGTAGGCCGCGGCGTTGCCGGCGGGGCCGGCGCCGACGACGATGGCGTCGAATTTTTCGCTCACGGTTTCGCTCACAGGGAAACCTCCTCTTGCTGCGCGACATCCGTCGCTGGGGAGGGAGGCGTGCCGCCCCCGGCGAGTTTGCGCTCGGCCGCGAGGCGGCTGGCGAAGGCTGCGTTCAGCGCCGGCAGCAGGGTCATCGCGTCGCCGAGCAGGCCGTAGTTGGAGAAATCGAAGATCGGCGCGTTCGGATCGTTGTTGATGGCGACGGTGACGTCCGAACCTTCCATGCCGACGCGGTGTTGCACCGCGCCGGAGATGCCGGCTGCGATGTACAGCTTGGGGCGCACCGTCTTGCCCGACTGCCCCACCTGGCGCTCGGCATCGACCCAGCCGGCGTGGGTGACCGGCCGCGAGGCGCCTGTTTCGGCGCCGAGCGTCTTGGCCAGATCGAACACGAGCTGGAAGTTCTCGGCCTTGGCCATGCCGCGTCCGCCGGCCACGATGAAATCGGCGAAGGCCAGCTGCGGCTTGTCCTGCAGGTTGTCGGGGATGAAGTCGACGACCTTGGTGACGATCTCGTCCTCGTTCATGCCGAGCGGGTGCTCGACGATGCGCCCGCTGCGCGCGGGGTCGGGCTCGGGCACGGCGAAGACGCGCGGCCGGGCGGTGGCCATCTGCGGCCGCATGTTGAGGTTGACGATGGTGCACATCAGGCTGCCGCCGAAGGTCGGCCGCGAGGAGAGCAGCGAGCGGTCCTCCATGTCGATTTCCAGGCCGGTGCAGTCGGCGGTCAGGCCGGTGAGCAGCGTCGTCGCCACCGATCCGGCGAGGTCGCGGCCCTGCGTCGTCGCGCCGAGCAGGACGATTTCCGGCTGGAAGGTATTGACCAGATCGGTCAGCGCCTTGGTGTAGGGCTGGTTGCGGTAGTCGCGCAGGAGATCGTCGGCGATCAGGTAGCAGAGATCGGCGCCGTAGTGCATGGCCTGTGCGCAGAAGTCGCGCGACGACGGATCGTTCGGGCCGAGGACGACCCCGGCCAGATCGACGCCGAGCTTGTCGGCCAGCTGGCGGCCCTTGCCGAGCAGTTCCAGGGAGACCGGGTGGAGGGCGCCGCGCTCGTGCTCGACGAAGACCCAGACGCCCTTGTAGGCGGCGTATTTCGGGTCCATCTGGCCACGGCGTTTCTTCTTGAGCGGCGGGTTCGGGTTGTCGAGAACGTCGCTCATCGCGCGGCCTCCGGCGAGTGGTTCAGGGAGTCGAGATGCTTGAGCAGATCGGCGGCGAGTTTCGGATGCTCGGCGAACAGCCGGTCGACCAGTGCCGTGCATTGCGCGGCCGGCGTTTCGCCGGGAATCATTTCGGCCTTGACGGCTTTCGGGCTCGGGGCGAAGACCTTGGCCACCACGGTCGGCGAGCCTTTCAGACCGACCTGCTTGATGTCCTCGATGCCGGCCGCGTCGCGGTTCCAGTGCTGCACGTCGAAGCGCGCGGCGCGGAACATGTCCGGCATCGTCGCGAAGCGCATTTCGTTGCTGCCTTCGAGCATGGTGACGACGCAGGGCATCTTCGACGCCAGCACCTGGACGCCGCCCTCGGCGCGCCGCTCGACGACGATTTCGCGGGTGGCGGCGTCGATGCCGCGAATCTTCGAGACGTAGGTCAGCAGCTGCGCGTTCAGGCGGATGGCCAGGCCAGGACCGACCTGGGCGGTGTCGCCGTCGATCGTCTGCTTGCCGGTGAAGACGATGTCCACCGGCCGCGTTTCGTCGAGCTTGCGGATGGCGGCGGCCAGCGCGTAGGAGGTGGCGAGCGTGTCGGCGCCGGCGAAGATCTTGTCGCTGACCAGGATGGCGTCGTTGGCGCCGAAGGAGAGCGCCTTCTTCATTGCTTCCTCGGCCTGCGCCGGCCCCATCGACATGACGGTCACCCGGGCGCCGTACTTGTCCTTGAGGCGCAGCGCCTCTTCAAGGGCGAACAGGTCGAAGGGGTTGATGATCGCCGGGACGCCCTGGCGCATGATGGTATTCGTGACCGGATGCACGCGAATCTGCGCGCTGTCGGGGACTTGCTTGATGCAAACGACGATGTGCATGAGGCGATGTTCCTGTTGGCCCGTGTGGCGGATGTGTTTCGACGCCTCCAAGTATCCGTCGATAAGAATTTTCCTATGTTGATCTGGATCAGAACCCAATGATCTCCATCGCTCACGGCAAGTGGGGGCGTTTCGGGTAAAATGAGCGCCGTTTCAAACAAGCCCAATCTTGATGAAAACCAGTTTCCTAGACTTTGAACAGCCGGTTGCCGACCTCGAAGGCAAGATCGAAGCCCTTCGCTTCGCGCAGGACGATTCCGCCGTCGATATCTCGGAAGAGATCGGCCGTCTCGAAAAGAAAGGTCAGACGCTGACCAAGGACATCTACGCCAAGCTCACGCCGTGGCAGATTTCCCAGGTGGCGCGCCATCCGCAGCGCCCCTACACGCTGGACTACATCGAGCACATCTTCACCGACTTCGACGAACTGCACGGCGACCGTTCCTTCGCCGACGACCACGCCATCGTCGGCGGCCTGGCCCGCTTCAACGGCCAGCCGGTGATGGTGATCGGCCACCAGAAGGGGCGCGACACCAAGGAAAAGATCTACCGCAACTTCGGCATGCCGCGTCCCGAGGGCTACCGCAAGGCGCTGCGCCTGATGAAGCTGGCCGAGAAGTTCGGCATTCCGGTGATGACCTTCGTCGACACGCCGGGCGCCTATCCCGGCATCGATGCCGAGGAACGCGGCCAGTCCGAGGCGATCGGCCGCAACCTCTACGTGATGGCCGAACTGAAGGTGCCGATCATCGTCACCATCATCGGCGAGGGCGGCTCCGGCGGCGCGCTGGCGATCGCCGTCGGCGACGTCGTGCAGATGCTGCAGTACTCGACCTATTCGGTGATCTCGCCGGAAGGCTGCGCGTCCATCCTCTGGAAGAGCGCCGACAAGGCCAGCGAAGCGGCCGAGATCATGGGCATCACGGCGCCGCGCCTGAAGACGCTGGGCCTGATCGACAAGGTCGTGAGCGAGCCCTGCGGCGGCGCGCACCGCGACTACGCGGCGATGGCGCAGAGCCTCAAGAAGGCGCTGCAGGACGCGCTCAAGCAGTTGTCCGGGCTGTCCACCGGCGAACTGCTCGAAGCCCGCTTCGAGCGCCTGATGGCCTATGGCCGGACCAAAGAACAGCCGCTGCGCTGAGCGCCCGCCGGCGGGCGCCGTTTCCTTGTCGTCCGCCACCGATCTTTCCCCGCTTCTTTCGACCTTTCTCGGCGCGCGGCTGGCGCCGGGCGATCGTCTGTGCGTCGCCCTCTCGGGCGGCCGCGATTCGGTCGTCCTGCTCCACGCCCTGAGCCGGCTGGCCGCCGCCGGGCGGCTGCCGGTCCCGCTCTCCGCACTTTCCGCGCTGCACGTGCACCACGGCCTGAGTCCCCACGCCGATGCCTGGGCCGGGTTCTGCGCCGGGTTCTGCGCCGACTGCGGCGTGCCGCTCTCCATCGAGCGCGTCAGCGTGCCACGCGCCAGCGGCGAAGGCCTGGAGGCGGCGGCGCGCCGCCTGCGCCATCGGGCTTTTGCCGCCTGCGCCGCCGACTGGCTGGCGCTCGCGCATCACCGCGACGATCAGGCCGAAACAGTGCTGCTCAACCTGCTGCGCGGCGCCGGCGTGGCCGGGGCGGCCGGCATGCTGGCCGAGCGCCCGCAGCCGACCGGGCCGGCGCTGATCCGCCCGCTGCTCGACGCGGCGCGCGCGGCGATCGACGACTACGCGGCGACGCACGGCCTGTCCTGGATCGACGACGAGAGTAATGCCGACACCTATTTCCGGCGCAATTTCCTGCGCCGTGAGATCATGCCCGCGCTCACGGCGCATTTCCCCGGCGCCGCGCCGGCGCTGGCGCGCGCCGCCGGCCATTTCGCCGAAGCGGCGCACTTGCTCGACGATCTGGCGGCGCTCGACCGCGCGGCGCTGGCGACACCGGACGAAGCGCTGCCGCTGGCCGGCTTCAACGCGCTGACGCCGGCGCGCGCGCGTAACCTGCTGCGCGGCGAACTGCTCGCCACCGGCTTCCGCGCGCCGGACACGCGCTGGATGGACGAAGCGCTGCGCCAGCTGGCGCGGGCCGGCGGCGCGGCGGAAACCTGCATGGCGACCGCCGACGGCGAACTGCACGTCTATCGCGGTCGCCTGTATCCGGTACCGCGCCGCGCGCCGCTGCCCGAGGCGCCGCTGCGCTGGGCGGGCGAGGCCGAACTGCCGTGGGGCGAAGGCTGCGTGCGTTTCGTCGCGCGGGCTGGGGCCGGCATCGCGCAGGCCCGGCTGGCACAGGGCGAGCTTCGACTGCAGGTGCGCATGGGCGGCGAGCGTCTGCAGCCGGACGCACGGCGGCCGCGCCGCCCCCTGCGCAAGCTGCTGCAGGAGGGCGCCGTGCCGCCCTGGGAACGGGGCCGCCTGCCGTATCTGTGGTGCGGCGAGCGCCTGGTCTGGGTCGGCGGCTTCGGCGTCGATGCCGCTTTCGCCTGTCCGCCGGGCGAGGCGGGTATCGTGCCGCTCTGGGAGGGCGGCGCGTTTTCAGGAGATTCGGGTGCGCAATAGGGCGCGCCGCGAGTCCATGACGAACACTCCCTCGAACGCTTCCTAGAACGTCTCCCGATTCGCCGGCGGGAACGGTGCAGGTTTTTCGGGCGCCGCGGGAGGTATCGCCGGGGCGGCTTGCCGCGTTTCCCGCCCGATCAGCTCCGCGAACTGCGCCGCCGGCATCGGGCGTCCGAACAGATAGCCCTGTACGCTGCCGCAGCCCTGCCGGGTCAGGAATTCGAGCTGCTGCGCGTTTTCCACGCCTTCGGCGATGGTGTCCAGCTTGAGGATGCGCCCGAGTTCGACGATCACGCTGACGATGGCGGCGTCGTCCGGGTCGGTGTCGATGTCGCGCACGAAGGTCTGGTCGATCTTCAGCTTGTCGATCGGGAAGCGTTTCAGGTAGGCGAGGCTGGAATAGCCGGTGCCGAAATCGTCGATCGCCATGCGCACGCCGAGCGCCTTCAGGCGGCCTAGTGCTCCCAGCGCCTCTTCGGCGTCCTCGACGAGCAGCGATTCGGTGATCTCCAGTTCGAGGCAGTGCGCGGGCAGGCGGCTTTCGGCGAGGACCTGGCTGATCAGCGCGACCGGATCGTTGCGCTTGAACTGCAGGGCCGACAGGTTGACCGCGATGACCAGCGGCGGCAGGCCCCGTTGCCGCCATTCCTCGGCCTGTCGGCAGGCTTCGCGCAGCACCCACTCGCCGATCGGCACGATCAGGCCGCTGTCTTCCGCCACCGGGATGAAGCGCGCGGGCGGAACCGGCCCCAGCTCCGGGCTGTGCCAGCGCAGCAGGGCCTCGGCGCCGGTGATCCGACCCGTCGCCAGCTCGACCTGCGGCTGGTAGTGCAGCTGCAGGTCGCCGCGCTCGATGGCCAGGCGCAGGTGGTTCTGCAGGTTCAGCCGGTCGAGCGCCTGCGCGTTCATCTGTTCGGTGAAGAAGCGGTAGGCGTTCCGCCCGGCTTCCTTGGCGTGGTACATCGCGGTGTCGGCCTTGAGCAGCAGGGTGTCGAAGTCGCGCCCGTCGTCCGGGTAGAGGGCGATGCCGATCGAGAAGCTGCACGACAGGGTGTGTCCCTCGATCTCGAAGGTGTCCTGCATCAGTTGCAGGATCTTCTGCGCGATCGCCGAGACGGCGTCGGTGTCGTGCAGGCCGGTCAGGGCGATCAGGAATTCGTCGCCGCCTTGCCGGCTGATGGTGTCGGTATCGCGCACGCAGTGGTTCAGGCGTCCGACGATGGCCTGCAGGAGCTTGTCGCCGATGACGTGGCCGAGGGTGTCGTTGATCACCTTGAAGTGGTCGAGGTCGAGGAACATCACGGCGATGCGCAGGTCCTCGCGCGCGGCGAAACCGAGCGCCTGCTCCAGGCGGTCGCGCACGAGCAGGCGGTTGGGCAGGCTGGTCAGCGGGTCGTGGTGCGCCAGATATTCGAGCTTGGCTTCGATCGCCTTGCGTTCGGAGATGTCGGCGAAGATGCCGACGTAGTGCGTCAGCGCGCCGCCGTCGTCGCGCACGGCGGAGATGCCGAGCCATTCCGGGTAGGTTTCGCCGTTCTTGCGGCGGTTCCAGATCTCGCCCTGCCAGTGCCCCGTCTCGTGCAGTTCGTGCCACATCTGCTGGTAGAACCCGGCGTCGTGATAGCCGGACGAAAGGTATTCGGGGGCGCGTCCGAGGATTTCCTCCTTGTCGTAGCCGGTGATGCGCGTGAATGCCGTGTTGACGGCGAGGATGCGCTTGTCGGCGTCGGTGATCAGGATCGCTTCGCCGCTGCCGTCGAAGACCTGGGCGGCGAGCCGTAGCTGGCTCTGCGCCTGGCGCGCCTCCTGCACGTCGATGTCGATGCAGTACATCTCGAGGTCGTTCTGGCTGTTGCGGATGAGCGCGTGGCTCGAATAGACGGGGACGCTGCCGCCGTTCTTGTGCCGCAGGTCGAGCTCTCCGGAGGGGATCGGGATGCCGTGTTCGATCCACCGGTGATGCAGGTCGACGACGGTCCGGCGCATCGCTTCCGGGATGATCAGGTCTTCCAGCGACCGGCCGAGGGCCTCGTCCCGCGCGTAGCCGTAGAGTCGCTCGCTGGCGGGGTTCCAGAAAATGACGCGGCGGTCGGCGTCGTAGCCCTGCACCGCGATGTTCGGGATGTCGGTGAGCAGGCTGCGGAAGCGCTGTTCGCTGGCCAGCAGGCGGCGTTCCGAAATCAGGCGTTCGCTGATGTCGGTGCCGATGCCCAGCGCGCAGACGCGCCCTTCGAGGACGATGCGGTGGGCGATGAAGAAATGCGGAATTTCGCGCTGCTCCCGGTCGAGGAGCGGCAGCTCCGCCTGCGTTTCGCCGGCTTCGAAGGCCGTTGCGACGTGGCGTGCCGCGGCCCCGCGCGCCGTTTCGGGCAGCAGCAGCAAGGCGTCGCAGCCGGCGAGTTCGTCCGCGCTGCGCCCCGTGGTGGTTTCGAGGACGCGGTTCCAGCGCAGCAGGCGACCGTCGGCGTCGATCACGAAGAAAATGCTGGGCAGGCTGTCGAGCAGCGTGTCGGAGAGCAACTGCGCGCTCCGCGCCGCTTCCTCGACCTGTTTCAGCGGGGTGATGTCGCGCACGACGGCGGTGACGCCGGAGAAGTTTCCCCGGCCGTCCTCGAGGCGCGAGAGCGAGGCGCTGAACCAGCGCTTGCCGACCGGGACGTCGAGCGGGTAGTGCACGGTGCTGACGGCACCCTCTCTCCCGGCTGCGTCGATGGCTTCGATGAAGCGCGCGGCGACGTCGGGCGGCAGGCCGATCGCGTCGATCCGCCGCCCGAGAAACTGCGCGACCGGGACCAGCAGCTTTTCCTCGTTCGGCTGGTAGCACTCGACGAAGCGGTAATCGGGATCGAAGACGAAAACGAGATCGTCGATCGAGGCGAGGACGGAATGCAGGCGTTCCTCGTTGCGGCGCGAGGCGGCCTGCATCGCGAGGAGTTCGCCGAACTGCCAGCGCATCAGCAGGAAGAGCAGCAGCGCGGTGACGCCGACGAAGAGCCAGCCCTTGTAGGTCTCGAAGCGGAGAAACTGCTCGGGGTCGCGCGCCAGGGTGGCGAGGGCGCTATCCGAAAGGGCGATCCAGAGGGCCGCGGCGGCGGCGTAGAGCAGGGCGATCAGCACCGCGCGGCTTTCGGCGCGGCATTTGCGGGGGGGGGCGGTGGGGGCCGGCCGGTTCATCGCATGAGACTCCTGGGAGTGCTGCGCGACGGCTCCGGGCGGAGGCCTCGGGCCGTTTCTTCGGCCCATTATAGGACAGCGGAATCAGCGGCGGCCAGTCAACATCTGGGCGAGTTCGACCGCCGTCTTGACGCCCATCTTGTCGAACAGGTTGGCGCGATGCACTTCGACCGTGCGCATGCTGATCTGCAGCTCGTCGGCGATCACCTTGTTGAATTTTCCGGCCAGCACGAGTTCCATGACCTGGCGTTCGCGCGTGGTCAGCTCGGCGATGCGGGCGTTGACCGAGTCGGCCGAGGAGGTGGCGGCGCGCTGGCTGGCGTCGAGCTTCAAGGCCTCGATCACGCGGTCGACCAGTTCGTTGTCGTTGCAGGGTTTTTCAACGAAATCGAAGGCTCCTTTCTTGAGCGCCGAGACGGCCATCGGAACGTCGCCGTGGCCGGTCAGGAAAATCACCGGCAGGGTGCTGCCGCGCTCGCGCAGCAGGTTGAAAAGCTCCGGGCCGCTCATTCCTTCCATGCGGATGTCGAGCAGCACGCAGCCCGTCCGTTCGCTGTTCCAGGCGCTCAGGAAGTCCTCGGCGGAGGCGTAGGTCTGGCAGGTGATGCCGCAGGACTGGAACAGCCAGCTCAGGGAGTCGCGGATCGCCTCGTCGTCGTCGACGAGGTAGACATTGGGGGCGTGGGCGATGGGCAGGGTCATGGCTGTCGGACCGGGATCGTGATGACGAAGGTGATGCCGCCTTCCGGGGTGTCTTCGACCCACAGGCGGCCGTGGTGGAATTCGATGATCGAACGGCAGATGTTGAGCCCCATTCCCATGCCGTCCGGCTTGGTCGAGAAGAAGGGGGTGAACAGCTTTTCCTGGACTTCGCGCGGCATGCCGGGCCCGTGGTCGATGACGCGGATTTCCATCTGGTCGTCGAGCTGGGCGAGCTTGATGGTCAGGCGCCGGCGTTCGGGCGGCAGGCGGTCCATGGCGCTCATCGCCTCGATGGCGTTGCGCATCAGGTTGAGCAGGACCTGCTCGAGCATCACCTGGTCGACCATCAGTTCCGGGCGCATGCCCTGGATTTCGCGGACGATGCGGATGTTGCGCTTGCGCGCTTCGGGCTCGATGAAGCCGAAGCTGTCGTCGATGATCTCGGCGAGGTCGCAGAGCGTGCGCTTGGGTTCGCTCTTGCGCACGAAATCGTGCACCCGCCGGATGATCCGCCCGGCGCGCTGCGCCTGGACGCCGAGCTTGGTGAGGGCGTTGATCAGTTCCTCGTGCGTGAAGCTGCCCGATTCGAGCTTGTTCAGGCAGCCGGTGTTGTAGCTGGCGATCGCGGCGAGCGGCTGGTTCAGTTCGTGCGCCAGCGTCGAGGCCATTTCGCCCATGGTCACGAGGCGCGAGGTGAGCTGCAGCTTCTCCTGCTGCTGGCGGGCCAGTTCCTCGGCGCGCTTGCGCTCGGTGACGTCGAGCACCGAGCCCATCCAGCCGGTGTGCTTGCCGTCGGCGTCGATCAGCGGCGCTTCGTAGATGAGGGCGTCGAAGCGCTCTTCGTTCTTGCGCTTGAAACGCAGCTCGAAGCCCTCCGGCGGCGCGTTGCCCTCCATCACGGCGTTGTGCAGGCGCTGCGTCTTTTCCATTTCCTCCGGCGCCCAATAGCAGTTGGGCGAGCGCTGGCCGATCAGTTCTTCGGCGCTGAAGCCGACCATGCGGCAGAAGGCCGGGTTCACATAGGTGATCTCGCCGTTGCGGTCGCGCGCGCGCATGCCGACCGTCAGCGAGTCCTCCATCGCCTTGCGGAAGGCGTGCTCGACGCGCAGCGCCTGTTCCGCCGCGACGCGCTGCCGGATCAGGCCGCGCACCGCCCACAGACTCCAGAAGACGGCGCCGGCGAGGAGGACGATCAGCGAGGCGATCAGCGTCTGGGCCACGTTGCCGGCCGCGCGGTAGGCGGTCACCTGCAGCATCAGGCCGTCGCCCGGCGGGTCGAAGGCGACTTCGTAGCTGAGCGACGACGGGCTGGCGTCGACGCGCGAGTTGCTGGCCAGCGTCTTGCCGTTGCCGTCGAGCACGCGCAACTGGTATTTCTCGGCGAACCACCAGGGAACGAGTTCCTTGAGCAGGGCGTTCAGCGAGTAGACGCCGATCAACGTGCCGCGCAGCTGCGTGTTTTCGAAGATCGGCACGTAGATTTCGAACTGCGGCTGGTTCTGTTCGGGATAGACCTGCGAATAGACGGTTTTTCCCAGCTTGTTGGCGAGATCCATCGCGGTATTGGCCTGCCCGCCGCCGAAAATGTCCAGCGAGGGGTGCGCGAGGACGCGCGTCGGCAACCCGTCCACGGCCTCGCCGCGGGCATCCAGGCGGACGATCTGCCCCAGTTCCGAGGTGGTCTTGATCAGGTGCCGGCTGCGCGTCTGGAAGAGGGCCGGGCCGGCGCTGTCCTGCGAAAGGTCGAGCGCGAGCTGCTGCAGCTGCTCGGTATTGCCTTCGAGGCGGAAGCGCAGGCTCTGTTCGAGCCAGAGCACGTCGGCGATCAGCGTCGCGCGCTGCTCCTCGATCTCGTTCTGGCGCAGCAGCCAGAGGAGGGCGATCAGCAGGCCGAGCAGCAGGCCGACCGCCAGCTTGGAGGCGGTCAGATACCAGTTCGACCATTGCAGGGCGGGAGGTTGCCGCGGGCGCGGGTCCGTCGTTCGGTTCATGGGTCGGGATGTTACTCCAAGCCCCTCGGGGCCGACGTATTGGGGTTATCCACAATAGGGAAACCCACAATGGCGGCAGGGCGGGTGAATCGCGATACTGCGTTCAATCATCGGGCTGGAGCGCGTCGCCCGGCCTTTTTTTGCGGGGTGTGGCATGGCGTTGGGCAAAATATTCAAGAGTTTGTACGTTCAGGTTCTGATCGCCATCGCCATCGGCGTGACGCTCGGCCACCTCTACCCGGAAACCGGGGCGGCGATGAAGCCGCTCGGCGACGGTTTCATCAAACTGATCAAGATGATCATCGCACCGATCATCTTCTGCACCGTCGTCGTCGGCATCGCCGGCATGGAGGACATGAAGAAGGTCGGCAAGACCGGCGGCTACGCGATTCTCTACTTCGAGGTGGTCAGTTCCATCGCCCTGGTGATCGGCCTCGTCGTCGTCAACGTCTTGCAGCCGGGCGCCGGCATGAACGTCGATCCGGCTACGCTGGATACCAAGGCGATCGCCCAGTACGCGGCGCCGGGCCAGATGCAGTCGACGACCACCTTCCTGCTCAACATCATTCCGACCAGCGTGGTCGACGCCTTCGCCAAGGGCGACATGCTGCAGGTGTTGTTCTTCTCGGTGCTTTTCGGCTACGCGCTGCATGCCTTCGGCGAGCGCGGTAAGCCGGTCTTCGAGCTGATCGAACGCCTGTCGCACGTGCTCTTCGGCATCGTCGGTGTGATCATGAAGGTCGCCCCGATCGGCGCCTTCGGGGCGATGGCCTTCACCATCGGCAAGCACGGCGTTGGCAGCCTGGCGCAACTGGCGCAATTGATGGGCGCCTTCTACCTGACCTGCCTGATCTTCATCTTCGGCGTCCTCGGCACCATCGCCTCGGTGCACGGCTTCAATATCTGGAAGTTCATCAAGTACATCAAGGAAGAGCTTTTCCTCGTGCTCGGCACTTCGTCGTCCGAATCGGCGCTGCCGCGCCTGATGGCCAAGATGGAAAACGCCGGCGCGCAGAAGTCGGTGGTCGGCCTGGTCGTTCCGACCGGCTATTCCTTCAATCTCGACGGTACCTCGATCTACCTGACGATGGCCGCCGTGTTCATCGCCCAGGCGACCAACACGCCGCTCGACCTGACGCACCAGATCACGTTGCTGGCCATCCTGCTGCTGACTTCGAAAGGCGCAGCGGGCGTCACCGGCAGCGGCTTCATCGTGCTCGCGGCGACCCTGTCGGCGGTCGGCACCGTGCCGGTCGCCGGCCTGGCGCTGATTCTCGGCATCGACCGCTTCATGTCGGAAGCCCGGGCGCTGACCAATTTCATCGGCAACGGCGTCGCCACGCTGGTCGTCGCCAAGTGGTGCAAGGCCCTCGACAGCGAGCGCATGACCCGGGTGCTGAACGACGAAACGCCGGACGAGGCCGACGTGCCCGAGGCGATTCTCGACGAAGTCACGGCCCAGATGGACCTGCACGCGGTGCCGCGGATGACGGCGCACCATTGACCCGAGTTCGTCCTGCATTGTGGAAATCCACAATGCAGGCGGCGAATACCTGTTTGCTAGTATCTGGCGCGCTGGCATTCGCCCGCTTTCTCGTAGCAAATTTTCGTATCAAATCGGAGGAGAGAACATGAAAATTTCCGCATTGCTTTTCGGCATGGTCGCTTGCGCCCTGTCCGCAACGGCATCGGCCCAGCAGCCGGTGGTCATCAAGTTCAGCCACGTCGTTGCGCAGGATACGCCGAAGGGCAAGGCCGCCGAGTACTTCGCGAAGCGCGCCGGCGAACTGACCAAGGGCAAGGTGAAGGTCGAGGTTTACGCCAACTCCACCCTGTACAAGGACAAGGAAGAGATGGAAGCGCTGCAGCTCGGCGCCGTGCAGATGCTCGCTCCGTCGCTGGCCAAGTTCGGCCCGCTCGGCGTGAAGGAGTTCGAAGTTTTCGATCTGCCCTTCATCTTCGACAACTACGACGACCTGCACAAAGTCACCTACGGCGCCGTCGGCCAGCAGCTGTTCACCAAGCTCGAGCCCAAGGGCATCAAGGGCCTGGCGTACTGGGACAACGGCTTCAAGTCCTTCTCCGCCAACACGCCGATCAAGAAGCCGGACGATCTGCGCGGCAAGAAGATGCGCATCCAGTCGTCGAAGGTGCTCGAAGAGCAGATGCGCGAACTGAAGGCGCTGCCGCAGGTGATGGCCTTCTCCGAGGTTTATCAGGCGCTGCAGACCGGCGTGGTTGACGGTACCGAGAACCCGATCTCCAACCTCTACACGCAAAAGATGCACGAAGTGCAGAAGCACCTCGCGCTGACCGAGCACGGTTACCTCGGCTACGCCGTCATCACCAACAAGAAGTTCTGGGACGGCCTGCCGGCCGACGTTCGCGGCCAGCTCGAAGTGGCGATGAAGGAATCGACCGAATACGCCAACAAGATCGCCAAGGAAGAGAACGACCAGTCCCTCGAGGCCGTGCGCAAGTCGGGCAAGACCGAAATCTACAAGCTGACGCCGGAAGAGCGTATGGCGTTCAAGAAGGTGCTGGTGCACGTGCACAAGAAGATGGAATCGCGCATCGGCGCGGATCTGATCAAGTCCATCTACCAAGCCACCGACTTCGATCCGAGCAAGCTGTAATCGCCTGACGTTCAACGCGCGCTGCGGGGGCGGCAACTCCCCCGTAGCGCGCACATCGGCAACGAAAGAATTCCATGAATAAATTTCTCAATCACCTTGAGGAGTGGCTAATCACCTTCCTCATGGGCGCGGCGACGTTGATCATCTTCGTCTCCGTCGTCCACCGCTACGGCACGGGCATCGATTTCCCGCTGCTGCAGGATTGGCTGCTCTCCATCAATATGGGCTGGGCCCAGGAGCTGACCATCATCATGTTCGTCTGGATGGCCAAGTTTGGCGCCGCGTATGGCGTGCGCACCGGCATCCACGTCGGCGTCGATGTCCTGATCAACCGTTTGAATGACAAGAACCGCGGCCGTTTCATCGTCTTCGGTCTGCTCGCCGGTGCACTGTTTACCGGTATCGTCGGCACCCTCGGCGCGACCTTCGTGCTCGAGAACGGCGCCCACTACCAGATTCTGTCCTGGCTCGGCATGAACACCGGCGACCTTTACGAAGGCCCGACCACGCCGGACCTCGAGTGGCCGACCTGGATCGTCTATTCGGCGATTCCCTGCGGTTCCTATCTGATGTGCTTCCGCTTCCTGCAGGTCACGTATTCGTTCATCAAGACCGGCGAACTGCCGCACCACGACCACGGCCACGTCGACGGGATCGAGGAAGAAACGCTGCCGGTGGATGCCAATCCGTACGACATGGGGGACGACCTCCATCCGCATGACCTGAAGCACAAGCAGTACGGCGAAGATAGCGACGCCGACAAGGGAGGCAAGCAATGAGCGCCGCAATCATCTTCATCATCCTGCTCGTCCTGATGTTGACGGGCATGCCGATCTCGATTTCGCTCGGCCTCACGGTGTTGACGTTCCTGTTCACCCTGACCCAGGTGCCGATCGAATCGGTGGCGCTGAAGCTGTTCACCGGTATCGAGAAGTTCGAGATCATGGCGATCCCGTTCTTCATCCTGGCCGGCAACTTCCTGACCCACGGCGGCGTGGCGCGGCGCATGATCAACTTCGCCTCGTCGATGGTCGGTCACTGGCACGGCGGCCTCGGCCTCGGCGGCGTGATGGCCTGCGCGCTGTTCGCCGCAGTCTCCGGCTCGAGCCCGGCGACGGTCGTCGCGATCGGCGCGATCATCCTGCCGGCCATGGTCAAGCAGGGCTTCCCGAAGAACTTCGGCGCCGGCGTGATTACCACCTCCGGGGCGCTCGGCATCCTGATCCCGCCGTCCATCGTGATGGTCATGTACTCCGTGTCGACCAATACCTCGGTCGGCGCGCTGTTCATGGCCGGCGTGGTGCCGGGCCTGATGCTGGCCGGCTTCCTCGGCTTCACGACCTGGAACCGCGCCCGCAAGTTCGGCTACCCGCGTCTGCCCAAGGCTACCTGGCTCGAGCGTGCGAAGGCGTTCAAGGAATCTGCCTGGGGTCTCTTCCTCATCGTCGTGGTGATGGGCGGTATCTACACCGGCATCTTCACGCCGACCGAAGCGGCCGCCATGAGCGCGGTGTACGCCTTCATCGTCGCGGTGTTCGTGTACAAGGACCTGAGCATGAAGGACGTGCCCAAGGTGCTGCTGAACTCCGCCAACATGAGCGCGATGCTGCTCTACATCATCACCAACGCGGTGCTGTTCTCCTTCCTGCTGACGCACGAGAACATTCCGCAGTCGATGGCCGACTTCATGATGGGCACCGGCGTCGGCATGATCGGCTTCCTGATCATGGCCAACATCCTGATGCTGATCATGGGCAACTTCATGGAGCCGTCGTCGATCGTGCTGATCCTGGCGCCGATCCTGTTCCCGATCGCCATCGCGCTCGGCATCGATCCGGTGCACTTCGGCATCATCATGGTGGTGAACATGGAAGTCGGCATGTGCCACCCGCCGGTCGGCCTCAACCTGTACGTGGCCAGCGGCATCACCAAGATGGGCATCACCGAGCTGACCGTGGCCGTCTGGCCGTGGCTGCTGACGATGCTGGTCTTCCTGGTGCTGGTGACCTACGTGCCGGCAATCTCGCTGTGGCTGCCGCGCACCCTCGGCATGATCTAGCGACCCGCTAGCCCGTACCAGTGACGAAACGCGCCCGCGGGTAAAACCGCCGGCGCGTTTTTCTTTGTCCGGCCGCAATGGCGGCCTGCATTCGACCCCGAGTTTGGTACAATGCGCGGTTATTCGTGCAATCGCGTTTTGCGGCCTGCATCGACCGGTTTCCCAGATTTTTCCCAACCATTTCCCAAGCGGAGAATTTACCCATGGCTATCCAGCGCACCCTGTCCATCATCAAACCCGATGCCGTCGCCAAGAACGTGATTGGCAAGATCTACTCGCGTTTCGAATCCAACGGCCTCAAGGTCATCGCCTCCAAGATGGCCTGGCTGTCGCCGCAGGAAGCCGGCGAGTTCTACGGTGTGCACAAGGAGCGTCCCTTCTTCAAGGACCTCGTCAATTTCATGATCTCCGGCCCGGTCATGATCCAGGTTCTCGAAGGTGAGGACGCGATCGCCAAGAACCGCGACCTGATGGGCGCCACCGACCCGAAGAAGGCCGCGCCGGGCACCATCCGCGCCGACTTCGCCGAATCGATCGACGCCAACGCCGTGCACGGTTCCGACGCCGAAGAAACCGCGAAGAACGAAATCGCCTTCTTCTTCCCGGCGATGAACGTCTACGCCGGCCGTTGAGCCGACGTAAACCGCTGAACCCCGCATGACCGTCAATCTGCTCGATTTCGATGCCGCCGGCCTGACGGCCTATTTCGCCGAACACGGCGAGAAGCCGTTTCGCGCCAAACAGGTGCTGCGCTGGATGCATCACTTCGGGCAGAGCGATTTCGACGCCATGACCGACATCGCCAAGAGCCTGCGCGAAAAGCTCCGGGCGATGGCGGTGGTGGCGCCGCCCGCGGTCGTCTCGGACAAGTTGTCCGACGACGGCACGCGCAAGTTCCTGATCGACGTCGGCGGCGGCAACGCCGTCGAAACGGTCTTCATCCCCGAATCCGAGCGGGGAACGCTGTGCATTTCCACGCAGGCCGGCTGCGCCCTCGACTGCTCGTTCTGCTCGACCGGCAAGCAGGGCTTCAACCGCAACCTGTCGGTGGGCGAGATCATCGGCCAACTGTGGCAGGCCAACCGCGCCCTCGGCGCCGATCCGAAAGGCGATCGCATCATCAGCAACGTCGTGATGATGGGCATGGGCGAGCCGCTCGCCAATTTCGAGAACACCGTGACGGCCCTGCGCCTGATGCTCGACGACAACGCCTACGGGCTGTCGCGCCGGCGCGTGACCGTCTCCACCTCGGGCCTCGTGCCGGCGCTCGATCGCCTGCGCGACGAGTGCCCGGTGGCCCTGGCCGTTTCGCTGCACGCGCCGAACGACGCGCTGCGCGACGAACTGGTGCCGATCAATCAAAAATATCCGCTGCGCGAACTGATGGCTGCCTGCCGGCGCTATCTGGAAAAGGCGCCGCGCGATTTCGTGACCTTCGAGTACGTCATGCTCGACGGCGTGAACGACTCCGACGCGCATGCGCGCGAGTTGCTGGCGCTGACGCGCGACGTGCCGTGCAAGTTCAATCTGATACCCTTCAACCCGTTCCCCGGTTCGCCGTACAAGCGGTCGCAGGCGACGCGCATCCGCCGCTTCGCCGAGATACTGATCGAAGCCGGGGTCGTGACGACGACGCGCAAGACGCGCGGCGACGACATCGACGCGGCCTGCGGCCAACTGGCGGGCCAGGTGCTCGACAAGACGCGGCGGACCGAACGCCGAATCATCGATCTTCGCGAGGTCAGGCAATGAAGAAGGTATTTTCCGCCCTGTGCGCGGTTGTTTTCCTGGGGGCGTGCGCGCAGGGGACGGTCGGCTCCGCGGCGACCCAGAACGCCACGCAGGCCAGCTCCGAAGTGGCGACCAGCGGCGGCGTCGGCGACCCGCGCACGCGCGCCAAGCTGCATACCGAGCTCGGTTCCTTGTATTTCCAGGACGGCAACATGGCGGTGGCGCTCCAGGAGCTCGGCATCGCGCTCGACATCGACGCGAACTACGCGCCGGCCTACAACGTGCGCGGACTGGTGCACGTCTATCTGCGCGAGATGGAGGCGGCCGACCGGGACTTCCAGCAGGCGCTGCGCCTGGTCGGCAACGACCCCGAGGTGAACAACAACTACGGCTGGTTCCTCTGTCAGTCGAACCGCGAGAAGGAGTCGCTCGGCTACTTCATGCGCGCCATCAAGAATCCGCTCTACCAGACGCCGGATCGCGCCTACCTGAACGCCGGGCTGTGCTCGCTGAAAATCAACGACCTCGCCGCCGCCGAGGACTACTTCCAGAAGGCCCTGCGCGTTTCTCCCGACAACACGCAGGCGACCTTCCAGCTGGCCGGAATCAACTACAAGCGCGGCAAGCTGGAAGAGGCGAAGAAGCTGATCGCCGCGGTGATGCGCCGCGTCGAGCCGAACGCCGAGCTGCTGTGGCTGGGCCTGCGCGTCGAACGTCAGCTGGGAGACCGTGCCGCGGAGGCGAACTACGCCACCCAGCTGCGCAGAAAATTCTCCGGTTCGCCCGAATATCAGGCGCTACTGAAAGGCAATTTTGAATGAGTGAAGAAAACCTCGATCCGTCGTCGCCCAGCCTGTCCGAGAACGTCGAGGCGGAGGCGCCGGCGGTCATGCAGCCCGCCGTCGGCGAACAACTGCGCGCGGCGCGCGAGGCGAAGGGCATGCGTTCGGCGGATGTGGCACAGGCGCTCAAGCTCAGCACCCGCCAGGTCGACGCGCTGGAAGCCGGCGATTGGTCCGGCCTGCCGGGTCAGACCTTCATTCGCGGCTTCGTCCGCAACTACGCCCGGTTGCTCCGGCTCGACCCCGACGTGCTGGTTGGCCAACTCGACCCGCGCCTGATGCCCGAACTGCCGCGCCTCGACGTTTCGTCCTCGATCAGCGCCGCGCTGCCGCGCACCGGCGGGCCGCAGCGCCGCGATTTCATGGTGGTGCTCGCGGGGCTGCTGCTCGTCGTGCTGGCGGTCCTGGCCTTCTTCTTCGTGCCGCCGGATTTCTGGCAGTCGCGTCTGGCCGAATGGTCGGCGGCGTCCGCGCGCGTCGATGCGCCGGCTGCTGAATCCTCGGCGCCGACCGACGCCGCTCCCGCCGAGCCGGCGCCGCCGGCCGCGCCCCCGCCGGCGCCCGAGGCGCCCGCCCCGGCAGCGGCCGCAGCGCCCGCCTCGGCGGCGAGTACGCCCGCTGCGCAGCCTGTCCTGCAGCCGGTCTCGCAGCCCTCGCAGCCCCTGCCTCAGCCGGCCACGCCGCCAGCCCCGGTCGCCGCACCGGCCGCTCAGCCGGCGTCGCCGCCGGCTGCGACGGCGCCGGCTGCGACGGCGCCGGCCCGCGCAGGCGGCGTGCAACTGGTCTTCACCCAGCCATCGTGGGTGGAAATCCGCGACCGCAGCGGACAGATCATCTTCTCGCAGCTCAATCCGGCCGGGAGCCAGCGCTACGTCGAAGGCGAGCCGCCTTTCGCGCTGGTGGTCGGCAACGCCACGCATGTGACCGTGAAATACAAAGGGAAGCCCGTCGAGCTGTCGCAGCGCAGCAAGGACGACGTGGCGCGCCTGACTCTCGAATGACCATGAAACAAGCGATGCAATCCGGCAACCGTCGTTCGACGCGCGCCGTCCGGGTCGGCCAGGTGACGATCGGCGGCGACGCCCCGGTCGTCGTCCAGTCGATGACCAATACCGATACCGTCGATTACCTGAAGACGGCGATCCAGTGCGCCGAGCTGGCGCGCGCCGGCTCCGAACTGGTGCGCATCACGGTCAATACGCCGGAGGCCGCGGCCGCCGTGCCGAAGATCCGCGAGCACCTCGACCGCATGGGCTGCGACGTGCCGCTGATCGGCGATTTCCACTACAACGGTCATCGCCTGCTGGCCGACCATCCCGAATGCGCGCGCATCCTCGCCAAGTACCGGATCAATCCGGGCAACGTCGGGCACGGCAAGAAGCGCGACGAGCAGTTCGCGCAGATGATCGAGATCGCCTGCCAGTACGACAAGCCGGTGCGCATCGGCGTCAACTGGGGCAGCCTCGACCAGGACCTGCTGGCGCGCATCATGGACGAGAACGCCGGGCGTGCCGAACCGAAGGACGCCATCGAGGTGATGCGCGAGGCGATGGTCACCTCCGCGCTCGAATCCGCCGCCAAGGCCGAGGAACTCGGGCTGGCGGGCGACAAGATCATCCTGTCGTGCAAGGTGTCGGGGGTGCAGGACCTGATCGCCATCTACCGCGAGCTGTCGCAGCGCTCCGATTACCCGTTGCACCTCGGCCTGACCGAGGCGGGCATGGGCTCCAAGGGCATCGTCGCGTCGACCGCAGCGATGTCGGTGCTGCTGCAGGAGGGGATCGGCGATACCATCCGCGTTTCGCTGACTCCCGAGCCGAACGGCAAGCGCACGCAGGAAGTCGTCGTCGCCCAGGAGATGCTGCAGACCATGGGGCTGCGCGCCTTCACGCCGATGGTCGCGGCCTGTCCCGGCTGCGGCCGCACGACGAGCACCTTCTTCCAGGAACTCGCGCAGTCGATCCAGGACCACGTGCGCGAGCAGATGCCGGCCTGGCGCCTCGAGTACGACGGCGTCGAGAACATGACGTTGGCCGTCATGGGCTGCGTGGTCAACGGCCCGGGCGAGAGCAAGCACGCCAACATCGGCATCAGCCTGCCGGGCACCGGCGAAGTGCCGGCGGCGCCGGTCTTCGAGGACGGCGCGAAAACCGTCACCCTGCGCGGCGACCGCATCGCCGAAGAATTCACCGCCATCGTCGACCGCTACGTGGCGCGTACCTACCAGAGAAAGATCGCAGCAAAGTCATGAGTCAAAACATCCAGTCCGTCCGCGGGATGAACGACATCCTGCCCGGCGAGGCCGAGTTCTGGGAGCTGTTCGAGGAAACGGTCCGTTCGTGGCTGAAGAGCTACGGCTACCGTCCGATCCGCATGCCGATCGTCGAACCGACCCCGCTCTTCAAGCGCGCCATCGGCGAAGTCACCGACATCGTCGAGAAGGAAATGTATTCCTTCGTCGACAGCCTCAACGGCGAACCGCTGACGCTGCGCCCCGAAGGCACGGCCGGCTGCGTGCGCGCCGTCATCCAGCACAATCTGATCGCCCAGCAGCCGCAGCGCCTGTACTACATGGGCCAGATGTTCCGCCACGAGCGCCCGCAGAAGGGGCGCTACCGCCAGTTCCATCAGGTCGGCGTCGAATCGCTCGGTTTTTCCGGGCCGGACATCGACGCCGAGCAGATCCTGATGGGCGCGCGCCTGTGGGACGACCTCGGCCTCGAAGGCATCAAGCTGCAGCTCAACACGCTCGGCCAGCCGGCCGAGCGCGCCAAGCATCGCGCCGAGCTGATCGCCTACTTCGAAAAGCACGCCGAGTTGCTCGACGAGGACGCCAAGCGCCGCCTGCACAGCAATCCGCTGCGCATCCTCGACAGCAAGAATCCGGCGATGCAGGAGATGATCGCCGGCGCGCCGAAGCTGATCGACCACCTCGGCGCCGAATCGCTCGCCCACTTCGAGGGCGTGCAGCAGGTGCTGCGCGACGCCGGCCAGCCGTATGAAATCAACCCGCGCCTCGTGCGCGGCCTCGACTACTACAATCTCACGGTTTTCGAGTGGGTCACCGACCGCCTCGGCGCGCAGGGCACCGTCTGCGCCGGCGGCCGTTACGACGGTCTGGTCGAACAGCTCGGCGGCAAGCCGGCGCCGGCCTGCGGTTTCGCCATGGGCGTCGAGCGCCTGATCGCGCTGATCCGCGAATCGGGCGGCGAACCGGCGGCGCCGGGCGTCGACGTTTACGTCGTGCATCAGGGCGCGGCCGCCTCGCGCCTCGCGCCGCGCGTCGCCGAAGGGCTGCGCGACAACGGCATCGACGTGTTGTTCCACTGCGGCGGGGGTAGTTTCAAGTCGCAGATGAAGAAGGCTGACGCCTCGGGCGCCGCCTTCGCCGTCATCATCGGCGACGACGAAGCCGCCGCCGGCGAAGTGACGCTCAAGACCTTGCGTTCGGAAGACGGCCAGCCGGGCCAGCAGAAACGCGTCGGCGTCGACAACGTCGCCGACGAAATCATGAATTCCTTAATGGATTGGGAAGAAGCGTAATGGCTACCTACGACCTCGAAGAGCAGGAACAACTCGCCGAAATGAAGGCGTGGTGGAAGCAGTACGGCAATCTGGTGACCGGCATCGTCGCTGCCGCCGCCATCGGCGTGATCGCCTGGCAGGGCTGGAACTGGTATCAGCGCAGCCAGGCCGGGCAGGCGTCGATGGTCTACAACGTGCTGCAGAAGGCCGTGATGGAAAAGGACCTGCAGCGCGCCAAGGCGGCGAGCGGCGAACTGCTCGAGAAGTTCGGCCGCACGACCTACGCGCCGCTCGGTGCGCTGACCGCCGCCAAGGCGATGTTCGATTCCGGCGACCTGAAGACCGCCAAGCTGCAGCTGACCTGGGTCGTCGAGCACGGCAACGACGAGCTGCGCGATCTCGCGCGCCTGCGCCTGGCTGCGGTCCTGCTCGACGAAAAGGCATACGACGAGGCGCTCAAGCAGCTCGACGGCAAGACCGCGCCGGGCTTCGCGGTGCGTTTCGCCGAGAGCCGCGGCGACGTGCTCGGTGCGCAGGGCAAGAAGGAAGAGGCGCGCAGCGCCTATCAGGCAGCGCTCGCCAAGCTCGACGAAGCCGACGCCTCCGGCAAGGGCAAGAATTCCCTGCAGGACAAGCAGGCGAACGCCCCCTACCGCGAAATGCTGCAGCAGAAGCTCGATTCGCTCGGGGGGAGCAAGTAATGAACGCGCGCCTTGCCGCGGTCGTGCTGCCGCTGCTGCTGGCCGGCTGCTCGACCCTCGAGTCGCTGAATCCCTTCGCCAGCAAGCCTTCCGGTCCGCAAATGGCGGAACTGCAACCGATCAAGCCGAGCGCCGAGGCGCGCGTCGTCTGGCGCGAAGGCGTCGGCAAGGGCGAGGACTACGTCTTTGCGCCGGCCGTGGTCGGTTCGTCGGTCTATGCGGCGGGCAGGGACGGTAGCCTGGTGCGCATCGACGACGGCAGGCAGGTGTGGAAGATCAAGGCCGAACTGCCGCTGTCCGGCGGCGTCGGCGCCGACGGAAACATGGTCGTGGTCGGGACCGCCAAGGGCGATCTGCTGGCCTACGCCGCGGCCGACGGCAAGCTGCTGTGGAAGTCCCGCGCGAGCAGCGAAATCCTCGCGGCGCCGGTGCTCGGCGACGGCATCGTCGTCGTGCGCAGCGGCGACAACCGCCTCGCCGCCTTCGACGTGAACGACGGCAAGCGCAAGTGGATCTACCAGCGGCCGACGCCGGCGCTCTCGCTGCGCGTCACGGCCAGCCCGGTGGTTTCCGACAAATACGTTTTCGCCGGCTTCCCGGGCGGCAAGCTGGTCGCCGTGAGCACGGGTAACGGCGCCGCCCTGTGGGAAGGAACCGTGGCCCAGCCCAAGGGGACGACCGAACTCGACCGCGTGGCCGATATCACCAGCGCGCCGGTGATCGACGGCCGCGACATCTGCGCCGTCGCCTTTCAGGGGCGCGTCGCTTGTTTCGATCTCGGGACCGGCAACCTGGCCTGGGCGCGCGACATGTCGAGCGCCGCCGGCCTCGCCCTCGACGGCCGCTACGTCTACGTCTCCGACGACAAGGGCGCGGTGCATGCGCTCGACCGCGCCAGCGGCGCCAGCATCTGGAAGCAGGACAAGCTCGCGCTGCGGCGCCTGACGGCACCGCTTGCGCTGCGCAGCCTGCTCGCCGTGGCGGACGTGCAGGGCGTCGTGCATTTTCTCAACCGCGAGGACGGCTCTTTCGCCGCCCGCGTGACGACCGACGGCAGTCCCGTCGTCGCCGCGCTGCGTCCGCTGGGCTCCGGCCTGGTGCTGCAGACGCGTAACGGCGGTATCTACGCCATCGAGGCGCAATGAAACCTAGTATTGTTCTGGTCGGCCGTCCGAACGTCGGCAAATCCACGCTGTTCAACCGCCTGACCAAGACGCGCGACGCCATCGTCGCCGACATCCCCGGCCTCACCCGCGACCGCCACTACGGCCACGGCAAGCTCGGCAGCAAGCCCTATCTGGTGATCGATACCGGCGGTTTCGAACCGCTCGCCAAGGACGGCATCATGCACGAGATGGCGCGCCAGACCGAGCAGGCCATCGTCGAGGCGGACGTCATCATCTTCGTGGTCGACGGCCGCACCGGCCTCACGGCGCAGGACAAGGAGATCGCCAACAAGCTGCGCAAGGCCGACCGGCCGGTGTTCGTCGCGGTGAACAAGTCGGAAGGCATGAACCGCGGCATCGTCATCGCCGACTTCCACGAGCTCGCTCTCGGCGAACCGCTCGGCATCTCGGCGACGCACGGCGAGGGCGTGCGCGCGCTGGTCGAGCTGGCGCTCGAACCCTACCCCGAGCCGGAGGACGACCGGGAGAAGGACGATGTGCTCAAGGTCGCCATCGTCGGCCGCCCGAACGTCGGCAAGAGCACGATGATCAACGCCCTGCTCGGCGAGGAGCGCGTGATCGCCTTCGACCAGCCGGGCACCACGCGCGATGCGATCTACGTCGACTTCGAACGCGGCGGCCGCAAATACACGCTGATCGACACCGCCGGCCTGCGCCGCAAGGGCAAGGTCTTCGAAACGATCGAGAAGTTTTCCGTGATCAAGACCTTGCAGTCGATCGAGGACGCGCACGTCGTCGTCCTCGTGCTCGACGCGCGACAGGACATCTCCGACCAGGACGCGCACATCGCCGGCTTCGTCGTCGAATCGGGGCGGGCGCTGGTCGTCGCGGTGAATAAATGGGACGGTCTCGATCCCTACGTGCGCGAACGCATCAAGGGCGATCTCGAGCGCAAGCTGAAGTTTCTCGATTTCGCCAAGTTCCACTACGTCTCGGCGCTCAAGGGGCAGGGGCTGGAGCAGGTCTTCCGTTCGGTCGATGCCGCCTACAAGGCCGCCACGGCGAATCTGTCGACGCCGCAGCTGACGCGCACGCTGATCGACGCGGTGGCCAAGCAGTCGCCGCCGCGCCACGGCATCTTCCGCCCGAAGCTGCGCTATGCGCACCAGGGCGGACAGAATCCGCCGCTGATCGTGATTCACGGCAATGCGCTCGAGCATATTCCGGACAGTTATCGCCGCTATCTGGAACATATCTTCCGGGAAGTGTTCAAATTGCAGGGAACGCCGTTGCGCATCCAGTTCAACGTTTCCCACAATCCGTTCGCGGATCGCAAGCCGCCCGAGAAGAATCGGCGCAAACCCAAGCCCGAGGACTCCTGAGCGTTTGGTTTGATTTCCGCATATGGCAATGCGTAGCGAAATCAATTAAGCTAGCCCCTCCAAAACACAACGAAACATGGAGTTCGAACCATGAGCAATAAAGGGCAACTTTTACAAGACCCGTTCCTCAACACGCTTCGCCGCGAGCACGTTCCGGTTTCGATTTATCTGGTCAATGGCATCAAGTTGCAAGGCCAGGTCGAATCTTTCGACCAGTACGTCGTTCTCCTCAAGAACACCGTGACGCAGATGGTCTACAAGCACGCCATTTCGACGGTCGTTCCGGCGCGTCCGGTCACCATCCAGCAGGATGGCGGCAACGAAGCGTGATTGTCCCCGCGCAGTCGTTCCAACGGCTCGCCGCTCCGGCGGTGAGCCGCTCAGTCTCCGGTTTTTCGCGTTTCCCGATTTTTCCTTCTTGTCTTTCCTCCCGGTAGGGCACGGCCATGTCTGAACGTCCCGCCGCCGGCGAACGCGCGGTGATCGTCCAGCTCGATTTCGGCCGCGACGACATTCCCGAGCAGCTCGAAGAGGTCCGCCTGCTCGCCGAGTCGGCGGGGGCGACGCTGTGCGGCGAAGTCTACGGGCGCCGGCAGAGTCCCGACGCGGCGACCTTCGCAGGCAAGGGCAAGGTGCAGGAAGTGGCGGCCGAACTCGCCGCGCACGACGCCGATCTCGTCATCTTCAACCACGAGCTGTCGCCGGCCCAGCAACGCAATCTCGAACGCACCCTGCAGTGTCGCGTGATCGACCGCACCAGCCTGATTCTCGACATCTTCGCGCAGCGCGCGCAGAGCGCCGAAGGCAAGCTGCAAGTCGAACTCGCCCAGCTCGACCATCTGGCGACCCGGCTGGTGCGCGGCTGGACCCACCTGGAGCGCCAGAAGGGCGGCATCGGTCTGCGCGGCCCCGGCGAGACGCAGCTGGAGACCGACCGCCGTCTGCTCGGCATCCGCGTCAAGCTGCTCAAGGAGCGCCTGGCCAAGGTCGAGCGGCAGCGCGGCGTGCAGCGCAAGGCACGGGCGCGCGGCGACGTCCTCAACGTCTCTCTGGTCGGCTACACCAACGCCGGCAAGTCGACGCTGTTCAACGCGCTGACGCACGCCGGCGTCTATGCCGCCAATCAGCTGTTCGCCACGCTCGACACGACCTCGCGCAAGCTGTGGCTGCCGGAAGTGGGCAATATCGTGATTTCGGATACCGTGGGCTTCATCCGCGATCTGCCGCATTCGCTGGTCGCCGCCTTTCACGCGACGCTGGAGGCGACGGCGCAGGCCGATCTGCTGCTGCATGTGGTGGACTCGGCGAGTCCGTCGCGCGACGACCAGATTGCCGAGGTCAATAAGGTCCTGCTCGAGATCGGCGCCCAGGATGTGCCCCAGATCCTGGTCCTCAACAAGCTGGATCTGACCGGGCTGCCGCCCGCTGCCGAGCGGGACGAGTATGGTAGAATCCAGCGTGTTCGCGTCAGCGCGAGAACCGGCGAAGGTCTGCCGCTGCTGCGCGAAACCCTGACCGAGTCGGCACTCGAAAAGGCGCGCACTACGCGCCACCGGCAGTCGACCGACGAATCTCCGCCAACCCCCGACACCGTTTTGGACTCAGGTTCCTCCCTATGATCGCAAGCATTGGAGTACTCATGTCGCTCAATGACCCGCAGTGGGGCAACCGCGGCAACGATGGCGGCAAGCGCCCCAACCAGGGGCCCCCCGATCTCGAAGAGCTGTGGCGCGATTTCAATCGCCGCCTGTCCGGCCTGTTCGACAAGAAGGGCAGCGGCGGCAACAACGGCGGCGGCGACCGCCCACAGCTCGAATTCAACCCTAAGTTCCTCGGTAGCGGCATCGGCCTGCTCCTCGCGCTGGTCGCCGTCGTCTGGCTGGCCAGCGGCTTCTACATCGTCGATGCTTCGCAACGCGGCCTCGTCCTGCAGTTCGGCAAGTTCAAGGAAGCGACCGAGTCCGGCCTGCGCTGGCGCCTGCCGTACCCGATCCAGTCGCATGAGCTGGTGAACATCTCCGGCGTGCGTACCATCGAGGTCGGCTACCGCGGCAGCGAGAAGAACAAGGTGCTCAAGGAAGCACTGATGCTGACCGACGACGAGAACATCATCAACATCCAGTTCGCCGTCCAGTACATCCTCAAGGACCCGGTCGAGTACATCTTCAACAACCGCAATCCGGACGATTCGGTGATGCAGGCCGCCGAGACGGCGATCCGCGAAATCGTCGGCAAGAGCAAGATGGACTTCGTGCTCTACGAAGGGCGCGAGCAGATCGCGGTCAACGCCTCCAAGCTGATGCAGGACATCCTCGACCGCTACAAGACCGGCATCCTGATCTCCAAGGTCACGATGCAGAACGCCCAGCCGCCGGAGCAGGTGCAAGCGGCCTTCGACGACGCCGTGAAGGCCGGGCAGGATCGCGAACGCCAGAAAAACGAAGGCCAAGCTTACGCCAACGACGTGATTCCGAAGGCGCAGGGCACGGCCGCGCGCCTGCATCAGGAGGCCGACGGTTACCGGCAGCGCATCATCGCCACCGCCGAGGGCGATGCCAGCCGCTTCAAGCAGATCAACACCGAGTACGCGAAGGCGCCGGAAGTGACGCGCAGCCGCATGTACCTGGAAACGATGCAGCAGATTTACGCGAATACCAGCAAGGTGATGGTGGATACCAAGGGGCAGGGCAATCTGCTCTATCTGCCGCTCGACAAGCTGATGCAGGCCAGCGGTGCGGTTGCTGCCTCGCCGGCCGGCGTCGGCAGCAGTTCCGAAATGCCGGCGCAGGTGCGCAGCGCGCCGGCGATTTCCAACGAGACGCCGCCGCAGGTGGTCGACAGAAATGACACGCGAACGCGCGATTCCCTGCGCTCGCGCGATCGGGAGGCACGTTGATGAAAGCGGGTTTCAACTTTTTCGCCGCGCTCGTCGCCGCGGTCCTGATCGTTCTCGGTGCGTCGATCTTCACGGTCGACCAGCGTCAGCACGCCATTGTCTTCCAACTCGGCGAGGTGCGCGACGTGATCGCCGAGCCGGGCCTCTATCTGAAGTGGCCGATGATCCAGAACGTGCGCTATTTCGACAAGCGCATCCTGACGCTGGACAGCGTCGAGCCGGAACGCTTCATCACTTCCGAGAAGAAGAACGTGTTGGTCGATTCCTTCGTCAAGTGGCGCATCGTCGACCCCAAGCTGTATTACATCTCGGTCGCCGGCGACGAGGCGCGCGCCCGCACGCGTCTGGCGCAAACGGTGAATGCCGGTCTGCGCGAAGAGTTCGGCAAACGCACCGTGCATGACGTGGTCTCCGGCGAGCGCGACAAGATCATGGAGCAGATGCGCGAGAAGGCCGACCTCGACGCGCGCAAGATCGGCGTGCAGATCGTCGACGTGCGCGTCAAGCGCGTCGACCTGCCGTCCGAAGTCAGCGAGTCGGTCTACCGCCGGATGGAAGCCGAGCGCAAGCGCGTGGCCAACGAGCTGCGCTCGCAGGGTTCGGCCGAGGCGGAAAAGATTCGCGCCGACGCCGACAAGCAGCGCGAAGTGATCGTCGCCGAGGCCTATCGCGACGCCCAGAAGGTGAAGGGCGAGGGCGACGCCAAGGCGGCCTCGATCTACGCCCAGGCCTTTGGCCAGAACCCCGAGTTCTATTCCTTCTACCGCAGTCTCGAAGCCTACCGTAACAGCTTCAAGACCAAGAGCGACGTGCTCGTGGTCGAGCCGAACTCGGATTTCTTCAAGTACATGAAGAGCGGCGGCCGGGGCGGCGAAAAATCGGCCAAATGAGCACCAGCCTGCTGCTCGCCTTCGCGCTGATGCTCGTGCTCGAAGGCGTGGTGCCTTTTCTCGCGCCCAAGGCGTGGCGCGAGACTTTCCGTCGCCTGATCCAGTTTTCCGACGGACAGGTCCGTTTTCTCGGCCTGACCTCGATGTTGGTCGGCCTGATTTTGTTGATGATTTTCAGATGAACTGGCTGCTTCCCGAATACACCGCCGACGCGCTGCCGCACGAAGCCGCGCAGATCGAGCGCCTGCGCCGCGCCGTGCTCGATCTCTTCCGCGTGCATGGCTACGAACTGGTGATGCCGCCTCTGATCGAGTATCTCGATTCGCTGCTCACCGGCTCCGGCTCCGATCTCAAGCTGCGCACCTTCAAGCTGGTCGACCAGCTGTCCGGACGCACGCTGGGCGTGCGCGCCGACATGACGCCGCAAGTGGCGCGCATCGACGCGCACCTGCTCAACCGCCAGGGCGTGACCCGCCTGTGCTACTGCGACAGCGTGCTGCATACCCTGCCGGCGTCGCAGGCCGCGACGCGCGAACCGATCCAGCTCGGCGCCGAACTCTACGGCTACACCGGCGTCGCCGCCGACCTCGAAGCCATCCGCCTGATGGCGGCTGCGCTCGCCTGTGCCGGCACGCCGGCCTTCCGTATCGACCTCAGCCACGTCGGCGTCTTCCGCGCCCTGGCCAAGGCGGCGGGGCTCGATGCCGAGGCCGAGCTGAGCGTGCTGCAGCTGCTGCAGGTCAAGGACGTGCCCAGCCTGCACGAGCGCTGCGCCGCGCTGGCCGAGCCCTATCGCTCGGCGCTGCTGCGCCTGCCTGAACTGTACGGCGGCGCCGAAGTGCTCGACGACGCCGCGCGCGAGCTGCCTGCGCTGCCTGAGATCACCGCCGCGCTCGACGCGCTGCGCCAGTTGCAGGCGGGCATGCCGGAACTGCCGCTGTCCTTCGATTTCTCGGATCTGCGCGGCTATCATTATCACAATGGCGTCGTTTTCGCCGCCTACTACCCCGGTTTCCCGAGCGCCGTTGCGCTGGGTGGGCGCTACGACGGCGCCGGTAGCGCCTTCGGGCGTGCCCGGCCGGCCACGGGCTTCTCGATGGATTTGCGCGAGATCGCCCGTCTGGCGGCAGCCGGCCCGCAGGCTGCTGCCATCCTCGCGCCGCATGCGGGGGGCGACGCGCGCCTGGCGGCGGCCGTCGCCGATCTGCGCGCGCGCGGGGAAATCGTCGTCGAACTGCTGCCCGGTGAAACGGTCTGCGAAGGTCCGCGCTGCGATCGGCAACTGGCCGAACGGGACGGGCAATGGATTATTCAAGCAATCAACAGGGATTGATCTGAGAAATGGCTAAGAACGTCGTAGTAGTCGGCACCCAGTGGGGCGACGAGGGCAAGGGCAAGATCGTCGACTGGCTGACCGATCATGCACAGGGGGTCGTGCGTTTTCAGGGCGGCCACAACGCGGGCCACACGCTGGTCGTCGGCGACAAGGAATACAAGCTCAACCTGGTGCCTTCGGGCATCGTGCGCGAGGGCATCGCGTGCTACATCGGCAACGGTGTGGTGCTCGACATCCATCACCTGATCTCCGAGATTCAGGGGCTGGAGGCGGGCGGTATCGAAGTGCGTTCGCGTCTGAAGATCAGCCCGGGCTGCCCGATCATCCTCGGCTACCACACGGCGCTCGACCGCGCGCGCGAAGCGAAGAAGTGCGCCGACACCAAGATCGGCACCACCGGCAAGGGCATCGGCCCGACTTATGAAGACAAGGTGGCGCGCCGTGCCCTGCGCGTCTACGACCTCTTCTATCCGGAGCGCTTCGCCGAGAAGCTCAAGGAAAATCTGGACTATCACAACTTCGTGCTGACCCAGTACCTGGGCGCCGATCCGGTCGACTACGAAGCCGTCCTGGCGCAGGCCATGGCCGACGCCGAGTACATCAAGCCGCTCGTCACCGACGTTTCGGCGGCGCTCTACGAAGCCAACAAGGCCGGTCAGAACCTGCTGTTCGAAGGCGCGCAGGGCGCGCTGCTCGACATCGACCACGGCACCTACCCCTTCGTCACCTCGTCGAACTGCGTGGCCGGCCAGGCCGCCGCCGGTTCGGGCGTCGGTCCGGGCAAGCTCCACTACGTGCTGGGCATCACCAAGGCCTATTGCACGCGCGTCGGCGGCGGTCCTTTCCCGAGCGAGCTGGATATCGAAACGCCGGGCGTTCCCGGCTACCAGATGTCGCAGAAGGGGCGCGAGTTCGGCACCGTCACCGGGCGCAAGCGCCGTTGCGGCTGGTTCGACGCCGCCGCGCTGCGCCGCTCGATCCAGATCAACGGCGTCACCGGCCTGTGCATCACCAAACTGGACGTGCTCGACGGTCTCGACGAACTGAAAATCTGCACGGGCTACAAGCTGGGCGACAAGGTCGTCGAACTGCTGCCGATGGGGGCCGACGAGGTCGCCGGCTGCGAGCCGATTCTGGAAACCATGCCGGGCTGGAAGGAAACGACCTACGGCGTGAAGACCCAGGAAGCCCTGCCGGCGGCGGCGCGCGCCTATCTGGCCCGTATCGAGGAATTGTGCGAAGTGCCGATCGACATCGTGTCGACCGGACCGGAGCGCGACGAAACCATCCTGCGCAGACATCCGTTCGCGTAAGGAAACGTTGAAGAGGCCGGCTTCAAGCCGGCCTTGTTTTTTATCGGCCGGTAATTGCAGTTGGCCCGGGGTGAATTGGAGAAAAGTTGGAAAAGACGCTGAAAAAGAAAAAGCCAGCTAAAAAGCTGGCTTTTCTCGAATCTTGGTGCCCAGGAGAGGACTCGAACCTCCACAGTGTTGCCACCACCAGGACCTGAACCTGGCGCGTCTACCAATTTCGCCACCTGGGCCTTGCGAAGAAGGCCGCATTATAGAGGAACCAAATAAAGTGTCAACAAAAAAACTGTCGAAAATTAGAAAAAGCGATCCCCATTTCGAACGGGAGTCGAAAAACTACGAGCATCCCCTGCCGTCGCGCGAATACGTGCTGCAGCTTCTCGAGGAGCAGGGCCGTCCGGTGAGCTTCGATGCGCTCTGCGCTCTGCTCGACATCCAGCCGCATGAGGCCGAGATGTTCCAGCGCCGCCTCGGTGCGATGGAGCGCGAGGCGCAGCTGATGCGCAACCGCAAGGGCGCCTACATCGTTCCGGAAAAGGCCAGCCTGATTTCCGGGCGCATCGAAGGGCACGCCGACGGCTACGGCTTCCTGGTGCCGGACGACGGCGGCGACGATCTCTTCCTCGACGCCAAGCAGATGTCCAAGGTGCTGCACGGCGACCGCGCGCTGGCGCGCGTCGTCGGCCTGGACCGCAAGGGCAGGCGCGAAGGCGCCATCGTCGAGGTGCTCGAACGCGCCAACAGCAGGGTCGTCGGGCGCGTTCTGATCGAGCACGGGATCGCCGTCGTCGTTCCCGAGAACCGGCGCATCAACCAGGACATCCTGGTGACGCCGGACGGCTCGCTGAAGGTCAAGGCAGGACAGGTCGTGATGATCGAGATCATCGAGCAGCCGACGCGCCATGCGCAGCCGATCGGGCGGATCACCGAGGTGCTCGGCAATTACGCCGATCCCGGCATGGAGATCGAGATCGCGCTGCGCAAGCACGACCTGCCTTTCGAGTTTTCGGCGAAGGCGCTCGACGAGACGAAGGCATTGCCCGACAAGGTGAGGAAAAGCGAATGGGAAGGCCGCGTCGACATCCGCGACCTACCGCTCGTGACCATCGACGGCGAGACCGCCAAGGACTTCGACGACGCGGTGTTCGCCGAGAAGAGGGGACGCGGCTGGCGCCTCGTCGTGGCGATCGCCGACGTCAGCCACTACGTGCGGCCGGGCATGACGCTCGACCGTGAGGCGCAGGATCGCGGCAACTCGGTGTATTTCCCGCGCCGCGTGATCCCGATGCTGCCCGAAAAGCTCTCCAACGGCCTGTGCTCGCTCAACCCCGACGTCGAGCGGCTGGCCATGGTGTGCGACATGGATATCAACAACCGCGGCGAGATCAAGGGTTACAAATTCTATCCGGCCGTCTTTCGCTCGCAGGCCCGCCTGACTTACACGCAGGTGTGGGACTGGCTGTCCGGCGCGGCGAAGCCGGAGAGCGACGTGCACCGCGCTCTGCAGCCGCACGTGCAGGCGCTCTACGCGCTGTTCAAGATACTGCTCAAGGCGCGCGGCGAGCGCGGCGCCATCGATTTCGAGACGATCGAGACGATGATGCTGTTCAACGATCAGGGCAAGATCGACAACATCGTTCCCGTCGTGCGCAACGACGCGCACCGCCTGATCGAGGAGTGCATGCTGGCGGCCAACGTCTGCGCCTCGGCCTTTCTCGAAAAGAACAAGCAGGCCTGCCTGTACCGCATCCACGAAGGCCCGACGCCGGAGAAGCTCGAAGGGCTGCGCAACTTCCTCAAGGAGTTCGGCCTCGACCTGCCCGGCGGCGACGAGCCGAGCGCCAAGGACTACGGCTCCCTGCTCGAGAAGATCAAGCCGCGCCCGGATGCCCAGCTGCTGCAGACGGTGATGCTGCGCTCGCTGCGCCAGGCCATGTACAGCCCGGACAACGTCGGCCACTTCGGCCTCGCCTACGAGCACTACACGCACTTCACCTCGCCGATCCGCCGCTACCCCGATCTCCTCGTGCATCGCTCGATCAAGGCCGTGCTCGAAGGCACGCGCTACACGCCGGGCAGCTGGGACGACATCGGCCTGCATTGCTCGATGACCGAGCGGCGTGCTGATGAGGCGACGCGCGACGTGAACAACTGGCTCAAGTGCTACTACATGCGCGACCGGATCGGCGAAGAGTTCGACGGCACGATCGCCGCCGTCGTGCCTTTCGGCGTCTTCGTCGCGCTCGACTCGGTCTATGTCGAAGGTCTGCTGCACGTTTCCGAACTCGGCGAGGATTATTTCCAGTACGACAACGTCAAGCACCAGATGCTCGGCGAGCGTAGCGGCAAGCGCTATCGCCTGGGCGACCGTCTGCGCGTGAAGCTGGTGCGCGCCGATCTGGAGACCGGGCGCGTCGATTTCGTGCTCGGCGAGACGCCGAGTCCGAAGGCGCAGCCGGCCGACGCCAAGGCGGAAAAGAAAAGCGCTTTCAAGAAGATGGTCGACGCCGCGGCGAAGGCGATCTCCGGCGTGACCGAGAAGGGGCGCGCCAAGCGGGCGGCAGAGAAAACTGCCAAGGCGCCGGTAAAGGACGACCGGGCAGCGGGGAAAGCCGCGAAGCCCGCTGCGAAAGCGGCTCCGGCGAAGGCGGCGGGCGGCAAGCGGGGCGTCGGGAAGGCCGAGAAGGAAGCCAAGGCGCCGGCCAAGCGCCCTAGGAAACGATCCTGATCTCGCCGCTGGCGATGTCGTAGACCCAGCCGCTGATGCGTAGCGCGCCGCCAGCCATGGCGCGCGCGACGAAAGGGTATTCGCGCAGGTGGTCGAGTTGCAGGCGGACGTTTTCCTCGACGATCAGCTGGTGGCGCTTCTCGGGGCTGACGTCGATGTGCAGGCCGGCGAGCTTCTGATCGACGCGCGACCGGGCTTTTTGCGCGTTGATCAGCCAGATCGGGATGTAGCGGTCCTCGGCGTCCTCGTTGTCCAGCGCCTGGATGCCGCCGCAGCCGTAATGGCCGCAGACGACGATGTCGGGGATGTTCAGGTGGTTGATCGAGAACTCGAGGACGGCCGACAGGTTCCAGTCGTTGGTCGCCACGATGTTGCCGACGTTGCGATGCACGAAGACCTCGCCGGGCCGCGTCTGCGTGATCGTATTGACCGGCACGCGCGAGTCCGAGCAGCCGATCCACAGCACGGTCGGCTTCTGCACCTTGGCCAGTTCGTCGAAGTAGGGCCGCTCGCGCTCGAACACCTCGGCGACGAACTTCTTGTTTCCCTCCAGCAGGCTGGTGATCATCGTCTCCTCCCCCGTGTATGTTTAGGGCGCCCCGCTGCGTGGCGGTAGAATGGCGCCTCGATTCTCCGGAAAGCTTCTCCATGTCCCAGACCCGCTTCATCCACGGCTTCCACGCCATCATCGCCAAGCTGCGCCACCAGCCGGACGCGATCCAGGAAATCTTCATCGACGCGCAGCGCCAGGACGCGCGCGCACGCGACCTGCTGCGCCACGCCGAATTGCACAAGGTGCGCGTCATGCCGGTCGACGGCAAGCGCCTGGAAGGCATGGCCGGCGGCAATGCGCGGCACCAGGGCGTGGTCGCCTGCATCACCGCCGACCAGCGCCACGTTTCGCTCGACGACGTGCTCGACACGCTCGAGGAACCGGCCTTCCTGCTCGTCCTCGACGGCGTGCAGGACCCGCACAACCTCGGCGCCTGCCTGCGCGTCGCCGACGCGGTCGGCGCGCACGCCGTGATCGCGCCCAAGGACCGCGCCGTCGGCCTCACGCAGACGGCGATCAAGGTCGCCAGCGGCGCCGCCGAGAGCGTTCCCTACATCACCGTGACCAATCTTGCGCGCACCCTGCGCGAACTCAAGGAACGCGACATCTGGGTGATCGGCACCGACGCCGAAGCGAAAGAGGATCTCTATACCGCGCAGTGGCCGCAGGCGACCGCCTGGGTGCTCGGCGCCGAGGGCGACGGCATGCGCCGCCTGACGCGCGATACCTGCGACCAGCTGGTGACCATCCCGATGCTCGGCTCGGTGCAGAGCCTCAACGTCTCGGTGGCGAGCGGCGTCTGCCTCTACGAAGCGCGCCGCCGGCGAACCTGATGGGTGAGGCATGCATTTCTCGGAAGCCATGAAATGCATGTCGGGGCAGCCCAGGGTGTGTTGGCATACATTTCGTGGAGCGCGTTGTGACGAGGGGGCTGTGACTACTAGGCGCGCGCCGCCGCCCGCACCGAGGTGCGGGCAAGGGGCGTAACGACGTAGGCGCGGCCCCCTCGTCACAGACCTTCGGGACGGCCACTGAACGGGCGCATCGCCGCGTTGCGCCGGCTAGCCTGGTGCCAGCCGGGCGGTGCCGCCGCGCCTTGCGCTGCATCCCGTTCAGTGGTCGTCACGCCCATGAAATATATGTCAACACACCCTAGCGCCCGACCATTCTCCGGTAGAGCGCCGCGGCTTCGCCGACGATGCCGCGCCGGAAGGCGAGGACGCAGAGCACGAAAATGCCGCCCATGATGACGGTGACCAGCGAGCCGACCTTGTCGGCCAGTTCGTTCTGCAAGGTGACGATGACCGAGGCGCCGACCACCGGTCCGAAGATGGTGCCCATGCCGCCGAGCAGCGTCATCAGCACGACCTCGCCCGAGGCGTGCCAGTGCGCGTCGGTCAGCGTCGCGAACTTGAAGACCAGCGTCTTGGTCGCGCCGGCCAGCCCGGCCAGCCCGGCCGAGAGGACGAAGGCGAGGAGCTTGTACTTCGCCACGTCGTAGCCGAGCGAGACGACGCGCGCCTCGTTCTCGCGGATCGCCTTGAGGATCTGCCCGAACGGCGAATGGATGGTGCGCTGGATCAGCCAGAAGGCGCCGACGCAGATGGTCAGCACGACGTAGTAGAGATTGCGGTCGTCGGCGAGGTCGATGACGCCGAACAGGTAGCCGCGCGGCACGCCCTGCAGGCCGTCCTCGCCGCCGGTGAAGGGCGCCTGGATGAAGATGAAATAGACCATCTGCGCGAGCGCCAGCGTGACCATCGCGAAATAGATTCCCGAGCGGCGGATGGCGAGTACGCCGAACACCCAGCCGAGCGCGGCGGCGGCCAGCGTGCCGGCGAGCAGGCCGAGTTCGGTCGGCCAGGCCCAGGCCTTGAGGACGTGCCCGGTGACGTAGGCGGCGCTGCCGAGGAAGGCGGCGTGGCCGAAGGAGAGCAGGCCGGTGTAGCCGAGCAGCAGGTTGAAGGCGCAGGCGAACAGGGCGAAGCAGAGGATCTTCATCACCAGCACCGGGTAGAGCACCAGCGGCGCGGCGAGCAGGGCGACGAGCAGGGCCAGGTAGGCGAGCAGGATTCTCTTGTCGGTCATTTTTCTTTACCGAAAAGTCCGGCCGGGCGGAGCAGCAGGACGATGGCCATGATGATGAAGACGACGGTGGATGAGGCTTCGGCGTAGAACACCTTGGTCAGTCCCTCGATGACGCCCAGCCCGAGGCCGGTGAGGATGGAGCCGAGGATGGAGCCCATGCCGCCGATGACGACCACGGCGAAGACGACGATGATCAGGTTGGAGCCCATCAGCGGGCTGACCTGGAATGCCGGCGCCGCGAGCACGCCGGCGAAGCCGGCGAGGCCGACGCCGAAGCCGTAGGTGAGCATCACCATCAGCGGCACGTTGATGCCGAAGGCCTGGGTCAGCTGCGGGTTTTCGGTGGCGGCGCGCAGGTAGGCGCCGAGCTGCGTCTTCTCGATGATGAACCAGGTCGCCAGGCAGACCGTCAGCGAGACGCCGATGATCCAGGCGCGGTACTTGGGCAGGAACATGAAGCCGAGGTTGAGGGCGCCGGAGAGTTCGTCGGGAATCGCGTAGGGCAGGCCGGAGACGCCGTACTGGTAGCGGAACAGGCCTTCGATGACGAGGGCGAGGCCGAAGGTCAGGAGCAGGCCGTACAGGTGGTCGAGCTTGTACAGCCACTGCAGCATGGTGCGTTCGATGACGACGCCGATCAGGCCGACGGCCAGCGGCACCAGGAGCAGCGACCACCAGTAGCTGATGCCCCAGTAGGTGAGTCCCATCCAGGCGAGGAAGGCGCCGGCCATGTAGAGCGCGCCGTGCGCGAAGTTGATGATGTTGAGCATCCCGAAAATGACCGCCAGGCCGAGGCTGAGCATGGCGTAGAAGGAGCCGCTCACCAGCCCGAGCATCAGCTGGCCCATCAGTGCCGGCAAGGGCACGCCGAAAATTTCCATCGTCTCCGCTCCGATCGTTCAGCTCACGGGGTCCGCTTCGCGGCGGGGGCGGCAGCCGCGCTCGCCCCCGCCGCGCCGGCCTATTTCTTGACCAGCGGGCACTTCGAGGCGGACAGCGGCTGGAAGGCCTCGGCCGCCGGGATGGTCTGCCGCACGTGGTAGTAGTCCCACGGGTACTTGGACTCTTCCGGCTTCTTCACCTGCATCAGATACATGTCGTGCACCAGCCGGCCGTCCTGGCGGATCGCCGCGTTCTTGGCGAAGAAGTCGTTCACCGGCGTCTTCTTCATCCACGCCATCACCTTCTGCGTATCGTCGCTGCCGGTGGCCTTGACGCCCTTCAGGTAGTGCATGATCGCCGAGTACTCGCCGGCCTGGACCATGGTCGGCATTTTCTTGGCGTGGGCGAAGAAGCGCTTCGACCAGGCGCGCGTCTCGTCGTTGAGGTCCCAGTAGAAGCCTTCGGTCAGGTACATGGTCTGCGTCGTCTTCAGGCCGAGGCTGTGGATGTCGGTGATGAACATCAGCAGGCCGGCCAGCGACTGCTTGGGCGTGATGCCGAACTCGGCCGCCTGCTTGATCGAATTGGTCGTGTCGGTGCCGGCGTTGGCCAGGCCGATGACCTGCGCGCCCGACGCCTGCGCCTTGAGCAGGAAGGACGAGAAGTCGGTGCCGGGGAAGGGGTGGCGGACCGAGCCGAGCACCTTGCCGCCGTTGGCGACGACCACGTCGGAGGCGTCCTTTTCGAGCGAGTGGCCGAAGGCGTAGTCGGCGGTCAGGAAGAACCAGCTCTTGCCGCCCTGCTTGACGACGGCCTTGGCCGTGCCGTTCGCCACCGAGTAGGTGTCGTAGGTCCAATGCACCGTGACGTCGTTGCAGTCCTCGTTGGTGATCCGCGTCGACGCGGCGCCGGAGATCAGGGCGATCTTGTTCTTTTCCTTGGCGACCTTCATCACGGCGAGCGCGGTCGAGGTGGTGACGAGTTCGGTGACGACGTCGACCTTGTCGCGGTCGAACCATTCGCGCGCCTTGTTGGAGGAGATGTCGCCCTTGTTCTGGTGGTCGGCGGAAACGATCTCGATCGCGAAGCCCGGCTTTTCCTTGGCCTGGAAGTCTTCGACGGCCATTTTGGCGGCGGTGACGGCACCCGCGCCGGAGAGGTCGGAATAGGCGCCCGACATGTCGGTCAGCACGCCGATGCGGACCACGTTGTCGGAGATCTGGGCCTGCGCCATTCCGCTGCCGAAACCGAGGGCGGCCGCGACGGCCAGGGCGATGCGTTTCGTTTTCATGAATGCTCCTCCTGTGTTGTGGGTGCTGCTCATACGCCGAGAAATTCCTGCAGGAACTCTCGTTTCTCTTCTATTTCGTGTTGATGGATTTCGGCGGCGATCTGCCCGTGCTCGACGACGTACATGCGGTCGGCGAGCGGCGCGGCGAAGCGGAAATTCTGCTCGACGAGCAGGATGGTGAAGCCCTTCTCCTTGAGCTGGCGGATGATCTGGCCGAGCTTCTGCACGATGACCGGGGCCAGTCCCTCTGAGATCTCGTCGAGCAGCAGCAGCTTGGCGCCGGTGCGCAGGATGCGCGCCATCGCCAGCATCTGCTGTTCGCCGCCGGAGAGGCGCGTGCCCTGGCTGTGGCGGCGCTCGGCGAGGTTGGGGAACATCGCGTAGATTTCGTCGAGGCTCATGCCGGCGCTGCCGACCTGCGGCGGGAGCAGGAGGTTTTCCTCGCAGCTCAGGCTGGCGTAGATGCCGCGTTCCTCGGGGCAGTAGCCGATGCCGAGGCGTGCGATGCGGTGCGGCGGCATGCCGATGATTTCGCGCCCGTTCATCATCACCGAGCCGCTGCGCTTGCCGGTCAGGCCGAGAATGGCGCGCAGCGTGGTGGTGCGCCCGGCGCCGTTGCGACCGAGCAGGGAGACGCATTCGCCGCGATTCACGACGAAGTCCATGCCGTGCAGGATATGCGATTCGCCGTAGAAGGCGTGCAGGCCGGTGACGCGCAGGTATTCGGTCGGTTTCGCCATCTCAGTGCGCCTCCGCGCCGGCAAGCTCGCCTTCGCCCCGCTCGCTGCCCATGTAGGCCTCGATCACCTGCGCATCGTGCGCCACCTCGGCGTAGCTGCCTTCGGCGAGCACCGCGCCGCGCGCGAGGACGGTGATGCGGTCGGAAATCCCCGAGACCACCTTCATGTTGTGTTCGACCATCAGGATCGTGCGGTTGGCGGCGACCTTGCGAATCAGCTGCATGACGCGGTCCACGTCCTCGTGGCCCATGCCCTGCGTCGGCTCGTCGAGCAGCATGAGTTCCGGCTCGAGCGCCAGCGTGGTCGCGATCTCGAGCGCCCGCTTGCGTCCGTAGGGCATTTCGACGGTCACCATGTCGGCGTAGTCCTGCAGGCCGACTTCGCCCAGCAATTCCATGGCGCGCCCGTTGAGTGCGTCGAGCGACTTGCCGGAGCGCCAGAAGTGGAAGGAGGTGCCGAGGCTGCGCTGGAGGGCGATGCGGACGTTTTCGAGGACCGACAGATGCGGGAAGACGGCGGAAATCTGGAAGGAGCGGACGACGCCGCGGCGCGCGATCTGCGCCGGCTTTTCGCCGGTGATGTCGATGCCGTTGTAGCGGATGCGGCCGCGCGTCGGTTCGAGAAACTTGGTGAGCAGGTTGAAGCAGGTGGTCTTGCCGGCGCCGTTGGGGCCGATCAGTGCGTGGATGTCGCCGCGCCGCACCTTGAGGTTGACGCCATTGACGGCGACGAAGCCCTTGAATTCCTTGACCAGATTCTCGGTCGTCAGGATGAAGTCGTTTTCATTGTCGGCCATGGGCTGCTTGATCGCGGAGGCATATCGGTGAAGCTAGCGTAGCACGAACTTTTCCATTTTTGCGAATAGCGTAATAGGTTGTACTAAACGATATGACCGGCGATTGCTTCGCCGCGCCGCCGGCCGTTGCGGCGCAAAAAAGCCGCCGGCATCGGGGTTTCCGACGCCGGCGGCTTTTCGGCCGTGCGAGTAGCGGGGCGCCGTCGCCGGCGCGCCGCTTAGAGGATCATCCCGGCGCCGACCGTGTTGTTGCTCGATTCGTCGATGACGATGAAGGCGCCGGTACCACGGCTGTCGACGTAAGGGTCGGTGAACAGCGGCTGCGCGAGCTTGAGCGAGACCCTGGCGATGTCGTTCATCGCCAGCTTCTCGGCCGGCTGGCGTTCCATCGTGTTGATGTCCATGCGGTACTCGATGCCGGCCAGCATCGCCTTGCTCTCGCGCGTCGTGTGGCGCACGACGTACTTGCGGCGCGGGTCGAGCGGCGTTTCCGAAAGCCAGCAGAGCATGGCGTCGATCTGCTTTGCGACGTTCGGCAGTTCGCTGGTCTTGACGATCATGTCGCCGCGCGAGATGTCGATCTCGTCTTCGAGCAGGATGGTCACCGACTGTTCGGAGGTGGCGCGCGGCAGCTTCTCGCCGTACAGCTCGATGGCCTTGACGCGGGTTTCGAGACCCGAGGGCAGCACGGTGACGGCGTCGCCGGCGGCCAGCTCGCCGGACTCGACGCGGCCCATGAAGCCGCGGTAGTCGTGCAGCTCGGGGTTGGCGGAATCCTGCGGGCGGCAGACGTACTGCACCGGGAAACGGAATTTCTCGGCGCGCTCGGTGTGTGCCGGCGGCGCCGTTTCGAGGATGTCGAGCAGGGTCGGGCCGTCGTACCAGGCGAGGCGCTCGCCGCGCTCGACGACCATGTCGCCGTTCAGCGCCGACATCGGGATGAAGCGCACGTCGTCGATGCCGAGCTTGGCGGCGAAGGCGAGGTAGTCGGCCTTGATCTGCTCGAAGCGTTCCTGCGAGTAATCGACGAGGTCCATCTTGTTCACGGCGACGACGACGTGCGGGATGTTCACCAGATGGGCGAGGTAGGAGTGGCGGCGCGTCTGCGTCAGCACGCCCTTGCGCGCGTCGATCAGGATGATGGCGAGGTTGGCCGTCGAGGCGGCGGTCACCATGTTGCGCGTGTACTGTTCGTGGCCCGGCGCGTCGGCGATGATGTACTTGCGCGTGCCGGTCGTGAAGTAGCGGTAGGCGACGTCGATCGTGATGCCCTGTTCGCGCTCGGCCTGCAGGCCGTCGGTGAGCAGCGAGAGGTCGACGGCTTCCATGCCGCGCTTCTGCGAGGTGCGTTCGATGGCGTGCAGCGTGTCGGCGAGGATGGTCTTGGTGTCGAACAGCAGGCGGCCGATCAGCGTGCTCTTGCCGTCGTCGACGCTGCCGCAGGTGAGGAAACGGAGCAGGCCGTTGTCGACGGCGTTGCCCTGTGCCGGAATGTTTTCGATGGCGGACATCAGAAGTAGCCCTCTTTCTTGCGTTGTTCCATGGAAGCCTCGGAGGTCTGGTCGTCGAGGCGCGTCGCGCCGCGCTCGGTGATCGTCGTCGTTGCGGTTTCCTCGATGATCTTGGCGACCGTGTCGGCGGCGGACTCGACCGGCGCCGTGCAGGTGATGTCGCCGACCGTGCGGAAGCGCACCAGCACGTCCTCGACGACGTCGCCCGGCTTGGCCGGGGTGATCTCGGTGACCGGCAGCATGCCGCCCGCCTTGCGCACCACCGGGCGCGTGTGCGCGAAGTAGATCGACGGCAGCTCCAGCTTCTCGCGCTCGATGTACTGCCAGACGTCGATTTCGGTCCAGTTCGAGATCGGGAAGACGCGGATGTTCTCGCCCTTGAAGGCGCGCGCGTTGTACAGGCTCCACAGTTCGGGGCGCTGGTTCTTCGGGTCCCACTGGCCGAACTCGTCGCGGAAGGAGCAGATGCGCTCCTTGGCGCGCGCCTTTTCCTCGTCGCGGCGGGCGCCGCCGATACAGGCGTCGAAACCGAATTCCTCGATCGCTTCGAGCAGCGTCACCGACTGGTGCTTGTTGCGCGATTCGTCGGCCGACTTGAGCACGACGGTGCCGCGCGCCATCGACTCCTCGACCGAACGCACGATCAGCCGCTCGCCAAGTTCGGCGGCGCGCTTGTCGCGGAAATCGGTGACTTCCTTGTAATTGTGGCCGGTGTCGATGTGCATCAGGGGGAAGGGGAAGCGACCCGGGCGGAAAGCCTTTTCGGCGACGCGCAGCATGCAGATCGAATCCTTGCCGCCGGAGAACAGCAGCACCGGGTTGGCGCACTGGCCGGCCACCTCGCGCATGATGTGGATGGCCTCGGCTTCGAGCCAGTCGAGGTGGGAAAGCGTGGCTTTCGAGAGGGTCGTGGTGCTCATTGATTCACCTGTAGTTCAAACGATCAGGCGCGCTTGACGTGCAAGCCGCATTCCTTGGATTCGGGGTTTTCCCACCACCAGCGCCCCGAGCGGATATCCTCGCCGGGCGTGACGCTGCGCGTGCACGGCGCGCAGCCGATGCTCGGATAGAACTTGTCGTGCAGGGCGTTGTACGGGACGCCGTTCTGCTTGATGTAGGCCCAGACTTCCTTTTCCGACCAGTCGGCCAGCGGGTTGAATTTCTCGAGCCCGTTGCCTTCGTCGAAGGCCTGCAGCGGCAGGCCTTCGCGCGTCGCCGACTGCTGCGCGCGCATGCCGGTGATCCACGCCTTCCGGCCGGCCAGCGCGCGGCGCAGGGGTTCGACCTTGCGCACGTAGCAGCAGCCCTTGCGCAGATCGACCGACTCGTAGAAACCGTTGATGCCGTTTTCGCGCGTCCACGCCTCGACGAGATCGTGGCGCGGGTAGTAGAGCTTGAGCGCGAGGCCGTAGCGCTTCTTCACCTCGGCGATCAGGTCGTAGGTTTCGAGCGGCAGGCGGCCGGTGTCGAGCGAGAAGATTTCGATCGGCAGCTTGTCGCCGACGATCAGGTCGGTCAGCACCATGTCCTCGGCGCCGAGGCTGTTGGCGAAGACGGCCGGCGCGTAGTCGGCGGCGACGCGGGCGAGCAGGGCGCGCGCCGCCGTGGTCCTCGCGGCGACCGCGTCGAGCAGGGCCGGGTCGTTGAGATTGACGGTGATCTCCATGTCCCTTCCTCAGGCCGCGCGGCGGCGGAACAGGGGCTGCGGCTGGTCGACCGCGGCCTGGTAGGTTTCGCTGAAGGTGGCGAAGCCGGCCAGCGCCTTTTCGAGGTTCTGGTCGGCGCGCAGCGCGTAGGCGTCGATGCCGCAGCGGCGCATGGCGAACAGCTGGTCGTAGAGCACGTCGCCGAGGGCGCGGATTTCACCCGTGTAACCGTAGCGTTCGCGCAGCAGGCGGGCGCTCGAATAGCTGCGGCCGTCGGTGAACTTCGGGAAGTTCACGCCGACCACGGCGAGTCTGTCGAGGTCGCCGGCGAGGGCTTCCGGGCCTTCGCCGGCGTCCAGCCAGACGCCGAGCGGATTGCTGTCCGCCTCGCCCCTTGCCGCGAGTTCCTGGCGGCGCGCCAGCCATACGGCGAGCGGGACGAGCAGCGGCCCGGCGGGCAGGGCGACGGTTTCCGCCGTCTCTCCGGCGGCGAGTTTGAACAGCTGCCAGCTGTCGGCGACGATGGCGCCGTTCTTGATGATTTCAGGCATTGGCGACTTTCGCGGGGGTCGGTTGCGCATCGTTGGCGGCGACGGCCGGCTTGCGGCGGTCGCGGCCGGCGTAGGCGCGGGCCTTGAAAGGCTCGCTGCCGACGCGTTGCAGGGTGTCGATGAAGCGCTCGCTCGGCGTGCGCAGTTCGATGTAGACGTCGATCAGGGCGCCGATCACGGCCGGCACTTCCTCGGCGGTGAAGGACGGGCCGATCACCTTGCCGATCGTCGCGTCGTTGCCCTGCTGGCCGCCCAGCGTGATCTGGTACCACTCCTCGTTGTTCTTGTCGACGCCGAGGATGCCGATGTTCGAGACGTGGTGGTGGCCGCAGGAGTTCATGCAGCCGGAAATGTTGAGCGAGATGTCGCCGATGTCGTGCAGATAGTCGAGATCGTCGAACTTCGTCTGCACGGCTTCGGCGATCGGCAGCGAGCGGGCGTTGGCCAGCGAGCAGAGGTCGCCGCCGGGGCAGCAGATCATGTCGGTGAGCAGGCCGATGTTCGGCGTCGCCAGATCCTGCGCGCGGGCGATCTGCCACACCGTGTACAGGTCGCTTTGCTTGACGTCGACGAGCAGCAGGTTCTGTTCATGGCTGACGCGCAGTTCGCCGAAGCTGTAGCGGTCGGCGAGGTCGGCCGCCGCGCACATCTGCGTATCGGTGATGTCGCCCGGCGCCGCGCCGGTCTTCTTCAGCGACAGGGTGACGGCGGCGTAGCCCGGCACCTTGTGCGCGTGCACGTTGCGCTTGACCCAGTTGGCGAAGGCCTTGTCGTCGTTCTGCCGGGCGGCGAAACCGGCATCGGCGGCCGGCAGGGATTCATAGGCGGGCGGCGCGAAGTGCGCGGCGACGCGCGCGAACTCGGTGTCGGTCAGCGTTGCCGGGCCGTCCTCGAGGTGCGCCCATTCGGCTTCGACCTGGCGCTTGAATTCCTCGATGCCGAGCGCCTGCACGAGGATCTTGATGCGCGCCTTGTAGGCGTTGTCGCGGCGGCCGTAGCGGTTGTACACGCGCAGCACGGCCTCGATGTAGCTGAGCAGGTGGCGGCGCGGCAGGAATTCGCGCGCGACCTGGCCGAGGATGGGCGTGCGTCCGAGGCCGCCGCCGACGAAGACCTTGAAGCCGATGCTGCCTGCCTCGTCGCGCACGATCTCGAGCCCGATGTCGTGCGCGCGGATCACCGCGCGGTCGCTCGCCGCGCCGTTGACCGCGATCTTGAACTTGCGCGGCAGGAAGGCGAACTCCGGGTGGAAGGTCGACCACTGGCGGATGATCTCGCAGTAAGGGCGCGGATCGGCCAGCTCGTCCGGCGCGACGCCGGCGAAGTGGTCGGTCGTCACGTTGCGCACGCAGTTGCCCGAGGTCTGCACGGCGTGCATCTGCACGGTCGCGAGTTCGGCGAGGATTTCCGGCGTTTCCTCGAACTTCGGCCAGTTGAACTGCATGTTGTGGCGCGTCGTGAAGTGGCCGAAACCGCGGTCGTAGCGGCGGGAAATTTCCGCCAGCTTGCGCAGCTGCGCCGACGAGAGCATGCCGTAGGGCACGGCGATGCGGTGCATCGGGCCGTGCCGCTGGATGTACAGCCCGTTCTGCAGGCGCAGCGGGCGCAGGTCGTCGCCCGACAGTTCGCCGGCCAGATGGCGGGCCATCTGGTCGCGGTACTGGGCGACGCGTTCGTCGATGATCTGTTGGTCGGTGCTGTCGTAGCGATACATTCGTCGCTCCTTTTTATAGTGCAATCAGTTTGCCGCCGATCAACACCAGCATACTGGCGAGGATGGGCCTCAGAAAACGGTCCGGCACTTTAGCCGAAGCGTGGCTTCCGAGCCAGATGCCGGGCAGCGAGCCGAGCAGCAGGCTGCCGAGCAGCGCCCAGTCGACGCTGCCGATCATCCAGTGCCCGATGCCGGCGACCAGCGTCAGCGGCACGGCGTGCGCGACGTCGCTGCCGACGATGCGAATGGCTGGCAGGCGCGGATAGAGGTAGAACAGCACGGCGACGCCCAGCGCGCCGGCGCCGACCGAGGAAATCGTGACGAGGACGCCGAGCAGGGCGCCGACGGCGACGGTGATCGGCGCGCGCAGCTTCGTGTGCGCCGCGTCGTCGGCGTGGGCCAGAGCGCGGCGCTGGAGTTTCGAGCGGAAGACGATGGCGCAGGCGGTGAGCAGCAGGGCGACGCCGAGCGACATCGAGATGACGTGGGTGACTTCGGGGCTGCGCTTGGGCAGGAAGGAGAGCGCCCAGATCGTCAGCGCGGCGGCGGGAATGCTGCCGGCGGCCAGCAGACGGGTGATGCGCCAGTCGACGTGGCCTTTTTTGGCGTGCACCGCGGTGCCGCCGGCCTTGGTGATGGCGGCGTAGAGCAGGTCGGTGCCGACCGCCGTCGCCGGATGCACGCCGAAGAGCAGCACCAGCAAGGGGGTCATCAGCGAACCGCCGCCGACGCCGGTGAGTCCGACGATGGCGCCGACAACGAAGCCTGAAAGGGTGTAGAGCCAGTCCATGATGCGCCGCAATAGAGTGTGTGGCGCATTGTAGGGAAGGCAGGTTTGATCGAAAAAGAATATTCGGTTAGATTGTTATAACCAAACGTTCTTTGAGTGTGCGATGAAGCTCCAGCAACTGCGTTACCTCGTCGAAGTCGCGCGCCGCGGCCTGAACGTCTCGGAAGCGGCCGAGGCCCTCTATACCTCGCAGCCCGGCGTCTCCAAGCAGATCAAGCTGCTCGAGGACGAACTCGGCGTCATCGTCTTCGAGCGCAGCGGCAAGCGCCTGACCGGCATCACCGAGCCGGGGCGCGAGGTCCTCGCCATCGCCGAACGCATCCTGCGCGACGCCGACAACATCAAGCGCGTCGGCGAGGAGTACGCGGGCGGCGATTCGGGCAGCCTGGTTATCGCCACCACGCACACGCAGGCGCGCTATGCGCTGCCGGCGGTGGTCAAGCGCTTCGTCGACCGCCATCCGAACGTGCGCCTGTCGCTGCACCAGGGCAGCCCGACGCAGATCGCCGAATGGACGCTGAACGGCGAGGCCGACATCGCCATCGCCACCGAAGCGCTCGACCAGTACCCGCAGCTTCTGATGCTGCCCTGCTACCAGTGGGAGCACTGCGTGATCGCGCCGGACGGCCATCCCATCCTCGCCGAAAAATCGCTGTCGCTCGCCGCGCTGGCGCGCTGGCCGCTGATCACCTACGACCCGGCCTTCTCCGGCCGCTCGCGCATCAACAAGGCCTTCGAGCGCGCCGACCTGAGTCCCAACGTGGTGCTCGCGGCGATCGACGCCGACGTGATCAAGACCTATGTGAGCCTCGGGCTGGGGCTCGGCATCATCGCGCGCATGGCCTACGACCCGGTACGCGACACCGGCTTGCAGGCCCTTCCGGCCGGCCAGCTGTTCGGCTCGAACACGACGCGCATCGGCCTGCGGCGCGGCACGCACATCCGGCGCTACGAATACGATTTCATCGAGCTGTTCGCGCCGCAGCTGACGCGCAAGGCCGTCGACATGGCCATGCACGGCAGCGCGGACGAGTACCAGCTCTAGGCGGGGACTGCCCCGGGGGCGCGGCCCGCCGCGGCGGGACCGGGGAATGCCGCCCGGCGGCTACGGGGCGCTGCGCCCGGCCTTGGCCGAGGTCTGGTTGGTGTAGCGCGGTTCTTCCTTGCCGAACTGCTGCACCATCTCCTGCACCGACGGGAACCAGCGGCTGTTGCCGAAGCTCGGGCGCGGGCGCCCGTCGGCCGGGGCCTGCGGCGAGCGGCCGCACAGCACGATCTCCATCGAGCGGCTGCGACACTGGGCGATCACCGCCTTGCACACCGCCGCCTGATCCTCCGAGACCTCGTCGGACGCGAAGGTGAGGGCGACCGCCGGCTGCGCTACCGGCGCCGCCGACGCCGACGCGTTGCCGGTGTTCGCCGCGAGCAGCTTGAGCGCGCGCTCCGGGGAACGTCCGAGCACGCGGAAGACGGTCACCGATTTGCCGGCGTCGTGCGCGGTGTTCGCCGAATTTGCCGAACTCGCAGAATTCGCCGACCTCAATTCGCGTTCGCCTTCGATCAGGTGGCGGCGCACCGAAATGCGGGCAATCAGTTGCATGCTTTCCCTCCTCTGCGCAGGAATTTACTTTTCCGCCTGCTTTTCCGCCGTATCGCCGCGGGCGGCGGGCGGGGACATCCATTCCGGCAGTTCGCGCGTTCCGGCGTGGTCGATCACGTATTGCCGGATCAGCTTGCGCACGACCTGCGACGGCGTGAGGTCCTGGCTGGCGCAGATTTCCTCGAAAAGCTGCTTCTTGCGCGGGTCGATCAGGATGGTCAGGCGGGCGGTCCGGGTTTCCATGGGCGGGGTCTCTGAACGGATATGTTAATACTATTGTAATTGCAAACAAATCAGAAGCACATATAATTCAAGGCGAAGCGCCCCGGCGCGCGCCGGACGGTCAAGGCGTCGCCCCGCCGCTGGTCCATTCCTCCGCGCCATGCGGCGGCATCGTTCCCGCCCGGACGATGCGGACGGTCGAGTCGGGCGGGACTTGTTCTTCTGGAAAACGATGATCGCCATCCTCGAATCGGCGCGTGCCGGACTGCTCTCCCGCCACCATCTGCTCAACAACGTCGTCGCCGGCGTCGTCGTCGGCATCGTCGCCCTGCCGCTCGCCATGGCCTTCGCCATCGCTTCGGGCGCCAAGCCGGAGCAGGGGATCTACACGGCCATCGTCGCCGGCTTCCTGACCTCGGCGCTCGGCGGCAGCCGCCTGCAGATCGCCGGGCCGACCGGCGCCTTCATCGTCATTCTTTCCGGGATCACCGCCAAATACGGCATCGCCGGCCTGCAGATCGCCACGCTGATGGCCGGCGCGATGCTCGTCGCGATGGGGATGGCGCGTCTCGGCTCGGTGATCAAGTACATCCCCGATCCGGTCATCGTCGGCTTCACCTCGGGCATCGGCGTCATCATCTGGGTCGGCCAGTGGAAGGATTTCTTCGGGTTGACGCCGGTCGCGGGCGGCGAGCATTTCCACGAGAAATTCCTGAATCTCGCCGCCGCGCTGCCCGGCCTGCACCTGCCGACCACCGGCCTCGCGCTGTTCAGCCTGGCGCTGCTCATCTACAGCCCGCGCTTCGTCAAGCGCGTTCCGGCGCCGCTCGTCGCCATGGTCGCAGCCACGCTGCTGCAGGCGCTTTTCGGTTTCGACGGCGTCGCCACCATCGGCAGCGCCTTCGGCGGCATTCCGCAGACGCTGCCGTCCTTCGCGCCGCCGGCCATCGGCTTTTCGGACATCCTGACGCTGATCGGCCCGGCCTTCACCATCGCGCTGCTCGGCGCCATCGAGTCGCTGCTCTCGGCGGTCGTCGCCGACGGGATGGCCGGCACGCGGCACGATTCGAACCAGGAACTGATCGGGCAGGGCATCGCCAACATCGCCGCGCCGCTGTTCGGCGGCTTCGCCTCGACCGGCGCCATCGCGCGCACGGCGACCAACATCCGCAACGGCGCGACCAGTCCGCTCGCCGGCATGGTGCATGCGCTGACGCTGGTCGCCATCGTCCTCGCGCTGGCGCCGCTCGCCGCCTACATCCCGCTCTGCGCGCTGGCCGCGATTCTCTTCGTCGTCGCCTGGAACATGAGCGAACTGCCGCACTTCCTGCGCCTGGCGCGCACGGCGCCGCGCGCCGACGTCGGCATCCTGCTCGTGACCTTCGCGCTGACCGTGTTCGCCGACCTCGTGATCGCGGTCAACGTCGGCGTCGTGCTCGCCGCGCTGCTTTTCATGCGGCGCATGGCGCACGCCGTGCAGGTGCAGGAGGAGCATGCCGACGACCTGCTCGACCATCTGCCGCCGGCAGCCGACGGCGAGGCGACGGCGCTGCCGCCGGGCACCCTGGTCTACGGCATCGACGGCCCCTTCTTCTTCGGCGCGGCCGAGAAGCTGGAGCGCACCATGGAACACATCCAGGCGCACATGGACACCGTCGTCCTGCGCATGGGGCGGGTGCCTTTCGTCGACGCCACGGGCATCCAGGCGCTCGCCGAAATGGCCGACGACAGCCGGCGGCTCGGCACGCGGCTGGTGCTGTGCGAGCTGCGCTCTAACGTGCGCGACAAGCTGGCGCGCGCCGGCCTGCTGGACAAGCTCGGTGCCGACAACGTGCGCGCCACGCTGGCCGAATGCCTGGCGCCGGAGCGGCAGGCATGAGCGCAGACGGCGGCCTGCTCGAACTGCCCAATCCCTTTCCGACCGAATACGGCAAGGTGCTGCTGCACGAGCCACCCGGCGCCGACCGCGAGGCGCTGCTCGAAAGCATCCGCAACGGCAGCTACGACAAGCCCTTCGTCGCCGACGACGGCGACGCGCGCACGCTCTATTTTTCGCTGATCTACGTGCAGAGCTGCATGCGCATCGCGGCGCCGGACGCGCTGGAGCTGGCCTACACGCGCAAGATGATGGCCTTCCTGCTCTTCCACACCAACCCGCGCAGCCTGCTGCTGCTCGGCCTGGGCGGCGGCTCGCTGGCCAAGTTCTGCCACCGTCATCTGCCGCTGGCGAGGATCGCCGCCGTCGAGATAAGCCCGCAGGTGATCGCCTTCCGCGAACTGTTCTGCCTGCCGCCGGACGATGCGCGCTTCCGCGTGGTCGAGGCCGACGCCGCGGACTACCTCGCCGCCGCGCGCGACAAGCGGGCCGGGCATCAGACGGGGCCGAAGGAGGCATGCGAGCGGTACGACGTGATCATGATCGACGCCTTCGACCGGCACGGGCTGGCGTCGTCGATCTCGACCCCGGAGTTCTACGCCGACGTGCGCGCCGCGCTGCTGCCGCGCGGCGTGCTGGTGTGCAACCTCGCCGGCCTGCGCGAGGAGCGCGCGGCGCATCTCGAGCTGATGATGACGGCGTTCGGCGACAACCTGCTCGTGCTGCCGGTCGAGGATGACGGCAACGAGGTCGTCTTCGCCTTCCGCGATGCGGCCTTCGAGCCGCGCTGGCGCTGGATCAACAGCCAGGCGCAGGCGATGCGCAGCCGCTACGGACTCGATTTCCCCAGGTTCGCCGCCAAGCTCGAACGCGGCAGCAAGCTCGGCTATCTGCAGCGCTCGCTCGGCGGCGCGGCCTAGCCGCACAGACTCCAGGACGCGCCCGCATGCGGGAAGGCGGGCGCCGGGTGCGCCCGGTCCGACGCTCCCGGGCCGGATTCAGGGGGCGATCCGGCCGTTGCGCGCCGCGGCGGCCTCCTGCTGGAGGAAGGCGGCGTCGATCTCGCCGCGCAGCGCGTCGTCGTCGCAGGACGCGCGCAGATGCCGCTGGATCGTGCCTTCGTCGCCGTCATGCGGGCCGGCATCGCCGGACAGCATGACGCGGAGCGTGCCGGGATGCAGTTCGCGGACGCGGCGCAGGAAGTCGTCGCCCGTCATCTGCGGCATTTCCCGGGCCGAGACGACGATCTGGATCGGGTGCATGGCGAGAATTTCCAGGCCCCGGCCGGCGCTTGCCGCCGTGAAGACGCGCAGCGTCTCCCCGGCGAGCCGGCGGGAGAGCGTCGCCAGCGCGTCGGGCTCGCCGTCCACCAGGAGGATGCTGCGCTCGCCCGCCGTCCTCGCATGCGCCGGAGGCAGCGCCTTCCCCTTGCCCACCAGCGCGGTGAAGGCGTCCGCGGGGATTCCCCCGGAGAAGTGGAACCCCTGCATCTCGTCGCAGTTCTGCATGCGCAGGTAGCCGAGCTGCGCTTCCGTTTCGACGCCTTCGGCGACGACCTTGAGCCGCATGCGGTGCGCGAGATCGATGATCGAAACGGCGATCATCGCCGCTTCCGGCTCGCTCACGATGTCGCGGACGAAGGACTGGTCGATCTTCAGGGTGTCGATCGGGAAGCGGCTCAGGTAGGTGAAGCTCGAATAGCCGGTGCCGAAATCGTCGAGCGAGAGTTTCACGCCGATGCGCTTCAGCGCGTGGAGGATGGCGATGGTCTGCTCCGGGTCTTCCATCAGCATGCTCTCGGTGACTTCCAGTTCGAGATAGCCGGCCGGGATTCCGTGGCGCGTCAGGGCGTCGTGCACGATCTCCGGCAGGTCGCCGGAATAGAACTGCAGCATGGAGACGTTGACGGCCAGCTGCAGGTCGCGCAGGCCGGCATCCTGCCAGCGGCGCAGCTGGCGGCAGGCCGTGTCGATCACCCAGGTGCCGATGGGAACGATCAGGCCCGTCTTCTCGGCGAGCGCGATGAAGCGCCCCGGCGGCTCGAGGCCGCCGTCGCGGTTCCAGCGGATCAGCGCTTCGGCGCCGACGACGCTGCCGCTGCGCAGATCGACCTTCGGCTGGTAGTGCAGGACGAATTCCTCGCGTTCGAGCGCCCGCCGCAGGGCCGCTTCGAGTTCGAGCTGGGCGATGGCGTTGGCGTTCATGTCCGCGGTGTAGAAGCAGAAGCGGTTGCGGCCGTGGTCCTTGGCCTGATACATCGCGGCGTCGGCGTCGCGCAGCAGATCGGCGGCGGTGGCGCCGTCGTCGGGAAAGATGCTGATGCCGATGCTGGCGCCGATGTAAACCTCGCTGCTGCCGGCCAGCCGGAAGGGCTGCGCGAGGACGGCAAGGAGGTCGCGCGCGACGATGGCGGCCTCCTCGGGGCCGTCGATCGGTTCGAGCAGCAGCAGGAACTCGTCGCCGCCGAAGCGGCCGAGCGTGTCCTCGTCGCGCACGCGTTCGCGCAGCCGGAGCGCTGCGTCGAGCAGCAGCTGGTCGCCGGCGACGTGTCCGAGGCTGTCGTTCACCGTCTTGAAGCGGTCGAGGTCGATGAACAGCAGCGCCACCCGTTCCCCGTGCCGTTCCGCGCGGTCGATCGCATGTTCCAGGCGGGACTGGAGCAGCAGGCGGTTGGGCAGGCCGGTGAGCGGATCGTAGTGGGCGAGCCGGGCCAGTTCTTCCTCGCTGCGCTTGAGCTGGCTGATGTCGCTGAACACGCTGACGTAGTGCGTCGGCTTGCCCTCTTCGCTGTGCACGGTCGAGATGGTCATCCAGGCGGGATAGACCTCGCCGTTCTTGCGCCGATTCCAGATTTCCCCGCGCCATTGACCGGTGTCCAGCAGGCTGGCCCACATCGCCTGGTAGAAATCGGGGCTGCTGCGCCCCGAGCGCAGGATGCTCGGCGGCATTCCGAGCGCTTCTTCCTCGGAATAGCCGGTGATTTCGGTGAAGGCCTTGTTGACCGCCATCATGCGGGCGTCGAGGCTGGTGATCATGACGCCTTCCTGCGTGCTCTCGAACACGGTTGCGGCCTGCCGCAGCCGTTCCTCGGCATGGTGGCGCTCGGTCACGTCCTTGGCGACCCCGACGTAGCGCGTCGTCCGGCTCTCGCGGTCGATGACGGGAAAGCCGTGGTCGCTGACCCAGCGGATCGAACGGTCCGGCCGGACGACGCGGTACTCGTGTCCGAAAGGCTGCACGGCGTCCTGCGCGGCGCGGATGCCGGCCGCGATCCGGGGGCGGTCGTCCGCGTGGATGCCGTCGAGGAAGGAGCGCGGTTCGGCGTAGAGCGAAGCGCAGGTCCGCTGCCAGAGGGTCTCGTAGGCGGGGCTGACGTAGTAGATCTGTTTTTGCTCGACGTCGGCCATCCAGATGACTTCGGTGATCGTCTCGGCGATGATCCGGAAGCGTTCCTCGCTGACCTGCAGCGCGTATTCGGCGGCCCGCCGGGCCTGCCGCTGGGCGCTGTCGCGGAAGCTGCGTTCGAGGGCCGGGACGAGCCGGGAGAGGTTGTCCTTCAGGACGAAATCCCACAGGCCCGCGCGCGACAGTTCGATCGCCGTTTCCTCGCCGATCGAGCCGGACACCAGGATGATCGGGCAATCGGGCAGGCGGCGGCAGAGTAGGGCGAGGGTTTCGCGGAACTTCAGCTGCGGCAGGTTGTAATCGGTCAGGACGGCGTCCCAGCGCCTTTCCTCCAGCGCTTGCGACAACCCTGCCGATTCGTCGACGCGCAGGATGTCGATTTCCATTCCCTCGTGCCGCAGATGGCGGGCGAGCAGCTGAAAATCAGAGGGATCGTCTTCGATGTAGAGGATGTTGATCATCGCCTACGCTCGCGGCGGTTCGTTCGTGACGAGCCAGTAGATGCCCAGGCGGGCGACGGTCTCGGCCAGTTCGGTGAATTCGAGCGGCTTGCGGACGAAGCTGTTGGCGCCGCGCTGGTAGCTGTCCGCGCGGTCGCGTTCTTCGTCCGACGAGGTCAGCATGACGACCGGCAGCAAACGGGTGCGCGGATCGTTGCGCAGGCGCGCCAGCACTTCCAGGCCGGAGAGGCGCGGCAGGCCGATGTCGAGCAGGACCACGGCGGGCAGTTCCTGTCCCGCGCGCCCGGCGAACTCCCCTTCGGCGAACAGGTAGTCAAGCGCCTGCTGGCCGTCGCGCGCGATCTCGATTTCGTTGGCCAGGTTGATCCGCCTGAGCGCCCGCAGGATCAGCATTTCGTCGTGGGCGTCGTCTTCGACCAGCAGGATGCTCTTTCTATTGTTCATGGCGATTCTCCGTTGCAGACGCTGTGGACGGGAGGGAAAAGCAGAAAGTCGCGCCGCGGCCGGGCGCGGCGACCGCGCGCAATTCGCCGCCGTGGCGCTGGATGATCCGTTGCACGGTCGCCAGGCCGATGCCGACGCCCGGGAACTCGTCCTGCCGGTACGGGTGCTGGAAGGGTTTGAAGAGCCGTTCGGCGTGCGCCATGTCGAAGCCGGCGCCGGCGAGAACGATGAAGCGCGTGCGCGGGGAATGCCTCATGGTGCCGCGCTCTCTTCCGCCAGGGTGAAGCAGAAGGTGGCGCCTTCGCCGGGCGCGGCCCGGGCGCGGATCTGGCCGCCGTGGCGGCCGACGATGCGCTGCACGGTGGCCAGCCCGATGCCGAGGCCGGGGAATTCGTCCTGCCGGTGCAGGCGCCGGAAGGGCTGGAAGAGCTGTTCGGCGTGCGCCATGTCGAAGCCGGCGCCGTTGTCGGCGATGCAGATGCCGCGCAGGCCGTCGATTTCGCCGGAATACACGCGAATCGTCGTGGCGTCCTTTTTGGCCGTGTATTTCCAGGCGTTGCCCAGCAGGTTGCGCATGATCGCCTCGACCATGCGGGCGTCGCCGCGGACGATCAGTCCCGGCGCAACGTCGGCCGCGAAGGCCCGTCCGGGATCGCCTTGCGCCAGTTCGGCCAGGATGCCGGCGGCGAGCGCCGACAGGTCGATCGTATCGTTCCGCAGATTGCCGCGCGTGCTGCGCGAGAGGGCGAGAATGCCGTCGATCAGCTCTCCCATCTTGCGGCTGGCCACGTTGATCTGTTCCAGATAGCTCTTCGCCTCGTCCTCGAGCCCTTCGCCGTAATCCTCGGTCAGCGCCTGCGCGAAGCCCCGCATGGCGCGCAGGGGCGCGCGCAGGTCGTGCGAGACGGAATAGGCGAAGGTGTCGAGCTCCTTGTTCGCGTCGAGCAGTTCGGCGGTCCGCTGCTCGACGCGCTGTTCCAGGCTGGCGTTGAGTTCGCGCAAGGCTTCCGCCGCCTGCTTGCGCTCCGTGATGTCCTGCACCGTTCCGTGGAGGCCGACGACCGCGCCGTCGGCGTCGCGTGTGCACTCGCCGCGGGCGGTCACCCAGCGGCGCGTGCCGTTGGGGCGCACCACCTCGGCGTCGCATTCGTAGGCCAGGCCCCGGGTAAAGGCTGCCGTGACCGCGTCCGAGAGGCGCGTCCAGCTTTCCACGGTGAAGTACGCGCTGACTTCCGGATAGACCGCGGGCGGCAAATCCAGCGCGCGTCCGTAGATGCGGTAGATTTCCTCCGACCAGACGTGCCGGTCCTCGCGCAGGTCCCACGACCAGTTTCCGAGTCCGGCCAGGCGCTGCGCTTCCTTCAGCGACGCTTCGCTGGCCTGCAGTTCGGCTTCGGCTTCCTTGCGCTTCTGGATGTCTTCGATCACCGAAATGAAGTAGTCGGGCCGCCCGTCGGGGCGTCGTGCCAGGGCGACGGTGAGATTGATCCAGATCAGCGAGCCGTCCTGCCGCAGATAGCGCTTCTCCATCGAGTAGGTTTCGATCTCGCCCGCCAGAATCTGCCGCACGTAGGCGAGATCGGTGTGGAGATCGTCCGGATGGGTGATGTCCTGGAAGGTCTTGCCGAGCAGTTCCTGGTTGCCGTAGCCAACGATGTCGCACAGCTTCTGGTTGACCCGCAGCCAGCGGCCGTCGGGGTCGAGCAGGGCGATGCCCACCGCCGCCTGTTCGAAGGTGGCGCGGAAGCGCTGCTCGCTTTCGCGCTGCGCGGCTTCCGCCTGATCGCGCCGGTCGGCGGCTTCCTCGAGCAGGCGGCGCACGCTGGCGATTTCCTCGATCTCCGGCGGCGGCGCGTCGGCGGGCGGCGTGCCGGTCAACGAGGCCAGCGATCTGCCGAGACGCCGGCTCGCCAGCGTACCGCCGAAAACCCCGGCCAGGGTCGCCCCCAGGATGAGGAAAGTCAGTGCGATGGCGGTGGCGATCAGCGGAGCGCGGTAGATGTCGCGCGGAATTTCGAGCACGACGGACCACGGCGCGACGGCGGATTCGACGACGAAGCGCCCGCTGTCGTCCACCGCGGCATCGGCCTTCAGGCCTGGCGGCGCGCGATGGGCGATCACGTCTCCCTTGCCGTCGAGCAGGGTGAGCGACCAGCCGGGAGGCAGCGCCAGCAGGTCGAGGCGGCTCTGGAACTGCGCGGTTTCGAAAACGGCGAGCATGAAAAAGGCGGTCTTCCCGTCGCGCAGGCCGGGGACGGCGATGGCGATCAGCGGTTTTCCGGCGAGCGGGCCGGCAAAGGTGTCGCCGACCGCCGGCTTGCCGCTGGCGATCGCGCTCTCGACCGCGCTATGCCCCGCCGGCCGGGGCAGGGCGGGCAGTTTGCTGCCGAAAGGCACGCGCGTATTGAACAGCATGCGGAAATCCAGGTCGGCGAGGATGACGTGGCTGTCGAAGCTCTCCCGGAAACCCTGGGCTTCCTGATAGAGCGCCTGCAGGAGCGGCGCCTGGTCGGCGAGCGGAGAGACGGCGAGTATCTGCAGGGCGGCGATACGCGCGCTCAGGCTCTGGTCGATGGTGGTGGCGAAGTTCGCCGCGAGGTGGGCGGCCAGCTTGTCGCGCTCGGTCTGGGCGCGATGCACGCTGTCGATGGCGAGATAGGCCGCCAGCGCGATCAGCGGCAGGACGCAGATCCAGATGAGCCGGGTCAGGAAGCGGTGCAGCGACATGGCGGTATCGAAGCGCTCGGAGAGCGGCGCGGCGGTTCGATGCGGCGCCGCGGGGCGGCCAGACGGACTCCGTTCGTCCGTGTGCGCGGCCGGGAAAAGGGAAGGGGGTGCCAGTCGGCCTTGTTGCCTGCAATGCGGGCGGTGAATTCGCGACGATTGTGCATGGGCCGGGATTCGATCATCTCTCTTGCGGAACTGTCGGGGGGCCGGGATTTATGACTATGGCGAGATCAGGGTACATCGTTTTCGGTATTTTTTTCCAGCGCCGATGCCAATTCCGTCTTCCTTGACGGGGGCGATAGTCCATGGAAAACAAAGAGTATTCCTCGGGGCTTTCTCCGGCGTTCGTGGAGTCAGTACGGCGGCTGCCGGCGTTTCCCGGCGACAGCCGGGGGCGTCCGCAGGCCGCGCCGAAGCGTGCGGGCGGGGCGAGTACGGTTGAGCGCGAGGAGGGAGCGTTTGCCTTGCCCGAAGCGTTTCGCGAAACCGCCTTCCGTTTGCCGTGGAGAGGGCGGGTGCGGGGCGCGTTTCCGGGTTTCCGGGCGCTGCCGCCGGGGTCCGGGCGCGTTCGCGCGGGCCAGGTTTTCGCCTTCTCCGGGCGGGGATGCGGTGTTCCTTGACGGCGGCGGGCGGCTGGACTATCGATAGAAGAGCATAGGCGGAAAGTCGTAAGGAGACGATCATGAGCACGCCAGTTGCGGTCACGAAATTCGAAGTCAAATCCCACGATTCCCCGGACGAGGTGCGCACGCCGCAGAAGACCCGGGTCGAGATTCTGCGTTTCGACGGCTATACCCTGGGGCGTTTCAACTTCTCGCCGGGCTGGCGCTGGTCCGAATGCGTCAAGCCGGTCGCCAAGACCGATCTGTGCCAGCTGTCGCACGTCGGGTATGCGGTGGCCGGACGCCTGACGGTGCGCCTGCAGGACGGCACCGAGAAGACGATCGAGGCGGGACAGTCCTACACCATTCCGCCCGGCCACGACGCATGGGTCGGCGAGAACGAGCGCTTCGTCGGGATCGAGGTGATCAGCGCGGAGCAGTACGCCAAGCCCGGGTGATGCTGAAGTTCCGGTGCGCTGCGACGGGGGCCGTGCGCCTTGTCCGGAAACTGCGACCACGGCGCCCGGAATCCGGACCCGATGCCGGGGCGGGAAAAACTTTCTGGCTAGAACAGAAGCTTGAGCAGGTAGAGCGCCGCCATGCCGGCGGCGATGGTGGTCAGCACGTGGCGCGTATGCCAGGCGACCAGCGCGGCGATCAGCGCCGCCCAGGGCTTGGGCGTATCGAGCATGAGCGCGACCTCGCCGCCGTGCACGAAAAGCGCGCTTGCCGTCAGTGCGGCGAAGCTGGCCGGGGCGATGTGGCTGCTCAGCGCGCGCAGCCAGGGTGGCAGTTCCCGTCCGGCGAACAGGCCGATCATCGCGTAGCGGAAGAGGAAGGTGGCGACGCCCACGGCCGCCAGCAGGGCGAGCAGCGAGATTGGGTTCATCGTGCGCGCTCCTCCTGGCCGGCGGCATTTGCGGGGTTCGCGTCCGCCGCGGCGCCGGTTACGCGTCCGCCCGTCCGTTCCGCGACCAGCCGGCCGGCGAGCAATCCGAGCAGCACGGCGGCCACCAGTCCGAGCTTGTACGGCAGCGCGGCGAAGGCGAGGGCGCCGAGCGCGGCGAACAGGGCCGCCGCCTGGCCGGCGCGTTCGCGCAGGAGCAGCGTGAGCAGCGCGATGAAGGTGAGCGGCACGGCGAAGTCGATGTCCCATTCCGCCGGGATGGTCGCGCCGAACAGCAGGCCTGCCGCCGTCGCGAGCTGCCAGGTGAGCCACAGCGTGCAGCCGCATCCCAGAAAGTACCAGTGGCGCAGATCGCCCGGCGCCTCGCCCGTGCCGCTCCCTGCGTCGGCTTCGCGTACGGCGCTCCTCTCGTTCGCTTCATTCGCGGCGTTTGCCTTCGTCGCGCCGGGAGCGGGGCCGGTTTCCGCCTGTCCGGCTTGCGCTGCGCGCTCGCCCTCCGCCCGGTAGCGCAGGATCGCCACCGCGTAGGCTTCGTCGGTCAGCAGGTAGGCGAGCAGCAGGCGCCAGCGGCGCGGCAGGTGGCGCACGTATTCGGCGACCGACGCGCTGTAGAGGAGGTGGCGCAGATTGAGCAGGCCGGCGGTCAGGCCGACCGGCATGGCGCCGGCGCCTGCCGCCAGCATCTGCACGATGACGAGTTGGGCTGCGCCGGCGAAGACGACGGCGGAGGCCAGCTGCGCGAGCCAGGCCGGCATGCCGGCGGCGAGCGCGCCGATGCCGTAGAGCATGGCGAAGGGGGCGACGCCGAGTTGCAGCGGGGCTTCGTCGCGACAGCCGGCGAGAAATTCGGCGAGTTTCGGATTCATCGGGCGCGCGCGGCAGTGCAACCGGCGCAATGCGGCGGTCGTGGTCCCGGGGGCGGCATTTCTGCGCGGGGTGGGCGCTTCATGCCGGGAAGCGCACGACGGCGTCCAGTCCGCCTTCGGGGCCGGCCGTCCGCAGATCGAGCGTCGCGCCGTGCAGCGCGGCGATGCGGGCGACGATCGACAGGCCGAGGCCGTGGCCTTCGGCGCCGCTGACGTCGAAGCGCCGGAAGCGCGCGGTGGCCTCGGCGCGCGCTTCCGGCGGAATGCCCGGTCCGCTGTCGACGACGTGCAGGGCGATCCGTCCGTCTTCCCGGCGCAGCGCGATGCGCACGTTGCCGCCGGGCGGCGTGTAGCGGATCGCGTTGTCCACCAGATTGCGCACCAGCACCTGCAGCAGCAGCGGGGCGCCGGCGACCGTCGGCGCGTCGGAAGCGGCGCCGTCTTCGACTTCGACCTCGATGCCCTTGTCCAGCGCGGCGGGAATCAGCAGGGCGACGGTGTCCACGACGAGCGGGTGCAGCCGACAGGCTTCCTTGTCCGGCAGAGTGTCCTGCGCGTCCAGGCGGGCCAGCGTCAGCAGCTGGTCGACGAGGCGCGCGGCCCGCCGGCTGCCGCTGGCCAGGTGTTCGAGGGCGCGTTGCCGGCTGGCTTCGTCGGTGGCCGCGCCGGCGACTTCGGCGTGCGTCTGCAGGACGGCGAGCGGCGTGCGCAGTTCGTGCGCGGCGTCGGCCGTGAAGCGCCGTTCGTCGTCCTGCGCGCGGCGCACTTCGCCGAACAGCCGGTTGAGACGTTCGAGGATCGGCACGATCTCGCGCGGCGCGCGGTCCAGTTCGATCGGCAGCAGGCGTCCGGGCGCCTGCGCGGCGATCGAGTCGGCCAGCCGGCCGAGCGGCCGGAAGGCGACGAAGACGAAGGCGCCGAGCGCGACGCCGAGCGCCGGCAGACCGAAGGCCAGCGTCAGCAGCAGGTGGCGGGCGATTTCGCCGCTGACCTCGTCGCGGCTGCCGATTGCGTCGGCGACCTGCACGAGGTAGCGCCGCTGCGGGTCGCGCGCGCTGAACACGCGCCATTTCCGGCCGTCGATGTCGACGTCGGAAAAACCTTCGTCCACGACCGACAGCCGCGTGTGCGGCGCGCGCGTCGAATGGGTGAGCAGGACGTTTCCGTCCCAGATCTGGAAGGCGACCTTCTTGTCGTGGCGGTGGCGCGAGGCGTGCTCTTCGGTGGCCCTGGCCGGGTCGCCGAGGAAGGCGAAAAGGAGCGTCGCCGACTGCGCGAGGTGCGCGTCGAGCAGTTCCTCGGTCTCGTGCCGGGCATGGCGGTAGGCGAGCAGGCCGGCGCTGCTCCAGGCGAGGGCGACGACGACGAGCACGCCGAGCAGGATGCGCAGGCGCAGCGAGTAGGTCTTCATCGCGGCGCGCCCGACGGCGCTTCCGGGATCAGGTAGCCGACGCCGCGCACGGTGCGGATCAGCTCGGGCCACAGCTTGCGGCGCAGGTGGTGGATGTGCACTTCGATGGCGTTCGATTCGAGTTCGCTGCCCCAGGCGTAGAGGCGTTCCTCGATCTGCGCCTTGGTCAGCACGCGGCCGGCCTGGCCGAGCAGTTCGTGCAGCAGGTCGAATTCGCGCGCCGACAGCTCGACCGGGTCTCCGGCCAGCGTCACGCGCCGCGCGGCCGGGTCGAGGCGCAGGCGGCCGTAGGCGATCTCCGGCGCGGCACGTCCGCCGCTGCGCCGCAGCAGGGCGCGCAGGCGGGCCGCCAGTTCGCTCAGGTTGAAGGGTTTGACCATGTAGTCGTCGGCGCCGGCGTCGAGTCCGGCCACCACATCTTCCGGCGTGTCGCGCGCGGTCAGGATGAGTACCGGCAGCGTTTCGCCGCGCGCGCGCAGTTCGCGCAGCACGTCGAGTCCGGAGATGCGCGGCAGGCCGAGGTCGAGCACCAGCGCGCCGAAGGGTTCGCTGGCCAGCGCATCGCGCGCGGTCTCGCCGTCGGCCACCCATTCGGCCTGCCAGCCGGCCTGGCGCAGGCCCATCTGGATGCCTTCGCCGAGCGGGCGGTCGTCCTCGACGATGAGAATTCGCATGGTCAGCCTTTGTGCCAATCGGGTCCGTTGAACGATGCCGGCCGTCTCCGCGTGCCGGGCAGCGAACCTTAGTCGAAGGGCGCCGGCGAGATCAAGCGGCCGCTGGAAAAAAAGGCGTGCAGGTTGTCGAAGACCCTGTCCGCCATCGCCTGCCGCGTTTCGTTCGTGCCGCTGCCGACGTGCGGCAGCAGAACGACGTTGTCGAGCGCGAGCAGGGCGTCCGGGACGTTCGGTTCGTGCGCGAAGACGTCGAGGCCGGCGCCGGCGATGCGCCCTTCCCGCAGCGCTTCGATCAGGGCGCTTTCGTCGATCACGCTGCCGCGCGCGACATTGACGATGAAGCCTTGCGGGCCGAGCGCCGCCAGCACCTCGCCGTTTACGATGTGCCGGCTGGCCGGGCCGCCTGCCGCGGCCACGACGAGAAAGTCGGACCAGCGCGCCAGTTCGGTCAGGCTGGGCGCATACGCGTAGGGAGCATCCTTCGCCGGAGAACGGTTGTGGTAGCGCACCTCCATGTCGAAGCCGCCGGCGCGGCGCGCCACGGCGCGTCCGATGCGGCCCAGCCCGAGGATGCCCAGGCGCTTGCCGCTGACCCGCGCGGCGAGCGGGTAGGGCGCCTCCTTCCAGCGACCCTTCCGCACGTAGCGGTCGGCGGCGCTGATCGAGCGGGCGGCGTCGAGCAGCAGGCCGAACGCCAGGTCGGCGACGCAGTCGTTCAGCACGTCGGGCGTGTAGCCCACGGCGATGCCGCGCCGGCGGGCCGCGGCCAGATCGATCCGGTCCAGTCCGACGCCGAAGCTGGAGAGCACGCGCAGCGCGGGAAGCGCTTCGAGCAAGGCGCCGTCCGCGCCTTCGATCGCCGAGGTCACGAGCGCGGCGAATTCGCTGCCGCGCGTCGCCAGGAAAGCATGTGGATCGGCCTCGTCGGCCAGCCGGTGCAGATCGTAGGCGGCGGCGAGACGCGCTTCCAGCGCGGGATTCTGGCGGCCGAGCAGGAGCACTCGATGCCTGTCGCTCATGTCATGAACTCGCAGTTTTTTAAGGTTTGAGTTTTCGCGCCCACCGGAAGACCGGCGCGCGATCCCGCGTGCCGGTTCCGTCGTTCGCCGCGTCGTTAGCGTCCGATGTCCTCGATGGCGTCGATCACCATGCTGCTGCCGATCGCGATCAGCAGAATGTCGGAGGCGACCCGGACGTAGCGATGCCCCTGCGGCGGGGGCGGCAGGCGGACGACCAGATCGCGCGGCAGGTCGTAGTAGCGCACGTCGTGCGGCAGCGCGTAGCCCCGGCGCCATTTCTTGGCCTGTCCCGGCGGCATGCAGCCGTTGTTCTTCTTGGCCAGCCCCGGGGGGCAGTGGCCGGAGCGGAACTGCTGGCCGTAGTAGTCGTTGACCAGGCGCCGGTTGTCGTCGCGGAAATGGAATTCCATCGCGTCGCCGCGCCTGTCGTTGCGCCTGTCGTCGCGGAAATCGCCGCGCCGGTCATCGCGCCGGTCGTCGTCGCGGCCATCGCGCTGATCCTTGCGTTCGTGCCTGTCGTTCTTGCCGCCGCCCGCCCATTCGGGTTTGTCGGCCATCGCCGATCCGCTGGCGAAAAGCGCGGCAAGCGCGAGGGCGCAGAGACGGGAAGTGCTGTTTGCGGATTTCATCGTGGGGCTCCTGTGTCGGGTCGTGGCTGACGAGGCTGCGCCTCGTTTGCGCCTGTTTTTTCTGTGCGCCTGTGCATGGTAATCCCCTTGCGCCGGCTGTTGTTGCCGGGCCTCGCAGACTTTTGTTTCGCTTTGTAAAGGGCGGCGGGCGGGCTTCGCGTCCGGCAACGGGCGCCTGGCGGGCGGAAAACGGGAAAAATCCTTGATTCTCAAGCCCTAAAGCAGATATAATCGCCGGCTTTTCCACCTTGCCCCACCGTTCGCATGGCGGGGGGGTTTTGCCAGAAGGAGTGTTCATGCGCCATTACGAAATCGTTTTCATCGTCCACCCGGACCAGTCCGAACAGGTGCCGGCGATGGTCGAGCGTTACAAGACGCTCGTCACCACGCACGGTGGCCAGATCCACCGCCTCGAAGACTGGGGCCGTCGTCAGCTCGCTTACCCGATCCAGAAGATGCACAAGGCGCACTATGTTCTGATGAACATCGAATGCGACGGCGCGACCCTGGGCGAACTCGAGCACGGCTTCAAGTTCAACGACGCCGTCCTGCGCAGCCTCGTCATCAAGATGAAGAAGGCCGTCACCACGCCGTCGCCGATGATGAAGGACGAAAAGTCCAAGTCGCTGCTCGAAGGCAAGGTCGAAGCGCCGGCTGAAGCCGCCGCGGAACAGCCGGCTGCCTGAGCGTCGAGGCTTCGCTGAACCGCGTCGAACTCACCGGAATCCTGATCGAGCGCAAAGCGCTGCGTTACACCCCGGCCGGCGTGCCGGTGACGGAATGCGTGATCGGGCATCAGTCGGAACAGGTCGAGGCGGGTAGCCCACGGCGCGTCGAGTGCGAAATCCAGGCGATCGGCCTGGGCCCGACGGCGAAGTGGCTGCAAGCGGCAAGTCCGGGAGCGACGGTCCGCATGACCGGCTTCCTCGCCGCGCGAAGCCAGCACAGCAGACAGCTGAGATTGCACGTAAATACAATCGAATTTGTAGAAGGAAATCAAAATGGCCAGATTCTTCAAGAAGAAGGATGACAAAAACGGTAAGAAGCGCGGTAGCGGTCTGTTCAAGCGCCGCAAGTTCTGCCGCTTCACCGCCGAGAAGATCGAAGAGATCGATTACAAGGATGTCGACCAGTTCAAGGAATACATCGCCGAGAACGCCAAGATCATGCCCGCCCGCCTGACCGGCACCAAGGCCGGCTATCAGCGCCAGCTGTCGGTCGCGATCAAGCGCGCCCGCTTCCTGGCCCTGCTGCCCTACACCGACAACCACCAGTAATTCGAGGACAAGACCATGCAAATCATTCTCATGGAAAAGGTTGTCAACCTCGGCAACCTCGGCGATCTCGTCAAGGTCAAGGACGGCTACGCCCGTAACTTCCTGATCCCGAACGGCAAGGCCAAGCGCGCCACGCCGGCCGCCATGGCCGAGTTCGAAGCCAAGCGCGCCGAACTGGAAAAGGCTGCCGCCGAGAAGCTGGCCGCCGCCCAGGCCTTCGCCGAGAAGCTGAACGGCGTGACCGTGACGATCTCCCGCAAGGCGGGCGTCGATGGCCGTCTGTTCGGTTCGGTGACCAACTTCGACGTCGCCGACGGCCTCAAGGCCCAGGGCTTCGACGTTGAAAAGTCCGCCGTGCATATGCCGATGGGCCCGATCAAGACGGTCAGCGAGAACTCGCTGGAAGTCGCTCTGCACACCGACGTGCTGGCGACCATCACCGTCGCCGTGGTCGGCGAGCAGTAAGCCCGCCGCGGCTGCGGCCGCGTCGAGAAAAAAGCCTTGCCCGCGCGCAAGGCTTTTTTCATTTTCGGCGGCCCGATTTCTCCGCCGCCGCGGTACTCGGGATACACTTCCGGCCCGGGTCCTGTGCTTCCCTTGTTCTCTCCCCTTGCGGATTTCCTATGTCGAAGTCGTTCAACTCTTCCGGTCAGCGCGGGCAGTGGTCCAAGCGCGGCGATAATCCATCGATCGATCCGGCGCTCGCCGCGCTGCGCATTCCGCCGCATTCGATCGAGGCCGAGCAGTCGGTGCTCGGCGGCCTGCTGCTCGACAACGCGGCCTTCGACAAGATCGCCGACCTGGTCGGCGAGGGCGACTTCTATCGCGACGAGCACAAGCGCATCTATCGCCAGGTGCGCAAGCTGCTCGAACGCGGCAAGCCGGTGGACGTCGTCACCGTCGCCGAGAGCCTCGACGCCGCCGGCGAAAGCGGCGATACCGGCGGGCTGGCCTACCTCGGCGAGCTGGCGGCGAACACGCCGTCGGCCGCCAACATCCGCCGCTACGCCGAGATCGTGCGCGAGCGGGCGATCCTGCGCCAGCTGGTGACGGCCGGCGACGAGATCGCCGGCAGCGCGCTCAACCCGCTGGGGCGCGAACCGAAGCAACTGCTCGACGAGGCCGAGGCCAAGGTGTTCGCCATCGCCGAGGGAGGCTTCCGCGCGCAGACCGGCTTCCAGCACATCAACCCGCTGCTCACGCAGGTCGTCGAGCGCATCCAGGAACTGCACGACCGCGAGAACCCTTCCGACATCACCGGCATCCCGACCGGCTACCACGACCTCGACAAGATGACCTCGGGCCTGCAGCCGGGCGACCTGCTGATCGTCGCCGGGCGTCCGTCGATGGGCAAGACCTCGTTCGCGCTGAACATGGGCGAGCACGTGGCGATCGAGGTCGGCCTGCCGGTCGCCGTCTTCTCGATGGAAATGGGCGGCGCGCAGCTCGCCATGCGGATGCTCGCATCGGTCGGACGCCTCGACTCGAACCGTGTGCGTACCGGCCGTCTCAACGATGACGAGTGGTCGCGCCTGTCCTTCGCGCTCGGCAAGATGCACGAGGCGCCGATCTACATCGACGAGACGCCGGCGCTCAACCCGATCGACCTGCGCGCCCGTGCGCGCCGCCTGCACCGCCAGTGCGGCAAGCTCGGTCTGATCGTGATCGACTACCTGCAGCTGATGTCCTCGGCCAACGGCAACGGCGAAAACCGGGCGACCGAAATTTCGGAAATCTCGCGTTCGCTGAAGGGGCTGGCGAAGGAACTGCAGGTGCCGGTGATCGCGCTCTCGCAGCTCAACCGCTCGCTCGAGCAGCGTCCGAACAAGCGGCCGGTGATGTCCGACCTGCGCGAATCGGGCGCCATCGAGCAGGACGCGGACGTCATCATGTTCATCTACCGCGATCAGGTGTACAACCCGGATTCGCCGGACAAGGGCACCGCCGAAATCATCATCGGCAAGCAGCGTAACGGCCCGATCGGCATGGTGCGCCTCGCCTTCCTCGGCGAATACACGCGCTTCGAGAACTACGCCCACCAAGGCGGTGGGGGCGCGGACTACTGAGTCCGGCGGGGCCGCGCCGCGTGCGTGCGGCGCGCGGCGGCAGGTCGTTCAGCCGTCGCTGCGCTGCGCCTTGACGGTGTAGCCGAAGCGCGCCGGCGTCAGGCTGTCGAAGCGTCCGGCGGCCGTTTCCGCCTGCGGCACGATCAGGAAGGGCAGGGCGGGGCCGGTCGCATCGCGCAGGCCGACGTCCTGCGCCGCGTTGTAGGCGATCCAGTTCATTTCCCAGAAGCCGAACAGCAGCTTTTTCAGGACGACCAGCCTGGAGTCCGCCGACGAGAGGTGCTCGTCGACGACCGCCTTGCGCAGGTCCGACGGGTCGACCGGAATCCAGCCGTAGCCCGGCGCGTAGAACTCGGCGCGGCAGTGCTGCGCGCGAGAGAGATTGCCGCTGGCGCCCAGGCTGGAAAACAGGCGCGAACCGTCGATGCGCAGGCCGAAAACGGGACGCGCCGGGATGCCCATCGAGCGGCAGAGCGCAACGAAGAGCAGGGCGATGTCGGCGCTGCGCCCGGAAAAATTGCCGCTGTCGAGCATCGCGGTGATATCGCCGCGACCGGCGCCGGGCGCCTGCGGATCGTAGCTTGTGTTGTCCACCACCCAGTCGTAGATCGCCTTGCCCTGCGCCACCGGGTCCTTGATGCGGCCGACGGCGCGCTCGGCCGTGTGCCGCACCAGGCCGTCGGTGGGCATCCGCTCGGTCGGATGCAGGCAGCGGCGCAGCACCTCGGTGCGCTCGGCGGCGCTGCCGCGCCGGGTGATGTCGAAATGCCGGTCCTGCACGGCTACCTGGGTGGCGATCTGCAGTTGCGGCGTTTCTCCGTCGCTTCCCCCGCCGTCCTTCCATTCGGCGTAGAAGACTTCCATTTCGGCCACCGGGTCGCGATAGATGCCGGCGCTCGTGTAGTTGCCCTGCCAGCTGTGGCCGAGCGAGCGCTGCCAGCTTGTGTCCTTGTACTGCGCAAGCGGCAGCCAGAGGCGCGCATGGCCTTTGCTGCCGGGCAGCGTGATTTCCGTGGCGATCTCGTGGTTGCGCCACTGCGCGGGCGGCTCGTCGGGCAGGTTGACCACGCTGCGTGGCTCGCGCACCGGCGGCGCCTCGCTGGCGGAGGTGCGCACCGGCTTGCGCGGCGCCGGCTTCTTGGCGCCTGGCTTGGGTTTTGCCGCCGGTTTTGCATGCTTGTTGGCCGCCTGCGCGGCAGGCGAAGTGAACAGCGGAATGAGCGCCGCGGCGGCGAGAAAATTGCGTCGCTTCAATCGGACCTCCGGAATGCGTCGGGCAGGCCGGGCGTACAGCAGAGTGCAGCGGACGGACTGCGGAAACGAGCGGGCCGTGCGCTGAGACACGGCCCGGAGAGAGGAAAAAATTATAGCACTTCGGCGGCGTGGTCCGCGAGGCGTGAGCGCTCGCCGCGCTGCAGAGTGACGTGGCCGGAGTGCTCCCAGCCCTTGAAGCGGTCGACCACGTAGGTCAGGCCGGAACTGCCTTCGGTCAGGTAGGGTGTGTCGATCTGCGCAATGTTGCCGAGACAGACCACCTTGGTGCCGGGGCCGGCGCGGGTGATCAGCGTCTTCATCTGCTTCGGCGTCAGGTTCTGCGCTTCGTCGATGATCAGGAACTTGTTGAGGAAGGTGCGGCCGCGCATGAAGTTGAGCGACTTGATCTTGATCCGGCTGCGGATCAGGTCGCGTGTCGCCGCGCGGCCCCAGTCGCCGGCTTCCTCGTCGGTCTTGTTGAGCACGTCGAGGTTGTCCTCGAGCGCGCCCATCCACGGCGCCATCTTTTCTTCCTCGGTGCCCGGCAGGAAGCCGATGTCCTCGCCGACCGGCACCGTCACGCGCGTCATGATGATCTCGGAGTAGAGCTTGCTTTCGAGCGTCTGCGTCAGCCCGGCGGCCAGCGTGAGCAGCGTCTTGCCGGTGCCGGCCTGGCCGAGCAGGGTGACGAAATCGACGTCCGGGTTCATCAGCAGGTTGAGCGCGAAGTTCTGCTCGCGGTTGCGCGCGGTGATGCCCCAGATGTTGTTCTTCGGGTGCGTGTAGTCGGTCAGCGTCTCCAGCTGCGCGGTCTTGCCGGAAACCTCGCGCACGATGGCGTAGAGCGGCTGCTCGCCTTCCTGGTAGACGAACTCGTTGATCAGCATCTGCGCGCAGAGGGGCCCCTTCAGGCGGTACAGCGTGCGGCTGTCCTTCTTCCAGGATTCCATGCCCTGGCCGTGCTTGTCCCAGAAGTCGGCGGGCAGTTCGCGCATGCCGGTGTACAGCAGGTCGGTGTCTTCCAGCACCTTGTCGTTGAAGTAGTCCTGCGCCTCCAGCCCGAGCGCGCGGGCCTTGATGCGCATGTTGATGTCCTTCGACACCAGGATCACCGGACGCTTCGGGTGGCGGCGCTGCAGGTGGATGACGACCGCGAGGATCAGGTTGTCGGCCTTGGCCGTCGGCAGGGCGGCGGGCAGGTCGCTGGAAATCGCTTCGGTCTGCAGGAAGAGGTGGCCGCTGGCCAGTTTGCGCGAGGGGCCGTAGAGCGCGATGCCGCTGTCGATGCCGTCGGCCGAGCTGCTCACGATTTCGTCGAGCGTGCGCGTCGCCTGGCGGGCATTGCGGGCGATTTCCGACATGCCCTTCTTGTTGTTGTCGAGTTCCTCCAGCGTCATGATCGGCAGGAAGACGTCGTGTTCCTCGAAGCGGTAGAGGCTCGTCGGATCGTGCATCAGCACGTTGGTGTCGAGGACGAAGAGTTTGGTGGCTTTGGTTTCGGCGGTCTTGCTGCTGGCTGCGGTTTTGCGGGCCATGAGCTTGGTTTCCCCGTGAGATGAGTCGTTGGTCGAGAGTGGTCAGAGCGTTCCGACGAAATCGAGCACTTCCTGCGCGTGGCCCGGCACTTTGACGCCGCGCCACTCGCGCCGCAAGACGCCTTCGCCGTCGATCACGAAGGTGCTGCGTTCGATGCCCCGCACCTGTTTCCCATACATCGATTTCATCTTGATGACGGCGAACTGCGTACACAATGCCTCGTCGGCGTCGGAGAGCAGGTCGAAGGGCAATTCCTGTTTGGCCTTGAAGTTCTCGTGCGACTTGATGCTGTCGCGCGAGACGCCGGCGACGATCGCGCCGAGGTTTTCAAACTCGGGGTGGAGGTCGCGGAACTGCTGCGCCTCGGTGGTGCAGCCCGGCGTGCTGTCCTTGGGGTAGAAGTAGATGACGACCGGCTTGCCGCGACAGGCGGAGAGGGTGAAGGTCCGGCCGCCGGTGGCCGGCAGCGAGAAATCGGCAACGGTCTGCGCGCTCATGGGGGCTTTCTGCTTTGTGATGGACGCTTCGATTGTTGTAAGAAAAAGCGCCGCCGGTCAAGCCGCTTGCGCGCCCGGCGCGGCCGCCGCCGCCCCCGCGGTACGGCGGATCAGGCGAGGGTCGCCGCCGCGTCGCTGCGGGCGAGACGCTCGGCCAGCGCGGCGGCGTCCAGCGGGCGGGCATAGAGATAGCCCTGGACCTGCCGGCAGCCGTGGCAGCGCAGGAAGTCGCGCTGGGCCTCGGTTTCGACGCCTTCGGCGATGGTCGTCAGGCCGAGGTTGGCGGCCATGCCGATGATCGCGACGGTCAGCGCCGCGTCGTCGGCGGCGTCCGGCAGGCCGTTGATGAACGAATGGTCGATCTTCAGCTTGTCGAAGCGGAAGCGCTTGAGATACGACAGGCTGGAGTAGCCGGTGCCGAAGTCGTCCATCGCTAGTGTGACGCCGAGCTGCTTGATCTGCTGCAGCTTTTGCGCGACCTGTTCGATGTCTTCCATCAGCACGCTCTCGGTGACCTCGATTTCGAGCAACGCGGGCGGCAGGCCGCTATTCCGCAGCGCCTGCCCGATCAGCGCCACGACGTTGCCGTGGCGGAACTGGACGGCCGAGAGGTTGACCGCCACCGGTTGCACCGGAAGGCCGTCCGCCCGCCACTGCGCGTTCTGCCGGCAGGCCTCGTTGAGCGCCCACTGGCCTAGCGGCTGGATGAGTCCGGATTCCTCGGCGATCGGGATGAACTTGCCCGGCGGCACCGCGCCCAGCGTCGGGCTGTGCCAGCGCATCAGCGCCTCGTAGCCGATCAGGCGACCGCTCGCCAGTTCGAACTGCGGCTGGTAGTGCAGCGTGAGTTCGTTGCGGATGAGCGCCTGGCGCAGGCTGTTTTCGAGTGCGAGATGCTCGGAAACGCGGACGTTCATGGCCGGCGCGAAGAACTGGAAGTTGTTGCGGCCGTTTTCCTTGGCGTGATACATCGCCGTGTCCGCGTTCTTCAGCAGCGCGTCGGGGTCGGCGCCGTCCTCCGGGAAGAGCGCGATGCCGATGCTCGGTGTGACGTTCAGTTCGTGGCCTTCGAGGCTGAACGGCTCGGCGACCACCTGCAGGAGTTTTTCGGCGACGTGCGCCGCGTGGTCCGGCGTTTCCAGCTCGGTCAGCAGGAGGACGAACTCGTCGCCGCCCAGGCGGCTCACCGTGTCGCTGCCGCGCACCGCCGACCGCAGGCGGCGCGCCGCCTCGATCAGCATCTGGTCGCCGACCGCGTGGCCGAGCGAATCGTTGATGTTCTTGAAGCGGTCGAGGTCGAGGAAGAGCACCGCGATCTTCCCGCCCTTGCGCGCGGCGAGTCCGATCGCGTGCATCAGGCGGTCGCGCAGCAGGGCGCGGTTGGGCAGCTTGGTCAGCGGGTCGTACTCGGCCAGGTGGCGCAGGCGCACCTCGTAGGCCTTGCGCTCGGAAATGTCGGAAAAGGCGGAGACGTAGTTCGTGATCTGTCCGTTTTCGTCGTGCGCCGCGGTGATGCTCAGCCATTCCGGATACACCGAGCCGTCCTTGCGCCGGTTCCAGATTTCGCCGGCCCAGGCGCCGGTGCGCGTCAGCGACTCCCACATCGCGCGGTAGAACGCGGCGTCGTGATGGCCGGAGTTGAGCAGGCGCGGCGTCTGGCCGACCGCCTCGTCGCGTGTATAGCCGGTGATCCGGGTGAAGGTGTCGTTGACCTCGATGATGCGGCTTTCGGGGTCGGTAATCAGCATCGCCTCGGTGCCGCTTTCAAAGACCTTGGCCCACACGCGCAGGCGCGCGTTGCGCTCGTCGATATTTTGCCGGTAGCGCGTGAAGAGCGCGGCCAGCCAGCGCGCGTAGAGCAGCGACAGGACGAAAGCCGAAGCCAGCGCGATGCATAGCGCGACGGCGGTGCTCCGGAGCAGGCGGGCGACGTCGTCGCGCAGTCCGTTGCGGCGGTGCTCGACGGCTTCCTGCAGGTCGTCGAGGTAGACGCCGGCGACCAGCACCCAGCCCCAGGGTTCGACGTTGTCGACCAGCGAAAGCTTGGGCGTGGCGCGCGCGGTCTGCGGGTTCAGCCAAGTGTAGTGCGCGATGCCGCCGCCGGCGCGGCTGGTGTCCATGATCTTGCGGGCGACCGCCTGTTCGGCGGCCGGCAGTTCGGAATACAGCCGGCCCTCGGCCGCCGGATTGCTCGGCGAGACGAGCACCCGCCCGGCGCGGTCGAACACCGCGATGTAGCCGTTCTTGCCGAAGTGCGTCGCGCGCAGGCGTTGCAGCGTTTGCCGCTGCAGGTCTTCCTCGACCTTGTAAAGGTATTCGCCGGTGCCGATCAGCCAGCCGAAAGGTTCGAACAGGCGCACGTAGGCGATCTTGTCGGCCATCGCGCGCGCGCTGTCGGGCGGATACCAGCGGTAGCGCGAATAGCCGCTGCGCGCGGGGTTGTTCGTTGCCTCGATCAGCCCGCGCATCACGTAATGCCCGGTGTCGTCGCGGTTGTCGGTAAAGGAGTTGCCTTCCAGGTGTGGCGCGGTGGGCAGCAGGACGCAGTTGCCCGCAAGATCGTCGATGAAGAAATAGCCGCGCCCCTGGTAGAAGCGCATCGGGCGCAGCGCCTCGACGATCAGGCGCTTGATTTCCGCCTCCGGGCGCCGGCCTTTCTCGCGCCGGTAGATGGCGTCGGCCATCTGGAAGACTTGGTCGACCTGCTCGCGGATGTCGGCCTTGAGCACCTGCTCGGTGGTCGAGCGGACGTAATCGAGGTAGTTGTGCGCCGAAGCGATCTCGGTGCGCAGCAGGGCTTCCTGTCCGCGCAGGGTGTCGCTTTCGAGGCTGGCGATGTTGCGGTCGAAGTCGCCGACGTGCTGCCAGATGAAGTACAGACCGAGCGCCAGCGTGAGGGCGAAGACGAGCACCAGCGTACCGGCGAGCTGGAGGCGGGGCAGGGTCTTCTCGGTGACGTTCAACTGCATTCGAGGTTATTACTTTTGTCGTATTTGTTTGTGGGCGCGATTGTATGCCAATTCCCCTAGAAAGGTCGGTGGCTTTGCCTTCCCGGAGCCTCCTGCGGGCCGCCTTCTGGTAGCATTCGCACTCGTTTCGAAGATTTGCGCATGCCTCCCTCCCTTTCCGAAGTATTCGCTCCCGACGGCCCGCTGGCGGCCGGCATTCCCGGCTACCGCCTGCGCGACCAGCAGCTCGAGATGGCTGAGCGCATCGCCGGCGCCATGTCCGCCAACGGCGTCCTCGTCGCCGAGGCCGGCACCGGCACCGGCAAGACCTACGCCTACCTCGTCCCGGCGCTGCTCTCGGGCGGCAAGGTGATCGTGTCGACGGGCACCAAGACCTTGCAGGACCAGCTGTTCGCGCGCGACATCCCGACCGTCCGCCGGGTTCTCAATTCGCCGCTCAAGGCGGCGCTGCTCAAAGGCCGCGCCAACTACCTCTGCCATTACCATCTGGAGCGCGCGCTGGCCGACGGTCGCTTCCTGTCGCGCGAGGACGCCGCCTACGCTCTGCGCATCTCGCGCTTCGCCAAGGAGACGCAGACCGGCGACAAGGCCGAGTGCGGCGACGTGCCGGAGAACTCGCCGGTCTGGGGGCTCGTTACCTCGACGCGCGAGAACTGCCTCGGCCAGGAATGCCCGCACCACAAGGAATGCTTCGTCCTCGCCGCGCGGCGCGATGCGCTGGCCGCCGACCTCGTGGTGGTCAACCACCACCTCTTCTTCGCCGACGTGATGCTGCGCGACGAGGGCACGGCGGAGCTGCTGCCGGCCTGCAACACGGTGATCTTCGACGAGGCGCACCAGCTTCCCGAGACGGCCAGCCTGTTCTTCGGCGAGAACGTATCGACCGCGCAGATCGTCGATCTGGCGCGCGATGCGCGTACCGAGGGGCTGGCCTCGGCGAAGGATTTCCTCGACCTGCCGAAGGCCTGCGCGACGGTCGAGAAGGCGGCCAAAGACTTGCGCCTGACGCTGCCCGTCGAGCCGGCGCGCTTCGCGCTGCCGCAGCTCGAGGCGCGCATGGGCTTCGAGAACAGCGTCGTCGGACTGGTCCGCGAACTGGAGGTGTTCGCCGGCGTGCTCGAAACGCAGGCGCAGCGTTCCGAAGGGCTCGAGAACTGCTGGCGCCGCGCCGGCGAGCTGTGCGAAAAGCTGCGACGCTGGCAGAAGGGCGCCGACGGCAACTACGTGCGCTGGGGCGAGACCTACACGCATTCGCTGCAGCTCAACGCGACGCCGCTGGTCATCGCCGGCATCATGCAGAAGCAGATGAGCGGCCATCCGCGCGCCTGGATCTTCACCTCGGCGACGCTCGCCGTGCAGAAGGACTTCGCCCACTACTGCGCCGAAATGGGCCTCGTCGACGCCGAATCGGCGTGCTGGGACAGCCCCTTCGACTACGGGAAGCAAGCCGTGCTCTACGTGCCGCAAGGCTTGCCCGACCCGAACAGCTACGACTACACCGACGCCGTCGTGAAGGCCGCCTTTCCGGTCGTCCAGGCGAGCGGCGGGCGCGCCTTCTTCCTGTGCACCTCGCTGCGCGCCATGCGCCGCACGCGCGACCTGCTCGCCGAACAGCTGGAGCGCGCCGGCCTCGATTTTCCGCTGCTGATGCAGGGCGAGGGCGGCAAGAACGAACTGCTCGACCGCTTCCGCCGCCTCGGCAACGCCATCCTAGTCGGCAGCCAGAGCTTCTGGGAAGGCGTCGACGTGCGCGGCGAGGCGCTCTCGCTGGTCGTCATCGACAAGCTGCCCTTTGCGCCGCCCGACGACCCGGTGCTCTCGGCGCGCATCGAGCGCATGAAGGAGGACGGACGCAACGCCTTCATGGAATACCAGTTGCCGCGCGCCGTGATCAACGTCAAGCAGGGCGCCGGCCGCCTGATCCGCGACGAGACCGACCGCGGCGTGCTGATGATCTGCGACCCGCGCCTGATCACCAAGCCCTACGGCAAGCGCGTCTGGCGCAGCCTGCCGCCGATGAAGCGGACGCGCGAACTCGGCGAGGTCCTGGCCTTTTTCGGCGACGGCGGGCGGGAGTAGCATGACGGCCATGGACACGCTTTCCCCCCCGCTTCCCCTCCTGGCGCACGGCGCCGCGCTGCCGGCCGACTGCCGCGAGGCCGCCGCCGTGCTCAACCGCGGCTGCGCCTGCCGCTCGGTCGACCACGAAGCCCTGCGCCACGCGCTCGAAGGCGGCAACGGGGGGCGCGGCAACGTCTCGCACGCCGACCTGCTGGCCACGCGGCCGCACCTGTTTTCCGATACCACGGTCTTCGTCGGCGAGGCGCACCTGCAGCGCATGGCCGATCTCGTTGCCGCCGTCGAGCGCGTCGTCGCGCTGCCCGCCTACCGCGCGCGCGTGCTCGCCTGGGCGCCGGCCAGCGCCCGCCACACGCCGCGCGCGGCCAGCGTCTTCTTCGGTTACGACTTCCATCTCGGCGCCGCCGGCCCGCAGCTCATAGAGATCAACACCAACGCCGGCGGCGGCCTGCTCGCCGCCTATCTGCTCAAGGCGCAGCGCGCCTGCTGCGTGCCGGTGGCGGACATGATGCCGGCGCCCGACGCGGTCGATGCCCTCGAAGCGGCCTTCCTCGCGATGTTCCGCGAAGAGTGGCGGCTGGCGCGCGGCGCGGCGCCGCTGACGCGCATCGCCATCGTCGACGAGGCGCCGCAGGCGCAGTACCTGGCGCCCGAGTTCGAGCTCTTCCGCGAGCTGTTCGAGACGGCCGGCATCGCCGCGCTGATCGCCGATCCGTCCGAGTTCTCGTTCGACGGCGAGCGCCTGTCCTGCCGCGGGCAGGCGGTCGATCTGGTGTACAACCGGCTGACCGATTTCGCCCTCGACGCGCCCTCCAGCGCCGCCCTGCGCGCCGCCTACCTGGCCGACGCCGTCGTCCTGACGCCGCATCCGCAGGCGCACGCGCTGTACGCCGACAAGCGCAATCTGGTGGCGCTGACCGACGCCGCCTGGCTGACGGAGATCGGCGTCGACGCGGCGACGCGCGAGCTGCTGCTCGGCACCATCCCGCGCACCGAGGAAGTGCTGCCGGAAACGGCCGATACCTTCTGGGCGACGCGCAAGCAGTGGTTCTTCAAGCCGGCCGCCGGCTTCGGCAGCAAGGCGGCGTACCGCGGCGAGAAGCTGACGCGGCGCGTCTTCGAGGAGATCGCGCGCGGCGGCTACATCGCGCAGGCGCTGGTGCTGCCGTCCGAGCGCCGCCTGCTGGTCGACGGCGTCGAGCAGGACCTCAAGCTCGATCTGCGCAACTACGTCTATCGCGGCGTCGTGCAACTCGTTTCGGCGCGCCTCTACCAGGGGCAGACGACCAATTTCCGCACGCCGGGCGGCGGTTTCGCCTCGGTGTTTTCTGTGCCCTGTCGGGGTGAAGGGGAAGACCGCACATGAAAGTATTCGGCATCGCCGGCTATTCCGGATCGGGCAAGACGACGCTGCTCGAAAAGCTGCTGCCGCGCCTGACCGCGCGCGGCCTGCGCGTTTCGGTGATCAAGCACGCCCACCACAGTTTCGACGTCGACCAGCCGGGCAAGGATTCCTACCGGCACCGCGCGGCCGGCGCCAGCGAAGTGCTGCTCGCGAGCGGCACGCGCTGGGTGCTGATGCACGAGCTGCGCGGCGCCCCCGAACCCACGCTCGCCGAGCAGCTGCGGCATTTCTCGCCGTGCGACCTGATCCTCGTCGAAGGCTTCAAGCAGGAGGCGATCCCCAAGCTCGAAGTGCATCGCCCGGCCAACGGCAAGCCGCCGCTCTGGCCGGACAATCCGCACGTCGTCGCCGTGGCCTGCGACGAGCCGCAGGCCGACACCCTGCCGCCGCACCTGCCGGTCCTCGACCTCAACGATGCCGACGCGATCGTCGCCTACCTGCTCGCCACCCTGCAACTCGAAGGGAAAGTCCATGCTGACGTTTGACGAAGCGCTGGCGCGCTTGCTCGCCGGCGCCCATCCGCTCGCCGAGGCGGAGACCGTGCCGACGCTGGACGCCGCCGGCCGCGTGCTCGCCGAGGACCAGTTCGCCACGCTCGACGTGCCGCCGCTCGACAATTCCGCGATGGACGGTTACGCGCTGCGCGTCGCCGACCTGCCGGCGCCGGGCACCGTCCTGCCGGTCGCCCAGCGCATCCCGGCCGGCAGCGTCGGCAGCGCCCTGCAGCCGGGAACCGCGGCGCGCATCTTCACCGGCGCGCCGCTGCCGCCGGGCGCCGACGCGATCGTCATGCAGGAGCTGTGCGAACACGCCGACGGCGGCGTGCGCATCAACCACCAGCCGCAGGCGGGCGACCACGTGCGCCGGGCCGGCAGCGACATCGCCGCCGGCCAGCGCATCCTCGCCGCCGGCCGGCGCCTGCGCCCGCAGGACACGGCGCTCGCCGCCTCGGTCGGCATCGCGCAATTGCCGCTGCTCCGGCGCGCGCGCGTCGCCGTCTTCTTCACCGGCGACGAGCTGCGCATGCCGGGCGAGCCTCTGCCGCCGGGCGCCATCTACAACTCGAACCGCTTCCTGCTCATGGGGCTGCTCGCGCGCCTGGGCTGCGAAGTGCGCGATCTCGGCCAGGTGCCGGACGATCTCGCCGCGACGCGCGCCGCGCTGCGCGCGGCGGCGGCCGACAGCGACCTGATCCTGACCTCGGGCGGCGTTTCGGTCGGCGAGGAGGATCACGTGAAGCCCGCCGTCGAGGCCGAGGGCCGGCTCGACATGTGGAAGATCGCGATCAAGCCGGGCAAGCCGCTGGCCTTCGGCGAGGTCGATGCTGCGGGCGGCCGTGCCGTGCCCTTCATCGGGCTGCCGGGCAATCCGGTGTCGAGCTTCGTCACCTTCCTCATGCTCGTGCGTCCCTTCGTCCTGCGCCTGCAGGGCGTCGCCGCTTCGGTGGCGCCGGCCGCCTACACGCTGCGCGCCGATTTCGACTGGCCGCGCCCCGACGCGCGCCGCGAATTCCTGCGCGCCCGCGTCAATGCCGAGGGCGGCGTCGAACTGTTCGCCAACCAGGGCTCGGGCGTGCTGACCTCGGCCGTGTGGGCCGACGGGCTGGTCGACAATCCGCCGCAGCAGGCCATTCGGCGCGGCGACTTCGTGCGCTTCCTGCCGTTTTCCGAGTTGTTGGGGTAATTGTTGGGGTGACCAAGATGCTGAAGATTCTGTATTTCGCCAGCCTGCGTGAAACGCTGGGGCAGGGCGCCGAGAGCGTCGAGCTGCCGGCCGGCGTGACCGACGTCGGTGCGCTGCTCGCCTTCCTGGTGGCGCGCGGTGGCGTCTGGGAGACGCTGGCGGCGGTGAAGAACCTGCGTTTCGCCGTCAATCAGGAAATGGCCCGCCGCGATACGCCGGTGCAGGGCGGCGACGAGGTCGCCTTCTTTCCGCCGGTGACCGGAGGTTGAGATGACTTCAGCTTTTCCACACGTCTTCCGTCGCCAGGCGATGACCGGGCTGCAAACGCCGCAGCGCTTTCCCTGTGCGAGTTCGCGCCCTGCACGAGGCTGGCGAGGAGAGGGCGCATGACGATCCGCGTCCAGGAAGCCGATTTCGACGTCGGCGCCGAACTCGCCGCGCTGCGCGCCGACGATGCACGCATCGGGGCGGTCGCCACCTTCGTCGGCGTCGTGCGCGACGTGAACGAGGGGGCCGGCGTTTCCGAAATGACGCTCGAGCACTATCCCGGAATGACCGAGAAGGCGCTCGAAGCCATCGTGGCCGAGGCGAAAGCGCGCTGGAACATCTTCGACGCGCTGGTCATCCACCGCGTCGGCCGTCTGCTGCCGACCGACCAGATCGTCTTCGTCGCCGTCACCGGCGCGCATCGCGGCGAGGCTTTCGCCGCCTGCGAATTCGTCATGGATTATCTGAAGACCCGCGCGCCTTTCTGGAAGCGCGAAGTGACGCCCGCCGGGGCGCGCTGGGTCGATGCGCGGGAGACCGACGACAGCGCCGCCGAACGCTGGCGGCGCTGAGCGTCGGCGGCGCGGCGTTCAGCCGAGCTTGAAGCGGCCGACCGAGGCGTGCAGCGAGTTGGATAGCTGCTGCAGGTGGCGCGCGGCGTCGGTCGTGTGCTGCACGGCGCTGGCGCTTTCTTCGGACATGCGCGCGATCTGCTCGATGTTGCGGGCGATTTCGCTCGACGCGGCGCCTTGTTCGCGGATCGCATCCGAAATGCTGTTGACCACTTCCATGACGCGCTGGGCGCCGTCGCGGATCTCGGTGATCGACGCCCCGGCCTGACCGGCCAGTTCGACGCCCTTGCCGGCCTGCACGACGCCGGTTTCCATGCTGCTCACCGCGTTGCGCGTGCCGTTCTGGATCTTGCCGACCATGCCGGCGATTTCGGTCGTCGACAGGCTGGTGCGTTCGGCCAGCTTGCGCACTTCGTCGGCGACCACGGCGAAGCCGCGGCCCTGTTCGCCGGCGCGCGCCGCTTCGATGGCCGCGTTGAGGGCGAGCAGATTGGTCTGGTCGGCGATTTCACGGATGGTCTTGACGATCGAGGTGATCTGGTCCGACTGCTGGCCGAGGTCTTCGATGATCGCCGAGGAGGACTGCACCGCTTCCGAGATGTTGTGCATTTCGGCCGCCGCGTTCTGGATGACCTCGGTGCCCTGGCTCGAGAGGTTGCCGGAGTGCACCGAGATGGTGTGCGCTTCGCGGGCGTTTTCCGCCACCTGATCGATGCTCACCGTCATTTCCTCGACCGCCGCCGCCATCGCCGAGGCGGATTCGCTCTGCTGGCGGGAGCGCGTGGCGACGTCCTCGGAAGCGTGCAGCAACTGCTCGGAGGCGCCCGACAGCTGCTCGGCGCCGCGCACGATCTCGTCGATCATCTTGCGCAGCGTTTCCTGCATTTCCTTCATGCCGGCCAGCACGCTGCTCGTGTCGCCGGGCGCGCAGACCACTTCCGTGGTCAGGTCGCCGGCGGCGATGCGCCGCGTGATCTGCGACGCGTATTGCGGGTCGCCGCCCATGGTCTTGATCAGGTTGCGGCCGACCAGCGCCAGCGAAACGGCGATGAAGCCGCCGATGGCCAGGCCCCAGGCGAGGAAGATGAAAGCGTTCTTGCGGAAGATGGCGTCGACGTCGTCGATGTAGATGCCGCTGCCGATCACCCAGCCCCAGTCGGCCGAGCCCTTGACGTAGGAAATCTTCGGTACCGGCGCGTCGAAGCCGGGTTTCGGCCAGAGGTAGTCGACGAAGCCGGCGCCCTTGGCTTTCACGACGTTGTTGAATTCGACGAAGAAGAGCTTGCCGCTCGGATCCTTCATCTGGTTGAGTATCTTGCCGTCGAGTTCGGGCTTGATCGGATGCATGATCATCACTTCGTTGAGTCCATGCACCCAGAAATACTCGGTCTTGTCGTAACGCATGTCGCGCAGGACGTCCATGGCCTGCTTCTGGGCTTCCTCGACGGGAAGCTTGCCGTCCCTGGCCAGCTTTTCGAAGTGCGCGACCGTGGCGTGGGCGACTTCGACGAGGTTGCGCACCTTCTCCTGGCGGTCCGAAAGCAGCTGGGCCTTTTCGTTGATCAGCAAGGCGGTAAACAGAACGCAGAGACCTACTATCGTGGCGATGGTCAGACTCAAAAGCTTGTTGCGTAGCGACATGCCCGTTCCTTGACTCATGGAGTTCTCCTGAACGATTTGGATTGTGTCTATTTTATGTAGCGCGTGATTCTACGCTAAAACCCTTGTTCCATTGCGGAAAAGCCCCGTTTTCAAAGGGCTGCGCATGCCGTCGATGTGTTTTTTTCTTCCTTGTCCGCGTGCCGGTGGCCGGAAAATGCGACTTGAATTAATGCCGCCCATCCCCATCTCGGTGAAGTTAAAAACATTGCCCGGAGATTGCGCCATGCGCCTCGACAAGCTCACCACCAAATTCCAGCAGGCCCTGGCCGATGCGCAGAGTCTGGCGATTGGCCGCGACAACCAGATGATCGAGCCGCAGCACCTGCTGCTCGCGTTGCTGCAGCAGGACGACGGCGGCACCGTTTCGCTTCTGCAGCGGGCGGGTGTCAACGTGCCGCCGCTGAAGGCCGCGCTGGAGCAGGCGATCGATCGGCTGGCGAAGGTCGAGGGGCACGGCGGCGAGGTGCAGATCGGGCGCGATCTGACCAATCTGCTGAACCTGACTGACAAGGAGGCGCAGAAGGCCGGCGATCAGTTCATCGCCAGCGAGATGTTCCTGCTCGCGGTGTGCGAGGACAAGGGCGAAACCGGGCGTCTGGCCAAGCAGCACGGCCTCTCGCGCAAGGCGCTGGAGCAGGCGGTGGCGTCGGTGCGCGGCGGGCAGGGCGTCGACAATCAGGAAGCCGAGGGGCAGCGCGAGTCGCTCAAGAAATATTGCATCGACCTCACCGAGCGCGCGCGGCAGGGCAAGCTCGACCCGGTGATCGGCCGCGACGACGAAATCCGCCGGGCCATCCAGATCCTGCAGCGGCGCACCAAGAACAACCCGGTGCTGATCGGTGAGCCGGGCGTCGGCAAGACGGCCATCGTCGAGGGCCTCGCGCAGCGCATCGTGAACGGCGAGGTGCCGGAGACGCTGAAGGGCAAGAAGGTGCTTTCGCTCGACATGGCGGCGCTGCTCGCCGGTGCCAAGTACCGCGGCGAGTTCGAGGAGCGTCTGAAGTCCGTGCTCAAGGAGATCGCGCTCGACGAAGGGCGCATCATCGTCTTCATCGACGAACTGCATACCATGGTTGGCGCCGGCAAGGCGGAAGGCGCGATGGACGCCGGCAACATGCTCAAGCCGGCGCTGGCGCGCGGCGAGTTGCACTGCGTCGGCGCGACGACGCTCGACGAGTACCGCAAGTACATCGAGAAGGACGCCGCGCTCGAACGCCGCTTCCAGAAAGTGTTGGTCGACGAGCCTTCGGTCGAATCGACCATCGCCATCCTGCGCGGCCTGCAGGAAAAGTACGAACTGCACCACGGCGTCGACATCACCGACCCGGCGATCGTCGCCGCGGCCGAGCTGTCGCACCGCTACATCACTGACCGCTTCCTGCCGGACAAGGCGATCGACCTGATCGACGAGGCCGCGGCGCGCATCAAGATGGAGATCGACTCCAAGCCCGAGGTGATGGACAAGCTCGAGCGCCGCATGATCCAGCTGAAGATCGAGCGCGAGGCGGTGAAGAAGGAAAAGGACGAGGCGTCGAAGAAACGTCTGACGCTGATCGAGGAAGAACTGGCCCGGCTCGAGCGCGAGTACAACGATCTCGACGAGGTGTGGAAGGCCGAGAAGGCGCACGTCCAGGGCAGCGCGCACATCAAGGAGGAAATCGACCGCCTGAAGGCCGATGTCGCCCGCCTGCAGCGCGAGGGCAAGCTCGACAAGGTCGCCGAGCTGCAGTATGGCAAGCTGCCGCAGCTCGAGGCGCAGCTGAAGGTGGCCGAAAAAATCGGAGAAGCAACCGGAGAGGCGGCCGGCGAAGGCGCTGCCAGGAACAAGCTGCTGCGCACCCAGGTCGGTGCCGAGGAGATCGCCGAAGTGGTGTCGCGCGCCACCGGTATTCCGGTGTCGCGCATGATGCAGGGCGAGCGCGAGAAGCTGCTGAAGATGGAAGAGCGCCTGCACGGCCGCGTCGTCGGCCAGGACGAGGCGGTGCGCCTCGTCTCGGACGCCATCCGCCGCTCGCGCGCCGGCCTTTCCGATCCGAATCGGCCCTACGGTTCCTTCCTTTTCCTCGGCCCGACCGGCGTCGGCAAGACCGAGCTGTGCAAGGCGCTGGCCGAGTTCATGTTCGACGCCGAGGACCACTTGATCCGCATCGACATGAGCGAGTTCATGGAAAAGCACTCGGTCGCCCGCCTGATCGGCGCGCCTCCCGGCTACGTCGGCTACGAGGAAGGCGGCTACCTGACCGAGGCGGTGCGCCGCAAGCCGTACAGCGTGATCCTGCTCGACGAGGTCGAGAAGGCGCACCCGGACGTCTTCAACGTGCTGCTGCAGGTACTCGACGACGGTCGCATGACCGACGGGCAGGGGCGCACCGTCGATTTCAAGAACACCGTGATCGTGATGACGTCCAACCTCGGCAGCCAGATGATCCAGCAGATGAGCGGCGACGATTACCAGATCATCAAGCTGGCGGTGATGGGCGAGGTGAAGAGCTATTTCCGGCCGGAGTTCATCAACCGCATCGACGAGGTCGTCGTCTTCCACGCGCTCGACGAGAAGAACATCAAGTCGATTGCGAAGATCCAGCTCGGCTATCTGGAGAAGCGTCTGGCGCAGCTCGAAATGACGCTCGACGTCGGCGACAGCGCACTGGCCGAAGTCGCCGCCGCCGGTTTCGACCCGGTGTTCGGCGCCCGCCCGCTGAAGCGGGCGATCCAGGCGCAGATCGAGAATCCGCTGGCGCGCGCCATCCTCGAAGGCCGTTTCGCGGCAAAGGATACGATCCGCGTCGCCTGCGAAGGCGGCGTGATGCGTTTCGAGAAGGGCTGAGCGCCCGTTCCAGTGGGCTGTCCGCGCCGGCGGGCAGCCTTTGCCGGAAGAGGGCGGGGCGTTTCCGGAAAAGTGGGCGTCCCGCCGGCCCTCCAGCCGCGCACCTGCTGCGTCGGCGTATATTCGGCATTGCTGAATTGGCAGAAAATCGCCCGTCGATAGCTAATTTCTATCAAAAAATAGGTAAACTCGGAGCGATATGTCTTTGCTCCTGATCGTTCTTCTTCCCTTCCTGGGCAGCCTGTGCGCTGCCTTTCTGCCCTCCAACGCCCGTAACGCCGAAGCCTGGCTGGCCGGTATCGTGGCCTTCGCCACGGCGCTGCTGGTCGCCGATCTGTACCCGCAGGTGGCCGCCGAGGGCGTCGTTCGTTTCGCCTTGCCCTGGGCGCCCGGCCTGGGGCTCGACTTCTCCCTGCGCATGGATGGTTATGCCTGGCTCTTCGCCATGCTGGTCGCGGCGATGGGCGTGCTGGTGGTGGTCTACGCGCGCTATTACATGTCGCCGGACGATCCGGTGCCGCGCTTCTTCTCCTTTTTCCTCGCCTTCATGGGGGCGATGCTCGGCGTCGTGCTCTCGGGGAATCTGCTGCAGCTGGCGATGTTCTGGGAGCTGACCAGCCTCGCCTCGTTCATGCTCATCGCCTACTGGCATCACCGCGTCGATGCCCGGCGCGGCGCGCGCATGGCGCTCACCGTCACCGGCGCCGGCGGTCTCGCGCTGCTCGGCGGCATGCTGCTGCTCGGGCATATCGCCGGGAGCTACGATCTCGACGTCGTCCTGACGTCGGCCGGAGCGATCCAGACGCACCCCTGGTACCCGCTGGCGCTGGTTCTGGTCGTCCTCGGCGCGCTGACCAAGAGCGCCCAGTTCCCCTTCCATTTCTGGCTGCCGCACGCGATGGCGGCGCCGACGCCGGTCTCGGCCTACCTGCATTCGGCGACCATGGTGAAGGCCGGCGTCTTCCTGCTCGCGCGCCTGTGGCCGGTGCTCGCCGGCACCGATCTGTGGTTCTGGATCGTCGGCGGCGCCGGGCTCTGCTCGCTGGTGATCGGCGCCTATCTGGCGATTTTCCAGCAGGACATGAAAGGGGTGCTGGCCTATTCGACGATCAGCCATCTCGGCCTGATCACTCTGCTGCTCGGTATGAACAGCCCGCTCGCGCTGGTCGCGGCGGTCTTCCACATCGTGAACCACGCGACCTTCAAGGCCTCGCTGTTCATGGCGGCTGGCGTCGTCGACCACGAGACCGGAACGCGCAACCTGCAGCGCCTCTCTGGCCTCTATCGCGCGATGCCGATCACCGCCACGCTGGCCATGGTGGCGGCCGCGTCGATGGCCGGCGTGCCGCTGCTCAACGGTTTTCTGTCGAAGGAAATGTTCTTCGCCGAGACGATCTTCCTCGACCGTCCGGGCTGGCAGCGCATCGGCCTGCCGCTGGCGGCGACCGTCGCCGGGATGTTCAGCGTCGCCTATTCGCTGCGTTTCATCCTCCAGGTCTTCTTCGGCCCGCCCGCGCAGGAGTTGCCGCGCGAGCCGCACGAGCCGACGCGCTGGATGCTGCTGCCGAGTGCGCTGCTGGTGCTGACCTGCCTGCTCGTCGGAATCCTCCCGGCGCTCACCGTCGGCCCTTTCCTCGAAACCGCGACCGATGCGATTCTCGGCAGCGATGCGCCGGCTTACAGCCTGGCCGTCTGGCACGGCTTCAACCTGCCGCTGCTGATGAGTTTCGCCGCGCTGGCCGGCGGCGTCGGCATCTATGTCGCCTTGCAGCGGCGCTTCTTCGGCGAGGTGCCGCTGCTCGAGCGCGTGGACGGCAAGCGCACCTTCGAGTGGCTGCAGACCAGCCTCAGCCTCGGCGCGGATCGCGTCCTGCGCCTGCTGTCGTCCGCTCGCCTGCAGATGCAGCTGCTGGTGCTGGTGCTCGTTGCGCTCGGCGCGGCGCTGCTGCCGGTGCTCACCTTCGGCACGTCGCTCGGCAGCCGCGCGACGACGCCCGCCAATCCGGCCTTCGTCCTGCTCTGGCTGGTCGGCGGCGGCTGCGCGCTGGCCGCCGCCTGGCAGGCCAAGCACCACCGTCTCGCAGCGCTGATCCTGGCCGGCGGCTCCGGGCTCGCCACCAGCCTGACCTTCGTCTGGTTCTCGGCGCCCGATCTTGCGCTCACCCAGCTCACCGTCGAGGTCGTCACCGCGGTGCTGCTCCTGCTCGGCCTGCGCTGGCTTCCCCGGCGCGACCAGAGCTACGACGAGGGCGTCACCGAAACGGCCCGGGTGCGGCTGCGGCGCCTGCGCGACCTGCTGGTCGCCGCCGCCTGCGGCATCGGGCTGGCGGCGCTCGCCTACGCGGTGCTGACCCGCCCGGACATCGACGGCATCTCGCCCTTCTTCATCGAACAGTCGCTCGCGCTGGGCGGCGGTCTCAACGTGGTCAACGTGATCCTGGTCGATTTTCGCGGTTTCGATACCTTCGGCGAGATCACCGTGCTCGCCGTCGTCGCCCTGACCGTCTTCGCGCTGCTGCGCCGCTTCCGTCCGGCGCCGGAGAGCGTTCCGCTGCCCGAGCAGCAGCGGCGGCAGAACGTCGCCGACGGCATCGCCGAAAACAGCGCGCCGGACCCCGCGGCGACGCTGCCGGCCGGCTACCTGATGCTGCCGGCGGTGCTCGTCCGACTGCTGCTGCCGATGGCGATGCTGGTGTCGCTGTTCTTCCTGCTGCGCGGCCACAACGCGCCGGGCGGCGGCTTCGTCGGCGGGCTGGTGCTGGCCACTGCGGTGATCCTGCAGTACATCGTCGGCGGCACGGTCTGGGTCGAGTCCCGCCTGCGCATCCAGCCGATGATCTGGATCGCGCTGGGCCTGCTCAGCGCGGCCGGCGCCGGGGTCGGCGCCTGGCTGCAGGGGCTGCCTTTCCTGAGCAATCTGAACTGGCACGGCGAACTGCCGCTGCTCGGCGAACTGCATCTGTCGAGCGTCCTGCTCTTCGATCTCGGCGTCTATATGCTCGTCGTCGGCGCCACCGTGCTGATGCTGGTGGCGATCGCCCACCAGTCGCTGCGCAGCCATCACAGCAAGGCCGGCGCCGGAGGAGGTCTCTGATGGAAATCGTTTTGGCCCTGGCAATCGGCGTGATGGCCGGATCGGGCGTCTGGCTCCTGCTGCGCCCGCGTACCTTCCAGGTCATCATGGGGCTGTCGCTGCTCGCCTACGCGGTGAACCTGTTCATCTTCGGCATGGGGCGCCTGCGCGTCGGCGACGCGCCGATCATCAATCCGATCAACGGCAGCAACCCGGATCTCTATACCGATCCCGTCCCGCAGGCGCTGGTGCTGACCGCCATCGTCATCGGTTTCGCCACCACCGCGCTCTTCCTCGTCGTCCTGCTGGCGTCGCGCGGCCTGAGCGGCACCGACCACGTGGACGGGCAGGAAGTCGAAAAAGAATGATGCATTTCCCTCTCCAATCCCTTTGCCGCCGCGCTGCGCCGTTCGCCGCGCCTCTGCGGCACGCGCACTCACGGAGCGCGGCATGAGCGGCTGGCAACAGCATCTGCCCATCCTGCCGGTCGTGCTGCCGATGCTGACCGGCGCCTTCCTGCTCCTGCTCAGCGAAAGCCGGCACGGCCTGCGCGCCGCGATCGCCGTGTGCGCGACCCTGGCCCAGTTGGCCGTCGCCGTCACGCTGTTCGCCATGACCGACGGGTATCTGGCCGCGCCCTGGAGCGGCGAGGTCGGCGTCTATGCGCTCGGCAACCGGGCGGCGCCCTTCGGCATCGTCCTCGTCGTCGACCGCCTGGCGGCGATCATGCTGACGCTGACCGCGACCCTGGGCCTGGCGTCGCTGGTCTATTCGCTGGCCCGCTGGGAGCGCGCCGGGGTGCATTTCCTGCCGCTCTTCCTGTTCCTGCTGATGGGACTCAGCGGCGCCTTTCTGACCGGCGACCTGTTCAACCTCTTCGTCTTCTTCGAGGTCCTGCTCGCCGCCTCCTACGGGCTGGTTCTGCACGGCTCGGGGCCGGCGCGGGTCAAGGCCGGCCTGCACTACATTGCGGTCAATCTGGTCGCCTCGCTGGTCTTCCTGATCGCCGCGGCGCTCATCTACGGCGTCACCGGAACGCTGAACATGGCTGAACTGGCCTTGCGCGTGCCGACGCTCGCGCACGACGAGCGCACCCTGTTCGACGTCGGCGCCGCCATGCTCGGCGTCGTCTTTCTGGTCAAGGCCGGCGCCTGGCCGCTCAACTTCTGGCTGCCGTCGGCTTACGCCGCCGCCGCCGCGCCGGTCGCCGGCGTCTTCGCGATCCTCACCAAGGTCGGCGTATACGCACTGCTGCGCTTCGAGACGCTGCTGCATACCTCGGGCGCACCGGCGCCCTTCGGCGGCGAATGGCTCTTCTACTGCGGGCTGGCGACCATCGCGGTCGGCAGTCTCGGCGTGCTCGCCACCCAGCAGCTTGAACGGCTGGCGGGCTTTCTCGTGCTCGTCTCGTCGGGCACCTTGCTCGCCGCCTTCGGCTTCAGCGGCACCACGCTGACCGGTCCGGCCCTGTTCTATCTGGTCAGTTCGGTCCTGGGCAGCGGCGCCTTCTTCATGGTGGTCGAGGTACTGCAGCGCAACCGGGCCTATGCGGCCGATCTGCTCGCCGTCAGCTTCGAAGCCTTCGGCGTGAAGGACGCGGCGAGCGATACGGAGTATCCGGACGAGACGGTCGGTGTACCGATCCCCGGGGCGATGGCCTTTCTCGGGCTGACCTTCGTCTCCTGTGCGCTGCTGCTGACCGGCCTGCCGCCGCTGTCCGGCTTCGTCGCCAAATTCTCGCTGCTCGCGGCGGCGATCGCGCAGGCGCCGGGCGACAATGCGCTGCCGGCCTGGCTGTTCGTCGCAGCCCTGCTGCTGTCGGGGCTGGCCGGCATGATTTCGCTGTCGCGCCTGGGCGTCCGCGTCTTCTGGAGCGGCGAACGCAGCACGCCGCGCCTGTTGTGGATCGAGGCCGGCCCGGTCGCCGCGCTGGTTCTCCTCTGCGTCGCGCTGGCGGCCGGGGCCGGTCCGGCGATGCGCTATTTCAACGTCGCGGCGCAGTCCCTGCACAATACGCCGGCGTATACCGGGGCGGTGTTGCCGAACTACGTGAAGGGAGGCGGGAAATGAAGCGCAAGCCGCTGTTGCCGCTCTTGCCCGTTGCCCTGCTGGCGATGTGGCTCCTGCTCAACGACAGCTTTTCGGCGGGGCAGGTCGTTCTCGGCCTCCTGCTGGTGGCGCTGGTCATCTTTGCGGCCGCCAGCCTGCGTCCGGTGCCGGCCTGGCCGCGCCGCCTGCATCGCGCCATCGGCCTGATCGGCAACGTGACCCTGGACATCATCCGCTCCAATCTGGCGGTCGGCAGCATCATCCTCGGCACTTCCCGGCGCCAGCCCAAAATCGGTTTCATGAAGATTCCGCTCGACATGCGCGACCCGCACGGGCTGGCGATGCTGACCATCATCGTCACCGCCACGCCGGGCACCGTCTGGTCGGGACACGACGTCGAGAGCAACGTCCTGACGCTCCACGTCCTCGACCTGCAGGACGAAGCCGTCTGGGTGCGGACGATCAAGCAGCGCTACGAGCGCCCCCTGATGGAGATTTTCGAATGAACGCGATCCTGCCCTGGGCGATCGATTTCGCCCTGCTCTGTTTTTCCCTGGCCATGATCTGCGCCGTGCTGCGCCTGCTGCGCGGGCCGACGGCGCAGGACCGGGTGCTCGCCCTCGACACGCTCTACGTCAACGGCATGCTCACGGTGCTGGTGCTGGGGATCCGCCTGGGCTCCCCGGTCTATTTCGATATCGCCCTGCTGATCGCCATGTTCGGCTTCGTCGGTTCGGCAGCGATGTCCAAGTTCCTGCTGCGCGGCGAGGTGATCGAACCATGAACGGCATGGAAGTCCCGCTGTGGGCGGCGCTGCCGGCGGCGCTGCTGCTCGTGTGCGGCGCGCTGCTGAGCCTGATCGGCTCGCTCGGGCTGCTGCGTTTGGATGAGTTCTATGCGCGCATCCACGCGCCGACCATGGGCAATACCCTGGGCGCCGGCTGCGTCCTGCTGGCCTCGATTCTGGTCTCCTCGGCGCTCGCCCAGCGCCCGGTCTTCCACGAGGTGCTGATCACCGTTTTCATCCTGCTGACCTCGCCGGTCACGGCGATACTGCTGATGCGCGCCGCGATCTTCCGCACGCCGAAGTAGGCGCCCCGGCGCCGCGCTTGCCGGGGGCGGCCGGCGACCTCGCGGGGGCAGGGTGTATAATCGCCGGCTTGCAGAATCTGCGATCACCGTTACTTCAACACCCTGCCGATTGGGAGAGACCGAATGGCGCTGTACGAATCCGATCACACCAAGTTCATGCGTGAAATGCTGGCCAAGAACCCCGAGTGGGCCGAGGATCAGCGCCAGGGACGCGCGATCTGGTGGGACAAGAAGACCCCGCTCGACGAGCAGAAGACTTTCGGCGCCGCCCGCGAAGCGCACCGCTCGTACCCCTACGACGTGAACTTCGAGCAGCAGTAAGGCTGCGGGCCGAGGGCCGGATTCGCGAATCTCGCACCTAACACCCGGCGCCGCAAAAGCAAACGGCCAGACATATGTCTGGCCGTTTGCTTTGGTGCGCGGTCGGTCGGCCGGCGCTCAGCCCTGCAGGGGCTTGACGACGCGCTTCACCGCCGGGTCTTCGGGGTGCGGGTGGATGGTGAAGCCGAGGCTGCCCATCAGGCGGAACATCTTCGAGTTGAGCGCCAGCACGTCGCCGACCACGGCGCGGTAGCCCTTGGTGCGCGCGCATTCGATAAGCGCCGTCATCAGCTTGCGGCCGATGCCGTGCTTCTGCCAGTCGTCGGCGATCGCCAGCGCGAACTCGACCGATTCGCCGTCCGGGTTGGTCACGTAGCGTGCGACGCCGATCTGCAACTCCTTGCCGTCGTCGCCCGGTACCGTCGCGACGAGCGCCATCTCGCGGTCGTAGTCGATCTGCGTGAAGCGCACCAGCATGGCCTGCGTCAGTTCGCGCAGCGTGTCCATGAAGCGGTAGTACTTGCTTTCGTCGGACATGCGCTTGACGAAGTCCTGTTCCATCTCGGCGTCTTCCGGGCGGATCGGGCGGACCGTGACGGTGCGTCCGTCGGGTAGTTGCCAGTCCTGGATCAGATGCACCGGGTAGGGGTGGATCGCCATGTGCGAGTAGCGGTCGCCGGTCGGCGGCGTGAAGTCGATCACGATGCGCGCGTCGGCGGCGATCGCGCCGTTCTCGTCGACGATCAGCGGGTTGAGGTCGAGTTCCTGCAGCCAGGGCAGCTCGCACACCATCTCGGAGATGTTGAGCAGCACTTCCTCGAGCGCGTCGAGATTGACCGGCGGCATGTTGCGGAACTCGCCGAGCAGCTTCGAGGCGCGCGTCGACTTGATCAGGTCCTGTGCCAGGTAGCCGTTGAGCGGCGGCAGGGCGACCGCGCGGTCGCTGAAGATTTCGACCTCGGTGCCGCCGGCGCCGAAGGTGATGATCGGTCCGAAGATCGGGTCGCGCACGACGCCGACCATCAGCTCGCGGCCGTGCGGGCGGGCGAGGTAGGGCTCGATCGAGACACCGTTGATGCGCGCGTCGGGATGCTTTTTCTGCACCGTCTCGATGATGTCGTGGTAGGCGTTGCGCACGGCCGGGGCGTTGGTGATGTTGAGGCGCACGCCGCCGGCGTCGCTCTTGTGGATGAGGTCCGGCGAATCGACCTTCATCGCGATCGGGAAGCCGAGTTGCTCGGCGAGCAGCAGCGCTTCGGTCGGCGTGCGCGCGACCATGGTCTGCGCGACGGGGACGCGGAAGGCGCGCAGGATGGCCTTCGACTCCATCTCGGAGAGGACCTTGCGGCGTTCCTGCAGAACGGCCTCGATCAGCATCTTGGCCCCCTCCGTTTCCGGGCGGGTGGTCGTCGACGAAGGTTCCGGCGTTTGCAGCAGGAGCTTCTGGTTCCGGTAGTAGGTCGAGATGTGGTAGTACAGCTCGACCGCCGTTTCCGGCATGCGGAAGGCCGGGATCGATGCGTTCTCCATCGCCAGGCGCGCTTCGAGCACCTGTTCCTCGCCCATCCAGCAGGTCAGGATCGGCTTCGAGGTCTGGTCGCTGACGTCGATCACCGCCTGCGCGACGGCCATCGGCTGCGTCATCGCCTGCGGCGAGAGCATCACCAGCATGCCGTCCACGTCCTCGTCCTGCGCCACCGCAAGGATGGCATCGCGGTAGCGCTCGGGCGTCGCGTCGCCGCCGATGTCGATCGGATTGCTGTGCGACCAGGTGGGCGGCAGCGCCGTGTTGAGCGACTGCGTGGTCGCCATCGACAGGTTGGCGAGCGGAATGTCGAGGTCGCCGGCGCGGTCGGCGGCCATCGCGCCCGGTCCGCCGCCGTTGGTGATGATGGCCAGGCGCTTGCCTTGCGGGCGGAACTTGGAGGCCAGCGCCTTCGAGGCGTAGAACAGCTGGCCGACGTTCTTGACGCGCACGACGCCGGCGCGGCGGATGGCGGCGTCGAAAACGATGTCGGAGCCGGCGATCATGCCCGAGTGGGTCTGCACGGCGGCCGAGCCGGCGGCGTGGCGGCCGGCCTTGAGCAGGATGATCGGCTTGATGCGCGCCGCCGAGCGCAGCGAGCTCATGAAGCGGCGGGCGTTGCGGATGCCTTCGACGTAAAGCAGGATGTAGTGCGTGCGGCTGTCGTAGATCAGGTAGTCGAGAATCTCGCCGAAATCGACGTCGGCCGTGCTGCCCAGCGAAATGACGCTGGAGAAGCCGACGCGGTTGCTCTTCGCCCAGTCGAGTACCGAGGAGCACATGGCGCCCGATTGCGAAACCAGCGCGAGATGGCCGACGTTGGCATTGACGCGCGCGAAGGTGGCGTTCAGGCCGAGTTCCGGGCGGATGATGCCGAGGCAGTTGGGGCCGAGCACGCGCACGTTGTAGCTGCGGGCGATTTCGAGCATCTTGCGTTCGAGCGCGGCGCCCGAGTGGCCGGCCTCGGCGAAGCCCGAGGTGACGACGATGACGTTCTTGACGCCGCTGCGGCCGCACTGCTCGACGATGGCCGGCACCGTCTGCGGGCGGGTGGCGATCACCGCCAGTTCGACGCGCGCGCCGATCTCTTCGATCGACTTGTAGGCTTCGACGCCCTGCACCGTCTCGTGTTTGGGGTTGATCGGGTACAGGCGGCCCTTGTAGCCCGAGTCGAGGATGTTCTTGAAGAGGATGTTGCCGACCGAATTTTCGCGGTCGGAGGCGCCGATCACGGCGACGGATTTGGGTTCGAACAGACTGGTCAGATAGTGTTGTTCAAGCATGTTGTTTCACTCAGTAGGTGACCGGTGCAATAGGATGAATGGATTTTTGCGACGCAGCAATCTAGCACGAATTATCCCTTTGGTCTCTAGGGGAAAACACCTAGTATCGCGTGCCGGAACCAATGCCGGGAAAAAATGCTGAAAGCCCTGTTTTAAACGCTCTCAGCGATGTTTTTTCGAGCGGCCGAAAAAACGTCCGGGCGGCCGGAGCGGCGCATCGTTTCCGGAGTTGTGGTTGTGCGGCGCAGCATGAAAAACCCCGGCACTCATGCGGCGACGCTTTCCGCCAGGCTGCTGTCGATCCGGATTTCCGAACGCAGCGTGCGGTACATCGGGCACTTGTTGGCGATCTCGAGCATCCGGGTGCGCTGCTCGGGGCTCAGGTCGCCTTCCAGGGTGATGGTGCGCTCGATGCGGTCGACCTTGCCCTGACCTTCGACCTCGATTTTTTCGTGCGTCAGTTCGACGTTGATCGCATTCAGCGGCAGCTTCTTGATCTCGGCGTACATGCGCAGCGTTATCGACGTGCAGGCGCCGAGCGCCGCGAGCAGGTAGTCGTAGGGCGCCGGGCCGGCATCTTCGCCGCCGGCCGCGACGGGTTCGTCGGCGAGCAGGCTGTGGCGGCCGATGCGCACGCTCTGCTGATAACGGCCCAGGCCGTTTTCACCGACGCTGACCGAGGTGGGATGATTGTTTTGCGTCACTGCCGAGTCTCCTGGTTGGCTTGTTATCCTGCGAATCATAATTGAAAGCCATTTGAATGGAAGACGCATGACTCAGCATCCCGAACTCTCTTCCGCGTCGCCGTGGGTGGCGCGCTTCGCTCCCTTGATTCCCGCCGGCGGCGAGGTGCTCGATCTGGCCTGCGGCGGCGGGCGGCACACGCGCCTGCTGGCCGGGCTGGGCTACCGCGTCGAGGCGGTCGACCGGGAGACGGGCGGCCTCGACGATCTGGCGAGGACGGCCGGCGTGACGGTGCGCACGGCCGATCTCGAGGGCGGTCCCTGGCCTTATGGCGGGCGGCGTTTTGCCGGGGTGGTGGCGACCAACTACCTGCATCGTCCGCGTCTCGCCGATCTGCTGGCGGTCCTGGCCGATCCCGGCGTTCTGATCTACGAAACCTTCATGCTCGGCAACGAACGCTACGGCCGGCCGGCGAGTCCGGAATTCCTGCTGCGCCCGCAGGAGCTGCTGCAGGTGGCGGCCGCCGCCGGCCTGCGCGTGCTGGCCTTCGAGGAAGGCTACGTCGACCGGCCCAAGCCGGCGCTCGTGCAGCGTCTGTGCGCCGCGCGCGGCGAGGTGACGGCGCGTCTCTGATCAGCGCCCGGCGATCCGGCGCGCGACGGCTTCGATGCCTTGCGCGCCGAGGTCGTCGGTGGCGAAGGTTTGCGGCGCCGCCGTAAAGCCCGCGTAGTTGCGGTTTTGCGAGCGCTGGTAGAGCGGGTCGTAGTGCAGGGCGAGGAGTTCGCCGACCAGTTCGCGCCACTGCCCGGTGCAGACGTACTCCTGCCAGCGCGCCACGGTTTCGCGGCTCTGCAGCTTGCGCAGGGCGTCGAGGCGCGAGTTGAGCCAGTCGGGCGCCTGCAGGAAGTAGGCGTAGTCGCGCAGCAGGAAGTCGACGCGCGCCGCGAATTCCGCCTCGACGTTCAGGCACTGGCCGGCGCGCATCGTCTCGAGCAGTGCGTCGGGCAGGTGGATGTGGCCGATCTTGCGGCTTTCGGCTTCGACATAGACCGGGCGCTCCGGGTCGAAGGCGCGCAGCGCCAGCAGCAGGCGCGATTCGAAAGCCTTTTGTGAAGGCTGCGGCTGGTCGGGCAGCACGCCGAGCACCGAACCCTTGTGGCAGGCCAGTTCCTCGAGGTCGAGCACCTGCTCGCCGAGTCGGGCGAGCGCCTGCAGGATGCGGCTCTTGCCGCTGCCGGTGGCGCCGCAGACGACCTTCAGCCGCAGTCGGCGCGGCAGCTCGGCGAGGGCTTCGACGACCTGCTTGCGATAGACCTTGTAGCCGCCTTCGAGCTGGCAGGCGTCCCAGCCGATGCGGCGGAAGATCAGCGTCATTGAGCCGCTGCGCTGCCCGCCGCGCCAGCAGACGATGAGCGGGCGCCAGGTTTTCGGGCGGTCGAGGAATTTTTCGCGCAGATGGCGGGCGATATTCTCGGCGACGTAGGCGGCGCCGATCTTCTTGGCCTCGAAGGGCGAGGCCTGCTTGTAGAGGGTGCCGACCTCGATGCGCTGGTCGTTGTCGAGGACCGGGCAGTTGATCGCGCCGGGGATGTGGTCTTCGGCGAATTCGGCCGGCGAGCGGACGTCGATGATCTCGTCGAAAGCTCCGGGGTGGCCGATCTCTTCCAGGCTGGCGCTGCCTTGTTTCATCCCGCGTTGCTTCCGTGTGTGCGATGGGCCGCTATTTTAGCAGCGGCGCCAGTCCCCGCCAGACATTGTCGAGCAGCAGCACTTGCGCTTCGGCCGTCGGATGCAGGTTGTCGGATTGAAACAGGCCGGGCTGCGTCGCCACGCCGTCGAGCAGGAAGTCGACGAAAGCCGTTTTCCGGGCGCGGGCGACTTCGCCGAAGACGGCGTGGAAGGTCGCGGCGTAGGGGCCGTAGTTGGGCGGCAGGCGCTGCCCGACGATCAGCACGCGCGCCTGCCGCTTCTGCGCGGCGCCGGCGATGGCTTCGAGATTCTCGCGCAGGGTCGCCACCGGCAGGCCGCGCAGGCCGTCGTTGCTACCCAGCGCGACGATGACGACGGCCGGTGCGTGGCGGCCGAGCAGGGCGTCGATGCGGGCGCGCCCGCCGCTCGTGGTTTCGCCCGAGATGCTCGCGTTGACGACGCTATAATCGAGCTTCCTCTCCTGCAGCCGCCGCGCCAGCAGGGCCGGCCAGGCGGCGTCCTGGCGGATGCCGTAGCCGGCCGAGAGCGAGTCGCCGAAGACGAGGATGGTTTTTGCGGCAAGCGCCGGCGACGCCGGCAGGAGCAGCAGGCACGACAGCAATGCGCTCAACAGCGCACGATACGGAAAGCGGAACATGACGGAAATCGCAGCCGAGGCGGTGGATGGGGTGAATGAGACGGTGGGTGAAAAAGCGTCGGGGGGCGCCGCGGAAGCCGTGGTCGAAGTCAGCCGCCTGCTCAAGCAGGTCGATAACGGCGGCGAGGCGTTGACCATTCTGCACGAGATTTCGTTCGCGGTGGCCGCAGGCGAGACGGTGGCGGTGGTCGGCGCCTCGGGCTCGGGCAAGTCGACCCTGCTCGGACTGTTGGCCGGACTCGATCTGCCGAGCAGCGGCTCGGTCACGCTGGCCGGCGAGAACCTCGCGGGACTCGACGAGGATGCGCGGGCCGTGCTGCGCGGCCGCCTGCTCGGTTTCGTCTTCCAGTCCTTCCAACTGCTGCCGTCGCTGACCGCACTGGAAAACGTGATGCTGCCGCTCGAACTGGCTGCGATGCCCGATGCGCGCGCGCGCGCCGAGCACTGGCTGCAGCGCGTCGGCCTGGGGCATCGCCTGCGCCACTATCCGAAGCACCTGTCCGGCGGCGAGCAGCAGCGCGTCGCGCTGGCCCGCGCCTTCGCGCCCAATCCCCGGCTGGTCCTGGCCGACGAGCCGACCGGCAACCTCGACGCGGCGACCGGCCATCAGATCATCGAACTGATGTTTGCGATCAACGCCGAGCGCGGCACCACGCTGATCCTCGTCACGCACGACGACGAAATCGCGGCCCGCTGCGCGCGGCGGCTGCACATGCACGCCGGGCGGATCGAGGAGATCGCCTGAGGACGGGGTCTCCTTCGATGCTCCGGGCGCTTGCCGCGCCAGGGCGTTACACTACAGAAAAAGAACGGCCGGCCGTCATTCTCATCGGGAGAGCGGACCGGCTCGCGGCGTGCGGCGCGAAATGATCCCCGGCTGTCCGGGCGTCGTTTCGCGGACAAAAGACAAGGGGGGGGAATGTCTGGATTTCCGGGTTTGGTTTTTTTCGAGGATGCGGGCAAGGTTCTCGTGCGCGTCGAAGCGGCGGCGGAGCGGCCGCCGCTCGTAGCGGATCGCTTGCATGAATTGCTGGTCGAGGCCGGTTACGGCGACTGTCTGCCGAACGACGCGGCGCTGACCGCTTTGCTGATCCGCTGCAACGCTCAGGAAAGCGGCTTCGAGCTGCAGGTCGGCGAGCGCCGTGACGGCGCTTTCGAGCTGACGGTGGACGACGATGCGATGCACGCCTGGGTGACGCTGGCGGCGGCGCGCGGCGGCCGGCCGGTGGCGTCTGAAAACGTGTTCATGGCGCTCGGCGAGGCCGGCCTGCTCTACGGCATCGACGAGGCTGCCGTGCGCGCGGCGTGCGCGGCGAACGCCGATACCCGTTTCTGCGCGGCGCGCGGCCTGCCGGCTGAGGATGGCGAAAACGCGCGTTTCGAACTGCTGGTCGACGATACGCGCGACCGGGTGCCCCGGATGAACGAGAGCGGGCTGATCGATTTCCGCGAGCTTGGCGCGATTCCGGTGGTCGAGGCCGGGCAGGCGCTGATGCGGCGCGTGCCGCCGACGCGCGGCGTCGATGGACACAATGTGCGCGGCGAGCTCGTTCCGGCGCAACCGGGACGCGCCGAGCCTTTCGTCGACGGACTGATCGGTGCGGCAGCCGACCCGGGCGAGCCCAACCTGCTGGTCGCCCTGGTCAATGGTCAGCCGGTGCGTTGCGGCAACGGCGTTTCGGTCGAGCAGGTGGTGCGCTTCGGCAACGTCAATCTCGCTTCCGGCAACATTTCCTTCGACGGGACCGTGCATGTCGAGGGCGAGATCGCGCCCGGGATGAAGGTGCATGCGACCGGCGACATCATCGTCAGCGGCGTCGTCGACGGTGCCGATCTCGATGCCGGCGGCGACATCCAGATCGGCGGCGGCGTCATCGCACAGGCCAAGGTGCGCGCCGCCGGTTCGGTTTCGGCGCGCTTCGCGGAGAACGCGCAAATCTACGCCGGAAGTACGATCTCGATCGGCGACATGGCGCTGCAGTGCGACCTGCAGGCGATCAACAGCATCGTCGTCGGGAACAATTCGCCGCAGCGCGGACGGCTGGCCGGCGGTTCGGCGCGCGCCATGATGCTGGTCGGCGCTCCGGTCTATGGGCTGGCCACGGGCGGCGTGACGAGCGTGCTGGTCGGCGTCAATCCGGTGCTCGAAGCGCAGTATCAGGAAATTCTGCAGCGCATCGAGAAGCTGCGGGGCGAGGAAGACAGCCTGCAGAAGCTCGTCCAGCACCTGACCAAGGCCGGCGACAAGGGCGGCATGCTGGAGCGCGCCAAGGCTTCCTGGCAGCGGGCCGTGCAGGGCTGGGCGCAACTGCTGCCCGAAAAGGACGAGCTGGAAAAGCAGCTCGCATTCATCCAGGGCGCGAAGATCAAGGTCGGCGTCGGGGTGTCAGGCGCGGTTGACGTCGCTTTCGGGAAGAAATCGCTGCGTCTGCGCCGCGCCTGCGATGCCGGGGAGTTCGTGCTGTGCGACGGGCGGATCGTGTTCGTCGATCCATCCGGCGAAGCCCAGGAACTGGGTTAGGGCGTTTCGGAAAGGATGCCGCGCGCGGCGGCGATGCCGCTGCGCACGGCGCCTTCGATGGTCGCCGGGTAGTCGGCGCAGGCGTAGTCGCCGGCGATCCACAGCCCGTCGCGCGGACTGCGCGGCGCCGGGCGCGGCAGGCTGGGGCGGCAGGAGAAGGTGGCACGCCGCTCGCGGATGGTCTGCTGCCAGAGCGGCGGCGGCAGCTTGCGCCGCAGCGCGTCTTCCAGTTCGACGTGCAGTTCGGCGGCGAGTGCTGCGCTGTCGCGCTCGTCCCAGGCGCCGTGGGCGCTCAGGACGAAGCCGAGGACGCCGCGCGGGCCGCCCAGCGCGCCGCGGTCGAAAACCCATTGTCCCAATCCCTTACCGTCGGCGGCGTCGAGTCCGAGCATCGGGAAGGGCAGGCTCGTTTCCGGCGGATAGGCGAGATACACGGTGCCGATCGGTTCGTAGGCGTAGGTCGCCAGTTGCGCGCCGAGCGCCGCCGTCGCCGGATGTCCGGCGAGCAGCGCGGCCGCGTGCTGCGGGGCGGTGGCGAGGACGATGCGATCGAAGGTCTCGTCGGCAATGCGCAGGCCGTCGTTGCTCAGATCGTCATCGATTTGTTCGACCCGTGTCGAGAGGCGGATTTCGCCCCCGTGGCGGCGGATGAATTCGACGGCCGGCAGGGGAAAGAGGCGGTCGAGATCGGCCGCCGGCAGCAGCAGGTCGGTATCGGCGCGGCCGCCGCCCAGGCTGTCGCGCAGCACGTTGGCGAAGATCTGCGCCGAGGCGTCGCGCGGGGCGGTGTTGAGCGCCGCCAGGCAGAGCGGTTCCCACATGTGGCGGCGCAGGGCGCCGTGCTGGGCATGGCGGTCGAGCAGTTCACCCACCGTGCAATCGGCCGGCAGGCGGTAGTCGGAGGTCTGCAGGTGGCGCATAAAACGCGCGGCGCCGAGTTTTTCCGCGAGCGGCACGCCGCTTGCGGCGAGCAGGCCGACGGCCAGGTGCAGCGGGGCCGGCAGGCGCGGCAGACGGAGACGGAAAGGGCGCGGGCGGGCGCCGGGGAAAGCGAGTTCGAGCGGCAGGCGGCGGAGCAGGCGTTCCGGGTCGGCGCCGACCAGGCGCATCAGACGCAGGGTGTCGCGATAGGCGCCGATCAGGATGTGCTGGCCGTTGTCGAGTACGTACTCGCGTACCGCGACGGAGCGCGCGCGGCCGCCGGGCTGCCGTGCGGCTTCGAAGAGCGTCACGGCGGCGCCGGCGGCGGCCAGTTCGACGCCGGCGGCGAGGCCGGCCCAACCGGCGCCGACCACCGCCACGCGCAGGTGCGGCTGCATCGCCTGCTTCACCCCTTCATCCACGTGCGCCAGGCGATCCACAGCTTGCGCAGCGGCGTCAGCGAGGTGCGCTGGGTGAGCACCTGGCAGCCGTCGCGCTTGATTTCGTCGAGCAGGGTGCGGTAGATCGCGGCCATCACGAGGCCCGGGCGCTGCGCCTTGCGGTCGGCCGGCGGCAGTTCGTCCATGGCCTGCCGGTAGTACTGCTCCGCGCGCTCGATCTGGAACTCCATGAGCTGGCGGAAATTGTCCGAGTAGCGCGCGTTGAGGATGTCGGCGGCGGGTACGCCGAAACGCTGCAGTTCGTCGATCGGCAGGTAGATGCGGCCCATGCGCGCGTCTTCGCCGACGTCGCGGATGATGTTGGTGAGCTGGAAGGCCATGCCGAGGTCGTGCGCGTATTTCTGCGTGCGGCGGTCTTCGTAGCCGAAAATTTCGGCGGCGAGCAGGCCGACGATGCTGGCGACGCGGTAACAGTAGAGCGAGAGCGCCTTGAAGTCGAGGTAGCGCGACTGGCGCAGGTCCATCTCCATGCCGTCGATGATCTCGAGCAACTGCTCCTGCGGCAGGTTGAATTCGGCGAGCGTCAGCAGCAGCGCGCGGGTGACCGGGTGCTCGGGCGTGCCGGCGTAGAGGCGCGCGACTTCCTGGCGCCACCAGACGAGCTTGGTGGTGGCGATCTGCGGGTCGTGGCACTCGTCGACGACGTCGTCCACTTCGCGGCAGAATGCGTAGAGCGCGGTGATGGCGCGCCGCCGGTTGGGCGGCAGGAAAAGGAAGCTGTAGTAGAAGCTGGAGCCGCTCTGGGCGGCTTTCTGCTGGCAGTATTCTTCGGGGCTCATTCTTTGTCTCACGAATTGCGTTTTTGTGTGTTTCGCATGGCGAGGGCGCGGCCGCCCATGCGCACCCAGTCCAGCGCGCCGAGCTGCGGGCGGTGGCGGAAGATGTCGCCGCGCACGCGGCCGATCCTTTCGAGGATGCGCAGGCCGCCCTGCACGGTCAGGCGGATCTCCCAGCCCAGGCGGCCGGGCAGCTGATGCACCAGCGGCGCGCCGTCGAGCATCAGCGCGCGCGTCCGCTCAATCTGGAAATCGAGCAGCGCGGCCCATTCGGCGCTCCAGCGGCGTTCGGCGATCTGCGTCTCGGCAATGCCGAAGCGGACAAGGTCGCTTTGCGGTAAGTAGACGCGTTCCTTCTGCCAGTCGATGGCGACGTCCTGCCAGAAGTTGATCAGCTGCAAGGCCGTGCAGATGCAGTCCGAGCGGCGCAGATTTTCCGCGCTGGCGCGGTCGGCGAGGTGCAGCATCAGGCGGCCGACCGGGTTGGCCGAGCGCCGGCAGTAGTCGAGCAGGGTTGCGTAGTCGTCGTAGCGCGTCGTGACGACGTCCTGCGCGAAGGCGTCGAGCAGGTCGCGGAACAACTGGATCGGCAGGCGCCATTCGGCGATGGTCCGCGCCAGCGGAACGAAAGCGGGCGAGGGTGCGTCGCCGCGTTCGATCCGGTCGAGTTCCCCGGCGTAGGCGGCGAGGCCTTGCAGGCGCTCGGCGGGGGGCGCGTCACCCTCGTCGGCGATGTCGTCGGCGCCGCGTGCGAAGCGGTAGATGGCTTCCACCGGTTTGCGCAAATTCGAGGGCAGGAGCAGCGATGCGACGGGGAAATTTTCGTAGTGATCTACGGACATTGCGAACGTCGGAGCGGAGGGTGGCAGGGCAGGCCAGCGCTAAAGCGTTCCGGCGGCTGACAGTATAGGGTTATCTCGGTTAAAATGGCAGATTCAGCGCGAGAGTGGCGGAATTGGTAGACGCACTGGATTTAGGTTCCAGCGCCGCAAGGTGTGCAGGTTCGATTCCTGTCTCTCGCACCACGGTCTAATCGACTACTCGACTATTTGCCCCCGTATAAAACGGAATTTCAATGGGATCTTCAATGGAAACGAACGCCGCAAACACCAACGAACAAGCCGTCAACGCGCTCGAGCGTCGCCTGGATCTCACCGTGGCGATTGCCGATCTCGACAAGGACGTCGACCAGCGCCTGAAGCGCATGGGCAAGAACATCAAGATGGCGGGCTTCCGTCCGGGCAAGGTGCCGGCCGGTATCGTCAAGCAGCAGTACGGCGATCAGGCACGCCACGAAGCGCTGAACGAAGCGCTCGACCGCGCTTTCGGCGAAGCCGTGACGACGAGCAAGCTGCGCGTCGCCGGTTACCCGCGCATCGAACCGAAAACGACCGAAAGCACGACGCACCTCGAGTTCGCGGCGGTTTTCGAGGTTTATCCCGAAATTACGCTGGGCGATCTGTCGGCCGTCGAGGTCGAGCGTCCGGTGCTCGAAGTCGGTGCCGCCGAAGTCGACAGCACCATCGACATTCTGCGCAAGCAGCGCGTCAAGTACGAAGCCATCGACCGCGCCGCGGCCAGCGGCGACCGCGTGGTGATCGACTTCCTCGGCAAGAAGGACGGCGAGCCCTTCCAGGGCGGTCAGGCCACCGACTATCCCTTCGTGCTCGGCGAAGGCTCGATGCTGGCCGATTTCGAGAACGCCGTGATCGGCAGCAAGGCCGGCGAAGCGAAATCGTTCGACATGACTTTCCCGGAAGACTATTTCTCCAAGGATCTCGCCGGCCAGACCGTGACCTTCGAAATCACCGTCAAGGAAGTCAATGAGCCGCGTCTGCCCGAGGTCGATGCCGATTTCGCCAAGGCCCTCGGCGTCGAGGACGGCGACATCGCCAAGATGCGTAGCGAGATCGAAGGCAACCTGAAGCGCGAAGTGAAGAAGCGTCTGCAGTCGCGCGTCAAGGAGCAGGTCATGGACGCCCTGCTCAAGGCTACGCCGATCGACGTGCCGAACGCGCTGGTCGAACTGGAAATCCAGCGCCTGATGCAGGCTGCGCGCCAGGATATGGAGCAGCGCGGCATGAAGAGCAAGGACTTCCCGATGCAGCCCGAGTGGTTCGCCGACCAGGCCAAGCGCCGCGTCAGCCTGGGCCTGATCCTGGCCGAAGTGGTCAAGGTCAACGATCTGCACGCCAAGTCCGATCAGGTCAAGAACATCGTCGAGGAAGCCGCGCAGAGCTACGAGCATCCGGAAGAGGTCGTGCGCTGGTACTATGCCCAGCCGCAACGCCTCGCCGAAATCGAAGGCGTGGCCATCGAAGACAACGTGGTTGCATGGGCGCTGGCCAGTGCCAAGGTCGTCGACAAGGCAGTCGCCTTCGACGAATTGATGGGCCAAAAGTCCTGAGCGATCCGAACCCCGGAAACAGAGGAGCTGACATGAACACCGATCGTTTCGAATACGGCAGCAACTGGGACCCGCAGGCCCTGGGCATGGTCCCGATGGTGATCGAGCAGAGCGGTCGCGGCGAGCGCGCTTACGACATCTATTCGCGCCTGCTCAAGGAGCGCATCGTGTTCCTGGTCGGCCCGGTCAATGACGTCACCGCCAATCTGGTGGTGGCGCAGCTCCTCTTCCTCGAGGCCGAGAATCCGGACAAGGATATTTCCTTCTACATCAATTCGCCGGGCGGTTCGGTGACGGCCGGGATGTCGATCTACGACACCATGCAGTTCATCAAGCCGGACGTGTCGACCCTGTGCATGGGGCAGGCTTGCTCGATGGGCGCCTTCCTGCTCAACGCCGGCACCAAGGGCAAGCGTTTTGCGCTGCCCAATTCCCGTGTCATGATTCACCAGCCGATGGGCGGCTTCCAGGGCCAGGCCTCGGATATCGCCATTCACGCCAAGGAAATCCTTTCGTTGCGCGCCAAGCTCAACGAAATCATGGCGAAACACAGCGGTCAGCCGATCGAGCGCATCGAGCGCGACACCGATCGCGATAATTTCCTTTCTGCCCAGGAAGCGGCAGAATACGGACTGATCGACAAGGTGCTGGAGAGTCGCCCCCAGTCGGCCTGAGCGCCGTTCTGCCTGCGACGTTGATCCAGCAGCAACAAGGAATGAGGTAGGCGGAAATGTCGGAAAAGAAAGCCAGCAGTGAAAAGCTGCTCTATTGCTCGTTTTGCGGCAAGAGCCAGCATGAGGTCAAGAAGCTCATCGCCGGCCCGTCGGTGTTCATCTGCGACGAGTGCATCGAACTGTGCAACGACATCGTGCGCGATGAAATCGCCGGCGATACCGAAGCCAAGGGCGTCAAGAGCGATCTGCCGACCCCGAAGGAGATTTGCGCCATCCTCGATCAGTACGTGATCGGACAGGATCCGGCCAAGCGCATCCTCTCGGTGGCGGTTTATAACCACTACAAGCGTCTGCGCCACCACGGCAAGGGCAGCGGCGAAGTCGAACTGGCGAAGAGCAACATCCTGCTGATCGGGCCGACCGGCTCGGGCAAGACGCTGCTCGCGCAGACTTTGGCGCGCCTGCTCAACGTGCCCTTCGTGATGGCCGATGCGACGACGCTGACCGAAGCCGGTTACGTCGGCGAGGACGTCGAGAACATCATCCAGAAACTGCTGCAGAAGTGCGACTACGAGGTCGAGAAGGCGCAGCAGGGTATCGTCTATATCGACGAAATCGACAAGATCTCGCGCAAGTCGGACAACCCGTCGATCACCCGCGACGTGTCCGGCGAAGGCGTGCAGCAGGCGTTGCTCAAGCTGATCGAGGGGACGGTCGCCTCGGTGCCGCCGCAGGGCGGGCGCAAGCACCCGAACCAGGATTTCGTGCAGGTCGATACGACCAACATCCTGTTCGTTTGCGGCGGCGCTTTCGACGGTCTCGAGAAGGTCATCCGCAATCGCTCCGAGCGCGGCGGCATCGGTTTCGGCGCCGAAGTGAAGAGCAAGGAAGACAAGAAGGCGGTCGGCGAAGTGCTGCGCTCCGTCGAACCGGAGGATCTGATCAAGTTCGGCCTGATCCCCGAACTGATCGGCCGCCTACCGGTCGTCGCCACGCTCGAGGAACTGTCGGCCAACGCGCTGGTGGAGATTCTGATCGAGCCAAAGAACGCGCTGGTCAAGCAATACCAGAAGCTCTTCTCGATGGAGGGCGTCGAGCTGGAAATCCGCCCGGCCGCGCTGACCGCCATCGCCAAGCGGGCGCTCGAACGCAAGACCGGCGCGCGCGGCCTGCGCTCGATCCTCGAATCGGTTCTGCTCGATACGATGTACGAACTTCCGGGGATGGAGAATGTCTCAAAAGTCGTTATCGACGAGAACATGATCAGCGGCGACGCCCAGCCGATCCTGATCTACGCCGATCAGCCGAAAGTTTCCGGCTCCAACTGAACCGCTCTACGCGCTCTACGATATCCCGCCGCGCCCCGCGGCTTGAAATATCCGTCCATGTCCCCATCTAGGGACATGGACGCTTACCTATAGGGCACAATCGATGTCTATGAACCCCAACCAGTCTGTCGAGTCGGTCGAGTTGCCTCTGCTGCCGCTGCGCGACGTCGTGGTTTTCCCGCACATGGTGATCCCGCTTTTCGTCGGACGCCCGAAGTCGATCAAGGCACTTGAAATCGCCATGGAGGCCGGCAAGGGCATTCTGCTGGTGGCCCAGAAGTCGGCTGCCAAGGACGAGCCGGAAGCCGAGGACCTCTACGATATCGGCTGCATCGCCAACATCCTGCAGATGCTGAAACTGCCCGATGGCACCGTGAAGGTGCTGGTCGAAGGAACGCAACGCGCGCACGTCGAGTCGGTCGAGGCGCAGGAGTCGATGTTCGTCGCCAAGGCGCGCGCGGTCGCTGCCGACGACGGCGTCGATCATGAAGTCGAGGCTTTGCGCCGCGCCGTGATCGCGCAGTTCGACCAGTACGTCAAGCTGAACAAGAAGATTCCGCCGGAAATCCTGACCTCGATCGCCGGCATCGAAGAGGCCGGCCGCCTGGCCGACACGATCGCTGCGCATCTGCCGCTCAAGCTCGAGCAGAAGCAGGAAATCCTCGAGATGTTCGAGATTCGCGCGCGTATCGAGCGTCTGCTTTCGCAGCTTGAAACCGAGATCGACATCCTGCAGGTCGAAAAGCGCATCCGCGGCCGCGTCAAGCGCCAGATGGAGAAGAGTCAGCGCGAGTACTACCTGAACGAGCAGGTCAAGGCGATCCAGAAGGAACTCGGCGAAGGCGAGGAGGGGGCCGATCTCGAGGATATCGAGAAGAAGATCAAGGCCTCCGGAATGACCAAGGAAGCCGTCGCCAAGGCGCAGTCGGAACTGAAAAAACTCAAGCTGATGTCGCCGATGTCGGCCGAGGCCACGGTCGTGCGCAACTTCATCGAAACGCTGATCGGCCTGCCGTGGCGCAAGAAGACGCGCATCAGCAAGGATCTCGCCGAGGCCGAGAAGGTGCTCGACAAGGATCACTGGGGCCTCGAGAAGGTCAAGGAACGCATCCTCGAATATCTTGCCGTGCAGCAACGCGTCGATAAGCTGAAGGCGCCCATCCTCTGCCTGGTCGGGCCTCCCGGCGTCGGCAAGACCTCGCTCGGCCAGTCGATCGCCCATGCCACGGGCCGCAAGTTCGTGCGCATGAGCCTGGGCGGCGTGCGCGACGAGGCCGAGATTCGCGGCCACCGGCGCACCTACATCGGGTCGATGCCGGGCAAGATCCTGCAGAACATGACCAAGGTCGCGGTCAAGAACCCGCTCTTCCTGCTCGACGAAGTCGACAAGATGGGTCAGGACTTCCGCGGCGACCCGAGCTCGGCGCTGCTCGAGGTGCTCGATCCCGAGCAGAACTCGTCCTTCGTCGACCACTACGTCGAAGTCGAGTACGACCTCTCGGAAGTGATGTTCGTGGCGACCGCGAACACGCTGAACATTCCGGCGCCGCTGCTCGACCGCATGGAAGTGATCCGCCTCTCCGGTTACACCGAGGACGAGAAGGTCAGCATCGCTCAGCGCTACCTGCTGCCCAAGCAGATGAAGAACAACGGGCTGAAAAGCACGGAACTGACCGTGGCCGAGAGCGCCCTGCGCGACATCGTGCGCTACTACACGCGCGAAGCCGGCGTGCGCGCCCTCGAACGCGATATTTCGAAGATCTGCCGCAAGGTGGTGAAGACGCTGCTGCTCAAGAAGAAGGACGCCAAGCTGGCGGTAACGGCGCGCAACCTCGACAAGTTCCTCGGCGTGCGGCGCTACAGCTTCGGCATGGCCGAGCGCGAGAATCAGGTCGGACAGGTGACCGGTCTGGCATGGACCGAGGTCGGCGGCGAGTTGCTGACGATCGAATCGGTGATTCTGCCGGGCAAGGGCAACATCATCCGCACCGGCCAGCTCGGCGAAGTGATGCAGGAGTCGATCCAGGCCGCCCTCTCGGTCGTGCGCAAGCGCGCCCGCTCGCTGGGGATCAACGACGACTTCTACCAGAAGAGCGACGTGCACATCCACTTGCCGGAAGGCGCCATTCCGAAGGACGGTCCGTCCGCCGGCATCGCCATCTGCACGGCGCTGGTTTCGGTCCTGACCGGCATCCCGGTGCGTTGCGACGTGGCGATGACCGGCGAGATCACGCTGCGCGGCGAAGTGCTGCCGATCGGCGGCCTCAAGGAGAAGCTGCTGGCAGCGGTACGCGGCGGCTTGCGCAAGGCGCTGATTCCGCAGGAGAACGTCAAGGATCTGACCGAGATTCCGGACAACATCAAAAACAAGCTCGAAATCGTTCCGGTCAAATGGATCGATCAGGTTCTCGAGCATGCGCTCGAGCGCATGCCGGAACCGCTTGCGGAAGAGGCGGCCGCTCCGGCCGTCGCAGCCGGCGCCGACAACGCCGCGGCGCAGACCGTCGTCACGCATTGAGACCTTGAAAAAGCATGCCGGAAGCGCGTCTTCCGGCATGCTTCGTGCCTGCTTCAAATCCCTTCGCAATCCCCTGGAATCCGCTTGACACAAGGATTTTCGCCTTGTTATAAAACGCGGGCAGGGTGTCCTGCTCTTCCATCTTCGACGAAGGGGGCAACGTGAACAAATCTGAACTGATTGATCAAATCGCCAAGTCGGCCGACATCTCGAAAGCGGCCGCAGGCCGTGCGCTCGATGCCATGATCGGGTCCGTCAAGTCTTCGCTGAAAAAGGGAGGCTCGGTGACGCTGGTGGGTTTCGGAACATTTCACGTCGGCAAGCGCGCCGCGCGCAGCGGGCGCAATCCGCGCACCGGCGCGGCGATCAAAATCAAGGCCGCCAAGGTGCCGAAGTTCCGGGCTGGTAAAGGCCTGAAGGATGCGGTAAACTAGCCGCCTTTGCGCTTCAGCCAACACGGCACGGGTGCTTAGCTCAGTCGGTAGAGCGCTAGCCTTACAAGCTGGATGTCGGCGGTTCGATCCCGTCAGCACCCACCAAAGAAGAACAAAACGGTTGTACAGGGGAGTGGTAGTTCAGTTGGTTAGAATACCGGCCTGTCACGCCGGGGGTCGCGGGTTCGAGTCCCGTCCACTCCGCCAAGAATTGAAAAATTGAAAACGCCTGTTTTTTCAGCCTGATCCACCGGCTGCAAAAACAGGCGTTTTTATTTTTCCTTGGTCGTCGTCGATTCTTCGACGATTGCTATCCCGCAGGTTCAGTCTCTTCGTCCAACCGGACCGCTCGGTTGCGACAGCCGGGCGTCGACCGGATCTGCCCGGCTGACGCCCGGATTCGCGTTTTCTCCTTCTCAGAAGGCCAGTCTGTAGCCCGCGCTGATGCCCCAGGTGGCGTCCTGTCCGGAACTGGCGGTGTTGACGCTGAAGGTGAATAGCGATTTGTCGCTCAGGCGATGGTCGATTTCCGCCATGAGTCGCCCCCAGGAACTGTTCATGCTTGCGCCGGCGTAGGCGAAGGAGAACAGTCCGAGCACCTGGCCCGATACTCCGGGACCGGAGCGATCCTGGCGGTTGACGGCTTCGAGGTTGAGGCGCAGATCGGTGGCGTAGGAGAGGGGCATTTTCGCCATGGCACCGACGCGGACTTCGTCGGCGCGCCAGGTCTGGGCATCGAAGCGGGCGGGAAAACCGCCTCCGGTTTCGGTATAGGCGTCGAGACGGCTCTCGATGCGGGTGTAGCTGGCGTAGGGCGAGACGCCGAAGGTACCGAGCCGGAGCAGTTCCTTCCAGTCCATCCGCGCCCGCAGGGCCAGCGCGTTGGCGTTCGGCGCACCGCTGGAGCTGTCCGTTCGCCCGGCGTTGAGATAGCCGCGCCGCACGCTGCCGTTCCAGTTACCGTAGAGAGCTGAGGCGCTGGCGACCCAGGCGCGGCTTTCCGGTGCGTAGTCGGCCTCCACGTAGAGATATTGGCCGTTGAATCGGCCTTGTCCCGCGTAGTCCAGATCCTGCTTTGCGCTGGAAGTGCCGACGCTGGCTCCGATGCGCCAACGGCCTTCGGCGAGGTCGCGGCAGGCGCCGACTTCGGCGATTTCCTGGGTGGAGCGGTTGGCGTCGTTGCGCGCAAGGTCAGCCGTGGCCCAGGCGCAGGTGCCCCGGGACAGCCCCGAATCCATGAGCGGGCGGTGATGGGCGCCGAACAGGGCGAGGGTCGCGAGATCGACGCCGGTGAGCGGCATCGTGCCGGCTTTCTGCAGGGTCGGCACGTAGTCCGAAACGCTCATCAGGCCGTTGCCCGCCCCGCCGACGCGGGCGATCCAGGCTTCCTCGCGGCCGGCTGGGTTGTCGCCCGCGCCGACCACCACCGAGCCGTCGCTGCTGGCGCCGGTGGCCTTGGTGAGCGTCCAGCCGGCGGCCAGGGCCACGTTGGCCGCGGCCAGCCACTGCGCGACGCTTTTCATGCCACCGCTCTGTGTCCAGCGGAAGGCTTGCCGGTCACCGTTCGAATCCTCGGCCTCGCCGACCACCACCAGGCCGTTGCCGGAGACGGCGTTGGCACGGCTGTAGGTGCCGCCAGCGAGGACGCCGAGGTCGCTCATGACGCCGCCGTTCCAGCGGAAGGCGTGATCGTCGCCGCTGTCCGTCTGGCTGTAGCCGACGATGACGCTGCCGTCGGCGGAGACCGCGCGGGCGAGGCTGTTGGTGACCGCCGGATTGCTGCCCAGGGTGCCGAGGTCGTGCATGGTGTTGGTGGCGACGACGTAACGGAAGGCGTGGTCGACGTGGTCGCTGGTACTGCTGCTTCCGACAATGGTGCCGGCGTCGGCGGAGATGCCATAGGCCTCGCTGTTCCCCGTTCCGCCGAGAACGCCCAGGTCGCGCAGGGTGCTGCTCGTGCGGTCGTAGCTGAAAGCGCGCTTGCCGCCGCCGGCGATGTCGCTGCTGCCTACGACCACCATCCCGTCGCCGGAGACGCCGTAGGCGCGGTTGGCGTAGACGTTGCTGGTCAGGGCGTCGATCAGATAGGCGCCGCCGCTGCGCCAGACCATTGCGCGCTCGACGCCGTCGGAGCGGGTGGCGCCCACCGTCGTCGCGCCGTCCGCGGAAACGGCATTTGCCTTGTTGCGGGTTGCGCCGCTCCAGCCCGGGAGTTCGCTCATGCTCCCGCCGCTCCAGCGGAAGGCGCGTAGATTGAACGAGTCGTCGATGGTCGATCCGACCACCACCGAGCCGTCGGCGGAAATTCCGGTCGCCAGGCTCGCCATTGCGCCCCATGGGAGCCCCAGACCGCCGAAGCTTCCCGCCGCCAGGACGGATGGCGGGGCGAGGGCCAGCAGCAGTAGGGCCAGCGGCCTGAGGGCCGGATTGCCTCTGCCGTGCTCGGAGGGAAGATGGATGTGTTCGGATTGCGGTGGCACGCTTGCTGGCTCCTATCTTTGTGCGGTGGTCGCGTATCGTGGGGAGGGGGATGTCTTGCTGTCGGGGGGGCCGGCGAGCATGCGGCGTCGCCAGGCCTGCCAGACCTTCTCGGCGTAGCCGGCGTTGCGCTCCGGCGTGCGCGAGTGGTAGTTGCCGACCGCGCGCCAGAAGCCGGCGCGGTCGATGCGGGCGATGTCGATGCCGCCCAGTTCGCGGGCGAGCAGCCAGGCGCCGAAATGGACGTTGGCGCAGCCGTGGTGCAGCAGCAGTTGCAGGGAGCCGCCGCGCCGCTCGACTTCCGGCAGCCAGATCGAGTTGATCTGCATCGGCCCGATGTCGTAGCTGCCGTTGGTGTTGTGCGAAACCCGGCCCGTGCTTCCGCCTTCCACGTCCATCACCGCCCGGATCAGGGATGCGGGAATGCGGAAACGCCTGGCCGCGTCGCCGATGCAGCTTTCGTCGCCAGCCTCGGCGGCCAGGGCCGGGCGAGCGATCAGGGCGGGAAGGGCGAGGAGGGCGTACAGAGCGACGGGCAGCAGACCCCGCCGCCATCGTTGCCGGGCGGTCTTTCGTTGCATGACGGGGGCCTTAGCGGCTGGCGGTCAGCCGCTGCTCGACATAGGCGCGCTGCTTCGCAAAGCGGCTCTTGCCTTTCGCCAGTTCCAGGAAGCGGCGCCAGGCAGCGGCGGCCTCGGCGTGCCGGCCCAGGGCCTCTTGCGAATAGCCGATGTTGAAATGGGCGTCGGCCTGATCGGGCGCGAGGCGCAGGGCTTCGGCGAGGAGCGTCAGAGCGCGGGGATGATCGCCGTGTTCCTGCGCCGCGATGCCGCGCAGCGTCCATGCCTCGGCCTGGCCCGGGGCGATTTCGGTGGCTTGCGCCAGATAGCGTTCCGCTTCCTCCGGGCTGCCCTTGCCGAGTTCGACCTTGCCCATCCACAGCCACGGTTCGCTGCGATTCCGGTCGCGAGCGAGCAGCGCCTGCGCCAGCTCTTCCGCCTCGCGGTAGAGGCCACGGTTGAGGGCCTGGACGACGCGTTCGGCCTGGCTGTCGAATACATAGTCGGGCGGCAGCGCCGGTGCGGCCGCAGTCTTTTTCGCCGCCGCTTCTTCGGCGCCGTTGCCTCGGAAGGCTTGGGCGGCCGGCGCGGCGGCCTTGCTTTCCCTCGCGCCTGGCGGCGCGCCGGGGAGTTCGCGCGCCGGTTGCGGGGTGGCTTCGCGAGGCGCGGCGGCGAGGGGCGCATGCGACGCCGGATGCGCAGCTGAAAGCTTCGAAGGAGGCGCCGACGGTGCCGTGGAAGGTGCCGGGAGGTCCGGCGGAGCGATCGGAGCGACGCTCGCCGCGGTGGTGACGGCGCCGCCCTTGACGCCGCTCAGCGCGATGGCGCGGGCGAGGTCGTCGTGGCGCCGTTCGGGGTCCGCGAGAAGCAGCAGGCGCCAGGCCTTGGCGCCGGCGAAGCTGCCCGGAGCGAGGAAGGCGCCGTCGAATTCGGCGAGCTTTTTCAGCGCGGCGAGCGCCGTGTTCAGATCGTGGAAAGCGGCGACGGCGACGACGCGCTGTTGCGGCGCGAGGGTCGCGAAGCCCGCGCTCCAGGCGCCGAGGGCGCCGTTCGTATCGCCAGCTGCGAGCCGGCGGCGGCCTTCGCCCAGCCAGGGCGGAACGGCGAGCGTTTGGGCGGTACGCAGGGCGTCGGCGCCCTGGCTCGGAGCCGGTGCGGCGTCGGCAAGCGGGGCGGTGGCGTGCGCGGGGTGCGGCGTGGACGGAGGGACGGGGGGTGCCGCCGCCGGTTCCGCCGGGAGTTCGCGTGCCGCCGCGGGGAGCGGGGCCGCGCTGGCTGCAGAGGGCGCGGAGGGCGCGGAGGGCGTGCTCGGCGGGGCCTGCGTTGCGACGGCGGACGGCGAGGCGTGCGGCGCGAGCTGCTCCAGGCCGTACCACGCCGCAGCCGACAGGGCCGCCCCCCCCAACGCCGTGAATGCCAGCAGGCGGGGCAAGGTGCGCGACGGTCGCCGGGGCGCTGCGGGCAGCGCGCCCGTCAATGCCGGAAAAGGCTCCGGCGGCGCGGGGCGCGCTGGCGGCGGAGCATTGTCGGCCGTTTCCGGGATGGTTGGCGCGGGGGCGACGGTCCATGCCGCCGGCGGGATGTCGGCGGATTTGGCTTGATCCTGGCCGAGACGGCTGAGGGTTTCTTCGATGATGCTCATGACGGATTCCTGATGAGACGCGGATGTCAGTGGGGCATGGGCGCGAGGCCCAGCACTTCGTGGGCCGCTTCGCGCAGCATGGCCAGGCGGACTTCGTGGTGGCCCCTGGCGAAGGCCAGCAGTACGGCCCGGTCGCATATCTGGTTGATGCGGCGGGGGACGCCCTTGCTGTAATGGCGGGCGGCCAGCAGGGCGGCGTGGGAAAAGCGGAAATTCCCCGTGACGCGGGCGTTGTTGGTGCGGTGCTGGACGTACTCCGCGGTTTCCATCCAGCCGAAGGGGCGCAGGCGATGCCAGATGCTGATGCGTTGCCGCAGCGCGCGCATCGACGGCAGGGCGAGGGTGTCCTCCAGCTCGTTCTGGCCAAAGAGCATCAGCGAGATCAGCTTGTTTTCCTCGGTTTCGAGGTTGGAAATCAGGCGCAGCCCCTCCAGCAATTCCGGCGAGAGGGCGTGCGCTTCGTCGACGATCAGCGCGACCCGCGTCCGCTGCTGCGCGAAGTCGATCAGCGTCCGGTAGAGGAGATCGTGCAGGGCGCCCTCGGGCGTGTCGGCCGGGGCGCTGTGGCCGGTCAGGTCGCGGTAGAGCGCGGCCAGCAGGTCGGCATAGCCCTGCTGCGGGTTGAAGACATAGGCCGTGCGCACGTTCTGCGTGGACATCTGGCGCATGAAGCAGCGGCAGAGCAGCGTCTTGCCCAGGCCGACCTCGCCGGTGAGCAGCGTCACGCCGCCGCTCATCACGCCGTAGCGCAGATGCCCGAGGGCCGCCAGATACTGGCCGTGGGGGAAAAAGAAGCTGGTGTCCGGCGTGATGCGAAACGGCGCGCAGCGGAATCCCAGCGCCTGGTAGACGCGATCCAGGTCGAGCGAGTCATTCATACGAATTTCCCCAGGCCGGTCGTGTGCTTCAGCGGACGATATAAGGCGTCAGGATGATGACCAGCTCGCGCCGTCCCTTCGCCCGGTAGGTCGTGCCGAACAGGGCGCCGATGACCGGCGTCGAGCCGAGGCCGGGAACGCTCCGGTTGGTATCCTCATCGGACTCCTGGATCATGCCGCCGATGACGACCGTCTCCCCGTCGCCGACGCGGACCATGGTCGAGGTCTGCTTCACGTCCATCCGGGGCGCGTTGGAATTTCCGTCGGGCGAGGTGTCGACGCCGGAGATGCGGGTGACCACCGGCGACACGTCGAGAGCGATGCGGTTGTCGGAGGAAATCTGCGGCGTCACGCTGAGCACGACGCCCTCGGTGACGGTGGTCGGCGTGTTGGTGGTGTTGGTGATGGCCGCTCCGTTGGTCGTCGTCACCGTCGTCTGCGTGGTGAAGAAGGTCCGCTCGGTGCCGGCCTTGACGATGGCCGGCTGGTTGTTCAGGGTGCGGATGCGCGGCTGCGAGACGACGCGCACATTGCCCTGCTTTTGCAGCGCGGTGACCACTGCCGACACGCTGTTGACCAGATGGGTCTTCGGGAAATCCTTGTTGTAGTTCGCCCGGATGCTGGACGTCACGCCCGTTCCCGCGGCCGTGGTCGTGAAGGCGGTGGAGGTGCCCAGCACCAGCGCGCCCATGTCGATCTTGCTCCAGTCCACGCCGAGGGCCGCATCGCCCGTCAGGTCCACTTCGATGATCTTGACGTCGATGTAGACCTGGCGCAGCACGGCCTGCCGCAAGGACTCCAGGTAGTTCTCGATGGCCCGCATGCGCGTCGCTGAGGTGGTCGCCATCACCGTTCCGGCGAGGCGGTTGATGACCAGGCGGCCGACCTTCTCGCGCACGGCCTGGGTGGCCGTCGTGGTGGTGTTGGTGACGCGGTCCGTCTTGGTCGTGGTTTCCTGGGGCTGTTGCTCGTCGGCGCTGTAATCGTCGCGGCCCTTGGTGAGGATTTCGTCGAGCTGCTTTTCCAGTTCGTCCCAGAAATTGATGTTATCGGTGCGCGACACGCCGACCCGCGTCGCGTCGGAACTCGTTCCGCCGCTGGACGAGGTGCTGGTGGTGCTGGATGCGATGCCCGAACGCACCAGACGCAGGTAGTCGATGGTGAAGGTCTTGGTCCGCTGGCGGGTGACGCGCAGCAGGCCTTCGTGCCATTCCCACGACATGCCGTTGGCTTCGAGCATGACTTCCAGGGCCTTGTCGAGGGAGAGGTTGCGGAAGTCGGCGCTCAGGGTGGCCTTGACGTCGTTGTCCACCGCCACGTTCAGGCCGTAGGTCTGGGCGAACTGGGCCATCGCCTGGTCCACCGGCAGATTGCGGGCGCGGAAGGTGAAGAACTTGCGGGTGGTGACGGGCGTTTCTTCCGCCGCCTGCGGCAGACGGTCGCGCAGATCGAGGCGCGCCTTGGCCTCCCGGTCTTCGGGGGGCGGCATCTTGCCCTGGGTCAGGCTTTCCTGGGAGAGCGCGGGGGGGACGTTGGGCAACTGCGGCGATACGGCGCAGCCGGCCAGGCTGAGGGCGATAAGGTTCAGCGCGAAAAAGCGGTTCATGACGTTTCTGCCTCGGTTCAATGGCTAAAGTTTTCCAGCAGGTGGCGGAACTGGCGTTCCAGTTCCTCGACGGGGAGGGCGGGTTGTGCCGGAGCGCCGTGCGCGGGACGGAGCGGACGCATGGCGAAGCTGAGCTTGTTCTGCTCGGCCTTGGTGACCCGGAACAGGGCGGTATCGGCGAGGTTGTCCAGCAGCACCGTTTCGTTGCCCTTGGGGCCTTTCAAGGTGACCCGGTCCCTGCCGATCTTGCGGATGCGGAATTCGTCGAGCCGGTTGCCTTCGAACAGCACGCGGCCGTTGATCACCGCCGAGCTTTTTTCCTCGGACAGCAGCACCGATGCCAGGCGGTAGCGGTCGGCCGCCGAACGCTGCACGGGCGACGACGGCGGCGGGGCGATGCCGTCGATCATGAAGGCCGGCATCAGCGCATTCAGGCGCAGCGTTTCCCGCGCCCCGGTGTCGCCCTGGGCATTCAGGTCGCGGGCGCCGGGCGGGAGCGTCAGCTGCTGGATGTTGATCGGCTCGCTGGGCGGCACGATCATGCCGGTCAGCCAGGGCGACAGGGTGAGCGCGCCGCCGACGACGGCGGGAATGGCAAGGAAGGAGATGAAGGATTTCATGGCGTGTTTTCCTGGAGGCGCGGCTTTACCGGGTGAATACCTTCTCGCCGGTCAGATTGAGCGAGAGCGTGGCCTGCGACGGCGCCGTGGCGCCGCCGTCGTTCTCCGTCCACTGGAGCGAGAAGTTCCGCAGCAGCAGGAAGCCGTCGGTCTCGTAGGCGTGGGTCAGCAGATCGTTGAGGCGGGGCAGTTCGGCCGGCGAGAAGCTGGAACTGAGCGAGACTTTTTCATGGCGGGCGATGGCGCCGCCGCTCTGTCCGAGCTGGCCGCGGGCCGCCTCGTAGCGGCCGATGTCGCGGGTGAGCTGCGTCAGTTGCTGGGCAGCGCCGGCAAGCTCGCGCTTCTGCTCTTCCAAGGCCCGGCTGCGGGCCGTTTCGACCTGATGCAACAGGGTCGCCAGGGCGAGAAAGGCGCTGCTGATCGCCAGGAGCAGGAAGGTCTTTTTGGTGAGTGGCATGAACGGTTCCTCGTTACGGGCAGAGCTTGTTGACGGCGAAGCGCAGTTGCTGAAAGGTCACCGCTTCGAGCAGGTCGTCGTAGCGCCACGTCTCGCTGTGGCGCCGGGCGGCGTTTTCGAAGACCCGGTCGCCGCCGATGTTGCGGTTGCCCGGTGCGCTGAGCGTGCTCACGGCCACTTCGCCGCCTTGTCCGTCGCGGGTGAGCCCCGTGCCGCGCAGGACGAAAGCGACTTTGTCCGTGCTCGCGCAGTAGGTGGTCCAGGTGCCGGGCGCATCGTAGTTCGGCGTCCCGTGGCAGGTCGCCGGCAGGCCGCCCGGCGCGGCGATCGCGGCGTCGAGCACGGCGCAGACGGTGCTCGGGTCCGAGGTGGTGAGGTCGGTGCCGGCCGCGTTGCGCACGTCGTAGCGGATTGCGTTGTTGCGGCTGTCGGTGAGGCGGATGCCCAGTTCGCCCAGCGAACGGGGCGTGTCGCAATTGCCGGTGGAAACGGCGCCGCCGGCGTTCAGGCAGGCCGGCAGCCGGCCCGTCGCGAGCAACTGTCCGATCACCGCTTCCTTCAGATTGGCGAGGATTTTGCGGTCGTCGTCGGCCATCGCCTTGTGGTGCAGGCTGGCGACGCTGGGGACCAGCATCGAGACGGCGATGCCGACGACGAGCAGGACCAGGGACAGCTCCAGCATGGTGAAGCCTCCGGCACGGCCGGGAAGGCGGGGGGTTCGGCGGTTCATCATTGACCTCCCATGGAAGACATCATGTTGGCGATAAGCGAGTAGATCGGCCCGAGCATGGCCACCACGAAGAACGCGAAAAACACCCCCATGACCAGCATCAGCAGCGGTTCGATGGCCTTCGTCAGGAGTTCGACGGCGGCCTGCACGCGCTGCATGTAAATGGTCGACAGCTTGGCGAGCTGCGCATCGAGGGCGCCGGTCTGTTCGCCGATGGCCACCATGCGGATGTCCAGGGGCGAGAAGATGTTGCAGCGCTGGAAGGCCTCGCGCAGGCTCAGGCCGATGCGCAGATGCTCGGGAATGCGGCGGATGCGCGAGCGGAAGTGGCGGTTCTGCGTGGTGCCGATCAGGCCGCTGATGGCCTCGGTGATCGGCACGCCGGCCTTGTAGACCAGCGCCAGATACTGGAAGAAAAAGGCTTCCTGCGCGTTGCGCACGACATTGCCGAAGATGGGCGCGCCCCAGGCGATGCGGTCGAAGACCTGGCGCAAGTCGCGCTGGCGCCGGGCCAGGGAGTAGGAGACGGGGATGAGGGCGGCCGCCGCGATCAGCCAGGGCCAGCCGCTGGAGGCGAAATCGCTCATCGAGATCAGCGTGCGGGTGGCCAGCGGCAGCTCGACGTCCATGCTCTTGTAAACGTTGGCGAGCTTGGGGACCACCATCAGCATCCAGAACAGGCCCGTGAGCAGCATCATGCCGAGGGTGAAGGCGGGATAGATCACGGCGCGCAGGGACGCCGACTTGATCTCCTCGATACGCCCGATGTAGGCGGCGGCATCGCCCAGCATCTGGGCCAGGTTGCCGCTCGCTTCGCCGATGCTGGCCATGCTCACGGCGACTTCCGGGAACTGTCGCGAGCGCTCCATCGCCTGCGACAGGCTGACGCCGTTCAGGAGGTCGCGCCGGATCTGCTCGGCGGTGTATTTCACCGAGCTTTCCCGCGTCCCCTGCACGAGGTCGGCCAGGGCGGTCTGCAGGTCGAGACCGCCCTGCACGTAGAGCGAGAGGTAGTTGCAGAATTCGACGACCTGGGCGGGGCGCAGCCTGCCGCGCATGGCGGAGACGAGATGGTCGACGGCCTCCGGCAGTTCGTAGAAGCGGTCGATTTGCTCGCCGCGCTTGCGCAGCTCGTCGTAGAGGGCGGCGAGCGTGTCGTAGCTGCCGCTGCGCCAATCGACGCCGCCGTCGGCGGTGACGCAGGAATAGACGATGAAGGGCATGGCTTAGATCACCCGCTCGAGTTCGGCGAGGTCGGTCAGGCCGGCCGCGACCAGGGCGCGCCCGGCGTCGAGCAGGGATTTGACGCCCAGCTGGCGGGCCCGCGTCTCGATTTCGGTGGGCATCGCGCCGCGTTCGATCATGCTGCGCAGTTCGCCGTCGAACTCGATGATTTCGGCGATGGCGGAGCGCCCGAGGTAGCCGGTGCGGTTGCAGCGTTCGCAGCCGACGTGTTCGAACACCTGTTCGGGCAGTTCGCCGTGGCGCTGGCGCGCGGCGGCCGACGGCGCGCTCGCCTGCCGGCAATGCGGGCACAGCCGGCGTACCAGGCGCTGGGCGACGACGCCGTTCAGCGAGGCCGAAAGCACGAAGTCCTGGCAGGCGAGGTCGCGCAGGCGGACGATGGCGCCGACGGCGTCGTTGGTGTGCACCGTGGACAGCACCAGGTGGCCGGTCTGCGAGGCGCGCAGGGTGAGCTGGGCGGTGTCGGTGTCGCGGATCTCGCCGACCAGGATCACGTCCGGGTCTTGCCGCAGGAAGGCGCGGATCGCGGTGGCGAAGGTGACGCCGGCCTTCTCGTTGACTTCCATTTGCCGGGCCATCGGCACGCGGATTTCAACCGGGTCTTCCACGGTCAGGACGTTGCGTTGCAGCATGTTGATCCGGCGCAGCATGGCGTAGAGCGTGGTGGTCTTGCCCGAGCCGGTCGGGCCGGTGACCAGGATCGCGCCGTGCGAGCGCTGGGTGAGGCGGTCGATCTGCGCGATCTGGGTTTCGCTGAAGCCGATGCTGGCCAGCGAGTACATGTCGTGGTTGCCCGCCAGCACCCGGATGACGAGGTTTTCGCCGTTGACCCCGGGCATGGTCGAAATGCGCAGGTCGTAGCGCCCCTCCAGATAATTGAAGGCCATGCGCCCGTCCTGCGCGCGGTTCTGGTCGGCGATGTCGAGGGCGCTCAGCACCTTGACGGCGGAAACCAGGCGCTGGTGGGCGGTGGCCGGCAGCGAGTAGCGCAGCAGCAGGACGCCGTCCACGCGTAGGGAAACCAGGCTGGCCAGCGGCGTCGGGCTGATGTGCATGTCCGAGGCGTGGCCGTCGATGGCGCTGGCGATCAGCAGCTCGACGAGGCGCTCGGCGGCGAAGTCGCGGCCGGCGGCGATCGATTGGGACATGCGCTCGATTTCCTCGTCGAGCGGGTGCTCGGCGCGGAAGTAGCGGCGCTGGATTTCCTTGATGAGCAGCCCCTTGGGCGCCACCACGAGGCGCAGCGGATGGCTGACGAAGCGGCCGAGCAGGCCGGGCAGGGTGGGATTGCCTGGGTCCTCGGTGGCCAGCGTCAGGTAGCCCCCGTCCAGCGCGAGGGGCAGGACCATGTGCTTCTGGGCGAAGTTGAAGGGCACCAGACGCAGCACGTCGGGCGCGTAGGCTTCGTTCAGGTCGGTGAATTCGGCCCTGGACTGGTGGGCGATCGCCTGCGCGATTTCCAGGTCGGTGACGAAGCCCAGCGCCTGCAGGGTTTCGCCCAGGCGGCTGCCGGAGGTCTTGGCGATCTTGAGGGCGTAGGCCAGCACGTCGTCGTCGACGATGCCGAAGCCTTTGAGAATCTGGCCCAGCGATTGGTTGTTCATCAGCGGAAGTCCTCGGCGCGGGCGGTCAGTTGGGAGATCAGGCGGGCGCGATTCCTGGCCGCGTCGAAATCGAGGTGGGCACGTACGAAGCCGAGCTTCGGCGAGAGGCGGCGGATGACTTCCGCCGCCTGCCGCTCGACCATGTCGTAGCTGCCGGGGAGGGTCAGTTCCAGGCTGAGGGTATAGACCCCGGGCTCCGCCGCGACCTTGGTTTCCTGCGCCGGTTTCTCCTTGGGCGGGCTGCTCATGAAGCGGGCGAGCATGTCGAGTCCCTTGTTCTCGCCGCCGGCGCTTTGTTGTTTCGCCTCGGGTGGGGCGTCGCCCTGGGCGTAGAGTTGAAGCGACGAAATGGCGATGCCGCCGGGCAGTTCGTGCGAAATCCAGGCCAGCAGGCGATCCGCCCGTACCTGCTCGGAGCGCCGCTTGAGCAGCTCCGTGAAGTCCTTGAAGCGTTCCAGTTCTCTGGGGTTCGGCACGCGTTTCACCAGCGCGTCGCGTTCGGCCAGCACCTTCTGCCGTTCCTGCTCGATCTGCCCGGCACGGCCGGCGTTCTGCACCGCTTCGAGGGCGAAGAGCAGGCCGAACAGCAGCGTGCCGCCGAGCAGCACTGCCGCTGTCGGCAGGGCCACGTGCCAGGCGATGGCCTTGCGGGTTTGGGCGTCCTCGAGGAAATTCCAGGCGCGGCGCACGTAGGAGAGGCCGTAGAGTTCGGGTTCGGCGAGCGCGTCGCCGCCCTGGATCAGGGCGGCGATCTTCTTTTCGACCTCGCGCGACGAGTAATCGCGCGCCTGAGCGCCCTGGGCGGCCAACGGCCGCAGGTCGCCGAGGTAGGCGCGCAGCGCGACCTCCTTGCCCGGCTGTCCGCCCATGCCCGAGGCCAGTCCGCCGGCGGCCATCACCTCGGCGCGCTGCACGGCGACCGCGGCCGCTTCCAGATCGCCGGCGGGCAGGCTTTCCATGCGCCGCTGGCGCACTTCGCCGTTTTCCGCGACGAAGGAAACGAAGCGCTCGCCCCGCGCAAACAGGGCCAGCACCGGCTCGCGGGTGGCCTTGGCGATCAGCGCGGCGATCGCCGCTTCTTCGAGGGCGGCCAGGCTGACCGGGCGCGTCGGCAGGGGCAGGCCTTCCTCCAGGCGCAGGCAGTCGATCTCGGCGGCGGCCATCAGCTTGAGCGTCACGTCGTGTTCGCCGGCGAGGTGGGTGGTCAGGCGCAGGCGATAGGCTTCGTTGAACAGCATCTCGCCGTCGATGAAGCGGCGGGCGACGACGTTCGCCAGCCGCTTGTTCTCGGTCTGCGCCTGCGTGCGTTCGAAGTAGGCGCCGCGCGAAAAGAAGCTGGCCCGCAGATCCCAGCCGCCCAGGCGCTGGAGTTCGCTCATGGCGCATTCGCCGCGGCGTTCGACCTTGCGGCCGCTCATGACGGCATAGCGCACCCGGCGGGCTTCGGGCGCTTCGCCGCCTTGTTCTCCGGCGGACACCAGAACGGTGCCGGACAAGCGTTTCAACATCGTGTTTCCTCGTGTTTCGTGTCGGGGGCAACTGCGGGCTAAGGGGGAGATGGTCCTTCGCGGGGGCGCACGGCGTGTGCCGCCCCGGCGAAGGACCACCCTGGCGGGTGGTCCTCGATGTGCGCCTTAGGGGGCCAGTCGGTCGAACTGGAAGTAGATGGCGACGACCCGGTCGTCGTTGGCGTCGGTCGTGCCGGTAGGCCAGACGGCACCGTTGGGGGTGGCCGTGGCGCCGTCATGCAGCAGGCGCACGCGTCCCACCGCGCCGCCGTTGGCGCCCGGAGATGCGCCGTCGATGGCGACGTCGATACCCTTGGCCATCCACAGCGGGACGTCGTAAATGACGATGACGTTGGCCGGGACGCTGTTGGTGCCGATAGGCCAGTTGCCGACGGCGTAGTAGTTGTTGGTCTGGTTCTTGGTGATCAGGCGGTTGAGGCGGGAGGGGTCGACGATGTTGGCCTTGCGCAGATCCTTCCAGACGACGTTGGGATCGGTTTCGATGCTCGTCGTGGTGAGACAGGCGGGGCCTGTTCCGGCCGTCGGATCGATGTTGTCGTCCCAGACGGCGCCTGCGAGACGCGTGACCTGCAGCGTTGCCGGGGTGACGCCGATGATGCCGTCGGAGTTGCAATCGCCGGCCAGACGGCCGGTGCGCTTCTCGTGTTCGAAAATCATCGACTGGATGCCGCGAATGTCGGAGACGGTACGCTCGATCTTGGCCTTGTTGATCATGTCGGTGCCTTTCAGGGCGCCGACCAGAATGATGCCGGCGATCACCAGCACGATGGCCAGTTCGACCATGGTGAAACCCCCTTGCCCGCGGGCCGGCCGGCCGCGGAGGTGTTTCATTGCGGAAATGTTCATGTGTGCGACTCCTAAGCAAAAAATATCGAGATGAATGGTTGTTCCGCCGTCGCGGCGCCTTTCAGTCAGCCTGAAATTGGCGCGACTTTAACGAGCGACCGTTATATGACCGTTAGAGCAGTAGGGGGATTTGAGTGGCGCAGCCAGCCCAAAAGCTCGATGTGGCAAGGGCTTCAGGATGGGAGTGCTATGTTTTTGGCATTTGTTTCGGAGCGGTGAAAACCGGGCCGAACAGGGTTTGCGCCGGCGCGTGTCCTCACGCCGGTGCGCGGGCGCGCTGCGGCTTGCGGAACTGTCGTGACGGAGAGACGGCGGGCGGAGGTGCGCGCGTCGTCAGCCGGCGGCGCGCAGGGGGACTGTCAGCGAGGCGCGCCTGCGGCTGTCTTGAGCGGAGGGTGGCGCGGGGCGTTCCGGAATCGCCGTCTCAACGCGGCGGCGCGTAGCGTTCGCTGCCAGGGCTGCGAACAGTCGCGAGGGGCGCCCCATGGAGGGGACGGCCGGTGGAGCGCCGGCTATGCGCCCTTGACCGGCTCGGCAACCCGGGTTTTCCGTGTTTCCCGGGCTTTCGGGGGCGTCTCGCAGGGTTGCGGGGCGCGGCTCGTAAACCCGGCGAGCAGCCCCAGCGCCTGCTGTGCCTGCGCCAGTTCGCCGGCGCGCAGAAGGTGGGAGACCGCTTCTTCGTCCGCGCCGCGCCTGTGCAGGCAGCTTCCCTTGCTCCACAGCAGGTCGGCCAGGCAGTACTGGTCTTCGTGCCGGTCGGCTTCTCGGATGGTGAGGTCGAGCAGCTTTTCCGCCTCGTCCCATTCGCCCTGCGCCATCAGGGCGTCGCTCGCGATCCAGCGCAAGGTGGTGATGCCGCCCCGATAGGCCTGTTGCATCAGCGCCGCCGCAGCGAACAGCGGCCGCGTGTCGGTCAGCGCGCCGCGCTTTGCCTGCGCCCACAGCAGGAAGAGCTGGTTCGCGCCTTCCCACAGCGGAAAACCGTGCCGCTGCGCGAGGACCAGCGCCTCGCTCGCCAGTTCGACCACCTGATCCACCGCGCGCCGCCGCCAATGGACGGTGACGCCGAAGGTCAGCATGAAACAGAGGGCGTGCGCCCGCCCGCCCTCGCGGGCCAGCGCAATGCCTTCGCGCACCGTTGCGCAGGCCGCCGCTTCGTCGCCGAGGAACCAGAGGTTCCAGGCGTGGAAGGCCCGGCAGACGATCGCCGGGTCGTCCAGGCCGTAGCGCATGCGTTCGCCGGGCGGCATGCGGGCGGCGAGCGCGATGCCGCGCGCCTGCCAGCTTGCCGCTTCGACCAGACCGCCGTTCCAGAACAGCGAGTTGCCCAGGGCCGCACAGGCCATTAGCCGCTCCGCGTCGGTCCGCGCCATCGCTTCCAGGCGCCGGGCGGTGTCGATCCCGTCCAGTTCGCCCTGGGAACTGCTGCCCCAGTATTGCCCGCTGAGGGCGGCGAACAGGTTTTCATGGGCGTCGGCTCTCTGGACGGAGGCCGCGCCCAGTTCCGCCACCGCTTCGCTGTACAGGCGGTGTCCGAGCGCCGAGCCGAAGCCCTCGGCGAGCTGGGCGGCGCGTCCCAGATGCAGGCGCGTGGACAGGACGAATGCGGGGTCGGCCCGCTCGCCGAGCGCGGCGAGCGTGTCGAAGGCCTTCTGGAAGCAGGCTTGCGCATCGGCGGCGAACTCCCGGGCCATCGCCGCCGTCCCCGCCTTGCTCCACCATTCGGCGGCTTCCGGCCGACACTGGGCGGCGGAAAAATGGCGGGCGATTTCCTCGACGGCATGCGCCGACCGCTCGAGCAGCATGCGTGCCGTCCGTTCGTGCAGGCGTTTCCGTTGGGCGTAGGGCAGGCCGTTGTATACCGTTTCCCGGATCAGGTCGTGGCAAAAGCCGAAGCTGCCGTCGGCGTTCGCTTCGATCAGGCGCTGTGCGACGGCGCGCGCCAGCGCGGACGGGATGTCGCCGGGCGGGAGCAGGGCGGCCAGATCGTTCAGCCGGAAGGTGCAGCCGAGGACCGAGGCGGCGCGCAATACGTTCTTCGCCGCGCCCAGCCGGTCGAGTTCGCCCTGCAGCAGTTCGGTGATCGGCAGCAGGTGGTGCTCGCCGTCCTGCCAGGACCTGATCAGGCGCTCGACGAACAATGGAATGCCGCCGCTCGCCTCGGCGATGGATTGGCGTCTGGCGGGCGGAATGAGGCCGTCCGGGTCGCCGAGCGCGATCATCTCCAGCGTTTCCGCGTTGCTCAGCGGGCGCAGTTCGTAATCCTGCCGCAGGCTCGGCGGGCAGTCGCAGGGAACGTCGGGGCGGGTGGTGATGACCAGCAGTACGCGCTGCGCCGTCAGGCCCTTGGCGATCAGGGCGAGCAATTCCCGGGTCGCCTGGTCGGACCAGTGCAGGTCGTCCACCACGATCAGGGTGGGTGCTTTCGCGAGCTGTCTTTCCATCAGCTCGATCAGTGCCGCAAAGGCGTCGCTCTTGGAGGCCGGCGCCTCGGTGCCGGGGCCGCTCGCGCCGTCGGCGAGGCAGAGCAGGGCGGCGGTGGCCTCCTCTCGGAAGCCGGGGAATTGCTGCCGCAGGTTCCGGGCGATTCTTTCCTGGCGTGCGGACGGCGCACCGTGCGGCGGGCTTTCGGGTTGGGGGTCGAGGCTGGCCAGCACCGGCGCCAGCGGCTGGTGCTGAAGTTCAAGCTGGCACGCCACGCGGTGCAGGGTCCCGCCCGTGGTGCGTACCCAGCGCGCCAGCATGCCGACCAGGCGGGTTTTGCCGAGGCCGGCGGGCGCGCGCACGACGGCGACCCGCGGGCGTCCCGCGCAGGCTTCGCGCCACAGGGCCTGTAGTCCGGCCAGTTCGTTCTGGCGGCCGGTGAACGGGGCATCCTGACGTGCGCCGCCCGGATGCTGGACGTCGCCGTCCGGCGCGGCGGCGCCGAGCAGCTGGAACAACGCGTGTTCTCCTTCGATACCGGGAAAGCGTTGCACGCCGACCTGGCGGAAATCGAACGCGGTCGCCGCCTGCCTGATCACGCTCTGGCTCGCCCAGATTTCGCCGGGGCCGGCGGCCCAGCCGATGCGCATTGCCAGGTCGGGAACCTCGCCGACCAGACTGGGGGCGCCCGGGGTCGGCCGGAACAGGACTTTCCCGGCGCCCAGGCCCATCCGCAGCGGGAAGCTTTCCGCCAGGGCCCGGCGCAGGTCGCACGCGGCGAGCAGCGCGCGCTCGGTCGAACGTTCCACGCCGTGGCCGAGGCCGAAGGCGGCGAGCACGCCCCGGCCGGCAACCGCGACCACGGTGCCGCCGCGCTGCTGGACGATGCTCCGGAGCAGGTCGATGAAGTCGTCGTCCACGTCGGCGGCTTCGTCGTGGCGCATGCCGAAGTCGCAGTACAGCGTTACCAGCCAGCGCAGTTCGGGCAGCGCGGATTCCGTCGCTTCCCCCGATCCCGCGGAAACGGAAGCACCGCCGGACCTGCTCGCGGCGAGCATGTTGCGCATGGCGCCCGCGACCTCGTCGCGCATGGCGAGCAAGCGTTCTCCGGGCAGGATGCCGAGTTCGCTCTCGAAGCGCTGGCGCAGCGCTTCGAAGGCTTCCAGCGCGCTGCTGCCGTCCCCCGCTTCGGCGAGCAGGGACATCAGCAGCATGCAGCGGTCTTCGTCCAGCGGGCAGCGGCCGGCGAGCAGGCGGGCGCTGTCGATGGCGGCGGCGAGCCGGCCCTCGCCGCGCTGGATGCGGCAGACGTGTTCGAGCAGCAACAGACTCTTCGCCCGGAAATGCTGGCGCATCGTCTCCAGCCATTCGTCGAACTCAGGCGTGTCGGCGAGCTGCAGGCCTTCGAGGAAGATTCCGCCCAGGCTGGCGAGCCGGGGTTCCAGCTCGTCTTCGCGCCAGCGGCGGGCGGCCGGTTCGTTGGCGATCACGCGCTTGAGCGCTTCGTCCGAGAGAAAGGCGATATCGAGCGCGAGCGTTGCGTCCGGGACGAGGCGGACGGCGCGGTCGTCGCGGTGCAGGACGGCGTTCGTCGGCGCAATGTCGAAGATGGCGGCCAGGTTGTTCAGAACCTGGCGCAGGTTGGTGCGGGCGGCGGGAAGTTCGAGTCCGGGCCAGAAAAGATCGGCCAGTTTCTCCCGGGTCTGCCAGGCGCCGGCGTTGACCGCGAGATAGCCGAGCAGGGCCATGCCCTTGCGGTACTTGACGTGCCGGCTCTCCGCTTCGTCCGCGCGGCGTATCTGTGGGCGCCCCAGCAGGTCGATCACGAGCGCCGGGGCCTTCTTCTCTGTTGCGTGATCCTCTGCGTCCCTGCTTGCCGCGCTCATCGTCTCCAAGGTCTCCAAGGGATTTCTGCGGCTGCGGCCGCATTCGAGGCGTGCATGATACATGCCTAGCTGTTTGGAATTAAAGCTCTCTTACGCCCTTCTTACGCCTCTCCGGTAAAAAGGGAAGACATCGCCGCCCGACGGCTCTTTGAGCATCGATTTTCCTATGCGAACGCCTCGTTTCATCCAACGCCATGACTGATGCCCGTGCTCCGCTTTTTGCGCTGCCCGCGGCGCGCCGACGCTCTCCGGAGTCCCGCGCATGAGTTCGCACGGCGCCCCCGCACGCTGGCTGAGTTTTTTCGGTCAGGCCTCGCTGATCGCTCCGGGCGGCAGCGAGCCGCTCGCCTGCAAATACCGCAACGGCATCCTGCTGCTCGGCTTCCTGGCCGCGCATCCGGAGCGGATTTTCCGGCGCGAGTCCCTGGCTGACCTGTTCTGGCCGCAGCTCGACACCAGTGCCGGGCGCAGCAACCTGCGCGTGGTCCTGACCGATCTGCTCGGCGTTCTGAAGGCGGTCGGCCTGGCCGAGTGCCTCGAAACCCAGCGCGAATGGCTGTCCTTTCATCTGCCTGAAAACCTGTGGAGCGACGAAAGCCTGCTGACCGCGCTCCGGGCCGGCGAGATGCGCGGCACGCCCTGGCTGGGATTCGTGCGCGAACGGCTGGCGAGCGATCCGCCCTGGCTGGACATCGGCGATGCGCGGACCTCCGAGGACTTCCGGGAATGGCTCGGCGTGCAGCGTATCCATCTGGAAAACCTGTTCCCGCCCGCCGTGGATGCGCCGGCGCCGGCGGCCGCCCCGGTCGTCGCCGACAGCTCGCTCGAACTGGCGATCCTGGCCCTGCTGCGCCTGGATCTCGAACCGCTCCAGGAGATCGGCGACGAGCGCGAGGTCTGGCGCCGGATGCAGGCGGACGAAGCGCGGCTGGTGCGCGAGGCCGCCATCCACGGCGGCGTGCTGGTCGATTCCGGGATCGACGGCGCGACCTTCGCTTTCGGCCAGGACAGCCTGCATGGCGGCTATCGCTGGCAATCGCTGCGCGCAGCAGCCAACCTGCATGCCGTTCTCGCGCCCCGCTACCGGGTCCGCATGGGGGTGCTGGCCGGGCGCGTGCTGATCGAGCGCGGCAGCGTGCCGCGCGCTTCGGGAATGCGCGTGCGTCTGGTCGAGCAACTCGCGATGAGCGCGCAGCCCGGGGAAATCGTCGCCGACGAAAGCTACCTCGATCTGGCGCCCGCTTTCGGCGGAACGACGCGGGGCTCGCGGCGTTTTCGCGGCGTCACGCGGGAGGTCGAACTGTGCGGGCAATCCATCGAGAAGCTTCCCGCCTTCCTGCTGCTGCCGGTCTGCGACGGCAACGCGCCCTTCGTTGGCCGCGAGGCGACGCTCGCCGAGCTGGACGCGCGCTGGCAGCGGGTGCGCCAGGGCGAGGCGCAGCGCTATTGTCTGGAAGGCGAGGCCGGCATCGGCAAGACGCGGGCCGTCTACGAGTTTGCCGCCCGCCTGCAGGCCGTGGGGACGCCGATCTTCTGGCTCGGCGGGCGCTCGGAAACGGCCGGCCATCCCTGGAGCGCGCTGCACGAGCTGCTGACCCGCCTGCTGTGCGGCGCCGGCGCCGACTGGGACGAGCGCCTGGAGCGCTTCCTCGAGCAGATGGGACGGAAGCTGGGCCACGAGCAGCGGACGGCCTTGCTTCGCTTTCTCGCGAACCACGGCGTCGTTCATGGCGAACGGAGCGTCTTCACCGAGGCCTTCCGCATCCTGCTCGGCGACGGTGGCCGGCCGCTGCTCATCGTGGTCGACGATGCACAGTGGGTCGATGCCGCGAGCAGCGCCGTCCTGCGCGAAATCACCGCGCAGGCCCCGCACGCCTTCTTTCTGCTGACCCGCCGCCCCGTGCATTGCGCGGGCCTGCTGCTCGATGGCTGCACGACGCAGCCGCTGGCGCCGCTCGACGACGGCGCCGCGTACGCCATTCTCGACGCCATGCCCGACGCCGACCTGCTGGACAGGGCGGTGCACCGGCGCATCGTCAGCTCGGCGCGCGGCCTGCCGATCTACCTGCTGGCCGGCGCGGCGCCGAACGGCGCCCCGCTCGCCGAGCACCTGCAGGGTATGAGCAACAGCCTCGACAAGGCGGTCGGCGTCATGAAAGTCGCCGCGCTGTTCGGCATCCAGTTCCAGCTCGACGACCTGTTTGCGCTCGTCCCGCCGGAAATCGCCGAGGCCGCGGTCGGGCAGGCGGCCGCCTCGCGCCTGATCGTGTCGCGCGGACCGCGCACCTGGGCCTTCTTCCATCCGCTGCTGCACAGCCATCTGCGCGGCCTGCTCGACGCGCCGGAAATCCGCGAGCTCGCGCCGCGCGCTGCGCAAGTCCTCGAACGGCGCGGGGAGCTGCCGCAGGCCGCCGCGCTGTTCGAGGAGGCCGGCGCCGGCGGGCTGGCGCGGGAAACCTATCTGCGCGCCGCGAGCCAGGCGCTCGATCGGGAGGACACGCTGGCCGCCTGTCCGCTGTTCGAACACGTCGCCCGTCTCGGCTACGGCACGGGCGATGCCGGGCAATGGGCGCGCCTGCGCCATGCCCGCGCCCTGGTGATCAAGGACGGCTACGGCTCGCGCAGCGTGCACCAGATTTCCCGGGTCGTGCGCCAATCCCTTCCGGCCTTGCTCGGCGGCGACGAGATCGCCTTCAAGGCGACGGCCTACGCCTATCTCGGCGCCGGCAACGAGCGGGCCGACGCCGGGCTGGAGTACGCCGAGGAAATGGGCCGTCTGGCGCGCACGCCGATCCAGCTGCAGACGGCGGCCTGGGCGCGCGCCAACACCTTGTTCTGGCTTGGCCGTTTCATGGAGGCCCGGCCTTTGCTGGAAAACGCGCTGGCGACTGCGGACGCCTTGCCCTTCGCGGAGCGCATCCGTTACTTCCCGTCCGACCCGCTGGTGCTCGGCAACGGGCAGCTGGCCTGGATGCGCTGGTTCATGGGCGACGGCGCCGGCGCGCGCGCGTGCATCGAACGGGCCATGGCGCATGCCCTCGGCTCGCGCCTGCGCCAGGACAAGGCCATCGCCTACTGCTTCGCTGCCGTCCTGTGCTGGTGCGAGGGCGACATGGCCGGGCTGGCGATGAACGCCAACGAAGCCTGGATCGTGGCCGACGGCGAGGATTACCTGCTCTGGAAGACCGTCGCCGGCCTCCTGCTGGCCGTTGCCCGCGCTACGGGCGGCGAGGCGCCGAAGCTCCTCGATCTGCTTGCCGCCGAGAACGTCATGCGTCAGGCCTATCCTGGCGGACTCAACACCGGGCGCTGGATCGGCATCGCCGCCTTGCTCGCGGCCGGGCAGAACTTCATCGCGCTGCAGGTCATCGAGCGCGCGCTCGGCGAAGGCCGGCAGCAGGAGCACCAGTATTGCCTGATGGATATCTGGCGGCTCAAGGCCCAGGCGCTGGAGGCCTTGCCGCTGAGCCGCCGGGCGAGCGTCCGCGAGGCGCACGCCCAGGCCGTCCGCTGTGCGCAGGCGGCGGGCGCGCGCGGCTGGCTGGATCGCTGGTATCCCGACTCCTTCGCGGTGCCGGAATGCGCCTCCGAACTCGCAACTTCTGCGTAGGAAGGTCGGAATATGGCAATTCGGCTCATGATTTGAGCGCTTTTGCAGTAGAATTGCTCCGCCTTTCGGTTGGTACGGGGATCGAGCACAAAGCAACGCCCCTGTTTCTTTCCAGCCGTCTGCCACTTGAGTCTGTTGAATCCGGGCGTGTCCCGCCCGCTCCGCTCATTCCGCCAATATCGAAAAGGCGAACGCAAGTTCGCTTTTTGTATTGAAGCTTCGATTCTTACTGGATAAACGGGCAATCACCATGTTTGACGCCGTTCGCAACAACAAGAAGATCGTTCAGATTTTTCTTGCCCTGATTACCTTGCCGTTCGCCTTTTTCGGCGTCGATTCCTATATGCGCAACGCGGGGGCCGGGAGCGACCTGGCCAGCGTGGGCGACACCAAGATCACCCAGCCGCAGTTCGAGCAGGCGATGCGCGACCAGCAGGTCCGGATGCGCCAGACGCTGGGCGCGAACTTCCGTCCCGAAATCATGCACACCCCGGAAGCCCGCATGGCGGTGCTCAATTCGCTCATCGACCAGCGCCTGCTGCTGCTCGAAGCGAACAAGGGCCGCCTCGGCGCCGGCGACGACCTGCTGCGCGAAGTCATCATGAAGATTTCGGCGCTGCAGGAAAACGGCCAGTTCTCGATGGAACGCTACGAGTCGGCGCTGCGCGCGCAGGGCATGACGCAAACCCAGTTCGAGGCGCAGCTGCGCCAGGATCTGACGCTGCAGCAGCTGGTCGGCGCCGTCGGCGACACCGGCATCGTCGCCAAGACGGCGGCGGAAGCCATGATGCGCATCCAGACCGAAGAGCGCCAGGTGGCCGAACTGCGCATCGCGCCCGAGCAGTTCGATGCGCAGGTGAAGATCGACGCCGCGGCCGTGCGCAAGTACTACGACGAGAACATCAAGCAGTTCGAGCTTCCCGAACAGGCCAAGGCCGAGTACGTCGTCCTCTCGCTCGACACGCTGCTCGCCCAGACGACGGTTTCCGACGCCGAACTCAAGGCCTGGTACGACAGCCACAAGGACCGCTACCAGCAGCCCGAGGAGCGGCGCGCCAGCCACATCCTGCTGATGACCGGCGGCGACGCCGACAAGGCGAAAGCCAAGGCGAAGGCCGAGGAAGTGCTGAAGGAACTTGAAAAGTCGCCGGCCAGATTCGCCGAACTCGCCAAGCAGTATTCGCAGGACCCGGGATCGGCCGCCAACGGCGGCGATCTGGGCTTCTTCGGGCGCGGCATGATGGTCAAGCCCTTCGAGGACACCGTCTTCAAGCAGAAGGAAGGCGAGATTTCCGGCCTCGTGCAGTCCGAGTTCGGCTATCACATCATCAAGCTGACCGGGATCAAGGGCGGCAAGCAGCGCTCCTTCGAAGAAGTGCGCGCGGAAATTGAGGGCGACCTGAAGCGTCAGGCGGCCGCCCGCAAGTTCGCCGAGGCCGCGGAGAGCTTCAACAACATCGTCTATGAGCAGTCGGACAGCCTGCAGCCGGCCGCCGAGAAGTTCGGCCTGAAGGTGCAGCAGTCGAACTGGCTGCCGAAGAGCCCGAATCCGCAGGTGCTCGCGGCGCTCGGCCCGCTCGGCAACGAGAAGGTGCTTGCCGCGCTGTTCTCGGAGGACTCGCTGAAAAACCGGCGCAACACCGAGGCCGTCGAGATCGCCCCGAACACGCTGCTGGCGGCGCGCGTCGTCGAGCATCGGCCGGCGGCGTCGAAGGCCTTCGACACCGTGCAGGGCGACATCGAAGCCCGCTTGAAGGCGCAGGAAAGCGCCGCGCTGGCGAAGAAGGCCGGCGAGGAGAAACTGGCCGAACTGCAGAAGGGCGCCGAGGACAAGGTGGGCTGGGCGCTGGTCAAGAGCGTTTCGCGCCTGCAGGGGCGCCAGGTGCCGCCCGCGGCGCTGCAGGCCATCTTCAAGGCCAGCGTGGACAAGCTGCCGTCCTACGTCGGCGTCGAAAGCGGCAACGGCAACTACACGCTCTACAAGATCATGAAGGTGGGCCAGTCCGCCCAGGCCGACGAGAACACGCTGAAGGTCCTGCAGCGCGAGTACAGCACGCTGACCGCGCAGGAAGATTTCGCCGCCTACCTCGCCGCGCTGCGCGCCCGCTACAAGATCGACGTCAACAAGGCCGCGCTGGAAACCCGCGAGCGCCAGTAGGCGTTCGCGCCCGGCACGCTTCCGGGCGTGCCGCGGAGCGCAATGAAAAACGCCGACCGGGCAACCGGTCGGCGTTTTTCATTGGCCGGCGCCGGGCGTGCCGCCGGCGCTGGCGATGGAACGGATCAGGCCGGCATCGGTTCCGGGTTGCCCAGCGCGGTGGTGTTCAGGCCGCCGTCGACGTACATGATCTCGGCCGTGACGCCGCTCGCCAGGTCGGAGAGCAGGAAGGCGGCGGCGTTGCCGACTTCGTCGATCGTGATGTTGCGGCGCAGCGGGGCGTTGTGCGCGTTGTAGGCGAGCAGGCGGGAGAAGTTGCCGATGCCGGAGGCGGCCAGCGTCTTGATCGGGCCGGCCGAGATGGCGTTGGCGCGGATGCCCTGCGGGCCGAGGCAGAAGGCGAGGTAGCGGGTGGCCGCCTCGAGGCTGGCCTTGGCCAGGCCCATGGTGTTGTAGTTGGGCAGCGTGCGCTCGGCGCCGAGGTAGGAGAGGGCGAGCAGGGCCGGGTTGTTGCCCTTCAGCAGCAGCGGGCGCGCGGCCTTGGCGAGCGCCGGGTAGCTGTAGGAGGAAACGTCGTGCGCGATGCGGAAGGCTTCGCGCGAAATGCCGTCGAGGAAGTCGCCCTCGATCGCTTCGCCGGGGGCGAAGGCGATCGAATGCACGAGGCCGTCGAGGCCTTCCCAGTGCTTGCCGATTTCGCCGAAGAGGGCGTCGATCTGGGCGTCGTCGGCGACGTCGCAGGGGAACACCAGCGTGCTGCCGAACTCCTGCGCGAACTTGCCGACGCGATCCTGGAAGCGTTCGTTCTGATAGGTGAAGGCCAGTTGCGCACCTTCGCGGTGGCAGGCCTTGGCGATGCCGTAGGCGATCGAGTGCTTGGACAACAGCCCGGTGATGAGAATACGCTTGTTTGCGAGGAATCCCATGGATGCTCCCGTTACTTGGATTTGTTGGAGTTCTTTGTAATTGTTGTAATCAGCTCAAGGTGCGCATTATAAAGGAATTCGCCGGCCCGCCGGGGGCGGCTTTTTGCAGTGCAGCGCAGGGAAATCGGCGGCACTTTTTTCAACGCTTCGCGCTACACTTCGCCCCATGCGCGTTTCCCGTTTCGCCTGTTTCCTGCTGCCTTTCCTTCTCGTCGCCTGCGGCAACGAATGGAACGATCCCTATCCGGCCGCCGAGCGCGGCAAGAACATTCTTTACACGGCGTTCACCGACCGCCCCAAGCATCTCGATCCGGTGCAGTCCTACACCGAGGACGAGATCACCTTCACGGCGCAGATCTACGAACCGCCGCTGCAATATCACTACCTGAAGCGCCCCTACACGCTGGTGCCGGCCACCGCCGAACAGGTGCCGGTGCCGCGCTACTACGCCGCCGACGGCCGCGAGCTGCCGTCCGACGCGCCGGCTGCGGCGATCGCCCACAGCGTGTACGAAATCCGCATCAAGCCCGGCATCCTCTACCAGCCGCATCCGGCGTTTGCGCTCGACGCTGCCGGGCAGCCGCGCTACGCCGATCTCGACCGCGAGCGCCTGCGCGGTATCGAGCGCCTGTCCGACTTCGCGCACAGCGGCACGCGCGAACTCGTCGCCGACGACTACATCTACGAGATCAAGCGTCTCGCGCATCCGCGCCTGCATTCGCCGATCTTCGGCATGATGGCCGAGCGCATTGTCGGCCTGAAGGAGCTCGGCGACGAACTGCAGCGGGCGGCGCAGGAGCTTCCGGCCGACGGTTGGCTCGACCTCGACCGTTTCGCTCTCGACGGCGTCACGCGCGTCGATCGCCATACCTATCGCATCAAACTGCGCGGCAAGTACCCGCAGTTCCTCTACTGGCTGGCCATGCCCTTTTTCGCGCCGGTGCCGCGCGAGGCCGACCGCTTCTACAACCAGCCGGGAATGGCCGAGAAGAACCTGACGCTTGACTGGTACCCGATCGGCACCGGTCCCTATCTGCTCGCCGAGAACAATCCGAACAGCCGCATGGTGCTCGAGCGCAATCCGAATTTTCACGGCGAAAGCTACCCTTGCGAGGGCGAAGCCGAGGATGCGGCGGCCGGCCTGCTGGCCGACTGCGGCAAACCGCTGCCGTTCATCGACAAAGCCGTCTTCTCGCGCGAGAAGGAAAGCATTCCCTACTGGAACAAATTCCTGCAGGGCTATTTCGACGCCTCGGGCATTTCTTCGGACAGTTTCGATCAGGCCGTGCGCCTCAACGTCGGCGGCGACGTGGCGCTGTCCGACGAGATGCGCGGGAAAGGCATCCGCCTGCTGACCAGCGTGCGGCCGTCGACCTTCTACATGGGCTTCAATCTGCTCGATCCGGTGGTCGGCGGCAAGGACGGCGTCGGACCCGAGCGGGCGCGCAAGCTGCGCCAGGCGCTGTCGATCGCCATCGACCAGGAAGAATTCATCTCGATCTTCATGAACGGGCGCGGCGTGGCGGCGATGAGTCCGCTGCCGCCGGGTATCTTCGGCTACCTCGAGGGCGAGGCGGGGATCAACCCGGTGGTCTACGACTGGAAGGACGGGCACGTGCAGCGCAAGCCGGTCGCCGCGGCGAAGAAGCTGCTCGCCGAAGCCGGCTGGCCGAACGGACGCGACGCGAAGAGCGGCGAACCGCTCGTGCTCAACCTCGACACCACGGGCGGCGGCATGGGCGACAAGTCGCGCCTCGACTGGCTGACGCGCCAGTTCGCCAAGCTCGACATCCAGCTCGTCGTGCGTTCGACCGACTTCAACCGTTTCCAGGAAAAACTGCGCAAGGGCGCGGTGCAGCTCTACTACCTCGGCTGGAACGCCGACTATCCGGACCCGGAGAATTTCCTCTTCCTGCTCGCCGGCAACGAGGGGCGCGCGACGAAGGGCGGCGAGAATTCGTCGAACTATGCCAGCCCCGAATTCGACCGCCTCTACGAACGCCTGAAGAACATGGAGAGCGACGGCCCGCGCGGCGCCGAACGCCTGGAACTGATCCGCCAGGCGCTGGCAATCCTGCAGCGCGACGCGCCGTGGATCTTCGGCTTCCACCCGAAGAGCTACACGCTCGGCCACGCCTGGCTGTACAACCGCAAGCCGACCGAGATCGGCAACAACATCCTGAAATACCAGCGCATCGACGCCGCCGCGCGCGCAGCGCAGCGGGAAGCGTGGAACCGGCCGGTGCTGTGGCCCTTCTTCGCCGGCGCTGCGCTGCTGCTCGCCGTCGTCCTGCCGGCCGTGCTCGGCTATCGCCGGCGCGAACGCGGCACGGCGCGCCCGTCGGCGTGAGCGCGAACGTGCTTCAGGTATAGTCGCCGCCATGCTCGCCTACCTCGTCCGCCGCCTGCTCTACGCGCTGCCGATCCTGATCGGGGTGAACCTCATCACCTTCGCGCTCTTCTTCGTCGTGAACACGCCGGACGACATGGCGCGCATGCAGCTCGGCGTGAAGCGCGTGACGCCCGACGCGATCGAGAAGTGGAAGGCCGAGCGCGGCTACGATAAACCGCTCTTCGTGAATAGCGCGGCGAGCGGCGCCGGCGTGCTGACCGAGACGATCTTCTTCGCCAAGTCGGCGCGCATGTTCGTCGGCGATTTCGGCCGCGCCGAGGACGGCCGCGACATCGCCCGCGAAATCTCGGCGCGCATGGGGCCGTCGCTCGCCATCGCGCTGCCGACCTTCGTCCTCGGCCTCTTCGTCACCGTCGCCTTCGCCCTCGTGCTGGCCTTCTTCCGCGCCAGCTACCTCGATTTCTGGGGCGTCGTGCTGTGCGTCGCGCTGATGTCGATCTCGGGCCTGTTCTACATCATCGGCGGGCAATATCTGATCAGCAAGGTGTGGAAGCTGGTGCCGATCTCGGGCTACGGCGGCGGCGTCGAAGCCTGGAAATTCCTGATCCTGCCCGTGCTGATCGGCGTCGTCTCCGGCATCGGCTCGTCGACGCGCTGGTACCGCACGATCTTCCTCGAGGAGATCGGCAAGGACTACGTGCGCACGGCGCGCGCCAAGGGACTCTCGGAAGCCGCCGTGCTCTTCCGCCACGTGCTGCGCAACGCGCTGATCCCTATCCTGACCGGCGTCGTCGTCGTCATCCCGCTGCTCTTCATGGGCTCGCTGCTCACCGAATCCTTCTTCGGCATCCCCGGCCTCGGCAGCTACACGATCGACGCGATCAACGCACAGGATTTCGCCGTCGTGCGCGCCATGGTCTTCATCGGCTCGGTGCTCTACATCGTCGGCCTGATGCTCACCGACATTTCCTACACGCTGGTCGACCCACGGATCCGCTTCGACCGATGAACTTCCTTCCCGTCATCCTCTGGTCCGATGCGCTGATCTGGCTGCTCGTCGCCAGCGCGCTGCTGCTCGGCTGGCTCTCGTCGCGCAACCCGCCGTTGCGCGCCGCCTGGCGGCGCGTCGGACGGCACCGGCCGGGCATGGCGGCGGCCACCGTGCTGCTCGCCTTCGTGCTGATCGGCCTGCTCGATTCGCTGCATTACCGGCCGGCGCTCGAAAACAAGGGCGAGGGCAAGACCGCCTATGCCATCGAGGTGCTGTCGCTGCTCGACCTCGTCGCCACGCCGCTGCGCACGCGTAACGAGAAGACGTATTCCGAACCGCTGGCGACGCGCGCCTACGCCAAGGAAGCGATCGAGGTGCGCGAAGCCGACGGCAGCGTCCGGCAGACGCGCGACTACCCGCGCCTGAAGCACGGCGGCGCGCATCTCGGGGCGGACGAGGCGGGGCGGGCGGCCGATGTCGGCCGGCGCCTGCTGCAGGCCGGCGGTGCGGCGCTGCTCGCCTGGGGCACCTTGGCGGCGCTCGCGGCGGGGCTGCTGGCGCACGCCGAAGGCACGACGCAGGCCGCGGCCTGGCGGCGCATCTGGCGCGGCGAAAGCGACTTTGCGTGGAACGCGGTGCTCGGCGCGCTCGCCGCGCTGTTCCTGGTCGCCTTCCCGCTACTCGCGCTGTGCGGGGACTACCACGTGCTCGGCACCGACAAGGTCGGGCAGGACGTTTTCTACCAGGTGCTCAAGAGCGTGCGCACGGCGCTCGTCATCGGCCTCGTGACGACGCTCGTGATGCTGCCGCTGTCGATCTTCCTCGGCATCCTCGCCGGCTATTTCCGCGGCTGGGTCGACGACGCGATCCAGTACCTCTACACGACGCTCAACTCGATTCCCGGCGTGCTGCTGATCGCCGCCGCAGTGCTCATGATGCAGGTGGTGATCGACACCCACCCGCAGTGGTTCGCCACCGCCGCCGAGCGCGCCGACCTGCGCCTGCTTGCGCTCTGCTTCATCCTCGGCATGACGAGCTGGACCGGCCTGTGCCGCCTGCTGCGCGGCGAGGCGCTGAAGCTGCGCGAGCTCGAATACATCCAGGCCGCGCAGGCCTTCGGCGTTTCCGACCTGCGCATCATCTCGCGCCATATCCTGCCCAACCTGATGCATATCGTGATCATCGCGCTGGTCATGGATTTTTCCAGCCTGGTGCTGGCCGAGGCGGTGCTCTCCTACGTCGGCATCGGCGTCGATCCGACGATGATCAGCTTCGGCACGATGATCAACAACGCGCGCATGGAGCTGGCGCGCGAGCCGATGGTCTGGTGGTCGCTGGCCGCCGCGTTCGCCTTCATGCTGGCGCTGGTGCTGGCCGCCAACCTGCTCGCCGACGCCGTGCGCGACGCCTTCGACCCACGCATGGCGGGGGCGGCATGAGCGGGGCGGATGCGATGCCGGGCGAGCTGCTGCTCAGCGTGCGCGACCTGCGCATGGGCTTCGTCAGCGGCCGCCGGGTGCTGTCGGCGGTCGACGGCATCGGTTTCGAGCTGCGCGCCGGGGAGACGCTGGCGCTCCTCGGCGAATCGGGCTGCGGCAAGTCGGCCACCGCGCTCGCGCTGCTGCGCCTGCTGCCGGCGGCGGGACGCATCCTCGGCGGCGCGGTCGAGTTCGCCGGGCGCGACCTTCTGCAACTGCCGGAATCGGCGATGCGCGCCGTGCGCGGCGGCGGCATGGCGATGATCTTCCAGGAGCCGGCGACCAGCCTCAATCCGGTGCTTACCGTCGGCCGCCAGATCGGCGAGGTGCTCGAACGCCACGCCGGCCTTGCCGGCGCACCGGCGCGCGCGCGGGCGCTGGAACTGCTCGCCGCGGTCGGCATCGCCGACCCGCAGCGCCGCCTCGACGAATATCCTTTCCAGCTCTCCGGCGGCATGAAGCAGCGCGTGATGATCGCCGTCGCGCTGGCCGGCGACCCGCGCCTGCTGGTCGCCGACGAGCCGACGACGGCGCTCGACGTGACGATCCAGGCGCAGATTCTCGACCTGCTGCGCCGCCTGCAGGCCGAGCGCGGCATGGGCCTGCTGCTGATCACGCACGACCTCGGCGTCGTCGCGCAGATGGCGACGCGCGTCGGCGTCATGTACGCCGGCGAACTCGTCGAGGAGGCGCCGCGCGCGGCCTTCTTCGGCGCGCCGCGCCATCCCTACACGCAGAAGCTGTTCGCCGCCTTGCCCGATCTGGCGCGGCGCGGCAGCCATCTGGAAACGATTCCCGGGCAGGTGCCCTCGCTCGCCGCGATGCCGGCCGGCTGCCGCTTCGCGGCGCGCTGCCCGCATGCCTGGGCGCGCTGCCGCGATGAGTCGCCGCGCTGGAACGAACTGGCGCCGGGGCACCGCATGCGCTGCCATCTGGCCGAGGAGCCGGAGCGCGCCGCGCCGCCCGTGGCGCGGGCGGAAGCCCCCGCGGCGGTGTCTGCGCCGGTGGCGGCGCCCTTGCTCAAGGTCGATGCGCTGCGCGTGCATTTCCCGATCCGGCGCGGCATCCTGCAGCGCACGGTCGGCCACGTGAAGGCGGTCGACGGCGTTTCGCTCGAACTGGCGCGCGGGCGCACGCTGGCGCTGGTCGGCGAATCGGGCTGCGGCAAGACGACGGTCGGCAAGGCCATCCTGCAGCTGATCGCGCCGACCGCCGGTCGCGCGCAGCTCGACGGCGTCGAGTTGACCGGCCTGTCGCGCGGCGCCCTGCGCCCCCTGCGCCGACGCATGCAGATGGTTTTCCAGGACCCCTTCGCCTCGCTCAATCCGCGCATGTCGGTCGGCGAAATCATCGGCGAGGGGATGGGCGCGCTCGGCGTGACGCCCGATGTGGCGGGCGGGCAAGAGGGAGAGGGCGGGCCGGGCGGGGCGCTCGGCGCGCTGCTGCGCCAGGTCGGCCTCGATCCGGCCGCCGCCGAGCGCTATCCGCACGAATTCTCCGGCGGCCAGCGCCAGCGCATCGCGATCGCCCGCGCACTCGCCGTGCAGCCCGAGCTGATCGTCTGCGACGAGCCGACCTCGGCGCTCGACGTTTCCGTGCAGGCGCAGATTCTCAACCTGCTGAAGGCCCTGCAGGACGATCTCGGGCTGGCCTACCTGTTCATCACGCACAACTTCGCCGTCGTCGAGTACCTGGCACACGAGGTGGCGGTCATGTACCTCGGGCGCATCGTCGAGCGCGGCAGCGTCGCCGACGTGCTGCGCGCGCCGAAGCACCCCTACACGCAGGCGTTGCTGTCGGCGGTGCCGAGCCCGCGCCTCGACGCGCAGCCGGCCTTCATCCGCCTGCCCGGCGAAACGCCGTCGCCGGCCAATCCGCCGGCCGGCTGCCATTTCCACCCGCGCTGCCCGCGGGCGAGCGCCGTCTGCCGCGAGCGCTACCCGGAACGCAGCGAGCTGTCGGCGACGCACACGGTGCACTGTCACCTCTATCCGCCGGGGAAATAGGCAGCACGGAGGCAGCACGGAGGCGGTAGCGCAGAAGCGGCATTGCGGGAGCCGTACCCCCTGAGTTATGTGCCCGCGCCTGCGGGAAGGACGCGGGCCGATCTGAAATGAAAAAGCGCGCCTTTCGGGCGCGCTTTTTCGTCGGGGCGGGGCCGTCGTCAGTCGTTCTGCGCGAGCTGGATGGTCAGCGTCCGGCCCGGCTGCAGGGCGTTCGGCGAGACGCGGTTCCAGCGCAGGAGATCATCGGCTTCGACCTTGAACTGGCGCGCGATGGAGGCCAGCGTGTCGCCGCGCCGGATCGTGTAGCGCGTCATCTTTGGGGCTTTTTTTGCTTGTTTGGCCAGTTTGAGTGGCGCCTGCTTGGCGGTCGGGCCGGCCTTGGCGACCAGCGACGCCGACGTCTTTGCCTCGCCCCTGGCCGGCGCGGCGAGCGCCAGTTTGGTGCCCGGCGCGACGCGGTCGCCGCGCAGCCGGTTGATTCGCTTCAGTTCGGCGACGGTGGTTCCGTGGCGCTTGGCGACGGAGAGCAGGGTCTCGCCGCGGCGCACGGTGTGATTGCCCGCGCCGGCGGCCGGCGTCGGGTCGGCGTCGGGCAGGCGCGGCTGCGCGGCGAGCGCCGCCATGTCGCCCGGCGTCGTCGTGGCGCCGTCGCGGGCCGGGACGAGCAGCGTGTAGCCGGGCGTAACCTTGATGCGCCCCTTGATGCCGTTGATCGCCTTGAGATTGGCGACGGTCATGCCGAAGCGCGGGGCGATCTGTTCGAGCTTGTCGCCGGCGCGGAAGGTGTAGGCCTGCCAGCTTGACAGCGGCTGGTCGCTGTTCTCGTGGCTTTCCAGGTTGGCCATGAAGGTGTCGACCTTCTCGGTCGGGATCACCATCGGCGTCTCGGCCTTGATGACCGGGCGGTTGTGCGCCGGATTGAGGGCGACGAATTCCTCGACCGGCATTTCGGCCAGCCTGGCGGCGACCTTCACGTCGATGTTGGTCGATTTGGCGACGGTGCTGAAATAGGGGCGGTTGGGCAGCGGGCCGAGGCCGAGGCTGGCCAGCAGGCGCGGGCTGTTGAAGATGTTTTTCAGGGCCTGCAGCTTGGGAACGTAGTTCTTCGTCTCGTTCGGCATGGTCAGGCTGAGGTAGTCGGTCGGCAAGCCCTTCGCCTTGTTCTTTCCGATTGCGCGGCCGACGGCGCCTTCGCCCCAGTTGTACGAGGCGAGCGCCAGATGCCAGTCGCCGTGCATTTCGTAGATGGCCTGCAGGTAGTCGAGCGCGGCGGCGGTCGAGGCGACGATGTCGCGCCGCTCGTCGACCCACCAGTTCTGCTCGAGCTTGTAGTTCTTGCCGGTCGAGGGGATGAACTGCCACAGGCCGGAGGCGTGGCTGCGCGAGTAGGCCATCGGGTTGTAGGCGCTCTCGACCATCGGCAGCAGGGCGAGTTCGGTCGGCATGCCGCGCTTTTCGAGTTCCTCGACGATGTGGTGCATGTAGCGGCCGCTGCGTTCGACCACGCGGCGCAGATAGTCCGGCCGGTTGGTGTACCACTGTTGGTGGTAGAGGACGAGGTCGTTGCTGATGTTCGGCATCGCGAAGCCGGTGCGCAGGCGCTCGAACAGGTCGCCCGGTTCGGCCGTCAGGTCGATCGCTCCGGCGGTCGGCGCGAGCGAGGCGAGTTCGATGACCGGCAGGGCCTGCGTCGGGTTGTCCTGGATCTCGGGGGCGACGCTCAGGCCCGGTTCTTCCAGCGTCGCGGGCCGATAGCTTTGCAGCGAGGAGGTGTAGGAGAGGGTGAGGGGGCTGTCCGTCGTCTGGGCCGTGGCGGCCGAACAGGCGAGGGCGAGCAGTATTGCCAGCGGGATTCGTCGCGTCATCCGTATTTCCTGTGCTTTCCGCCGGGCGGCGGGGCGGCAGTCCCACGGTGTTCGGGAGCGCCTGATCGAATGGTCAATGCAATCGTGGAATTATAGGGCAAACCCGTGATTGATATAGGAGTTTTACAATTCTCAATGGTCCTGCAAGGCTTGCCAGATGGCCTCCATGGCCGGCGCCGCGCGCTCCCGGATGGCGAGGTCGACGATGCCGCTGACGCTCGTTTCGCCCGGATTGATCTCGATGCAGGGCGTGCCCGCCTGCTTGGCCCAGATCACCGGCTCGACGATGTAGGGGAAGAGGCTGGAGGTTCCGATGCTGAAGAGCAGGTCGAAGCCTTGGGCGCATTCGTCCTCGAGGCGCCCGATCGCCTCCGTCGGCAAGGCCTCGCCGAAGAGGACGACTTCGGGGCGCAGCGGGGCGAAGCATTTCGGGCAGAGCGGCGGAACGCTGAGGTCGTCGTAGTTCTCGACCGTGGCCCGGAAACGGCAGTGCGTGCAGTGCAGATGGTGCAGGTTGCCGTGAATCTCGATCAGATTGCTGCTGCCGGCCGCGGCATGCAGTCCGTCGATGTTCTGCGTGTAGACGATGATCTCGGGAACGTTCGCCTCCAGCGAGGCGATGATCCGGTGCGCACCGTTCGGCGTGGCCTGGCTGCAGTTGCGGGCGATCTGCAGCAGGTACTTCCAGGTGATCTCCGGGCGGCTGGCGAGCATCGGCCCGGACAGCGCTTCCTCGATGGAGCAGCCTTCGCTGGTCAGCTCTTCTTCGTAGAGTCCGCCGACGCCCCGGTAGGTGGGCAGGCCGGAGTCGGCCGAAATTCCGGCGCCGGTGATGAAGAGGATGCGCCGGGAGTCGAGGATGAGCCGTGCGATGTCGTCGTACATGCCGTGCGCCTGTGCTGAAAAGACAAAAGCCGGCACGAGGCCGGCTTTTGCTTGATTGTTGGCGGAGTGGACGGGACTCGAACCCGCGACCCCCGGCGTGACAGGCCGGTATTCTAACCAACTGAACTACCACTCCAGAACTGCTGAAACCTTGGCGTCCCCACGGGGATTCGAACCCCGGTACCTACCGTGAAAGGGTAGTGTCCTAGGCCTCTAGACGATGGGGACCCGGACTGTTTTTTCTTTCGGCTTGTTGGTGGAGGTACGCGGGATCGAACCGCGGACCTCTTGCATGCCATGCAAGCGCTCTCCCAGCTGAGCTATACCCCCGCTCGAAAGAAGGGCGCATTATAGGGAGGCGATTCTGCCTTGTAAAGCTTTTTGCGAATTATTTGATGTTTTCTTCGCAAAACGTCCAATGCTTGCTGTGGTTTGAGTCGTGCGGTGCGTGCGGGCGCGTCCTGTTTTTCTGCAGAAAAACGGCTCTTTTCAGTGCTTGGAGGTTTCTGGAGCTCCGGTTCTTCTCTGGAGTCCCTGGTTGGCTGGTTGCGGGGCTTTGCTTGCGCGTGGGGGGGGGCTTGTGTCTTGCCCGCTGTCCGCGCCGCCATTTTTGCCTGGTGCATGTCGTGCGCCGTTTCGTCGCCGGAATGCATTCTTGGGCTTGTTGCCCGATTACGGGAAGGGGGGGCGAACCGTGGTTCCCCTGGCGACGGAGAAAAAGGTGAAAATCGGCCCGGAAAAGACAAAAGCCGGCACGAGGCCGGCTTTGGCTTGATTGTTGGCGGAGTGGACGGGACTCGAACCCGCGACCCCCGGCGTGACAGGCCGGTATTCTAACCAACTGAACTACCACTCCAGAACTGCTGAAACCTTGGCGTCCCCACGGGGATTCGAACCCCGGTACCTACCGTGAAAGGGTAGTGTCCTAGGCCTCTAGACGATGGGGACCCGGACTGTTTTTTCTTTCGGCTTGTTGGTGGAGGTACGCGGGATCGAACCGCGGACCTCTTGCATGCCATGCAAGCGCTCTCCCAGCTGAGCTATACCCCCGCTCGAAAGAAGGGCGCATTATAGGGACGAGGTTGCGTGCTGTAAAGCGTTCCGCGAAAAAAAATACGCTTGCTTCGATGCGCGGTTTTTGCCTGTCGTCGGGTTTGTCGGCGGGCGTTCCGGTTTTCCGTTCGGCGGGCCCTTCATGCGGCGAACGCAAGCGATTGAGCGCAAAGCGTTCTCCGGTTTTCGGCGCGCTTTTTCCACGCCGGGCTTGCCTTATGGCGGCTTACTGTATAAAAATACAGTATCCGGACAGGAGGCGACGATCGTGATCAAACTTACCCCGCGGCAACAGGAAATCCTCGATTTCATTCGCAATACGCTGGAAATTCTCGGCTCTCCCCCGACGCGGGCCGAAATTGCCAGCGCCTTCGGCTTTGCCTCGGCCAACGCCGCCGAGGAACATCTCAAGGCGCTCGCCAAGAAAGGCATCATCGTCCTCGAACCCGGCGCGGCGCGTGGCATCCGTCTCGTCGAGCAGCTCGGCCTGCCGCTGATCGGCAGCGTCGCGGCCGGCAGTCCGATCCTCGCCGTCGAGAACGTGCAGGGACGCTACGCGCTCGATGCCAGCCTGTTCAAGCCGCGCGCCGACTTCCTGCTGCGCGTGCGCGGCCTGTCGATGATCAACGCCGGTATCTTCGACGGCGACCTGCTGGCCGTGCACCGCACTTCCGAGGCGCGCAACGGGCAGATCGTCGTTGCCCGTCTTGACGAGGACGTGACGGTCAAGCGTTTCCGCCAGCACGGGGCGATGGTCGAACTGATCGCCGAGAATCCGGATTACGAGCCGATCATCGTCGATACGCGCAAGGCGCAGTTGGCGATCGAAGGCATCGCCGTCGGTTTGATCCGCAGCGAGCAGGTGTTTTAAACCCGCCATGTCGCGCTCCGCCGTGCCCGCCGTTTCTCTTGCCGCCGTGCTCGATCGCGCCGATGTCTGGCGCGGTGCGGCGCTGGCCGGTGCGCCGCTACCCGGCGTGCCGAGCGGTTTCGCCGAGCTCGACGCCGAATTGCCCGGCGGTGGCTGGCCGCGCGGCGGCCTGGTCGAACTGCTGCCGGCGCGTACCGGCGTCGGCGAGTTGAGCTTGTTGCTGCCGGCGCTGGCGCGCCTGTCGGCTGATGAACTGGCCTGGCTCGTTTGCGTGGCGCCGCCGTATCCGCTTTATGCGCCGGCCCTGCAGGCGGGCGGGGTGGCGCTCGCGCGCCTGCTGCTTGCCAGCGCGCCCGGGCGCGATGCCGCGTGGGCCTGTCTGCGCGCGCTCGAAGCGGACGGCGTCGGGGCTGTGGTGGCCTGGTTGCCTGAGGTTACGCCGACGCTGTTGCGGCGCCTGCAACTGGCCGCCGAGGCTAGCCGCACGCTGCTTTTCGTTTTCCGGCCGGCGGCCTGCGCCCGCGAATCCTCGCCGGCGCCGCTACGCCTGGCGCTTGACGGTGAAGGCGAACGTCTCGCCGTTCGCGTGCTCAAACGACGCGGCGGCGCCTGTTCCGCGCCGCTGTCGATCGCCGTTTCCCGTCCGTTTTCCCCGCGTCGTGCTCTGGCTCGCCCTGCGTCTGCCGCGCCTGCCGCTCGAAGCCCAGCCCAGCCGACCGCCGCCTAGCGCCATCGTCAGCCGCGAACGTATCGTCGTTGCCGACACGGCGGCGGCGTCGGCCGGCGTGCGGCCCGGCATGCGTTTGGCCGCGGCGTGGGCGCTGTTGCCGGAGCTTGCCGTGCGCGAACGCGCGGCGGCCGCCGAGCGGGTCGCACTGTTGCGTCTCGCCTGCTGGGCCGGAGCTTTCACTTCCGAGGTCTGCCTCCGGCCACAGGGCCTGCTGCTCGAAGTAGCGGCCTCCTTGCGCCTGTTCGGCGGCGCGGCGCGCTTGTTCGACGCGATTCGTGCCGGCTGCGTCGAGCAGGGTTTCTCGCCGCAGGCAGCGCTGGCGCCGACGCCGCTCGCGGCCGAGTGGCTGGCGGCGGCCGGCGACGATCGTCCCTGCCTCGATCCGGCCGAATTGCGGCAGCGCCTGAACGTGCTACCGCTGAGCGTGCTCGATCTTCCCTCCGCCGATCTGTCCCGCCTGGAGGGTTTTGGCGTGCGCACGCTCGGCGACGCGCTGCGCCTGCCGCGCGCCGGGCTGGCGCGGCGTCTGGGCGCGGCTTTCGCCGTTGATCTCTCTCGTGCGCTCGGCGAACGACACGATCCGCGCGAGCGTTTCTCCTTTCCCGAACGCTTTGCCGAGCGGATCGAATTGCCGGCTCGCGTCGATAGCGCGTCGGCGCTCGGTTTTGTTGGCCGGCGCCTGATCGGCGCCTTGTGCGGGTGGTTGGCGGCGCGCTGCGCCGGCGTCGGCGAATGCGTGTTCGAACTGCAGCACGAGCGCGGGGCGAGCGAACGCCCGCCGACGCGCATCGTGCTCGGGTTTTCCGGTGCGACGCGCGATCCGGAGCGGATCGGCCGCGTCCTGCTCGAACGCTTGCAGCGCGTGGAACTGCCTGCCGCCGTCGAAAGCGTCTGGTTGTGCGCCGACATGCCGGAGCCGCTGGGCGGGCGCGAAGGCAGTCTGTTCGGGCGGGCGGTGGGTGGTGCTGCCGACGCCTCTTCGCTCGCCGCGCTCGTCGAGCGCCTGCAGGCGCGCCTTGGTCGAGAGAGTGTGTATGCGCTGGCCTGCGTCGCCGAACATCGTCCGGAAAACGCTTCGCAGCCGGTGCCGCCGGTATTGACGTCGGCGCGCGGCGGCGTTTCCGCGCCGCCGGGCGGCCCGCGTCCGGTCTGCTTGCTGCCACTGCCGCAGACCTTGTCCGAAGCGGACGGGCGGCCGCAGCGGGGCGGTCCGCTGCAGTTGCTGGCCGGCCCGGAGCGCATCGAGAGCGGCTGGTGGGACGCGGCCGAACCCGGTGCCGCGGGCGACGTGCGACGCGATTACTTCGTTGCGCTGTCGCCGCGTGCTGAATGGCTGTGGATTTTCCGCTGCGAGGCGGGCTGGTTCCTGCACGGATTTTTCGCCTGAACCTCCGGCCGGCCGGCGCCGGAAGCGCGCGCTGGAAAATGGCGCTAGAAAAGGGCGCTAGAAAAGGGCGCTGGCAATCGCCGCTCCCGTTTCTATACTGAACGAATAAAAACGAGCTGCGAACCGAGGAGAGTGCGATGGACAGGATGATATCCAGCCTGCTACCCGAAGCCTTGCTGGTCGGGCAGCCGGAAGTCGATGCCCAGCATGAGGAGATTTTCGTGCGGATCGAATCGCTCAAGGCGCTTTGCGTGGACAGCGACGCGCTTCCCTTGGCACGGTTCGACGATCTGCTTGCCCTCTTCGCGGAACATTTCGCCACCGAGGAGCGTATCGCGCGGGCGGCGGGGCTTGAATTTTCCCAGCATGCCCGGACGCATCGGGCCAATCTGCAGGTGATCGCGCGTGCGCTCGCCGAAGTGCGGCAGGGCGTGCGCGATGTGCATTCCTTCCTGCGCTACGTCGAGTTCTGGTTCGAGCGCCACATCGTCCAGGACGATCAGCCCTTCGCCGCCAGCCTGCGCTCGCTCGCGATGAACGGCGAAGCGCCGCCGCCGGAGGCGGGCGGCGCCGGGTAATCGATCATTGGCCGGGCCGTGTCGGAAGCGTAGGCGGAGGCGGCCGGAGTGCGCTCGAGCATCTTCACAAGCGGAGCTTGCGGGCAAAAAGGCGAGGGCCTTTCGGTCGCGGGGCAATGGGAGGCGGGGGGGCTTGCGCGGTGCGGCCACCGCCCACGGCATGCGGGAGCGGCCAGAGGAAACCCCGGGCGATCAGTGCGCGGGGTAGGTACGCGCTTTTCTACGCCAGCAGGCGGGTTTTTGAAACGCGGAGACGTCCGGCCCGCGGGTGCCAAAGATTTCCTGTGCGATTGCCCAGCGCTGGCGCTCCTCTTGGGAAACGCCGGCGATCTGCTTTAGCCATTGCTGAATGCGGTTCATGGTGAGTCCTCTCGGTCGGTGTCTGCAGCAAGTGAGTCAAGAATACACGACTACTGTATAAATGTACAGTAGTCGTATTCCGGCACACAAAGGCACGATTGCTGTGACGCCTGCCGTGGCTCGAAAACGTTGTGCGGAGGGCGGCGAAACGATCGCTGCGGCAGGTTCCGTGCCGCGCCGTCTTACCGGAGCAGCGGCCTGGCATCGCCTGCGGCGGGTCGGCGTAGCTCGAAACGGTTTGCGCGGCGCTCGGTAAAGCGTCTATATACTGTATATATTTACAGTATATAGCGTAACCATGAGCGAGCCAGCAGGACATCTTCCTTCCTACGTCGAACTGCACTGCTGCTCGAACTTTTCCTTCCTGCGCGGCGCGTCGCACCCGGAGGAACTCGTCGAGCGGGCGCAGGCGCTCGGCTACGCGGCGCTGGCGATCACCGACGAATGCTCGCTGGCCGGCGTCGTTCGCGCGCACCGGGCGGCGAAGGAGGTCGGTCTGCCGCTGCTGATCGGCGCCGAATTCCGTCTGGCCGACGGGCTCAAAATCGTCCTTCTCGCGCAGAACCGCGCCGGCTACGGCAACCTCGCGGCGCTCATCACGCTGGCCCGGCGGCGGGCGGAGAAGGGCGCCTACCGGCTCGAGCGCGGCGACCTCGAAGCGGTCGGCGATTTCGCGTTCACCAGCGGTGCCGTTCCCGACTGCCTGCTCCTCTGGGTACCGGACGAAAACGCCTCGGCCGACGACGGGCGCTGGCTGGCGGCGCGCTTTCCCGGGCGTGCCTGGCTTGCCGTCGAACTGCACGCCGGGCCGGATGACGCGGCGCGCCTCGTCCGCCTGCGCGCGCTGGCCGAGGCGAGCGGGCTGCCGGCGCTGGCCGCCGGCGACGCGCACATGCACGCGCGTGCGCGCCGCCCGCTGCAGGACACGCTGACCGCGATCCGCCTCAACACGACGCTGTTCGCCGCCGGCCACGCGCTCTTCCCGAACGGCGAGCGCCACCTGCGCACGCGCCTGCGCCTGGCGCGCCTCTACCCGCCGGCGCTGCTCGCCGAAACGCTGGCCGTGCTCGCGCGCTGCAGCTTCTCGCTCGACGAGTTGCGCTACGAGTACCCGGATGAAGTCGTCCCCCACGGCCAGACGCCGGCGTCCTTCCTGCGCGCCGAGACGGAGCGGGGGCTGGCCCGGCGCTACGGCGCGCAGGTGCCGCCGGGCGTGCGCCGCCGCGTCGACGACGAACTCGCGCTGATCGCCGAACTCGGTTTCGAGCCGTATTTCCTGACCGTCTACGACATCGTCAATTTCGCGCGCGGCAGGGGCATCCTCTGCCAGGGGCGCGGCTCGGCGGCCAATTCGGCGGTGTGCTACGCGCTCGGCATCACCGAGGTCGATCCGGCGCGCTCGACGCTGCTCTTCGAGCGCTTCATTTCGCGGGAGCGCGGCGAGCCGCCGGACATCGATGTCGATTTCGAGCACGCGCGGCGCGAGGAGGTGATCCAGTATCTGTACGCGAAATACGGCCGCGAGCGCGCCGCGCTGGCCGCCGCGCTGATCACCTACCGCACGCGCGGCGCGCTGCGCGACGTCGGGCGCGCGCTCGATTTCGGCAGCGCGCAGATCGACGCGCTGGCCGGCTCGCTGGCCTGGTGGGACCGGCGCGAGCAGTTGCCCGAGCGCCTGCGCTCGGTCGGCCTCGACCCCGAATCGCCGCGCGTCGCCAAATGGCTGGCGCTGGCCGAGGCGCTGCACGGCTTCCCGCGCCACCTCTCGCAGCATGTCGGCGGCTTCGTCATCTCGCGCGGGCCGCTGTCCCGGCTGGTGCCGGTCGAGAACGCGGCGATGCCCGAGCGCACGGTGATCCAGTGGGACAAGGACGACCTCGACGCGCTCGGCCTGCTTAAGGTCGACGTGCTGGCGCTCGGCATGCTCTCGGCGATCCGCCGCGCGCTCGACCTCGTCGGACGCAAGATGCAGGACATCCCGCCCGAGGATCCGGCGGTGTACGACATGATCTGCGCGGCCGATACGATCGGCGTCTTCCAGATCGAATCGCGCGCGCAGATGGCCATGCTGCCGCGCCTCAAGCCGCGCAACTACTACGACCTCGTGATCGAGGTCGCGCTGGTGCGTCCCGGCCCGATCCAGGGCGACATGGTGCATCCCTACCTGCGCCGCCGGCACGGCAAGGAAGCCATCGAGAAAATGTGCCCGGAAATCGAGGCCGTGCTCAAGCGCACCTGCGGCGTACCGATCTTCCAGGAGCAGGTGATGCAGCTCGCCGTCGCCGCCGCCGGCTTCACGCCCGGCGAGGCCGACCGCCTGCGCCGCGCGATGGCCGCCTGGCGGCGCAAGGGCGGGCTCGAACCGTTCGAGCGCAAGCTGATCGACGGCATGCGCGAGCGCGGCCACGACGAAGCCTTCGCGCGCCGCATCTTCGCGCAGATCAAGGGCTTCGGCGAATACGGCTTTCCCGAGTCGCACGCCGCTTCGTTCGCGCTGCTCGTCTATGTCTCGGCCTGGCTCAAGCATTACCACCCGGCCGCTTTTCTCTGCGCGCTGCTCAACAGCCAGCCGATGGGTTTCTATTCGCCCTCGCAGCTCGTGCAGGACGCGCGCCGGCACGGCGTGACGGTGCGCGCGGTCGATGTGCAGACGAGCGCCGTCGAAGCGACGCTCGACGCACAAGGGGCGGTGCGTCTCGGCCTCGCGCAGATCGGCGGCCTTTCCGCCGCCGCCGGCGAGCGCATCGTCACGGCCCGCCGGCAGCGCCCCTTCGCTGCGGTGGCCGATCTTGCGGCACGGGCCGGGCTGGCGCGCGGCGAACTCGACGCGCTGGCCGCCGCCGATGCGCTGGTCGCGCTCGCCGGCCATCGCCGACAGGCGGCCTGGGCGGCGGCCGGCGCCGCGCCGCTGGCGACGCAGCTCGATCTGCTGGCCGGCGTGGCGGTGACGGAAACCCGCCCCGAACTCGCCGCGCCCAGCGAGGGCGAAAACCTCGTTGCCGACTACGCCAGCACCGGCCTCACGCTCGGCCGCCACCCGCTGGCGCTGCTGCGCGAGCGTCTCGCCGCGCAGCGCTTCCTCTCCGCCGCCGGATTGCGCGCCGCCGCGCATTGCCAACTGGCGCGCATGGCCGGCATCGTCACCGGACGGCAGCGGCCCGGGACGGCGACCGGCGTCGTCTTCGTCACGTTGGAAGACGAAAGCGGCCTCGCCAACATCGTCGTGCACGCCGACCTCGTCGAGCGGCAGCGGCGCGAACTGCTCGGCGCCCGTATGCTCGGCGTGTTCGGCCAGGTGCAGCGCGAAGGCGAAGTCGTCCATCTCGTCGCCAAGCGTTTCGTCGACCTGACGCACCTGCTCGGCAGCCTGCCGACGGCGAGCCGCGATTTCCATTGAGGCAATGCGGGCGGTGGCGGCGTTTCTCCGGGAGGGCTTGCCGGTCCCGCCGTTTTTTACGCGCTTGTTCCTGCCGATGGGCGGCTCGTGGGCGGGGAGAGGTTATACTTAAGTAATAGAGAATCGTTTCGCATCCCTTCCTCTGCCGCTTCGTTTGCGGCGAACAACAATAAGCAATCGAGCAATGAAAGAGCACCGACAATACACGCGCTATCACATGCGCTGGGGGATCGCCCTGATCCTCGACGACGCCGGGGCGGGCGTGCCGTTCGAAGGCAAGACGCACGATCTTTCCATGGGCGGCGCGGCCATGCATACCGAGCACAATCTCTTCAGCGCGCATCCGGTGACCGCCTTGCTGGCGCCGCCGCCGCTGTATCGCGGGGAAAAGCAGACGATCATCGAAATTCGCTGCCGTCCGGTGTATTGCGTTTATTCGTGCGTCGGCCAGTGCTTCCGCATCGGCCTGCAGTTCATCAAATTTGCCGGCAACGATAGGCACGTGCTCGAAGAGCGGCTGCAGCACCACATTCCGGCGTTCGAGAACAAGACCTGAAAAAAGCTCGCGGGTGGGCGCCCGCAGCCTTCTTTTGTTGCGCTGCAATACATACGTTAGAGTATGTTAGAATTACCTGTTTGACATCATCCCGCGAACCGCGATGGACGCAGCGCCCAGCCCCGCTTTTTCCGCATTCAGCCCGCGCGGGCTGGATGGTTCATTACGTTGGGTAGCCGCGCTGGGGGCGTTCTACGTCCTGCTGCTTTTCGTCGATAGCGTCGACCTGGGGCTGAGCCGCTACCTGCCCCTGCACACAACGATGGAAACGGCGGCGATCGTCGTCGCCATGCTCTCCTTCGGCATCGCCTGGAATGCCTACGCCGCGTCGCGTCCCGGCAACATCGTGCTGCTCGGCGCCATTCTGTTCGGTACCGGCCTGCTCGATTTCGGCCATACCCTCTCGTATCACGGGATGCCCGATCTGGTGACGCCGTCGAGCCCGCAGAAAGGGATCGCCTTCTGGCTCGCCGCGCGCAGCCTCGTCGCCGTCGGCCTGCTCGCCGTCGCCTTGCGCCCGTGGGCGCCGCTGGCCGCGCCGCGCCTCCGTCACTGGCTGCTGCTCGGCGTGCTCGCCTACGTCGGCGCCGTCTATTGGCTGATTCTTTTCCACCCGGTCCGGTTGCCGGATTTCTTCGTTCCGGGGCGGGGGCTGACGCCGCTCAAGATCGCCATCGAGTACGGGCTGGTCGCGATCTACGGCGCGGCCGCCGCGCTGTTCTATCGCGCCGCCCGCCGCGGCGCGCCGTTCAATGCCTCCGGCCTGTTCGCGGCGGCGGCGATCGCGGCGCTGTCCGAGCTGTGCTTCACGCTCTACGGTTCGGTGAGCGATCTCTTCAACACTGTCGGCCACCTCTACAAGATCGTCTGCTACGGTTTCATCTACCGCGCCGTTTTCGTCGATAGCGTGCGCCAGCCCTTCCGCGCGCTGGGTTCGGCGCTGGAGAAGGAGAAGCAGTGGTCGGTCGAGCAGCATTCCTTCGTCCGCACGCTCGATATGCTCGACGAAGCGGTGCTCGAAGTTTCTCCCGGGGGGCGCATCGTCAGCGCCAACAGCGGCTGGTGGCGTCTGGCGGGAACGGCGCCGGTGCGCGATTTCAACCTGCTCGACCGTCTGCACGACGAGGACCGCACGGCTTTCATGCAGTGCCTGAAAGAACTGGCGAGCGGCGAGAAAAACGAGTTTCGCGGACGTTTCCGCTTCTGCTGCGAGGCGCGCGCCGAGCAGTGGATGGAATGCCGTTTCGTCGCCGAGCGCGATGCCGCCGGCAAGCTCGCGCGCGTGCGCGGCGTCCTGCGCGACATCACCACCAGCTATCTGCAGGAGCGTCACATTTCGCACATGGCGCTGCACGACGCGCTGACCAATCTGCCCAACCGGGTGCTGCTCGAGGACCGCATCGGTAAGGCGCTGCAGCTGGCGACGCGCAACGGCAGCATGGTCGCCGTGTGCTTCATCGATCTCGATCATTTCAAGGACATCAACGACGCCTACGGCCACAAGACCGGCGACCTGCTGCTGATGACGATGGCGCGCGTGCTCACGGAGTCGCTGCGCGACGGCGATACGCTGGCGCGTTGGGGCGGCGACGAGTTTGTCGTGCTGCTGCCCGAAGTGACGCAGGCGGATGCGCCGCGCCAGGTCGCGCAGAAGCTTGTCGAGGCGATGCGCCGTTCCTACGAAATCGAAGGCGTCGAACTGAGCGTCACCTTCAGCATGGGGATTTCGGTTTTTCCGGACGATGCCTCCGACACCGACAGCCTGCTCGCCCAGGCCGACCGCGCGATGTTCTACGCCAAGTCGCAGGGGCGGAACAACTTCCAGCTGTTTTCGGACATGTCGCGCAAGGGGCTGGGCAAGAAGGAGCTGTATATCCAGTCGCGTCTGGCGCAGGCGGTGCGGGACGAGCGCATCTCGGTGTGGTTTCAGCCGCAGGTGCTGGCCGCGCCGGAGGGCGACGGCGGGCACCGGTTGGTCGGGATCGAGGCGCTGGCGCGCTGGCACGATGCGGATTTCGGCTGGATTTCGCCGGCCAGCTTCATTCCGATGGCGGAGAACCTGGGCCTGATCACCGAGCTCGGCGACCGCGTGCGCCGGCAGGCGCTGCGCGAGTTCAAACGCTGGCGCCTGAGCCACCCGGAGCTCGATCTGTCGATCAACATCTCGAAGCGCCAGCTGTTCGCGCCGGACTTCGTCGAAAGGCTGCTGCGCGACATCGAGACGGAGGGGATTCCGCCCGGCGCCCTGATCCTCGAAGTGACCGAGTCGGTGGCGCTGATGGACGTGGAGTTCGCCGAGGATCGCCTGCGCCAGCTGTCGCAGCTCGGCTTCACGCTGTCGATTGACGATTTCGGGACCGGCTACGCCTCGCTGTCCCAACTGCACGAACTGCCGGTCGGCGAATTGAAGATCGACATGTCCTTCGTACGCCGGCTGGCGACGCCGGAAGGCCTGCGCATGGTGCAGGCCATCATCAACCTGGCCGGCGCGCTGGAACTGCGCACGGTCGCCGAAGGCGTCGAGGACGAGGCCACGGCGCGGACCCTGCGCGATCTCGGCGTCGATCGCCTGCAGGGCTACTGCTTCGGTCGCCCGTGTCCGGCCCCGGAGTTCGAGGCCATGCCCGTGTTCGCGAACTGCCGGACGGGTCTCGCGGCCGGCTAGATCAGGGTTTCGCAGTGTTCTGCTGCTGTTGCAGCAGGGCCAGGGTTTTCGGATGCGCGTTGCGTGCCGCGTAGTCCTGCGGCGTCTTGCCGTCCTTGTCCTTGCCGTTCGGATTGGCGCCGTGCTGGAGCAGCAGGCGGATCACCTTCGGCTGGCCGGTCGATGCGGCGAGGTGGAGGGGCGTCATCCCGGAGTCGCTCGCGGCGTTGATGTCGGCGCCCTTGCCGAGCAGCAGGTCGACGACCTGATAGGTGCCGTCGAGTACCGCCGCGTGCAGCGGCGTCATGCCGACGCGGTCCCGGGCGCCGATGTCGGCGCCGCGCGCGAGGAGCAGTTCGGTGGTGCGCGGGCGGCCGTAGAAGCCGGCCATGTGCAGCGGCGTGCGGCCCAGGGCGTCGGTGACGTTGATTTCCGCCCCGGCGTCGAGGAGCGTCCGGATCTCTTCCAGATCGCCGCGGCTGGCGGCTTTCGCGAGCGGCGATTCGCTGGTCGGCAGGGAGTTCTTCTGCGCATCCTGCAAGGCGGCCTGGGTCGCGGCGTTCTCGTCCGCCCCCTTGCCGCACGCGGCGACGCCGAGCGTGAGAAGGGCGAGGGCGATGAGCGCGGCGCGGCGGGCCGGGGGATGGGCAAGGTTCGGTCGATGGCGGTTCACTGGATACCTCGATGCCGCCTGCGCGAGGCGGCGTTGCGTTCGGGAGTAAAGCGGAAATGGTAAACGAAAGCGCCGGGCGATGGCGTCTCCGCCGTTTCTCTGGCTGCGTCCGCCCGGACCGTGATCGCCTTGTGAGGCGTCGCCGGCCGGCTTAAGATCGCCCGAATCATGGCGCGGCCTTGTGCCGAAAGGAGTTTGCGAATGTTGATGCGTACCGATCGTAGCGTGCTTCTGCTGATCGACCTGCAGGAGCGACTGTCGCCAGCCATCCACGAAGGGGAGCAGGTGCTCGACAATGCGCTGTGGCTGACGCGCGTCGCGCAGCGCCTGGCGGTGCCGGTGATCTGTACCGAGCAGTATCCGCAGGGTCTGGGGCCGACGCTGCCGGCCTTGCGTGCGCTCTTGCCGGAGACGGCGATGGTCGAAAAGATCCATTTCTCGGCGGTGCCCGAAGGCGGCATCTTCGCCGCGCCGGGCGGCGATCGCGCGCAGTTCGTGGTGGCTGGGACGGAAACGCATGTCTGCGTGCAGCAGACGGTGCTCGACCTGCTCGACGCCGGCCGGCGGGTGTTCGTCGTCGGCGAGGCGGTCGGTTCGCGCCGGCCCGCCGACAAGGCGCTGGCGCTCGAACGCATGCGCCGGCACGGGGCCGATATCGTGTCGCGCGAGATGGTCGCCTTCGAATGGTTGCGCCGGGCGGGGACTGATCTTTTCCGTCAGGTCAGCCGCGAGTTCATCCGCTAGCTTATCCGCTGATTCGCCGGTTTCGTCGCGGGAGCGCCGGCCGCGGAACGGCGCCGGCGCTCCCGTGCTGCCGTGTTGTTCAGTAGGTGAAGAAGCCCTTGCCGCTCTTGCGGCCGAGATAGCCGGCTTCGACCATTTCGACGAGCAGCGGCGCCGGACGGTACTTCGGATCCTTGAAACCTTCGAACAGCACCTGCATGACGGCCAGTTCGACATCGAGACCGATCAGGTCGCACAGCGCGAGCGGGCCGATCGGGTGGTTGGCGCCGAGCTTCATCGCCTCGTCGATCTCGGCGGCGGTGGCCAGTCCTTCGCCGAGCGCGAAAATCGCTTCATTGATCATCGGGCAGAGCATGCGGTTGACTACGAAGCCCGGGCTGTTCTTGATCTGCACCGGCGTCTTGCCGATCGCGCGCGAGACGGCGTCGACCGCCGCGTAGGTGGCGTCGGCGGTTTGCAGGCCGCGGATCAGTTCGACCAGCGCCATCATCGGCACCGGGTTGAAGAAGTGCATGCCGATCACCTGCGCCGGGCGCGCGGTGGCGGCGGCCAGCTTGGTGATCGAGATCGACGAGGTGTTCGAGGCGAGGATCGCCTCGGGCTTTGCGGTGGCGTCGAGCTGCTTGAATATCTTGGTTTTGAGTTCGAGGTTCTCGGTGGCGGCCTCGATGATCAGGTCGACGTGCTTGAGCGCGGCGATGTCGGTCGCCGTGGCGATCTTCGCCATCGCCGCAGCCTTCTGCTCGGCGCTCATCTTTTCCTTCTTGATCAGACGGTCGAGGCTGCCGGCGATGGTGGCGACGCCCTTCTGCACCGCGGCTTCGGCGATGTCGGTCATGATCACTTCGTAGCCGGCGACGGCGAACGCCTGCGCGATGCCGTTGCCCATGGTGCCGGCGCCGACGACGCCGATTTTCTTGAGTTCCATAGTGCTGATCCTTCCGTCTGGCGGGTGGTGTGAGCGGGAGCGATTCCGGAATCCTCCGGAGCCCGCGCTGCGGGCGGTGTCCCGGAGGTCCGCCGACCATACTTGTGCGTATGGTTCGGAGCGCACTTTACCATACGGCGCCGTACTGCTCCACCGGCGGCGGGGATGCGGCGGGAGAGGCGCTGAAACGGGGCGGGAGGCGAGGGGGCGGGGGAATTCCCGTAGCGGCTTTCGGGGCGTTTCGCTTTTCGGCTATAATTCGGCTTTCCCGCTGCAGAAAAATCCATGACCAAATACGTCTTCGTCACCGGCGGCGTGGTTTCCTCCCTCGGTAAAGGCATTTCTGCCGCTTCCCTGGGTGCGATCCTCGAATCCCGCGGTCTTAAAGTTACCCACCTCAAGCTCGATCCCTACATCAACGTCGACCCCGGAACGATGAGCCCGTTCCAGCACGGCGAAGTGTTCGTCACCGAGGACGGCGCAGAAACCGACCTCGATCTCGGCCACTACGAGCGCTTCACCAGCGCCAAGATGGGACGCCGCAACAACTTCACCACCGGCCAGATCTACGAATCGGTGATCAAGAAGGAGCGGCGCGGCGAGTATCTCGGCAAGACCGTGCAGGTGATTCCGCACATCACCGACGAGATCAAGGCGCACATCAAGCGCGGCGCCGAAGGCGCCGACGTGGCGCTGGTCGAAGTCGGCGGCACGGTCGGCGACATCGAGTCGCTGCCCTTCCTCGAGGCGATCCGCCAGATGGCGCTGGAAGTCGGGCGCAACAACGCCTGCTTCATGCATCTCACGCTGCTGCCCTACATCCCGACCGCCGGCGAGCTGAAAACCAAGCCGACGCAGCACTCGGTCAAGGAGTTGCGCGAGATCGGCATCCAGCCCGATGTGCTGCTCTGCCGCGCCGACCGCCACATTCCGGAAGACGAGAAGGCGAAGATCGCGCTGTTCTGCAACGTGCAGCGCGAGGCGGTGATCGAGTGCCTCGACGCCAACTCGATCTACAAGATCCCCGGCATGCTGCACGACCAGATGCTCGACGAGATCGTCTGCCACAAGCTCGGCATCCTGGCCAAGGCAGCCGACCTGTCGGTGTGGAAGAAGCTCGTGCACGCGCTCGAAAACCCCGAGCGCGAAGTTACCGTCGCCTTCGTCGGCAAGTACGTCGACCTGACCGAATCGTACAAGTCGCTGACCGAAGCGCTGGTGCATGCCGGCATCCACACGCAGAGCAAGGTGCGCATCAACTACATCGATTCCGAAGATATCGAGAAGAGCGGCTGCGAGGCGCTGAAGGGTATGGACGCCATCCTCGTTCCGGGCGGCTTCGGCAAGCGCGGCACCGAGGGCAAGATCGCCGCGATCCGCTACGCCCGCGAGAATAAGGTGCCCTATCTCGGCATCTGCCTCGGCATGCAGCTCGCCGTCGTCGAGTTCGCGCGCGACGTGGCCGGCATGGCCGGCGCGCACAGCACCGAATTCGTCAAGGACACGCCTTACCCGGTGATCGGCTTGATCAACGAATGGCAGGACGCCTCGGGCAAGATCGAAAAGCGCGACGAGAACTCCGACCTCGGCGGCACCATGCGTCTCGGCGGCCAGCTGTGCCTGCTGGGCGAGGGTACGCTGGCGCGCGAAATCTACGGTAAGCCGGAGATCACCGAGCGTCACCGCCATCGCTACGAAGTGAACAATACCCTGCTCGATCAACTCGAAGGCAAGGGGCTGGTCGTCGCCGGCCGCGCGCCGGGAACCGATCTGTGCGAAATGGTCGAACTACCGGCCGCCGTCCATCCGTGGTTCGTCGGCTGCCAGTTCCACCCGGAATTCACCTCTTCGCCGCGCTTTGGCCACCCGCTCTTCAACTCCTTCATCCAGGCGGCGTTGAAGCACCAGGCTGGGGCCTGATCACGGGAAGGCTGCCGCCATGAAACTCTGCCACTTCGAAGCCGGCCTCGATAAGCCGCTGTTCCTGATCGCCGGTCCGTGCACGGCCGAATCGCTCGAGCTGTGCGTCGACGTCGCCGGGCGCATGCAGGAAATCTGCGCGCGCCTCGGCGTGCCCTACATCTTCAAGGCCTCGTACGACAAGGCCAACCGCAGCTCCGGCACCTCGGCGCGCGGTCCCGGCGTCGAAGGCGGCCTGCACATCCTTTCGGAAGTGCGGCGGCAGATCGGTGTGCCGGTCCTCACCGACGTGCACACCGAAGCCGACGTGGCGACCGTGGCCTCCGTCGTCGACGTGCTGCAGACGCCGGCCTTCCTCTGCCGGCAGACCGATTTCATCCACGCGGTGGCCGCTTGCGGCAAGCCGGTGAACATCAAGAAGGGGCAGTTCCTCGCGCCCGGCGACATGAAGAACGTCGTCGCCAAGGCCAAGGAAGCCAACGGCGGCGGCGACACCATCATGGTCTGCGAGCGCGGCGCCTCCTTCGGCTACAACAACCTTGTTTCCGACATGCGCTCGCTGGCCATCATGCGCGAGACGGCGTGCCCGGTGGTGTTCGACGCGACGCACTCGGTGCAGTTGCCGGGCGGGCAGGGCACCGTGTCCGGCGGTCAGCGCGAATTCGTTCCGGTGCTGGCGCGCGCGGCGGTCGCCGTCGGCGTCGCCGGCCTCTTCATGGAAACCCATCCGTGCCCCGAGAAGGCGCTGTCCGACGGCCCCAACAGCTGGCCGCTCGACCGCATGGAAAGCCTGCTGGCGACGCTGGTGGCGCTCGACCGCGCGGTCAAGGCCGACGGTTTCGAGGAGCTCCGGTAAGTCGATGGCCAAGGGCTACCTGATCGCCGAGGCCAAGGTCGCCGATCCGGCGGCCTACGAAAGCTACAAACAGCTGGCGCAGGCGGCGATCGCCAAGTTCGGCGGCCGCTATCTGGTGCGCGGCGGCGCCGTCGAGGTGCTCGAAGGCGGCTGGTCGGTACCGCGCCTCGTCGTCGTCGAGTTCGACTCGGTCGAACAGGCCAAGAAATTTTACGATTCCCCCGAATATCGGGCCGCGCGTGCCGCGCGCCAGGATGCGGCGAGCATGAACATGCTGGTCGTCGAAGGTTTGCAACTTTAATCTTTGAAATAAAGGAAGAAGCATGAGTTCTGTCGTTGATGTCGTCGCCCGCGAGATTCTCGATTCGCGCGGCAACCCCACCGTCGAATGCGACGTCCTGCTCGAATCCGGCGTCATGGGCCGCGCGGCCGTGCCGTCCGGCGCCTCGACCGGTTCGCGCGAAGCCATCGAGCTGCGCGACGGCGATGCCGGCCGCTACCTCGGCAAGGGCGTGCTGCAGGCCGTCGAGAACGTGAACACCGAAATCTCCGAAGCGATCATCGGCCTCGATGCGCAGGAGCAGGCCTTCATCGACCAGACGCTGATCGAGCTCGACGGCACCGACAACAAGTCGCGCCTCGGCGCCAACGCCATGCTCGCCGTGTCGATGGCGGTCGCCAAGGCCGCCGCCGAAGAGTCCGGCCTGCCGCTCTACCGCTACTTCGGCGGTTCGGGCCCGATGCAGATGCCGGTGCCGATGATGAACATCATCAACGGCGGCGCGCACGCCAATAACAGCCTCGACATCCAGGAATTCATGGTCATGCCGGTCGGCATGAGCAGCTTCCGCGAGGCCCTGCGCTGCGGCGCCGAAATCTTCCACGCGCTGAAGAAGCTGCTCGACAAGAAGGGCTTCTCGACCGCCGTCGGCGACGAAGGCGGCTTCGCGCCCAACCTCGGCAGCCACGCCGAGGCCATCCAGCTGTGCATGCAGGCCATCGAGCAGGCCGGCTACACGCCGGGCGAGGACGTGCTGATCGCCCTCGACTGCGCCGCCTCCGAGTTCTACAAGGACGGCAAGTACCATCTGGCCGGCGAAGGCCTGCAGCTGACCAACGCGCAGTTCGTCGAATACCTCGCCAACCTGGCCGACCAGTTCCCGATCGTCTCGATCGAGGACGGCATGGCCGAAGGCGACTGGGAAGGCTGGAAGCTGCTCACCGACCGTCTCGGCAAGAACGTGCAGATCGTCGGCGACGACCTTTTCGTGACCAACACCAAGATTCTGCGTGAGGGCATCAAGCAGGGCGTGGCCAACTCGATCCTGATCAAGATCAACCAGATCGGCACGCTCTCGGAAACTTTCGCCGCGATCGAGATGGCCAAGCGCGCCGGCTACACCGCGGTGATTTCGCACCGCTCGGGCGAAACCGAGGACAGCACCATCGCCGACATCGCCGTCGGCATGAACGCGCTGCAGATCAAGACCGGTTCGCTGTCGCGCTCGGATCGCATGGCCAAGTACAACCAGCTGCTGCGCATCGAGGAAGACCTCGGCGACACCGCCGGCTATCCCGGCCGCGAAGCCTTCTACAACCTGCGCTGAACGCCTGACGGCTGCCCGCGCCGATGCGCTGGCTTTCCCTCGGACTGGTCGCCCTGGTCGTGCTGCTGCAGTATCCGCTGTGGCTCGGCAAGGGCGGCTGGCTGCGGGTGTGGGACGTCGACCGGCAGCTGCAGCAGCAGAAGGAAGGCAATGCCAAGCTGGAGGTGCGCAATGCCGGTCTCGACGCCGAAGTGCGCGATCTCAAGCAGGGCTACGATGCCATCGAGGAGCGTGCGCGCTTCGAGCTCGGCATGATCAAGCAGGACGAGGTCTTCGTCCAGATTCCGGAGAAATCGGCAGCCGAGAAGGCTGCCGAGAAAGCCGCCGGAAAGGCCAGCGCCGAATCGGCCGCCGACAAACCCGCTACCGCCCGGTAGCGGGTTTTTTCTTTCCTAGTCCCCCAGTTCGATCTGCCCGGAAACGCTGGCGGCGACCTGCGACTCGCCGCCTTCGATCGGCATCGGCGCGGCCTCGGCGGACATCGCCATGGCTGCCGCGCGGAACATCGGCACCGGCATCCGGCTGTTGGTATTCACCGACAACTGCTTGATGCGGTAGGGCTTGCCCATCGCGTCGGCGAGCAGCTTGGCGCGCGCCTTGAAGGCCGCGACGGCGTCGAGCATCGCCTCGTCCTCGGCCTTCTTGCGCGTTTCCGGCGCCGGCAGCATGGCGACGTTGGCGACGCCGAGTGAGGTCTGCAGTTTTCCGAGCAGTTCGGAGAGCGCGCCGGCGTCGCCCGATTCGAGCGTCAGTTCCGAACGCATGCGCCACGATTCGACGCGATTGCCCTTGGCGTAAACCGGGTAGGTGTGGGTGCCGCCGCTCTGCGTCTTGACGCCGGCGTAGGCCTTGGCGGTCTTCAGGCCGTCGGCGATCTGCGCATTCACCTTTCTGGCGAGTTCGCCGGGCGTGGCGCCGCTCGCTTCGGCGAACACGGTGGCGCGCACCAGATCGTTCGCCGCCGGGCGGCTTGCTTCGGCCGAGAGGTCGAGCGTTGTCCCGGCCATGGCCGGCGCCGCGAGCAGCGCGGCGAGCAGGGCGAGGATGGGCGATGAAGGTCTGCGGTACGGATGGGGCATGCGATTCTCCTTGTTCGTTGTGGTCAGTTCATGACGAGCACTGCGGCGCCCTGCAGGTCGCCGTTGCGCAGCGCTTCCAGCGCGCGGTTCGCTTCGGCAAGCGGAAAGCGGGTGATCTGCGTGGCGACCGGGACGCGCGGCGCCAGCGCGAGAAATTCGTCGCCGTCGCGCCGCGTCAGGTTGGCGACCGACTGCAGCGAGCGCTCGCCCCACAGGATAGCGTAGGGAAAGGAAGGAATGTCGCTCATGTGGATGCCCGCGCAGATCACTTTGCCGCCCTTGCGCACGGCGCGCAAGGCGGCCGGCACGGTGGCGCCGGCCGGTGCGAAGAGGAGGGCGGCGTCGAGTTCCGTCGGCGGCAGCTGCGTCGAATCGCCGGCCCACGCCGCGCCGAGCTGTACGGCGAAGTCCTGCGTGCCGCGGTCGCCGGGGCGCGTGAAGGCGTAGAACGCCCGTCCCTGCCAGCGGGCAACCTGCGCGACGATATGCGCCGCCGCGCCGAAGCCGTAGAGGCCGAGGCGCTGCGCCGCGCCGGCCAGCGTCAGCGCGCGATAGCCGATCAGGCCGGCGCAGAGCAGCGGCGCGAGCGGCGCAGCGTCGCCCGCGTCGGGCAGGGGGAAGCAGTAGCGCGCATCGGCCAGCGTCATCTCGGCATAGCCGCCCTGAATCTGATAGCCGGTGAAGCGCGCCGCGTCGCAGAGATTTTCCTGCGCATGCGTGCAGAAGCGGCACTGCCCGCAGGTCCAGCCGAGCCATGGCACGCCGACGCGCTGACCGGGCGTGAAGCCGTCGACGCCGGCGCCGCAGGCCGCCACGCGGCCGACGGTTTCATGGCCGGGAACCATCGGCAGCACCGGGTCGGGCAATTCGCCGTCGACGAGATGCAGATCGGTGCGGCAGACGCCGCAGGCTTCGACGCGGATCAGGAGCTGCCCGTGCCCCGGCGAACGCAGCGGCAGGCGCACGCAGCGCAGCGCCCGGCCCGGGGTTTCGAGCAGCATCGCACGGTAAGTGTCTGACATGGCGGGCTTCCTTGTAACGAGCCGTCGGCGGACTGAGCAGCTGCGGTTTTTATTGTAGTCAGGCGCCGGAAGCTTGGTTAGAATCAGCCCACCCCGTCCGCTGCGTTGCGACGGGGCGGGAGCAGAGAAATGGCAGAGGGGGCACCATGCTGAAAGCGGGACAGGCAGCGCCGACGTTCGTTCTCCCTGATGCGGATATGGAGTTGATCGATATCGCGCGCTTTCAAGGCAAGAATCACCTCATCCTTTTTTTCTACCCCAAAGACGACACGCCGCACTGCACGCTGGAAGCCACTGATTTTTCCGACCACGAGGACGAATTCGCGCGCCACGGGTGCACCGTCATCGGCATCAGCCGGGACGACTGCATCAAGCACGCCGAATTCCGCGACAAGCACGGCATTTCCGTGCGTCTCCTGTCGGACGAGGAAGGGGCCGCTTGCAGGCAGTACGGGGTGTGGCAGGCGAAGGAAGTGGACGGCGTCAGGAAACACGGCATCGTGCGCTCGACCTTCGTCATCGACAAACACGGCGTTCTCCGCCTCGCGCTTTACGGAGTCAACGCCAAAGGCCATGCGCTCGACATGCTGCGCGCGGTGAAGGAACTCGATTCATGAACATGCAAGTTGCCAAGAATACCGTCGTCACCCTCGACTACAGCGTCACCGATCCGGACGGCGTGCTGGTCGATGCCGGCAAGGAGCCGCTCGTCTATCTGCACGGCGGCTACGACGACATTTTCCCGCTGATCGAGGAAGCCGTTCAGGGCAAGAACATCGGCGAGTCGGTAACGGTCAAGATGCAGCCGGACGACGCTTTCGGCGAATACGACGCGGAGCTGATCCAGATCGAGGCGCGCAGCGGCTTCCCGAAGGAATTGCAGGTCGGCATGCAGTTCGAGGGCGTGCCGGAAGGCGGCGATGACGACGATATCCTGATCTACCGCGTAACCGAGATCGCCGACGACAAGGTCGTGCTCGACGGCAACCATCCGCTGGCCGGCATGGCGCTGGTGTTCACCTGCACGGTGACCGCCGTGCGTCCGGCGAGCCCGGAGGAAATCGAACACGGGCACATCCACGACGACGACTTCGATCACGATCACGACTGATCGACGCTCGCTGGCGTGCGCCTTGCGCGCCCGCCGAATGAAAAACGCGGCCTCCGGGGCCGCGTTTTTCATGGTGCATCCGGTCAGCGCAGCAGCTTGCCTTCGCGGTTGAGGATGGTGATGTCCACGAAGTGGCTGGCGTTGTGGCTGGTCGGCGAAAAGCCGACGTGCAGGCCGCCGACGTCGTAGTCACGGATAGTCTCCAGCGCGTCGCGCAGCTTCTTGCGCGTCGGGTTCGGGCCGGCGCGGCGCAAGGCTTCGGTCAGCAGCTTGGCGCCGAGGTAGCCTTCGACGAAGGTGTGATTGACGATCGCATCCTTGGGCGGGAATTTCTGGAAGTTGTCCTGGATTTCCTTGATCAGCGGAACGGCGCGCGCGTTGGGGTCGGGGACCACCTGCGTCAGTGCCAGCCCCTGCGCGTTCTCGGCGCCGATCAGCTTGACCACCTGGCCGGCGTCGGTCACCGAGAGCGTGACGTACTGGGCGATGTTGCCGACGGCGCGCGACTGCTTGAGAAACTCGGCGCTGGCCGCCGTGTTCGAGATCATGATCACCGCCTGCGGGTCGCCGGCGGCGATGGCCTTGACGGCGGCCTCGACCTTCGTCGTGTTCTTTTCATAGGCGCCTTTGGCGACGAGCGTGCCGCCGGCCTTCTGGATCGCCCGTTCGGCGCTGGTCAGCACGTCGAGGCCGAAGGCGTCGTTCTGGTAGAACACGGCGAAGCGCTGATAGCCGGTCGATGCGTACAGCTGGGTGATCTTCTCGACTTCTTCGGCGTAGCTCGCGCGGGTCAGGAACAGCAGCGGATGGATCTTGCCGGCGACCGTCGAGGCGCCGGTGCGGACCGTGATCAGGGGAATGCCCGCCTCTTCGAGCACCTTCGCCTTGACGATCGCTTCGATGTTGCCGGTGCCGACGAAGCCGAAGAAGGCGAGCGGCTGCTCCTCCTTGAGCGTGGCGCGGGCGAGGCGAACGGTTTCGTCGGCCTTGTAGCCGTCGTCCTTCGAGATCAACCGGAGCTTGGCGCCGTGGATGCCGCCGCCGGCGTTGATGGCGTCGAAATGCAATTGGGCGCCGGCGCGCAGATAGCCGCCGGTCGGCGCCAGCGGCCCGCTCAGGGCGGCGACCTGGGCGACGAGAATGTCGGTCGCGTGCGCCGCGCCGGGGGCGAGCGATGCGATGGACAGCATGAGCGCGCCAAGTGCCGCGCGCGAATAGGCGACAACGTTCATTGGACCTCCCTGATATTCGTTTTATCGCGCGAGCCTAGCCGGCGTAGCCGGCCGCGTCCATTGCGGTTTTCCACAAGGCGGCGCTTATTTTTCCGCGGCTTTGTAAGCGTGGACGGCGAAGCGGAAAAGCTCCGGCGCGTCGCTGTCGATGAACATCTGCACCCAGCCCATGATCGGGTAGCCGAAGGTTTCGACACGCCGGAAATTGGCGAGCGGCTTCTTCGTCGCCGCGTCGCGCAGCGGCCGGTCGATGCGCTGCCAGTGCGTGTCGCCGTGCACCAGCACGACCTGGCCGGGGAAATCCTGCGCTTCGTCGCGCAGGGTTTCGAGCAGTTCGCGGTAGCCGCTGTGCGGCAGGCCGGCGGTGAAGTGCTCGAAGGCCGGGTTGGCCTGCATGACGACGACGATGCCGGGCAGCCGGTCGCGGCGCGCCGCGGCGAAGCCGGCTTTCAGCCAGGCGATCACCTGCGGGTTGCGTGCCGTGAACTCGGCGCCGGGGTGTTCGGCGCGGCCGTAGTTGTTGTTGCCGCCGGGAACGTTGAGCGTCACGAAGAGAACCGGACCGAGCTGCCAGCGCAGGTGTTCCGGGAAGGCGGCGGATTGGCGCTCGACGGGCAGCGTTTTCCGGCCGAGCGAGCGCGGCTCGGCGAAGAAGAGTTCGCGCAGCTTCTGCAGCCGTTCTTCCGGCCGATAGCCGCCGGCCGGCAGGCGGTCGCAGTCCGTCCACTCGTTGTCGCCGGGAACGAAGACGAAGGGCGCCGGCTGCGCGTCGAAGAGGGCGCGGCGGTCGGCGAACAGGGCGTCGCTGCAGGGCGTGCGGCTGTGCTTGAAGTCGCCGGCGTGGACGATCAGGTCGGGATGCGTCGCGGCGATCTCGCCGAGCATGACCGGCAGTTCGCGCCGCTCGTAGTCGCTGTACGGCGTATCGCCGAGCAGTGCGACGCGCCAACTTTCGGCGTGCGCGAGCTTGCCCAACGGCGCGGCCAGCAGGATCGCGGTGAGCAGGGTGAGGGCGCCGGCGCGCCTCACGCGAGCAGCGCCTTCAATTCGTAGAGCGCGTCGAGCGCCTGCTTCGGCGTCAGCGCGTCGGGATCGAGTTCGGTCAGGCGGTCGAGCGCCGGGCTGCTTTCCGCTTCGGCCGGCTCGGGGACGGCGGCGAAGAGGTCGGGCTGCAGCGGGTTGATCGAGGCGCGCTGCTCGAATTCGCGTAGCTGGCGCCGCGCGGCCTTGACCACCGAGCCGGGAATGCCGGCCAGCGCGGCGACCTGGATACCGTAGCTCTGATTGGCCGGCCCCTCCTCGACGGCGTGCAGGAAAACGATCTTCTCGCCGTGTTCGACCGCGTCGAGGTGCACGTTGGCGAGGTCGGCGTATTCGTTGGCGAGCAGCGTCAGTTCGAAGTAGTGCGTGGCGAACAGGGTCAGTGCGCGATTCTTCTCGACGAGATGGCGGCAGATGGCGAAGGCCAGCGCCATGCCGTCGAAGGTCGAGGTGCCGCGCCCGACCTCGTCCATCAGGACCAGGCTGTTTTCCGTCGCGTGGTGCAGGATGGCCGCCGATTCGGTCATCTCGACCATGAAGGTCGAGCGCCCGGAGGCGAGGTCGTCGGCGGCGCCGATGCGCGTGAATATCTGGTCGAGCGGGCCGAGGACGACCGAGGTCGCCGGCACGAAGCTGCCGATGTGCGCCATCAGCGCGATCAGCGCGGTCTGCCGCATGTAGGTCGATTTACCGCCCATGTTCGGGCCGGTGATGAGCAGCAGACGGCGTCCGTCGCCGAGCTTCGTATCGTTGGCGATGAAGGATTCGCCGCCGGCTAGCTCGTTCTCGACGACCGGGTGGCGGCCGCCTTCGATGGCGAGGCCCGGTTCGCTGCTGAACACCGGGCGGCAGTAATTGCGCGCCAGCGCGATGTCGGCGAAGGCGGCGAGCAGGTCGCAATGCGCGACGGTGCGGGCGATGCGCTGCAACTGTGGGAGGTCGGGCTGCAGCGCTGCGAGGACGCTCTCGTAGAGCGCCTTTTCGCGCGCCAGGGCGCGGTCCTGCGCGGAGAGCGCCTTATCCTCGAAGGCTTTGAGTTCGGGCGTGATGTAGCGCTCGGCGTTCTTCAGCGTCTGGCGCCGGCGGTAGTCGTCGGGGACCTTGGCCGCGTTGGCGTTGGTGATCTCGATGTAGAAGCCGTGGACGCGGTTGTATTCGACCTTGAGGTTGTTGATGCCGGTACGCTCGCGCTCGCGCGCTTCGAGGTCGACGAGGAAGGCGCCGCAGTTGTCGTTCAGCGCGCGCAGTTCGTCGAGATCGGCGTCGAAGCCGTCGGCGATCACTCCGCCGTCGCGGATCAGCGCCGCCGGTTCGGGGCGGATGGCGCGCGTCAGCAGGTCGAGCGCGGCGGCCGGCGTCGCCAGTTCGCGCAGCAGCTCGCCGAGCAGCGGCGCCGGCAGGCCGGCGAGCGGGGCGCGCAGTTCGGCCAGCCGGTCCAGGCTGTCGCGCAGGCTGGAGAGATCGCGCGGGCGCGCGCTGTAGAGCGCGATGCGGCCGGCGATGCGTTCGATGTCGGCGAAGCCGCGCAGCGCCTGGCGCACCTCGCGCAGCGCCGCGGCGTCGTTGTCGAGCAGGCTTTCCACCGCGGCGTGGCGCGCCGCCGGCAGCGTCGGGTCGCGTAGCGGGTGGTGCAGGGCGTGGCGCAGCGCGCGCGAACCCATCGAGGTGACGCAGGTGTCGAGCAGGCTGCACAGCGTCGGCGCCGGCTGGCCGCGCAGCGTTTCGGTTAGTTCGAGGTTGCGCCGGGTGGCGGTGTCGAGGCCGAGCCAGGCGTTGTCGCGCTCGACGGTGAGCGCCTGCACGTGCGGCAGGGCGCGCGCCTGTGTCGCCTGTGCATAGCGCAGCAGGGCGCCGGCGGCGGCGATGGCCGGGCGCAGGCCGTCGGCGCCGAAGCCGGAGAGCGACGCGGTTTTGAAGTGCGCGCACAGTTCGCGCGCCGCCGCTTCGCTGTCGAAATGCCAGTCGGGCTTGCGCGTCAGCGCGGCCTCCGGCGCGAAGGGCAGTTCGAGGCCGTCGGGGACGATGATTTCGGCCGGGCGGATGCGTTCGAGCGTCGCCGGGAGCTTCTCGGGCGCCACTTCGCACAGGCGGAATTCGCCGCTCGCCAGGTTGAGCCAGGCGAGGCCGGCGAGCTGCTTGTTGGCGGTGACCGCCATCAGCAGCGTGTCGCGCTTTTCGTCGAGCAGCGCGGCGTCGGTCAGCGTGCCGGGCGTCACGATGCGCGCCACGGCACGTTCGACCGGCCCCTTGCTGGTCGCCGGATCGCCGATCTGCTCGCAGATGACGGCCGACTCGCCGAGCTTCACGAGGCGCGCCAGATAGGGTTCGAGCGAGTGGTAGGGCACGCCGGCCATCTTGATCGGCGTCCCGGCGCTCTGCCCGCGCGTGGTCAGCGTGATGTCGAGCAGGCGCGCGGCCTTTTCGGCATCTTCGAAAAACAGCTCGTAGAAGTCGCCCATGCGATAGAAGAGCAGGGTCTCCGGATGCTGCGCTTTCAGGCGCAGGTATTGCTGCATCATCGGCGTATGTTTTTCGAGGTCGGCGTGCATGTCGTTCGTCAGTCTTGCGTTGGCGGGCGGGAGTGAAAGGCGGTCAATGTACGGAGAAGGTCCGTGGATGACAAGCTTGGGCGATGCAACAAAAAAAGGCGCCGAACAAGTCGGCGCCTTTGGTGTCCGGAACCTTCCGCCTCAGGCCTTGAGGCTGGCGGTGCGGTAGCTGTCGATGGTCTGCAGCAGCTGGGCGAAGACCTTCGGCGAGCCGGCGATCAGGTTGCCGGTTTCGAGGTAGTTCGGCTCGCCGGCCAAGTCGCCGACCAGGCCGCCGGCTTCGGAGATGAGCAGCGTGCCGGCCGCCATGTCCCACGGCGCCAGACCGAATTCCCAGAAGCCGTCGAGGCGGCCGCAGGCGACGTAGGCGAGGTCGAGCGAGGCGGCGCCCGGGCGGCGCATGCCGGCCGTCTTCTGGGTCAGTTCCTTGAAGATCTTGAGGTAGGTGTCGATGTTGTCGAAGGCGCGGTAGGGGAAGCCGGTGCCGATCAGCGAGTCTTCCAGCTTGAGGCACTTCGAGACGCGGATGCGGCGCTCGTTGAGGAAGGCGCCGCCGCCCTTGCTGGCGGTGAACATCTCGTTGCGGTTCGTGTCGTAGACGACGGCCTGCGTGACGACGCCCTTGTGGGCGAGGGCGATCGAGACGGCGTACTGCGGGAAACCGTGGATGAAGTTGGTCGTGCCGTCGAGCGGATCGATGATCCACTGGTACTCGGCGCCGCCGTTGAGGCCGGGGGCTTCGCCCGACTCTTCTGCTAGAATTCCGTACTCCGGGTAGGCCTCGCGCAGCACTTCGATGATGGCTTTTTCGGCGGCGCGGTCGACTTCGGTGACGAAATCGCTTTGCCGCTTGCTCGTCACCTGCAGGTGGTCGATGTCGTGCGCGGCGCGGTTGATGATCTGGCTGGCGCGACGCGCCGCCTTGATGGCGATGTTGAGTGCTGGATGCATGGCTTTGTAAAGAACCCGACGGGCGGCGCGTGCCGCTCGATTCGTTTGTGGAATCGCCCATTTTAATATGAACCAGGCCGTAGCGTCTCATTCTTCGCACTCTTCGTACTCCCCGCCCGCGCAGGGGCGCGCGCTCGACCGGATTCGCATCGTTCTTTCGCATACCAGCCATCCGGGAAACATCGGCGCCGCCGCGCGCGCGATGAAGACGATGGGCCTGTCGCGCCTGACGCTGGTCAATCCGAAGTATTTTCCGAGCGACGAGGCGATCGCGCGCGCGGCCGGCGCCGAGGACATTCTGGTCAATGCCGTCGTGTGCGACAGCCTCGACGCGGCGCTGGCCGGCGCCGTGTTTACGGTCGCCCTGTCGGCGCGCCATCGCAATCTCGGTCCCGAGCCCCTGCAGGCGCGGGGCGCCGCACCGGAATTGCTGGACCTGCTGGCGCAGGCGCCGGATGGCGACGTGGCGCTGCTCTTCGGCAACGAAACCGCAGGCCTTTCGAACGAAGAGGTGCAGCGCTGCCAACGCACCGTCTTCATCCCGGCCAACCCCGATTACACCTCGCTCAATCTCGGCGCGGCCGTGCAACTGCTGTGCTACGAGCTGCGCCTCGCGGCCTTCGACGGGCGCCCGCCGGTCGTCACCAAGGCCGTTCCCTTCGCTTCGCCGCCGGCGACCAACGACGACGTCGAGCGTTTCTACGCGCATTTGGAGCGGGTGATGGTCGATACCGGCTTTCTCGATCCGCGCCAGCCCAAGCGTCTGCTGCCCAAGCTGCGCCGGCTGTTCGGGCGTGCCGAACTGGAGCGCGACGAGATCAACATCCTGCGCGGGATTCTCGATGCGGTCGAACGCAAGCTGAGCCGATGAAGCGCCCGAACCATCGCGCGAAATAGTGGATCAAATCAGTCGGGTATTCTAAAATCGCGGTCTGCCGCCAAAGAAAGGTTTTTCATGTTCCGCCGCCTGCGCGAAGACATTCGATCGGTATTCGATCGCGATCCCGCCGCCCGTACCTCCTGGGAGGTGTTGACCTGCTATCCGGGCGTGCACGCGATGATCGGCCACCGCTTGGCGCACTGGCTGTGGCGGCATCGCTTGCGCTGGCTGGGGCGCTTCGTGTCGCATCTGGCGCGCTTTTTCAGCGGCATCGAAATCCACCCGGGCGCCACCATCGGCCGCCGCTTCTTCATCGACCACGGCATGGGCGTCGTGATCGGCGAGACGGCGGTGATCGGCGACGATGTGACGATGTACCACGGCGTCACGCTCGGCGGCACGTCCTGGAACAAGGGCAAGCGCCATCCGACGCTGGGCGACCGCGTCGTGATCGGCGCCGGCGCCCAGGTGCTCGGGCCGATCACCGTCGGCGCAGGCGCCAAGGTCGGCTCGAACGCGGTGGTCGTCAAGGACGTGCCGCCGGGGACGACGGCGGTCGGCAATCCGGCGCGCATCATCGATACCGAGCAGGCTCAGAAACGCGAGGAGAAGGCCGGGCAGATGGGTTTTTCGGCCTACGCGCTGGCGAGCAATCAGGACGATCCGCTGGCCAAGGCGATCCACGGCCTGCTTGATCACGCGGTCGAGACCGACCGCCGCATCGAGCTGCTGCTCAAGCGCCTGGAGAGCGCCGGCGTCAGCGTCGAAGACGAACTGGCGACCGCCGACAAATTCGATCCAAAATACTTGAGCAAAATAGTTGACTAATTATTTGTAGGGCCTTTATAGTTGACAAAACCAATCGGGTATTCCCCCAGGGAGGCTCCATATGAGACTGACGACTAAAGGACGTTTTGCTGTCACCGCGATGATCGATCTGGCCCTGCGCAGCGGCGAAGGGCCGGTGACGCTGGCCGGCATCAGCGAGCGGCAGAAGATTTCGCTCTCGTATCTCGAACAGTTGTTCGGCAAGCTGCGCCGCTACAACCTCGTCGACAGCGTGCGCGGCCCGGGCGGCGGCTATTGTCTGGCGCGTCCGTTCGAACAGATCAGCGTCGCCGACATCGTGCGCGCCGTCGACGAACCGCTCGACGCGACGCAGTGCGGCGGCAAGGAAAACTGCAAGGACGAGGAGCGCTGCATGACCCACGATCTGTGGGCCACGCTGAACTTCAAGATGTACGAATACCTGAGCTCCGTTTCCCTTTCCGACCTCGTCAACCGGCAGGTCAAGAAGGTCGGCGAAATCGCGGTGCTCAAGGACCAGCGTCGCATCGGCCCGCGTCCGCGCGCCAAGGCGATGGCCGTCATCTCGTGAGCCTTCGCCGGCCCTGATCGCACGCATGTTCGCGCCCGTCTATTTCGACCACAACGCCAGCACGCCGCTCGACCCGGCGGTGCTGGAAGCGATGCTGCCCTGGCTCACCGAGCAGTACGGCAACGCCTCCAGCCGCCACGAGTACGGCCGGGCGGCGCGGCGTGCGATCGACGAGGCGCGCCGCCGGGTCGCGGCCGCGGTCGGCGCGCATGCGACCGAAGTGGTGTTCACCAGCGGCGGTTCCGAGGCCAACAACCTTTTCGTGAAGGGCGCGGCAGCGTTCCTGAAACCGGGTCTGCTGGCGGTCAGCGCCGTCGAGCATCCCTGCGTGATCAAGCCGGCCGAGCAGCTCGCGCGGCGCGGCTGGGTCTTGCGCACGCTGGCGGTCGATGGCGAGGGGCGGGTGGATGCGGACGCCTACGGCGCGGTGCTGGCCGAGCGGCCGAAGCTCGTTTCGGTGATGCTCGCCAACAACGAGACCGGCGTGCTGCAGGACGTGCCGGCGCTGGCCTCGGCGGCGCGCGGGAGCGGGGCGTGGTTCCATACCGACGCCGTGCAGGCGCTCGGCAAGGTGGCCGTGGATTTTCGCGCGCTCAACGCGGCCGGCGTGCATGCCATGACGCTGTCGGCGCACAAGATCGGCGGTCCCAAGGGCGCCGCCGCGCTGGTCCTCGACAAGCGCGTCGAACTTGAACCTTTGATCGCCGGCGGCGGTCATGAACGCGGCCTGCGCTCGGGCACCGAGAACGTCGCGGCCATCGTCGGTTTCGGTGCCGCCTGCGAACTCGCGGTGCAGCGCCGGGCGGAAAACGCGGCGCGCCTGCTGGCGCTGCGCGGCGAGTTGGAGCGCGGGCTTGGCGCGCAAGGTGCGCGCCTGTTCGGGGCGGGCGCCGAGCGACTGCCGAATACGGTTTATTTCGCCGTGCCCGATGTCGACGGCGAAACGCTGGTCGGCCATCTCGACCGGGCCGGTTTTGCGGTGGCCAGCGGCGCCGCCTGTTCGAGCGCCAATCCGGAGCCGTCGCACGTGCTGCGCGCGATGGGCGTGGCGCCTGAACTGGCGCGCGGCGCGGTGCGCATCAGCCTGGGCGGCGGCAATACGGCGCAGCAGGTGCAGGATTTTTTGAAGACTTTGCAGGCGACGGTGTCGAAACTGCAGCAACTGACCGCGATGGCGGTCTAACGAACAACCTGATGAACCATTCGGAGCGAGAGCAATGCTGAAACTGCCGATCTACCTCGATTATTCGGCAACCACCCCGGTCGATCCGCGGGTGGCGGAGAAAATGATTCCCTTCCTCGTCGAAAAATTCGGCAATCCGGCGTCGCGTTCGCATTCCTTCGGCTGGGAAACCGAAGCCGCCGTCGAAGAGGCGCGCGAGGAAGTGGCCAAGCTGGTTGGCGCCGATGCCAAGGAAATCGTGTGGACCTCGGGCGCCACCGAATCGAACAACCTCGCCATCAAGGGCGCGGCCCACTTCTATTCGGGCAAGGGCAAGCACCTGATCACGCTGAAGACCGAGCACAAGGCGGTGCTCGACACCTGCCGCGAACTCGAGCGCCAGGGCTTCGAGGTGACCTATCTCGACGTCAAGGAAAACGGTCTGCTCGACCTCGACGTCTTCAAGGCGGCGCTGCGCCCCGACACGATTCTCGCCTCGGTGATGTTCGTGAACAACGAGATCGGCGTCATCCAGCCGATCGCCGAGATCGGTGAAATCTGCCGCGAGAAGGGCATCATCTTCCACGTCGACGCCGCGCAGGCGACCGGCAAGGTGGTGATCGACCTGAACACGCTGAAGGTCGACCTGATGAGCTTCTCGGCGCACAAGACCTACGGCCCGAAGGGCATCGGCGCGCTCTACATCCGGCGCAAGCCGCGCATCCGCCTCGAAGCGCAGATGCACGGCGGCGGCCACGAACGCGGCTTCCGCTCGGGTACGCTGGCGACGCACCAGATCGTCGGCATGGGCGAAGCCTTCCGCATCGCGCGCGAAGAGATGGCCGAGGAAAACGCTCGCATCGGCAAGCTGCGCGACCGCCTGCTGAAGGGACTTTCGGACATCGAAGCTGTCTACATCAATGGCGACATCGAACACCGCGTGCCGCACAACCTGAACATCAGCTTCGCTTACGTCGAAGGCGAATCGATGCTGATGGCGATCAAGGATCTCGCGGTGTCGTCCGGTTCGGCCTGCACCTCGGCGTCGCTCGAGCCTTCCTACGTGCTGCGCGCGCTGGGGCGCGAGGACGAACTGGCGCACAGTTCGATCCGCTTCACCATCGGCCGCTTCAATACCGAGGAAGAGATCGACTACGCGATCAAGCTGCTGCACGAAAAGATCGGCAAGCTGCGCGAACTGTCGCCGCTCTGGGAAATGTACAAGGACGGTGTCGACCTGAACACGGTCCAGTGGGCCGCCCACTGATTGAAAGTTTGAAGGAGAAACAGCATGGCCTATAGCGTCAAGGTTCTGGATCACTACGAAAATCCTCGCAACGTCGGTTCCTTCGGCAAGGAGGAAGAGGGCGTCGCGACCGGGATGGTCGGCGCGCCGGCATGCGGCGACGTGATGAAGCTGCAGATCAAGGTGAACAAGGAAGGCGTCATCGAGGACGCCAAGTTCAAGACCTACGGCTGCGGTTCGGCGATCGCCTCGTCGTCGCTGGTCACCGAATGGGTCAAGGGCAAGACCATCGACCAAGCGCTGGACATCAAGAACACCGCCATCGCCGAGGAGCTTGCGCTGCCGCCGGTGAAGATTCACTGTTCGATCCTCGCCGAGGATGCGATCAAGGCGGCGGTGGCCGACTACAAGAAGAAGCACAGCGACTAAGCAGCGAAAGAAGGAGAAACAGCAATGGCGGTTACGCTTTCCGAAAACGCGGCGAAGCACGTGAGCAACTACCTCGCCAAGCGCGGCAAGGGCGTCGGCCTGCGTCTCGGCGTGCGCACCAGCGGCTGTTCGGGCATGGCCTACAAGCTCGAGTTCGCCGATGCGGTCACGCCCGAGGACATCCAGTTCGAATCGCATGGCGTCAAGGTGCTGATCGATCCGAAGAGCCTGCCGTATCTCGACGGAACGGAGCTCGACTACGCGCGCGAGGGCTTGAACGAGGGTTTCAAGTTCAACAACCCGAACGTCAAGGACGCTTGCGGCTGCGGCGAAAGCTTCAACGTCTGATGCGCCGGCGGGGCATCGCTGCCCCGCGCCTGTCGTCCTGACGTACTATTCGTTCCGTTTCGCGGGGACTCCCCGCGGTTTCCTGCGCGCGGGGCGTCGGCCCCGCTTTCGCTGACATGCGCGTGCGGCCCAGAGCGGCCGATAGGATCATGGATTTTTCCGCCGACCATTTCACCCTCTTTTCGTTGCCGCGCGCCTTCCGGCTCGACGCCGCTACGCTCGACCGCAAGTACCGCGAAATCCAGGCACAGGTCCATCCGGACAAGTTCGCGCATGCGGGCGACGCCGAGCGGCGCCTGTCGCTGCAATGGGCGACGCGGGTGAACGAGGCCTACCAGGCGCTCAAGAAGCCGCTGCCGCGCGCGCAATACCTCCTGCATCTCGCCGGGCACGACGTCGGCGCCGAAAACAACACGGCGATGCCGGCCGATTTCCTGATCGAGCAGATGGAGTGGCGCGAGGCGGTGTCGGAGGCGCGGGCGGCGGGCGAGCAGCACGAGCTGGAGCACTTGCACCATCGTCTGAAGTCCGGCATGAGCGAGCGCTACGACGAGATCGGTGAGCTGCTCGACGACGCCGGGGATTTGGAGCAGGCGGCCGATCGCGTCCGCCGCCTGATGTTTCTCGAAAAACTGCTGTTCGAAATCGACGACGCGATTGCCGCGCTCGAAGAATAAAAAACCAGGGAATTCATTCGCACATGGCACTTTTGCAGATCGCTGAGCCCGGGGAATCGGCCGCGCCGCACCAGCACAAGCTGGCCGTCGGGATCGACCTCGGCACCACCAATTCCCTCGTCGCCACCGTGCGCAGCGGGCTTGCCGTCGTCCTCTCCGACGAACTCGGACGCACCCTGCTGCCGTCCGTCGTGCGCTACCTGCCCGACGGCGGCACCCAGGTCGGCTTCGACGCACAGGAGCAGCAGTCGGTCGACCCGCGCAATACCGTCGTTTCGGCCAAGCGCCTGATGGGGCGCGGTCTCGCCGACATCGCGCACCGCGAGTCGATGCCCTACGATTTCGTCGGCGCCGAGGACGTGCAGGGTGCGCAGGGCATGGTGCGCCTGCGCACCGCCGGCGGCGTCAAGACGCCGGTCGAGGTGTCGGCGGACGTCCTGCGCGCCCTGCGCGCGCGCGCCGAGGCGGCGCTCGGCGGCCCGCTGGTCGGCGCCGTGATCACCGTTCCCGCCTACTTCGACGACGCCCAGCGCCAGGCGACCAAGGACGCCGCCCGCCTGGCCGGCCTCTCGGTCCTGCGCCTGCTCAACGAACCGACGGCGGCGGCCATCGCCTACGGCCTCGACAACGCGGCGGAGGGCGTCTATGCCGTGTACGACCTCGGCGGCGGCACTTTCGACATCTCCATCCTCAACCTTTCGAAGGGCATCTTCGAGGTGCTCGCCACCGGCGGCGATTCGGCGCTCGGCGGCGACGACTTCGACCAGCGCATCTTCTGCTGGATGCTCGAAGCCGCCAAACTCAAGCCCCTCTCGGCCGAGGACGCCCGCCTGCTCCTGACGCGCGCGCGCGAAGCCAAGGAATACCTGACCTTCCACGGCGTCGCCCCGATCACCGCGCGGCTCAACAGCGGCGAACTGGTCGACCTCAAGCTGACCACCGAAATCTTCACCGAGATCACCCAGACGCTGGTCGCCAAGACCATCCAGCCGGTCAAGAAGGCCCTGCGCGACGCCGGCCTGCAGGTGGCCGACGTCAAGGGCGTCGTCATGGTCGGCGGCGCCACGCGCATGCCGCAGGTCCAGCGCGCGGTCGGCGAGTTCTTCAAGCAGGACCCGCTCAACAATCTCGACCCGGACAAGGTGGTCGCCCTCGGCGCCGCGACGCAGGCCAATCTGCTCGCCGGCAATCGCGCCGCCGGCGACGACTGGCTGCTGCTCGACGTGATCCCGCTCTCGCTCGGCCTCGAAACGATGGGCGGCCTGGTCGAGAAAATCATCCCGCGCAACTCGACGATCCCGGCCGCGCGCGCGCAGGAATTCACCACCTTCCGCGACGGGCAGACGGCGATGGCCGTGCACGTCGTGCAGGGCGAGCGCGAGCTCGTCACCGACTGCCGTTCGCTGGCGCGCTTCGAACTGCGCGGCATTCCGCCGATGGTCGCCGGCGCGGCGCGCATCCGCGTCACCTTCCAGGTCGACGCCGACGGCCTGCTCGCCGTCGCGGCGCGCGAACAGACTTCGGGCGTCGAGGCCAACGTCACCGTCAAGCCCTCCTACGGCCTGTCGGACGACGAGATCGCCGGCATGCTCAAGGATTCGATGGCGCACACCAAGGACGACGCCATGCGGCGCGCGTTGAAGGAAGCGCAGGTCGAAGCGCAGCGCCTGATCGAAGCCGTGCAGTCGGCGCTGAAGAGCGACGGCGAGCTGCTCTCGGCCGAGGAGCTGGGCCGCGTCGAAGGCGCCATCGCCAAGCTGCAGACCACCGCGCTCGGCGAGAATCGCCGCCACATCACACTGGCGATGGACGACCTCGAAGCCGAAACCAAGGACTTCGCGGCCCGTCGCATGGACAAGTCGATCCGCCGCGCGCTGGCCGGACGCAAGGTCGACGAACTGAAAGAATTCGGCAGCCACGGAGAAAACAAATGACCCAGATCGTCGTCCTGCCCCACGTCGAGCTGTGCCCCGAAGGGACGGTGATCGAGGCCGAGCCCGGCAAGTCGATCTGCGCAAGCCTGCTCGAACACGGCGTCGCCATCGAGCACGCCTGCGAAATGTCGTGCGCCTGCACGACCTGTCACGTCATCATCCGCGAAGGCTTCAACGCGCTGGAACCCTCCGAGGAACTCGAGGACGACCTGCTCGACAAGGCCTGGGGGCTGGAGCCCAACTCGCGCCTGTCGTGCCAGGCGATCGTTACCGAAACGCCGCTGGTCGTCGAAATTCCGCGCTACACGATCAACATGGCCAAGGAGGGACACTGATGAAATGGACCGACATCAACGACATCGCGATCGAGCTTTCCGAAGCGCGGCCCGAGGTCGATCCGACGCGCATCAACTTCGTCGACCTGATGAACTGGGTGATGGCGCTGCCGGATTTCAGCGACGATCCCAAGCACTGCGGCGAGAAGATACTCGAAGCGATCCAGCAGGCCTGGATCGACGAAGTCGCGTGACGCGCAGCGCGCAGGCCGGTCCGCGCCCATGATGCCCGACGACTTCGGCGGCGTGCAGCGCAACGTGCTCGGCGGCCCGCTCGGCGTCTGCAGCGAAAAGCCGCGCACCGGCTTCTTCCGCGACGGCTGCTGCAACACCGGCCCGGAGGACGTCGGCAGCCACACCGTCTGCGTCGTGCTGAGCGCCGATTTTCTGGCGTTCTCGCAGGCGCGCGGCAACGACCTGTCGACGCCGCGTCCCGAATTCGGCTTCACCGGCCTCCAGCCCGGCGACCGCTGGTGCCTGTGCGCCGCCCGCTGGCGCGAAGCCCTGCAGGCCGGCCATGCGCCGCGCGTGGTGCTCAATTCGACGAACGAAGGCGCGCTTGAAATCGTCGCGCTCGACGACCTCAAGCGCCACGCGATCGATCTCAGCTGATCAGGCCGCGCCGGGTCGCTGCATGAACCGAAGAGCCGACGGAGACGTCGGCTTTTTTGCGCCCGGATGGAGCGCAGGCCGTGCGTTCGCCCGTCGCGCTTTCCCGCTGCATCCTGCCGCTTTCAGCACAAGGTGCCGGGGGCCGGATGGCGCCGGCTTCAGTCTTCGTCCAGTGCGGCGAAGGGCGACACTTCGCGCCACTCGATCCGGCCTTCGGCCAGATGGTAGTCGGCGACGGTCGTCAAGGGGCCGCCGATTTCCGCGGCGGCGTAGGTCATCAGGCTGATCCGCTCGATCCGGCAACGCGTTCTTTCCACGTTTGCAAAAGCGTCCAGCCGCCGGCCGACCGCCGCGCTCGGCCAGGCGTCGGCATAGAGGCCGACGGTGACGTGCGGAAGATAGTCGTGGGCGTGCTCGTCGCTCGCTGCGCGCGGTGCGAGGCAGGCGCGCAGCGCCGGGAGCGCCTGCCCGGGATCGCCCGCATGCAGGAAGGGGGCCGACGAGAAGCTGGCGAGAACCCCGATTTCGAGATCGAACGGCAAGCGGCGTATCCCGCCGAGCGCGCGCAGCTGGGCGGCGAGGGCGTCGGCGCCGAAGTCGTCGGCGCGTTCCGGCACGGTGCTCGGAAAGCCGCAGGTCGCCAGGGTGACGTGCGGCTGGCGGCGATAGCCATCGAGCAGCAGATCGGCGAGATGGCGCTCGGCGCCGGCCACTTGCCGACGGATTTCCGGGCGGTCCACGTCGATCGCCCAGATCGCGTAGCGCGGCCGGCCCCGGTGCCATTCGCGAAAGTCCCGCCGCAGATTCCGCAGGGTTTCGGGGCGGTCGAGAAAGCGCTTGCGCGCGGCGGCGAGGTCGCTCATGCCGATTCGGTTTCCGTGAGTGAGGACGGGGAGGTTCCGCTCATACGCGCGCCGACGCCGGCGTCGCAAGGCGGGAGGAGGGCATTCTACTTCCTGCTTCCGAATTCCGGCGTCGGCCGCCGTCGCCGCTGCCGCACGCGCGACCCGCTGCGGCGGCGGATTTGCACATCGCTTGGCGCCGTGCCACCATCGGCCGTTTCCCGCACCTTCCTTTCCCCATGTACATCCCCGCCAGTTTTCGCGAAGACCGCCTCGAAGCCATGCACGCGCTGATGCGGGCACACCCGCTCGCCATGCTGATCGTTCAGGGGCGCGACGGTCTCCAGGCCGCGCCCGTCCCGTTCATGCTCTACGCCGACGAAGGCGGGCGCGGGACGCTGCGCGCCCACGTCGCGCGCGCCAACCCGCTCTGGCGCGAGTTGGACGGCGCCGGCGAATGCCTCGTCGTCTTTCAGGGCCCCGACGGCTACGTCACGCCGTCCTGGTACGCCTCGAAGGCGACCACGCACAAGGTCGTTCCGACGTGGAACTACGCGACCGTGCAGGCACGGGGGCGGGCGACGGCGATCGACGCCGCCGCCTGGCTGCGGCGCCAGCTCGACGACCTGACGCGCTGCCACGAGGGCGACCGCCCGCAGCCCTGGGCGGTGGACGACGCCCCGGCCGATTACCTCGCCGCGCAGATGAAGGCGCTCGTCGGCATCGAGATTCCGATCGCGCGCATCGAAGGCAAGTGGAAGATGAGCCAGAACCGGGAGATGGCCGACCGGCAGGGCGTCGTCGACGGTCTGCGCGCGGCGGACGACCCGCACCGCAACGCGCCGCTCGCCGAAGCGGTGGAAGGCCGGATCGAACGCCAAGCGGCCGGCCGCCTGGCGTTCGCGCGGCCGTCCGCGGAAGAATCCGGAAAGCCTGTGTAGAATCGATAACGCTGTAGCCATTACTATTTGAAGAAAGGTATGACCGTGCCCTATACGCCCGATCTGGTGGATGAACTGAATACGCTGATCCGTTTCAATCTGGACAGCACGCAGCAAGGGGTCAAGGTCCACAAAACGGCCGATGCCAAGGTGATCGCGGCGACGCGGCGCCTGCACGCCAAGGGCCTGCTCACGCAGGAGGACGGCGGCTATCTGACGAGCCTGGGGCGCAACGCGGCGGAGCATGCGCAAGCCGCACTGACCCTGCTCACGGCCGAGGTGGCACAGCCGGCTTCGGCGCAGGATCTGTCCGCCGCGCAGGCCTAACTGTACGCGGGGAGCGGCGCCGCCGGCCGCTCCTTGTCCCTCGTTCGCGCCGGAGCCGCTCCTTGTCCCTCGTTCGCGCCGGAGCCGGTCCTTCCTTTCGGCGCCGCTCCGGCAGGCGCGAGCCTCCTGTGCGCGCAATAGGGGCGCCCGGTTTGAGTTAAAATTCGCTCCCCCTCACGAACGCCTTCCCCTATCTTGAGCACGAAACTTCAATACACGGTCTATCAGGAAGCGCCCGATCTCTGGGTCGCCCGGTCCTTGAATCTGGAAATGGAGATCAGCTCCGACGGCACGACGGAAAGCGAAGCGCTCGAAAATCTGCGCGAGGCGCTCAACCTGCACTTCGAGAACTACGTCTTCCCGAGCATCCAGCGCGTCGACGCGGAAATCCCCGACGACGAGTCCTGATGGTCCGGCCCGGGCGCGCCGCCGGAGGCGTCTCCGGGCTGTCCCGCCTTGCCGTGCCTCGACCTCGCCAATCAAGGCGGGTCCGCTTTTCCGCTGCCGTCCAGTTCTCGCCCGGCGTTCTTCTTCCGGCGCCCTCCGGGCCGCCGCGCACCGGGGACCGAGAGTTTTCGAGGAGGAAAACCGCGCGCCGTCGTGGCACAATCCGTCAATGAAAAACGAGCCGCCGGGCAATCCGAACGCGCCCCGCGCGGCGCCGCCGCGCAAGGCCTTCCGGGCTTCCCGGGCCATGCGGCTGGTGCTGCCGCTGTTATCGTTCCTGCTGTCCTTCCTCATCCTGCTGGCAACGCCGGCACGGGCCGCGGATCAAGAGTTTTCCTGTTCCGCCGTGGCCGCGGCGCCTCCCGGTTACGTCGTTCCGGCGCAGGCGCTGCTGCGCGATCCCACGGGGCTCCTGAGCGTGGACGAGGTCGCGGCGCCGGCCCGTGCCGCCGATTTTGTAGCGTTCTCGGGCCAGCTTTCCGCCGGCTATACGCGCGACGCGCTGTGGCTGCGCCTGTGCCTGCCGCCCGCCGAGGCCGGCGCGCGGCCGCGCTGGCTGCGCATCGCGCCGCCCATGCTCGACAAGCTCGCCCTCTACCTGCCGCGTGGCGACGGCTATGCCGAGCACCGCACGGGCGATCATCGCCCCTTCGTCGAACGCGAGTGGGACTACCGTCTGTTCGCCATTTCCGTGCCGCCCGACACGGATGCCAGCCGGCCCGCCTACCTGCGCATCGAAACCACGAGCGCGCTCAACATGCGCATCGATCTATGGTCGGAGGGCGCGTTTCAGCAACTGGTGGTGCTGGAATCGATGTTCTACGGCGTCCTCGTCGGCACCGTCGTGCTGCTCGTCGCCTTCAGCCTGGTCTCCTGGCGATGGCTGGGCGAAACCCTGTACCTGTTCTACGCGGTCAACGTCCTTGCCGGCGGTTTCTTCCTGTTGATGAACGCCGGCTTCGGCAGCCAGTTCCTCTACCCCGAGTCCGGTGTCATGAACGATCGTTTCATCGCCTGGTTCACCGGTCCGATCCTGGCCATCCACGTCCTTTTCTTCACCTATCTCTTCGCCGTGCGCCGCCACCTGCCGCGGATGTACCCGATGATGCTGGCGCTGGCCGCCGTTTACGCCCTCCTGGCCCCGGCCAGCTTCCTGACCGACTGGCGCAACATCGGCGTCCTGCTGCAACTGCTGGCCTTCCCGGTGACGCTGCTGTGGATGCTGCTGGTCGTCTACCTCGGCTGGAAGGACCGCGAGCGGCGCATCTACATCTTCGCCTTCCTGCCCTGGCTGCTCGGCCTGTTCGCCAATGCGATGCTGCGCCTGGGGAACATCTCGGAAAACTTCCTGATCTACTACAGCGGCGAGATCACGGCGCTCATCCACCTGATCATCTTGCCGGTTCTGATCATTCACCGGACCCGGCAGGCGGAACTGGAGAAAGAGCGGGCGCTGGCGCGCGAACTGGTCGAGGCGCATCGCGTGGAAAGGGAGCTGGAAGCGCGGGTGCGCTCGCGCACCGAGGAACTGCAGCAGGAGATCGCGGCGCGGGGCCGGTTGCAGGAGCAGCTCCGGAACGCCCTGGAGACCGAACGGGCGACGCTCGCCAACCAGCGCCAGTTCGTTGCCATGCTTTCGCACGAATTCCGCACGCCGCTGGCCATCATCGACACCGCAGCGCAGCGCCTCGACATGCGTCTGGAAAAAACCCAGCCGGAACTGACGCCGCGCATCGGCAAGATCCGCCGCGCCGTCCAGCGCCTGCTCAATCTGCTGGAAAACTGCCTGGCCAGCGAGCGCCTGAACGGCCCTGGCCTGGAACTGCGCCTGGAGGACGTGGATCTGCGCGCCTACCTCGCCGGCGACTACGCCGAGAGTGCGCTGGCGGGCGCCCAGCGCATCCGCCTGGAGTTGCCCGGCGAAGCCGTCCAGGTCCGCTGCGACCGCCATCTGTTCGACATCGCGCTGTCCAATCTGGTGGATAACGCCCTCAAGTATTCGCCCGACGATCGTCCCGTGCACATCCGGCTGCGGCCCGAGGCGAGCGCCGGAGTGCCGCCCGGCATGGTCGCCATCGAGGTACGGGATCAGGGGGCCGGCATCCGGCCCGAGGATCGGGAGCGGGTGTTCGAAAGGTTCTTCCGCAGCGAAGGCCAGCCGCGCACCTCCGGCGCCGGCCTGGGCCTGCATCTGGCGCAGGTGCTGGCGCGGCGCCACGGCGGCGATCTCGTGCTCGCGCCGGCGGCGCCCGGAGAGGGCGCGACCTTCATTCTGACCCTGCCGACGGCGGGCGCGCAGGCGTCGGCGGAAGAATTGCAGCCGGCCTGAGGGGCGGCGCCGGGGATCAGGGCGCCGCGAAGAGCTTGAGGATGCCGTCCAGTCCGCAGAAATTGAGCGCGACGGCGGCTTTCGCGCGGGTGGCCGGCTTGGCGTGATAGGCCACCGAGAGGCCGGCTTCGCCCATCATCAGGAGGTCGTTGGCGCCGTCGCCGACGGCGATGACCTGCTCTCGTTTCAGGCCCAGTTCGTCGCGCAGGCGGCCGAGGTGGTGCGCCTTGGCATTGGCGTCGACGATATCGCCGACGACGCGGCCGGTGAGTTTGCCGCCGGCGATTTCCAGTTCGTTCGAGGTCGCGAAGTCGAAGCCGAGTTCGATGCGCAGGCGTTCGGTGAAGTAGGTGAAGCCGCCGGACAGGATGGCGGTGCGCAGGCCGGCGTTCTGCGCGGCTTCGAGCAGTTCGCGGGCGCCCGGCGAGAGCAGCAGGCGTTCGCCGAAAACGCGCGCGAGGACGCGGGCGTCGAGGCCGGCGAGCACGCGGACGCGCTGGCGCAGGCTTTCGCGATAGTCGAGTTCGCCGCGCATGGCCGCTTCGGTGATCGCCGAGACTTCGGCCTTCTTGCCCGCGAAGTCGGCGAGTTCGTCGATGCACTCGATGGTGATCAGCGTCGAATCCATGTCGAAGGCGATCAGGCCGAAATCGGAGAGCTTGCGGCCGCTGTCGATGAAGGCCCAATCGAGCCGTTCGTTGTAGAGCAGGGGGGCGATGGCGTCGTCGAATTCGGCGCTGCGTGCCGCGCCGCGCAGGCGCACCACTTGCGGCGGGCAGGGCTCGACGGCGGCGGCGCCGGTCGCGGCGACGGCGCGGTCGAGCAGGAAGGTCGGCAGGGCGCCGCCCTGGATGATCAGGTCTTGGGTCATGGCGAATCCTTCAGCGCCGGGGCGGCGACGGAAGAGGCGGTCTCTCCGGCGCGCCCGGCCTGCGGGGCTTGGTTCGATGAGTCTGTGAAATGTTTTTGGGGCGGCCGCGACGGGCCTTTCAGATCCGTTCCGGCAGCACGTCGCGCAGCAGCACGGCGGCGTCGCGGATCATCTTCTCGGTCGTCTCCCAGTCGACGCAGGCGTCGGTCACCGAGCAGCCGTACTTGAGCTGGGCGAGGTCTTCCGGGATCGGCTGGTTGCCGGCGACGATGTTCGATTCGATCATCACGCCGACCAGCGATTTGTTGCCGAGGCGCACCTGATTGACCACGTCGGCCATGACCAGCGGCTGCAGTTCGGGCTTCTTGAAGCTGTTGGCGTGCGAGCAGTCGATGACGATGTTGGCCGGCAGCTTGGCTTTGACGAGCGACTGCTCGGCCATCTGCACGCTGACCGTGTCGTAGTTCGGGCGGCCGTCGCCGCCGCGCAGGACGACGTGGCCGTGCCGGTTGCCGCGCGTGCGCACGATCGCCGAGTGGCCTTCGCTGTTGATGCCGAGGAAGCTGTGCGGGCGCGAGGCGGAAAGGATGGCGTTGATGGCGATGCCGATGTCGCCGTTGGTGCCGTTCTTGAAGCCGACCGGGGTGGACAGGCCGGAGGAAATCTCGCGGTGCGTCTGCGATTCGGTGGTGCGCGCGCCGATCGCCGTCCATGTGATGAGGTCGCCGAGGTATTGCGGCGAGATCGGGTCGAGCGCCTCGGTGCCGGCGGGCAGGCCGAGCTCGGCGACGTCGAGCAGGAACTTGCGCGCTTTTTCCATGCCCTGGTCGATGCGGAAGGAGTCGTCCATGTCCGGATCGTTGATGTAGCCCTTCCAGCCGGTCGTCGTGCGCGGCTTTTCGAAATAGACGCGCATCACGAGGCACAGCGCGTCGCCCACTTCGTCCGACAGCGCCTTCAGGCGGCGCGCGTAGTCGAGGCCGGCGACCGGGTCGTGGATCGAGCACGGGCCGACCACGACGAAGAAGCGCGGGTCCTTGCGGTCGAGAATGTTGCGCAGCGTCGCGCGGCCCTGTCTGACGGCCTCGGCGGCGGCGGGCGTGAGCGGCTGGCGGGCGATGATTTCCTCGGGCGAGGGCATCGGATCGAAGGCGGCGACGTTTACGTTGTCGATGTCGGGAGTGGTCATGGCGGTGTCCGGCGGTCAGTGTTTCGCTGTCTATTTCTGGGGTTGGGTCAATTGGCGGATCAGGTCCTTCACCGCGCCGACGCGGTCGGCGAGCGTCGGGCAGTGGCGCTTGAGGAGCAGTTTATCCTGTCCGGCGAGCTTGTAGTTCCGGTCCTTCTGGATCAGCGTGATGATGCGGATCGGTTCGATCGGCGGATTCGGTTCGAACTGCACGACGATCTGCTCGGCGCCGGCGTCGAGCTTGACGATGCCGAGCGGCTTGGCGAGCAGGCGCACGCGGTGCGTGGCGAGCAGCGACTGGCCCTGCGCCGGCAGCTCGCCGAAGCGGTCGATCAGTTCCTCCTGAAGGTCGTCGATCTCCTCGGCGCGCTCGCAGTTGGCGAGGCGCTTGTAGAGCGTCAGGCGCTCGTGCACGTCCGGCGCGTAGGCGTTCGGCAGCAGCGCCGGCGTGTGCAGGTTGATCTCGGTGGACAGGCCGAGCGGCTGCGTCAGGTCGGGCTCCTTGCCCTGCTTGAGCGCGCTCACCGCGCGGTTGAGCATTTCGGTGAACAGGTTGAAGCCGACCTCCTGCATTTCGCCCGACTGGTTGTCGCCGAGCACCTCGCCGGCGCCGCGGATTTCCAGGTCGTGCATCGCGAGATAGAAGCCGGAACCGAGCTCCTCCATCATCTGGATCGCTTCAAGGCGCTGTTTGGCCTGCTTGGTCAGGCTGCCCTCGTCGTGCGTCAGCAGGTAGGCGTAGGCCTGGTGGTGCGAGCGGCCGACGCGCCCGCGCAGCTGGTGCAGTTGGGCGAGGCCGAACTTTTCGGCGCGGTTGATCAGGATGGTGTTGGCGTGCGGATTGTCGATGCCGGTCTCGATGATCGTCGTGCACAGCAGCAGGTTGGTGCGCTGCTGCGTGAAGTCGCGCATCACACGTTCGAGTTCGCGCTCGTTCATCTGCCCGTGGCCGACCGCGATGCGCGCTTCCGGGACGAGCTTCTGCAGCTTCTCGCGCATGTTCTCGATGGTGTCGACCTCGTTGTGCAGGAAGTACACCTGCCCGCCGCGCTTGAACTCGCGCAGCAGCGCCTCGCGCACGATGCCGTCGGACAGGCGCGAGACGAAGGTCTTGATCGCCAGGCGCTTCTGCGGCGCGGTGGCGATCACCGAGAAGTCGCGCAGGCCTTCGAGCGACATGCCGAGCGTGCGCGGGATCGGCGTCGCGGTCAGCGTCAGCACGTCGACCTCGGCGCGCAGCGCTTTGAGCGCTTCCTTCTGGCGCACGCCGAAGCGGTGCTCCTCGTCGATCACGACGAGGCCGAGGCGGGTGAATTTCACGTCCTTCTGCAGCAGCTTGTGCGTGCCGATGACGATGTCGACCTTGCCCTCGGCGAGTTCCTTCAGCGCCTGCGTCACCTCCTTGGCGGTCTTGAAGCGCGACAGCTCGACGATCTTCACCGGCCACTCGGCGAAGCGGTCGGAGAAGGTCTGGAAGTGCTGCTCGCAGAGCAGGGTGGTCGGGCACAGCACGGCCACCTGCTTGCCGCCGGCGACCGCGCAGAAGGCGGCGCGCAGGGCGACTTCGGTCTTGCCGAAGCCGACGTCGCCGCACACCAGGCGGTCCATCGGCTTGCCGGCCTTCATGTCCTCGATCACCGCGCGGATCGCGGCGGCCTGGTCGGTGGTTTCCTCGAAGCCGAAGCCGTCGGCGAAGGCGTCGTAGTCGTGCGCCGTGAACTCGAAGGCGTGGCCCTTGCGCGCGGCGCGCGTGGCGTACAGCGCGAGCAGTTCGGCGGCGGTGTCGCGCGCCTGCAGCGCCGCCTTGCGCTTGGCCTTTTCCCACTGCTGCGAGCCGAGCGTGTGCAGCGGCGCGGCGTCCGGGTCGGCGCCCGAGTAGCGCGAGATGACGTGCAGCTGGGAAACCGGGACGTAGAGTTTGGCCTCGCCGGCGTAGTGCAGTTCGAGGAATTCCTGGTCGCCGTCGCCGAGGTCGAGCAGGATCAGACCCTGGTAGCGCGAGATGCCGTGCTGCTCATGCACCACCGGATCGCCGACCTTGAGTTCGGTGAGGTCGCGCAGCCAGTTGTCGAGCGAGGCCTTTTTCTGCGCCTCGCGCCGCGTGCGCCGGGCGGGGCTGCCGGCGTACAGCTCGGATTCGGTGACGAAGGCGAGGTCGCCGGCGACGAAGCCGTCGTGCAGCGGCGAGACGCCGAGCGCGAGCTTCGCGCCGGCCGCCGCGAAAGCGGCGAAGTCGGCACTGGCGGCCGGCCGCAGGCCGTATTCGGCGAACAGCTCGGCCAAGGTTTCGCGGCGGCCGGCCGATTCGGCGAGCAGCAGGACGCGGCCGGGAAAGGTGTCGACGAAGGATTTCAGGCGCGCCAGCGGATCGTCGGCGCGGCGGTCGACGGCGACCGGCGGCAGCGGCCGCGTCGGCCCCTCGACGCCGTCCGCCGCGAGCTTGCCCAGGCTGATCCGCGCGTAGGGCTTGGCGGCGAGGAAGAAGGGCTCCTCGGCGAGGAAGAGTTCGCCCGGCGCCAGCAGCGGTCGGCTGCGCTCGCCCGAGAGCATGTCGTAGCGCGACTGCGCGTCGCGCCAGAAGGCGCGGATCGCTTCCGGCACGTCGCGGTGCAGGCAGAGGACGGTCTGCGCCGGCAGGTAGTCGAAAAGCGTCGCCGTTTCCTCGAAGAAGAGCGGCAGCCAGTATTCGATGCCGGCCGAGGCGATGCCGTTCGAGACGTCCTTGTAGACGCCGGTCTTCGCCGGGTCGCCCTCGAACAGTTCGCGGAAGCGCTGACGGAAGCGCGTGCGCCCGGCGTCGTCGAGCGGGAATTCGCGCGCCGGCAGCAGGCGGACCTCGGGCACCGGGTAGAGCGTGCGCTGGTTGTCGACGTCGAAGGTCTTGATGCTCTCGATTTCGTCGTCGAACAGGTCGAGTCGGTAGGGCAGCGCCGAGCCCATCGGGAAGAGGTCGATGATGCCGCCGCGGATCGAGTATTCGCCGGGCGAGACGACCTGCGTGACGTTGGTGTAGCCGGCCAGCGCGAGCTGCGCGCGGAAGGCCTCGGCGTCGAGTCGCTCGCCCTGCTTGAGGAAGAAGGTGTAGGCCGCGAGGTGCGACGGCGGCGCCAGCCGGTAGGCGGCGGTCGCGGCCGGTACGAGCAGCACGTCGCATTCGCCGCGCATCACCGCGTAGAGCGTGGCGAGGCGTTCGGAGATCAGGTCGTGGTGCGGCGAAAAACTGTCGTAGGGCAGCGTTTCCCAGTCCGGCAGCAGGCGCACCTTGAGGTCGGGCGCGAACCACGGAATCTCGTCGAGCAGGCGCTGCGCGTCGCCGGCGTCGGCGGTGAGCACGGCGAGCAGTCGCCGCTCGGGCGCGGCGCGGGCGGCGGTCGCCGCGCTGGCGATGGCGAGCGCGTCGGCGGAGCCGGCGAAGGCGGGCAACGTCAGGCGGTCGCCGGCTTTCGGCAGCGGCGGCAGGGAGAACGGAGCGGTTTCTGGAGCGGGGGCGGGCTGGGGCACGGGCGGGGTGGGGCGGCGGAGCGGGGAAGCACTCGATTATAGCCGATAAGCCGATGTCGTCCGGCGCTGCTGCGTGCGCGGAGGGGCGTTCGGGCCTTGTTCACGGCCTTGCGCGCGGCGGGGGCGTCGGCTTTCAGGGGGGCCGGGAACGGCGGTCCGTGCGCTGGTTTGATGCCGGGTCTGCCGCCGGAATGGCGGCTCGTTGCGTCCGGCGCAGGCGTTTTGCCTACGGCGTTTCGGCGGTGTCCGGCGCGAGCAGGGTTTCGACCGGGCCGGGGCGGCCGAACAGGTAGCCCTGGTAGGTGCGGCAACCCTGCCCGAAGAGGAAGTCGAACTGCCCGGAGGCTTCGACGCCTTCGGCGACGACCGAGAGTCCGAGGCTGTGCGCGAGGGTGACGATGGTGCGGGCGATCACCGCGTCGTTCGGGTCGGTGAGGATGTCGCGCACGAAGGAGCGGTCGATCTTGAGATGGTCGAGCGGCAGGCGCTTGAGGTAGGAGAGCGAGGAGTAGCCGGTGCCGAAGTCGTCGAGCGCGAAGCCGACGCCGCAGGCCTTGAGGCGCAGCATCTTGGCGATGGTTCCTTCGAGGTCGTCGAGCAGCAGGCTTTCGGTGAGTTCGAGCTGCAGCCGTTCCGGATTGGCGCCGGTGCGCCGGAGGGTGGCCAGTACCTGTTCGGCGAAGTCGGGCTGGCGCAGTTGCCGGGCGCTGACGTTGACCGCCAGGCGCAGGCCGGCCGTCTTTTCGTGCGCGGACCATTCGACGAGCTGGCGGCAGGCCGTTTCGAGGACCCACTGGCCGATCGGCAGGATGAGGCCGGTCTCTTCGGAAAGCGAGATGAATTCGCCGGGCAGGACCATGCCGCGCCGCGGATGGCGCCAGCGCAGGAGGGCTTCGGCGCCGATGACGCGGCCTTGCGGGTCGACCTGCGGCTGGTAGTGCAGCATGAACTCGCCCTTGTCGATGCCTTCGCGCAGGTCGGCTTCGAGTTCGGCGCGCTGCGTGACCACGGCCTGCATCTGCGGGTCGAAGAAGCGCAGGGCGTTGCGGCCCGCCGCCTTGGACTGGTACATGGCGAGATCGGCCTGCTTGAAGAGGTTGTCGATCGCTTCCCGGCCGCCGGAGAACAGGGTGATGCCGATGCTCGGCGTGCTGTGGTGTTCGTGGCCGGCGAGCTGGTAGGGCTGGTTGAGCGCGACGAGGATCTTCTCGCCGACGGTGCGCGTCTGGGCGGCCGCTTCGCCCGCTTCGCCGCTGAGGTCTTCGAGCATGATGACGAACTCGTCGCCGCCGAGGCGGGCCGCGGTGTCGCTGGCGCGGATCGCGTTCTGCAGGCGCTTGGCCACTTCGATCAGGAGCAGGTCGCCGATGTCGTGGCCGAGCGTGTCGTTGAGCGTCTTGAACTGGTCGAGGTCGATGAACAGCAGCGCGCCGTGCTTTTCGTTGCGCTCGCTGACGGTCATCGCCTGCTGCAGGCGGTCGAGCAGCAGGCGCCGGTTGGGCAACCCGGTCAGCGGGTCGTAGAAGGCGAGGCTGCGGATCTGCTCTTCGGCCTCCTTGCGTTCGCTGATGTCGGAGAAGGCCGTGACGTAGTGCGTGATCTGCCCGTTGACGCCGCGCACGGCGGAGATGCTCTGCCACTTGGGAAAGAGTTCGCCGTTCTTGCGGCGGTCCCAGATTTCGCCGAACCACGCGCCGGTGCTCGCCAGTTCGTGCCACATGCGCGTGTAGAACTCGGGTTCGTGGCGGCCGGACTTGAGGATCGCCGGCGTCTTGCCGACGACTTCCGCGGCGCTGTAGCCGGTCATTTCGGTGAAGGCGCCGTTGACGCGCAGGATGACGCCCTTGGCGTCGGTCACCATCATGCCGTGCAGCGTCTCGAAGGCGGTCGCGGCGATGCGCATTTCCTGCTCGACGCTGCGGCTTTCGGTGATGTCGCGCAGGACGATGACGCTGTGCGTGGATTCGCCGCGGCTGTCGGGGACCAGCGTGATCGAGGCCTCGCTCCAGAACTGCTCGCCGTTCTTGCGCTGGCCGAGCATGTCGTGCGGGCGGGCGTCGCCGCGGCTCAGGGCGGCGCGGAAGCCGGCCAGCGCGTCGCCGTCGCTGCCGTTTTCGGCGACGAAGAGGAAGTCGGGGCGCCGGCCGAGGATTTCCGCCTCGCCGTAGCCGGTGATTTCCTGCAGGGCCGGGTTGGCGAAGGTGGCGCGCCCGTCCGCGTCGACGATCAGCACGCCCTGCGAGATGGCGCCCAGCGCCTTGTGGTGCAGGCGCAGGATGGCGTCGCTCTTGAGTTGCGCCTCGGCCTGCGCGACGTGGATCAGGTTCTCCTGGAAAACCAGGGCGGAGCGCGCCATTTCGCCAATTTCGTCGCCGCGCTGATGGTCGCGGATTTCCACCTGTTCGACGCGCCCCGCGTGTTCGTCCCGCGCCGCCAGGCGGTTCATCGCGCGGGTGATGCGCTTGATCGGGTAGATGATGCCGCGCGCCAGGCCGGCGGCGAAGAACAGGGTCAGCAGCAGCGCCAGCAGCGTCGCCAGACCCACCCAGCGCACCGTGGCGGCGGCGCTTTCCTCGGCGCTGCGCGCTTCGGCGATCAGGTCGCGCGCCAGCTTGTCCTCGACTTCCTTGAGACGGTCGATCTTCCAGGTCAGCGTGTCGAACCAGTGATCGACCTCGACCTTGCCGAGCAGGGAGGTTCCGGGGGCGTTGCGGCTGGCGATGCGCCGCATGCGCTCGGCCTCGGCGGCTTCGACGCCGATGATCGACTGTTCGAGAAAGCGCGTCTGCTCGTCGCTGGCGAAAAAGCGGAACTGGTCGAGGAAGACTTTCTGGCGGTCGATCAGCCTGAGGAAGAGGGCGTGACTGGCGGCGTCGAAGTTGCCCGCCGAAAAGCGCGCGGCGCCGATCGCCCGTTCGATGCCGGCCAGCTCCTTGGCCTGCATCAGGTTCACGTAGGCGTAGATCGAGCGCGCCAGCTCGGAATCGTTGCTGACGAAGAGCATCTCCTTGACGATCTCGATCAGCTCGGCGACCGCCTCGCCGTAGTTGCCCATCAGGTCCTGCTGCGAAATCTTCTGGTCGACGACGGCGCGGCGCCATTCGAGCAGCTTGTCGATGCGCGTGCGCGCCGCGTCGATGCGCTGCCCGAGCCGGTTCTCGAAGCGCTCGGGCACGACGTTTTGCAGCGAGCCGAAGAAGGCGACGCGCTTCTGGTCGGTCTGCTGGTAGCGGAGCGGCAGCCGTTCCTCGAAGGCGGTGCCGCTCGATCCGATGAAACCGGCGGAGGTGCCGCGCTCCTGCTGCAGTTCGTGCACGAAATCGCTGACCGCCGGCGCCAGTTCGGCCATCGCGCGCAGATCGCGCATTTCGTTGGCGGTGTGCTGGTAGCCGAGAAGCATCCACGAGGCAAAGAACAGGAAGCCCGCAATGGGCAGCGCCAGGGCCAGCGCGATGCGCGTGCCGATGGGGGTGTTCTTCATCTTGAGTTGCATCGCGGCCTTGTTGTAAGCGATTTGTTCGGGCGGATGGGCGGGATGGCCGGTTTAAGCACCGGGCATAACCGGGGATTATGCGTCGCCGGGGCGTGGCCGGCAAGGTAAAAGCGCGATACGCGTGCCGTCCGCGGGTCGTTTTCGCGCCGCCGGGCGGCGATGTTGCTGGGAAAGGCGCGGGATGAAGCGGGGAAGTGCGGACTCGTCCTAGCGGGGGAGACCCGCCAGGTGGCGCGCGAACCAGGCGCCGGCCGCTTCCGCAAAGGCGGCGACCGCGTCCTCGTCCTTGCCTTCGCCCGGCGGGCACGGCAGCAGTTCGCTCGGGCCGGACAGTTCTTGCAGCGCGCGCCGGTTGGCGGCCAGGCGCTTTTCGTCCGGGTCCGCGACGAGCATCAGCAGCGGGGCGCTGAGCGCGTGCAGGTAGAGCATGCCGGCGAGGTCGATCAGGCCGTCGCGGCAGACGACGGCGGCGACGTCGTTGTCGCGCAGGCCGGCGACGCGCACGATCACCGGCGAGGCGTGCCCGGCGCCGTAGAGGCAGATCGGCTGCTGCGGCATCTCGCCGTCGCGCATCTGGCGCTTGAGTAGCGACAGGCAGTCGAGCAGGCGCTGGGTGAGCAGCGGGACGTTGTTGCACGGGTCGGCGAAGTGCGCTTCGTGCTCGGTGAGCAGATCGACGACGCAGGTCGTCAGTCCCCGTTCGCGCAGCGCGGCGGCCAGCGCCGGATCGTGCGACGGCGGATCGCCGGCGGCAGCGTCCGCGCCGCCGCCGGTCTGGACGACGATGACCAGACCGAGCGGGGGCGCGGGGGCGCCGCCGGCCGCGCGCGGTGCCGTCAGGCGCCCGTGCAGCGCGCCGTGCGCGGTCGGGATGACGAGCAGCGTGCCGTTCCCGGCGGCCGGCGGTGGGGCTTCCCCGGTCTCGGCTTCGAGGGCTTCGGCGAATTCCATGAGTTCGACGAGTTCGGCGGGATTGCCGCGTCCGCCGAATTCCCCACGTTCGCCTGCGGCTGCCTGCGCTTTCGCGGTGGAATCTGCGTGGGAATCTGCCTGAACTTCGGCGCGGGGATCTTTCGGTGTTTCCATTTCGTTCTCGGTTGGCGCGCCTGCCCGCTTCAGCGCCCGGCCAGGCGCACCGGGATGCGGTGCTGCCCGAAGGGCTTGCCGAAGGCGCCGAAGCGGCCGGCGATCGCGGTGTGGCAGTGCGGGCAGCGGCCGTCGGCCGGCAGGTCGTAATGGCGGATATCGTACCAGTCGCGTTCGATCAGCGCGGCGTGGCAGCCCGGGCAGAAGGTGGTGCCGCCCTCGGTGTCGTGCACGTTGCCGGTGTAGACGTAGTGCAGCCCGGCCTCCAGCGCGATGCGCCGGGCGCGGGTCAGCGTCGACGGCGGCGTCGGCGGCAGGTCGTCCATCTTCCAGTCGGGATGGAAGGCGGTGAAGTGGAGCGGAACGTCCGGCCCGAGCTCCCGCGCCACCCAGGCGGCGAGCGCCTTGATTTCCGGTTCCGAATCGTTCTGGCCGGGGATCAGCAGCGTGGTGATTTCGAGCCAGCAATCCGTTTCGTGATGGACGTAGGCGAGCGTGTCGAGCACGGGCTGCAGGTGGCCGCCACAGAGCTTGAAGTAGAAATCGTCGGTGAAGCCCTTGAGGTCGACGTTGGCGGCGTCCATCGCGGCGTAGAACTCCTTCGCAGGCTCGGGGTGGATGTAGCCGGCGGTCACCGCCACCGTCCTGATGCCGCGCGCGCGGCAGGCCAGCGCGGTGTCGATCGCGTACTCGGCGAAAACCACCGGGTCGTTGTAGGTGAAGGCCACCGCCTGCGCGCCGTAGGCGGCCGCGGCGGCGGCGATGCCGTCCGGGCTGGCGGCGTCCATCAGGCGGTCCATGTCCTTCGACTTGGAAATGTCCCAGTTCTGGCAGAACTTGCAGGCGAGGTTGCAGCCGGCCGTGCCGAAGGACAGGATGGCCGAGCCGGGGTGGAAATGGTTGAGCGGCTTTTTCTCGATCGGGTCGATGCAGAAGCCCGACGAGCGCCCGTAGGTGGTGAGGATCATTTCGTTGCCGACGTTCTGGCGCACGAAGCAGGCGCCGCGCTGGCCGTCGTGCAGCTTGCAGTCGCGCGGGCAGAGGTCGCACTGGATGCGCGCCGGCTTGCCCGCCTCGTCCGGCAGGACGTGCCACCAGCGGGCCGGATGGGCCGATTCCGGGGTCTTCAGCTTGTCTCTTTCCATTTCCGTACCTCGTAGCGGGCGAGCCGGATCCGCTCGTCCCAGAAATCCGGCGGCAGGCCGGCTTTCATCTTCAGTTGCGCCATGAAGCGCGCCGGATCGGGCAGCGCGTCCCAGACCTGCGGCAGAAAGGTCGCGCGCCGGTTGCCGTAGGACAGGATGACGCCGTCGACCCGCGGGCGCAAGCGCGCGAGCGCCGCCGCTTCGTCGGTGCCCTTGCCGTCGCCGGCGTCGATCGGTTCGGCCGCGCCGAGCAGCGACACCTCGATGCGGACGCGCTCGCCGCCGTCGGTGCCTTCGAACTCCTCGGCGCTCAGCGGCGGGAAGCGCGGGTCGCCGAAGGCGGCCGCCACGGCGTTGGCCGCGACGTCCTCGCGCAGGGAGCGCTGCGCCTCCAGGCTGCCGATGCAGCCGCGCAAGGCGCCGTCCTTGCTTAGAGTGACGAAGACCGCGCCGCGTTCATCGAGTCGCGGTAGGGCTTCGACCGGGCGCGGCGGCCGCCCGAAGCGTTCGCCGATGGCGTTGCGCGCAAGCGCGAGCAGCGCGCGGCCGAGCGCGTCAGCGGGCATGGGCGGACCCTCCCGGCGGCGGCGCGGCGGACGCCGCGCAGAAGGCGAAGGCGCCGTAGCCGACGACGCGGGATTTGTCGCCGGCCGAATTCACTCCCGCATCGCCCGAGTTGCGCAGGTCTACCTGCGTTGCCTGCAGGCCGTGGCGGCGGGCGGCGAGCAGCAGGCCGTTGAGCGGCGTCGCGCCGCAGGCCTGCTGGTGGTCGATGTGCGGGTCGAGCGCGAGGATGCGGCGGGCGGTGTCGGCGTCGGTTGCGCGCGCCGCGTCGTAGGGCAGGTAGTGCGAGAGGTCGGAGCTGATCACGATCAGCGTTTCGGGGCCGCCCCAGAGGCGTTCGAGCACTTCGGCGACCTCGCCCGGCGACGCCTGCCCGACGGCCAGCGGGAGCAGCGTGAAAGCGTCGAGCGCGCACTGCAGGAAAGGCAGCTGCACTTCCAGCGAGTGCTCCTGCGCGTGCGCCGCTTCGCTGACGACGACCTGCGGCAGGTCGGCGATGGCGGCGACCGCCGCCTGGTCGACGGGAATAGTGCCGAGCGGCGTGGCGAAGGCGGTGCTCGCCGGCAGCGCCAGCCCGCGCACGGCGACGCGGTGCGTCGGGCCGAGGAGGACGACGCGCCGGATGACGGCGCGGCGCGGCGCCAGCGAGGCATAGACGGCGGCCGCCGTCGCCCCCGAGTAGACGTAGCCGGCGTGCGGCGCGACGACCGCTTTCGCCGTCAGCGTCGGCTCCCGCGCGTGCGCGAGCAAATCCGCGACCTCGCGGCCGAGTGCCGCGGGCGATTGCGGATAGAACATGCCGGCCACCGCCGGCGGGCGTAGCGTCGGATTCATCTGCGGCCTCCTTTCGTCCCTCCTCCCAATATGCGCGGAGGACGGCCAAATGCAAGGGGCGGAAGGTATCGAATGCGCGGAGTGCGGAGAGAGCAGCGAGTTCGGTGAACGCGCCGGGCGTCGGCGCGCAAGAACGCCGGCCGCTCAGGCGAAGAGCGCCCAGCCCGCCGCGCAGCCCGCGGCCACGCCGAGGAAGCCGGCCGCCGCGCTGGCGGCCAGGCGGCGGCCGCCGACCGCGGCGATGACGCCGAGCTTGAAGCCGAGATTGGCAAGCACGGCGATCAGGATGGAGGTCGTCGCTTCACCGGCGTTCAGCTTCTGCATGCCGTACAGGCGCAGGCTGGAAAGCGTGATGGCGTCGACGTCGGTTAGGCCGGAAATCAGCGCCACGACGTAGACGCCGGTGTTGCCGGCGTAGTCGGCGAGTGCCGCCGAGAACAGCAGGACGAGCGCGTAGATCAGGCCGAAGCTCAGCGCGGTGCGGATTTCGGTCGGATTGCGCAGCTCCAGCTCGGGCAGGCCGTCCTGCGCGCCGAGGCGGCGCCAGGCGAACAGCACGATCAGGCCGCCGGCGAGGAGGCCGCCGCCGAGCACCGGCAGCAGGCTGCCGAGCACGCCCGGCTGCACGACGGCGGTGATGACGCCGAGGCGGACGAGGACGACCAGATTGGCGAGCAGGATGACGACCAGCGCGAGCGGCGCGAGCAGGGGCACGCTGCGCGCGTGGCGCGAAAAGATCAGCGTCGTCGCCGTGCTCGACGCCAGCCCGCCGAACAGGCCGAGCAGCGGCGCGCCGTAGCGCTGCCCGAAGGTGCGCAGCGCGGCGTAGCCGCACAGGCTGACGCCGGCGATGAGGACGACCATCCACCAGACTTGCGCCGGATTGAGCGCCGCGTAGGGCCCCATGTCGCGGTTGGGGAGGATGGGAAGGATGACCAGCGAGAGGACGCCGAACTGCAGGATCGAAATGAGGTCGCGCCGCGTCAGGCGGCTCGAGAACTGATGCAGTTCGGGCTTGAAGTAGAGCAGGGCGGTGGTGACGACGGCGAGCATCACCGCCTGCGTGCGGAAGCCGAGCCAGACCATGGCGCCGTAGGCGAAGCAGAGGAGCAGGGCGACCACCGAGGTGGTGCCCGGATCGCGCTCGTCGGGGTGGCTGTGATAGGCGGCGATCATCATGCCGCCGACCGTCAGCAGGCCGACGGCGATGATCCACGGCGAGCCGGTGTGTTCGGCGATCAGCGCGCAGACGGCGCCGAGCACGGCGACTAGCCCGAAGGTGCGCAGGCCGGCGCGCGAGGCAGGGTTGCGTTCGCGTTCGAGGCCGATCAGGAGGCCGATGCCGAGGCTGGCGAGCAGCGCCGGCAGGCTGTCGAGTTCGCTGACGTTGAGCAGGGCGGAGGTCATGGTGCGGGCGGCTCGGAGGCGGTTGATGGGGGATGCGGCGTCGGAGCTCCGGAGCGGGAAAAGACGGTCCGCCACGAAGCGTGCGAAGGACGGCCGGGATTGGCATTGCCGTTCCGCATTGTCCGACCGCTCAGCGGGAAATCCTGCTTCATCTTCGTTTTTCTCCTGCCCTTCGTGCGCTGCGCGATGCGGGTCGAGGCGTCCATGCGACTCGGCTGCGCGATTATCCGCGTAAAATTACGGGATGCCACGCCACTACGCAATCGTCCCCGCCGCCGGCAGCGGATCGCGCTTCGGCGCCGAAATGCCGAAACAGTACCTGCCGCTCGCCGGCCGGCCGCTCATCTACCACACGCTCGCCGCGCTCTGCCGCTGCCCGCGCATCGACCGCGTCTGGGTCGTCCTCTCGCCGGACGACGGCTGGTGGGGCGACTACGACTGGCGCGAACTCGGCGCCAAGCTGGAGACGGTGTTCTGCGGCGGCGCGACGCGCGCGCAGAGCGTCGCCAACGGGCTCAACGCGGCGCAGACGGCGGCCGCCGACGACGACTGGATGCTGGTGCACGACGCCGCGCGTCCGTGCATCTCGCAGGCGATGCTCGCCGCGCTGTGCGACGAGCTGGCCGACGATCCGGTCGGCGGCCTGCTCGCCGTGCCGGTGGCCGACACCCTGAAGCGCGCCGACGGCGAACAGCGCGTCGCCGCCACCGAGGCGCGCGACGGGCTGTGGCAGGCGCAGACGCCACAGATGTTCCGCTACGGCGTGCTGCGGCGCGCGCTGGCCGGGCAGGCCGGCGTCACCGACGAGGCCGGCGCGATCGAGGCGCTGGGCCTCAAACCGAAGCTGGTGCGCGGCGACGCGAGCAATCTGAAGGTCACCTATCCCGCCGATCTGCGTCTGGCGGAACTGATTCTGCAAGGAAAAACGGAAGGGGAAAGCGAATGATCCGCATCGGCCAGGGCTGCGACATCCACGCGCTGGTGCCGGGGCGCAAGCTGATCGTCGGCGGCGTGCACATCCCGCACAGCGCCGGTCTGCTCGGCCATTCCGACGCCGACGTGCTGCTGCACGCGCTCACCGACGCGCTGCTCGGCGCCGCTGCGCTCGGCGATATCGGCCGCCATTTCCCGGACACCGACGTGCGCTACCGCGGCGCCGACAGCCGCGTTCTGCTGCGCGCCACGGTGGCCTTGCTGGCGCAGGCCGGCTGGCGGGTCGGCAACGTCGACGCGACGATCGTCGCGCAGGCGCCGAAGATGGCGCCGTGGATTCCGCAGATGGTCGCCCACATCGCCGCCGACTTGCAGGTCGCCGAAGGCTGCGTCAACGTCAAGGCGAAAACCGCCGAGCGTCTGGGCTTCGCCGGTCGCGGCGAGGGCATTTCGGCCGAGGCCGTGGCGCTCATCGTCAATGACGGCGCCGACTGAACCCGGGGCCGCGCCGCGCCCGCCCGTCGCGCGCCTTTTCTTCGCGCTGTGGCCGCCGGCCGAGGTCGCCGAGCGACTGCACGCGCAGGCCGTGCGCTGCGCCGGAGCGGCCGGCGGGCGCGTCATGCGGCGCGAGACGCTGCACCTGACGCTGGCCTTCCTCGGCAACGTGCCCGAAAGCGAAATCGCGCGCTTGTGCGAAGTCGCCGCGCGCGTCGCGGCGGCGCCGTTCAGCCTGCGGCTCGAACGGCTCGGCTTCTGGCGGCGCCAGCGCCTGGTCTGGGCCGGCTGCGCGCCGGACGGCGTTCCGGACGAACTGCAGCGGCTTGCCGCGACGCTCGGCGATGCCCTGCGCGCTGCCGGTTTCGGACTGGAGGCGCGGCCCTTCGTGCCGCACGTGACGCTGCTGCGCAAGGCCGAACTGTCCAGCGCGCCGGGGACCGGCGACGCCTCCGGCACGGTGCCGCTGCCGCCGGGCGGCGCCGCCTTTCCGGCCATCGTCTGGTCCGCCGCCGAGTTCGTCCTCGTCCGCTCGGCGATCGGCGGCCCGGAAGCGAGCTATACCCGCATCGGTCGCTGGCCGCTGTCCGGCGTATGAGGCCGTTGCCGGTCGCCGCTGCCCGCCGGCCGTCGCGCGCCTCTCCGAAGCATCCCGCCAGCGCCTTGCGCGCCGCCGCACAATTGCCCCGCAGGCCGCGTCAGCGCTGGATTTACGCATACGTATGGAATAGTATGGTTTGGACTCCCCTTGGCGCTTCACAGACTGCCGATGAATAACAGCCAGCAAGAAGAAGCGGTCACTCCTTCCCCCGACGCCGTGCGCCCGCCGGCGGAACCGCCACCCACGCAGCAGCTCCTTTTGCACGTTCTCTTCATCGACGCCTCGGCGGACGATGCGGCGCTGCTCCAGCGCGCCTTGCAGAGCGGGGGCTTCGACGTCGTCGCGCGCCGCGTCGACACGCCCGCCGAACTGCGCGACGCCCTGCGCCAGCAGGCCTGGGATCTCGTCCTGCTGGCCCGGGCCGTGCCCGGCCTGCCCGTCGGCGATGCGCTGGCCGTCCTGCGCGGCGTCGATCCGGACGTGCCGGCGATCCTTTTTTCGGGCCGTCCCGGCGACGAGACGGCGAGCTGCACGCTCGACGAAGGCGCGCAGGACTGCATCTACAAGAGCAATCTCGCGCGCCTGCTGCCGGTCGTCGAGCGCGAGCTGCGCCAGGCCGCGCTGCGGCGCGGCGGGCGCGTCGCGACGCAGGCCGTGCGCCGCGTCGAGTCGGCCCTGCAGCAGAGCGAGGAGCGTTTCCTGCAACTCGCCGCGAACATTCCCGAGTGCTTCTGGCTGATCGACGTCGAACTGCGCAAGGTGGTCTACGTCAATGCCGCCTACGAGCAGATCTGGGGGCGGCGCGTCGAGGATCTCTACAAGGACCGCATGGACTGGCTGCGCCACGTCCACCCGGAGGATTTCGAGCGGGTCGCCGAAGCGGCGCGGGCGGCGGCGTTGGGCGGGCTGAACGAGGATTTCCGCACGGTGCGCCCGGACGGCAGCGTGCGCTGGCTGCACGTGCGCACCTTTCCGATCCGCGACGAGAACGGGGCCGTGCGCAGCGTCGGCGGCGTCGCCAACGACGTCAGCAGCTTCGTCGACCAGCAGCAGCGCCTGACCCATCTCGCGCACTACGACAGCCTGACCGCCTTGCCCAACCGCCTGCTCTTCTACGAGCGCCTGTCGGGCGCCGTGGCGCTGGCGCGGCGCAACGGCTGGAAGCTCGGCGTGCTGTTCATCGACCTCGACCGCTTCAAGAGCATCAACGACACGCTCGGCCACATCGCCGGCGACGAGCTGCTGCGCCAGATCGCCGGCCGCCTGTCGGGCTGTCTGCGCGAGAGCGACACGGTCGGCCGCCTGGGCGGCGACGAGTTCGCGGTGATCCTGCCCGAGCTGGAGGACGGCCAGCAGGCGTCGATCGTCGCGCGCAAGATCGTCGATGCGCTGACCCTGCCGGTCCAGCTCGAAGGCGAGGACGTCTTCGTCACCGCCAGCATCGGCATCACGCTCTTTCCGGACGACGCCGACGATCTGCACACCCTGCTGCGCAACGCCGACACGGCGATGTATCGGGCCAAGGAAGTCGGCCGCAACAACTACCAGTTCTTCACGGCGGCGATGAACGAGCGGGCGCGCGAGCGCCTGCAGCTCGAAACCGATCTGCGCCACGCCCTGCTGCGCGACGAGTTCGTCCTCCACTACCAGCCCAAGGCGAGCTGCGCGAGCGGGCGCATTTGCGGCGTCGAGGCGCTGATCCGCTGGAACCATCCGCTGCGCGGGCTGGTGCCGCCGTCCGAGTTCATCCCCCTGCTCGAAGAGACCGGGCTCATCGTCCAGGTCGGCCAGTGGGTGCTGCGCACCGCCTGCGCGCAGGCGCAGGCCTGGCGCGCGGCCGGCCTCGCCGTGCCGAACGTGGCGGTCAATCTATCCGGCCGCCAGCTGCAGTCCGACCTGCTGGTCGAGGAAGTGGTCGCCGCGCTCGAAGAAAGCGGGCTGCCGGCCGCCGCGCTCGAGCTCGAGCTGACCGAGAGCGTGCTCATGCACAACGCCGAGTCGGCCGTGCGCACGCTCAACCGCCTGAAGGCCAAGGGCGTCGGCCTGTCGGTCGACGATTTCGGGACGGGCTATTCGAGCCTGTCCTACCTCAAGCGCTTTCCGCTCGACTCGATCAAGGTCGACCGCTCCTTCGTGCAGGATATCGCGGCCGATCCGGACGACGCCTCGATCACCCGCGCGGTGATCACCATGGCGCACCATCTCAAGCTGAAGGTGGTGGCCGAGGGGGTCGAGACCGAAGGCCAGCTCTCGCTGCTGATCGCCAACCGCTGCGACCAGATCCAGGGCTACTACTTCAGCCGTCCGCTGCCCGCCGCCGGGTTGGAAGCGCTGCTGCACGAGGACCGGCGCCTGCCCGCCGATCTGCTGCGCGCCGGCGAGCGGCGGCGCGCCATGCTCTTCGTCGGCCCCGTGCTGCCGGCGCTCGACGAGCAGCTCGAACGCGACGGCTACCGCGTCTTCGCGGCGCCCGACGCGGCGCAGGCGCGCGCCGTGCTGGCCGCGCACCGGGTGGACGTCGTCGTCGCCCGGGTCGATACCGACGGCGTCGACGGCCTGCGGGCGGCCGCCGCGATGCAGCCGGACGCCGAGCGCATCCTGCTCTGCGACGATGCTTCCTGGGGTCGCGTCGCCGGGGCGTTCGGCGACGGCACCGTGCAGCGCTGCTTTCACCTGCCGGTCGACGAAGCCACGCTGCGGCGCGCGGTGGAGGGCGTCTTCCAGAGCCGCGACCAGATCGAGGAAGGGCAGCGCCTGGGCCACGAAGCGCAGCATACGAGCAGCGAGCTGCTGCGCCTGGGCGAAGCCTTGCGCCGACTGCAGGGCGAGAACGAGAACCTGCGCGTGCGCGGCGACACGGCGCTCGGCCTGCTGCAGGAGTTCACGCAGTACATCCCGTGGCCGCTGATCGGCATCGACGACGAGGGCCTGGTGGCTCTGAGCAACGAGCCGGCCGACCTCCTCTTCGCGCAGCAGACGACGCTACTCGGCCAGTTTTCGGACGAAGTCCTGCCGGCCGCGCTGCTCGCCGTGCTCGAGGCCGGCCAGACCGGCCGGCGCGGCGAAGCGGTCAAACTGGCCGGCCGGGCCTATCGCGCGACGATCAAGCCGCTCGACGCGCAGCTGCCGGCGCGCGGCCGGCTGCTCCTGCTGATTCCGGAGGAAACGAACTGATGGCCGCGAAAATGCTGCCGATCGATCAGGCGGAGGCGGGCATGGTGCTCGCCGACGCCTTGCGCGACGCCGCCGGCGGGGTGCTCCTGCCGCAGGGCGCGACGCTCACCGCCGCCATGCTGGCCGGTCTGCGCCGGCGCGAGGTGGCCGAGCTGTCCGTCGACGTATGCGCCGAACCCGCTGCGCCGCCGCCCGACCCCGAATTGCGCCAGATCATGCGCAAGGCCGTCGAACAGCGTCTGCGCCACCTGTTCCGCCAAGCCGGCGACGACGCCGCGACGCGCGACTTCTTCCAGGCCGTGCTCGACTACCGCCTGGAGAAGCTGCCGTGAGCGCGCTCCCGCCGCTGACGCTGGCGCGCGTGATGGACGGCCTGCGCCAGCTGCCGGCGCTGCCGGTGGTCGTGCTCGAAGTGCTCGAAACCTTCGAGCACGAGGACGTCGATGTCGACGCGCTGGCGCGCAAGATCGCGCAGGACCAGGCGATCGCGGCGCGCGTGCTGCGCATTGCCAACTCCTCGTTCTACGGTCTGCAGACGCGCGTCGGCACCGTGCAGGAGGCGGTCGTCGTGCTCGGCTTCCGCGCCGTGCGGGCGATGGTCATGTCGGTCGCCGCGACCAACAGCTTTCCGCAGCACGACTGTGCCGGCTTCAACCACGCGGCCTTCTGGCGCCACTGCGTCGGCGTCGGCCTGTGCGCGCGGGCGCTTGCCGTGCGCGCGCGGATGAACGCCGAACTGGCCTTCACCGCCGGCCTGATGCACGACATCGGCCGTCTCGTGCTGGTCACCTGTTTCCCGCGCGAGTACGCGGCGACGCTGGCCTACCGGGCGCAGCACGACTGCGCGACGGTAATCGCCGAGCGCGACGTGCTCGGCCTCGACCACGCGCTGGTCGGGCGGACGGTGGCCGAACGCTGGAAGTTCTCGCAGGCGCTGCGCGAGGCCATCGCCGGGCACCATACGCCGCAGGAATACACCGCCGACTCGCTCGCCGGCCTCGTGCATGTGGCCGATCTCACGGCGCACGCGCTCGGTCTTTCCGGCGAGGCGAACGAACTGGTGGCGCCGATGGCCGAGGTCGCCTGGCACCGTCTCGGCATCGACTGGGTGCAGTTCAAGTCGGCGCTCGGCGAAGTCGAGGCGGCGTTCGAGGAAACCTGCCAGAGCCTGCTGGTTTGATGTGCCGATCCCGCGCCGCGTGCGCTGAGGCTTGTGCGCGGCCGGACGCGCGCTTGCTGCGGTTGCTTTTTCGCTGTGCTTTCGTCGCTGGCCTGCTTGCTGCGGCGCCCGCCGTTCCGTTCGGCCGACTGGCGTTTAGCGGAGCATCCCGGGCTACGGCGTAGCGGGCCGCGCCGGTTGCGGCCGCCAGTTGAAGCGGCATTCCGGAACGTACGGGTAGTAGCCGGTCGGATCGTCGCAGTAGTACCAGTACGTCGGCGCTGCAGGCGGCAGCGGCGCGATGTTCAGCGGCGGCTGGTACGGGTCCGGGTAGGGATCGATGCGGCCGGGGTAGAAGTACCAGACGCCGCCGACGATCCACCACCAGCCCAGACGCCCGTCGTGCCTGCCGTTGTACCAGCGTCCGCCGCGCCAGCGCTCCAGGTCGCGTTCGTGAAAGCGGCCGATATTGCCGTGCCATTCGCCGTGCCATTCGCCGTGCCGCTCTCCGAATCTTTCGCCGCGCTGCTCGCCATGCCATTCTCCGCGCTGTTCCCGTGCATGTCCGCGCTCCTCGGCCTGGACCGGCGCGGCGAGGCAAGGGATCAAGAGGAGGAGGGCGGCGGCCAGTTTTGCCGTGTTACCGACGCTCGCCATGCTGTTCGTTGCGTTCATCGCGCCGTCTCCCGGTTTTCGTGTCAGCGCGGCGGCGGCGGGGGCGGGTTGCCCGGGGGCGGCGGCGGGTAGCTGCCGGCCGGCGCCGTCGGGGGCAGCGGGCTCGCCGCCGGCGGCTGGCTGTGGGGCTGGGCGAGCGCCCCGGAGACGGGAACGCGGTCGCCCTTGGCGTACATGCACTGGACGTAGGCGTTATCGTAGTGGCGCTGGCTTCCGTATGCGGAACTCTGCGCGGCCCCGGAACCGGCCATGCTGCCGACGACGAGGCCGGTGCCGGCGCCGACGCCCGCGCCGCCGCGACCGCCGATCGCCGCGCCGGCCACGGCGCCGACCGCGGTGCCGACGACGGCGCTACGCACGCCCGCATCGCTGGCGGCGCGATCCGCCGTGTTGCCGCCGATCTGGGCGTAGGCGTACTGCCGGCATTCGGCGTCGTCCATGCGGAACTGTTCGAAGGATTTTCCCGCGCCCGGCAAGACCATCACGCTGGGGCCGGTCGGCACGCTGGCGCAGCCGCCGATCAGCAGCAGTCCGGAAAGCCCGAGGATGAGCACTGGCGTTTTCATGTCCTTGTCTCCTTGCCCGGGTCAGGGTTGCGCCGGAACCCGCAGCCAGCCTTCGGGGCAGGTCCTGACGTAGGGGTAGTAGGCCTTCGTCGCGCGGCAGTAGTACCAGTCGTTCGCCGGCGCGGGCTGCTGCTCGACGTACACCGGCGGCGTCCGCTCGATCACCGGCGGATAGTAGTAGGGGGCGTAATAGGGCGGGTAGTAGTAGCCGGGGAAATACCAGGAATTCCAGTACGGGGCTCCGATCACCACGCCGAAGTGCGCCCGCCCGCCGTGGCCGCCATGGCCTCCGTGCCCGTGCGCCGCCTGGGCGACGCCCGCTCCGGCGAGGCTCAGCAGCAGAACCGTTAATGCGATTTTCAGCGTTTTCATGGCGCCCACCTTTCTCGAAACCGATCGGCGAAACCGTGCCGGAAGACAAGGCCCACGGCGGCGCCGGCAGGCGCGCCGAGAGGTCGTTTTCCTTTGCTTCCCGTCGCTTATTCTGACCCTCCCGGCAAGCGAAAATTGCCTTCAAGATATGTCGTTTTGTAAGAAAGTATTTCCGCACTTTTTTCCTTGTAGGATGAAACGTTGCAGATACTCCGGCGTGTGCGAACCGCCCCGGAGTGCGGAGCAGGGCGCGGGCACGCGCCGGCCTTTCAGAAAAATCGGATAACCGAGTGACTCGCATGAAAAACGAAGCGGACGAACGGACGGGATGGCGGCGGATGGCGGCGAAGGGCGCCGGCAAGAAATGGATTCTTGCGCTGCTGCTGCTGGCGGCGGCGCTCGGCGTCTGGGCTTTTTTCCATTTCCGCAGCCCGGCGCCGGGCGGCGTTGCGGGCGGCGGCAATCGGCCGCAGCCGGTTTCCGTGGCGGAAGTCCGCATCGCCGACATGCCGATCTGGATTTCCGCGCTGGGTACGGCGGTGCCGCGCAATCTGGTGACGGTGCGCAGCCGGGTGGACGGCGAACTGATCAAACTGCATTTCCGCGAGGGCCAGATGGTGACGCAGGGACAGGCGCTCGCCGACCTCGATCCGCGCCCCTTCCAGGTCCAGCTGACGCAGGCCAGCGGCCAGCTGGCGAAGGACGCGGCGCTGCTGAAGAACGCCCGCCTCGATCTCGAACGCTACAAGGAGCTGTGGGCCAAGGATTCGATTCCCAAGCAGCAGCTCGATACGCAGGAGGCCCTCGTCGGGCAGTACGAAGGCACGGTGGAGGCGGACCGGGGCGCGGTCGAGAGCGCCCGGCTGCAGCTCGCCTTCGCGCACATCGTCGCGCCGGCGAGCGGGCGCATCGGCCTGCGGCAGGTCGATCCGGGCAACCAGATCCACGCCAGCGATGCCAACGGACTGGCGGTGATCGCCCAGCTGCAGCCGATCACCCTGGTCTTTTCGGTGCCGGAAAGCTATCTGCCCGCGCTCAACCGGCGCATCGCCGGCGGCGATCCCGTCGCCGTCGAGGCCTGGGACCGCGAACAGAAGGAACGCCTCGCCGTTGGCCACCTGCTCACCACCGACAATCTGGTCGACACCGCGACCGGCACGATCAAGATGAAGGCCGAGTTCGCCAACGAGGACAGCGCGCTGTTCCCCAACCAGTTCGTCAACGTCCGCCTGCTGCTCGGCACGCGCAAGGACGCGCTGATCGTTCCCGGCGCGGCGCTCCAGCGCGGCGCCAAGGGCACCTTCGTCTATGTCGTCGACGGCGCCGGGACGGTGGCCTCGGTACCGGTCGCGGCGGGGCCGGCGGACGGCGAGCTGCTCGCGGTCGATGGCGCACTGGCGGCGGGCGCCCGCGTCGTCACCGACGGCGCCGACAAGCTGCGCGACGGCGCGAAGGTGGAGGCGGTCAGCCCCGCCACGCGCGCCGCCGCGGCGCCGCCGGCCGCCGCGCACGGCAAGCACCGGGCGGACGGCAAGCCGCCGGCGCATCCGCCCAGAGGAGAAGGCGGCGCGGCCAACTAAGCGCGAAGAGCGACTCCCATGAACCCTTCGCGTCTTTTCATCCTGCGCCCCATCGCGACCTCGCTGCTGATGGTCGCGATCCTCCTCGTCGGCCTGCTCGCCTATCGCCAGCTGCCGATCTCGGCGCTGCCCGAGGTCGATTACCCGACGATCCAGGTCATGGCGCTGTATCCGGGCGCCAGCCCGGAAGTCACCACCTCGTCGATCACCGCGCCGCTCGAACGCCAGTTCGGCCAGATGCCCGGGCTGGCGCAGATGTCGTCGACCAGCTCGGCCGGGGCGTCGGTCATCACGCTGCGCTTCAGCCTCGACCTGAGCCTCGACGTCGCCGAGCAGGAGGTGCAGGCGGCGATCAACGCGGCGTCCAACCTGCTGCCGACCGATCTGCCCCTGCCGCCGGTCTATAGCAAGGTCAACCCGGCCGACGCGCCCATCCTGACGCTGGCCGTCACCTCGCCCTCGCTGCCGGTGCCGCGCATGCACGATCTGGTCGAGAGCCGGGTGGCGATGAAGATTTCGCAGATTCCCGGCGTCGGCCTCGTCAGCATCGCCGGCGGCCGCCGTCCCGCCGTGCGCATCCAGGCCAATCCGAAAGCCCTGGCCGGCGTCGGCATGTCGCTCGACGACCTGCGCACGGCGATCGGCAACGCCAACGTCAATATCGCGAAGGGCAGCTTCGACGGCGCCCTGCGCGCGTCGACGATAGACGCCAACGACCAGCTGAAGTCGGCCGCCGACTACGCCGCCCTCGTCGTCGCCTACAGCAACGGCGCGCCGATCCGCCTGCGCGACGTCGCCGACGTCGTCGAGGATGCCGAGAACGCGCGCCTCGCCGCCTGGGCCGACCGGCAGGAGGCGGTGATCCTCAACATCCAGCGCCAGCCGGGCGCCAACGTCATCGACGTCGCCGACCGCGTGAAGCAGGCGCTGCCGCAGCTGCGCGCGAGCCTGCCGGCGTCGATCGACGTCGCGGTGCTGAGCGACCGCACGGTGACCATCCGCGCCTCGGTCGACGACGTGCAGTTCGAGCTGCTGCTGGCGATCGCGCTGGTCGTGATGGTGATCTTCCTGTTCCTGCGCAACCTGTCGGCGACGGTGATTCCCAGCCTCGCCGTGCCGCTCTCCCTGGTCGGCACCTTCGGCGTCATGCACCTCATCGGCTTTTCGCTGAACAACCTGACGCTGATGGCGCTGACCATCGCCACCGGCTTCGTCGTCGACGACGCCATCGTGATGATCGAGAACATCGTGCGCTACGTCGAAGCCGGCGATCCGCCGCTCGAAGCCGCGCTCAAGGGCTCGCGGCAGATCGGCTTCACGATCATCTCGCTGACCTTCTCGCTGGTCGCCGTGCTGATCCCGCTGCTCTTCATGGGCGACGTCGTCGGGCGCCTGTTCCACGAATTCGCCGTCACCCTCGCGGTCGCCATCCTGATCTCGGCGGTGGTCTCGCTGACGCTGACGCCGATGCTCTGCGCCCGCCTGCTGCGGCATGTGCCGGAGAGCGAGCAGAGCCGCTTCTTCCGCGACAGCGGCCGCCTCTTCGACGCCGCCATCGCGCACTACGGGCGCGTCCTGGAGTGGGTGCTCGAACACCAGCGCGCCACGCTGTTCGTGGCCTTCGCCACGCTGCTCCTCACCGTCGCGCTTTACGTCTGGATACCCAAGGGCTTCTTCCCGGTGCAGGACACCGGCCTCATCCAGGCGACCACCGAGGCGCCGCAGTCCGTTTCCTTTGCCGCCATGGCCGAGCGCCAGCAGGCGCTGGCCGCCGAAGTCCTCAAGGACCCGGCGGTGGCCAGCCTGTCGTCCTTCATCGGCGTCGACGGCGCCAATCCGACGCTCAACAGCGGCCGCATGCTGATCGCCCTGAAACCGCTCGACGAGCGCGGCCTGTCGGCGTCCGCCGTGATCCGCCGGCTGACCGAGGACACGCGCCGGGTGCCCGGCATCGCGCTCTACATGCAGCCGGTGCAGGATCTGAGCGTCGAGGACCGGATTTCACGCACGCAGTACCAGTTCATGCTCGAATCGCCCGACAGCGAGGCGCTCGGCCTGTGGGTGCCGCAGCTCGTCGAGCGCCTGCGCCGGCTGCCCGAACTGGCGGACGTCACCTCCGATCTTCAGGACCGCGGCCTGCAGGCCTACGTCGACATCGACCGCGACGCCGCCGGGCGCCTCGGCGTGTCCGTCGCGACCATCGACAGCGCGCTCTACAACGCCTTCGGCCAGCGCCTGATCTCGACCATCTTCACGCAATCCAACCAGTACCGCGTGGTGCTCGAAGTGAAGCCCGACTTCCAGTTCGGCCCCGCCGCCCTCGAAGGCATCCACGTGCCGACGGCGAACGGCCGCCAGATTCCGCTCTCCTCGGTGGCGCGCGTCAGCGAGCGCGCGACGGCGCTGGCAATCAACCACGTCGGGCAGTTTCCGGCGGCGACGGTGTCCTTCAACCTGGCGCCGGGCACCGCGCTCGGCGAGGCGGTGACGGCGATCAAAGCGGTCGAGCGCGAGATGGCGATTCCGGCCAGCGTCGAAACGAGCTTCCAGGGCGCGGCGCTCGCCTTCCAGTCCTCGCTGAGCAACACGCTCTTCCTGATCATCGCCGCCGTGGTGACCATGTACATCGTGCTCGGCGTGCTCTACGAGAGCTACATCCACCCGATCACCATCCTGTCGACGCTGCCCTCGGCCGGCGTCGGCGCGCTGCTGTCGCTCTGGCTGAGCGGTTCGGGCCTCGACGTGATCGGGATCATCGGCGTCATCCTGCTGATCGGCATCGTCAAGAAGAACGCGATCATGATGATCGACTTCGCGCTCGAGGCCGAGCGCAACGAAGGCATGCCGGCGCGTCAGGCGATCTTCCAGGCCTGCCTGCTGCGCTTCCGGCCGATCATGATGACCACGCTGGCGGCGCTGCTCGCCGCGCTGCCGCTGATGCTGGGCAGCGGCATCGGCGCCGAGCTGCGCCAGCCGCTCGGCATCGCGATGGTCGGCGGCCTGCTGCTGAGCCAGGCGCTGACCCTGTTCACGACGCCGGTGATCTACCTGGCCTTCGACCGGCTGGCGCAGCGGCTCAAGCAGCGATGAACTTCTCGCGCCCCTTCATCCATCGCCCGGTCGCCACCACGCTGGTGACGCTCGGCGTCACGCTGGCCGGGGCCATCGCCTTTTTCCTGCTGCCGGTGGCGCCGCTGCCGCAGGTCGATTTCCCGACCATCTCGGTGCAGGCCTCGCTGCCCGGCGCCAGCCCGGAAACGATGGCCGCGACGGTGGCGACGCCGCTCGAACGGGCGCTCGGGCGGATCGCCGGCGTTACCGAAATCACCTCGTCGAGTTCGCTCGGCAGCACCCGCGTCACCTTGCAGTTCGACCTCGACCGCGAGATCGACGGCGCCGCGCGCGACGTGCAGGCCGCGATCAACGCCGCCCGCGCGCTGCTGCCCACCAGCCTGCCGAGCAATCCCACCTACCGCAAGGTGAACCCGGCCGACGCGCCGATCATGATCCTCTCGCTGACCTCGGACACGCTCAATCGCGGGCAGATGTACGACGCCGCGTCGACCGTGCTCGCCCAGCGCCTGGCGCAGATTCCCGGCATCGGGCAGGTGAATGTCGGCGGCGGCGCGCTGCCCGCCGTGCGCGTCGAACTCGACCCGAACCGTCTGGCGAAAAGCGGCATCGGCCTCGAAGACGTGCGCGCCGCAATCGTCGGCACCAACGCCAACCGGCCGCTCGGCGCCGTCGAGCTCGGCGACCGTCACTGGCAGATCGGCGCCAACGATCAGGCCAAGCGCGCCGCCGAATACCAGCCGCTGATCGTCCGTTACCAGAACGGCGCCGGCGTCCGCCTCGGCGACCTCGGCGACGTGCAGGACAGCGTCCAGGACGTGCGCAACTACGGCGCGTCGAACGGCCGGCCGGCGGTGCTGCTGATCCTCTACCGGCAGCCGGGCGCCAACATCATCGAGACGGTCGACCGCGTGCAGGCGCTGCTGCCGCACCTGCGGGCGATGATTCCGGCGGCGATCGACCTGTCTGTCGTGCTCGACCGCACGCCGACCATCCGCGGCTCGCTGCGCGAGGTCGAGCGCACGCTGCTGATCTCCGTCGCGCTGGTCATCCTCGTCGTCTTCCTCTTCCTGCGCCGGGCGCGCGCCGCGCTGATCCCGAGCGTCGCCGTGCCGGTCTCGCTGATCGGCACCTTCGGCGTGATGTACCTGTGCGGCTACAGCCTCGACAACCTGTCGCTGATGGCGCTGACCGTCGCCACCGGCTTCGTCGTCGACGACGCCATCGTCGTCCTCGAAAACATCGTGCGCCACATGGAGAAGGGCGCCACGCCGCTGCAGGCGGCGCTCACGGGGGCGCGCGAGATCGGCTTCACGGTGGTGTCGATCAGCATCTCGCTGATCGCCGTGTTCATTCCCCTCCTGATGATGGGCGGCATCGTCGGCCGCCTGTTCCGCGAATTCGCCGTCACGCTGTCGGCCGCCATCCTCGTGTCCATGGTCGTTTCGCTGACCGCGACGCCGGCCATGGCGGCGCACCTGCTGCGCCCGCGGACCGAACAGCGGCCGCCGGGCCGCTTCGGCCGCTGGCTGGCGCGCCTGTCGCGCCGCCTGATGCGCGGCTACCGCCGCAGCCTCGCCTGGTCGTTGCGTCACGGCCCGCTGATCCTGCTGCTGCTGGCTCTGACCATCGGCCTCAACGTCTATCTCTACGGCGCCGTGCGCAAGGGCTTCTTCCCGCAGCAGGACACCGGGCGCATCGTCGGCGCGATCCAGGCCGACCAGAGCATTTCCTTCATCGCCATGGAGCAGAAGCTGAAAAACCTGATGGAGATCGTCCGCCACGATCCGGCCGTCGAAAGCGTCACCGGCTTCACCGGCGGCGGCCAGCGCAACACCGGCATGATGTTCATCGCCATGAAGCCGCTGCGCGAGCGCAAGGCGTCGGTCGATCAGGTGATCGGCCGCCTGCGCGGCAAGCTGGCGCACGAGCCGGGCGCCAATCTGTTCCTCGTCGCGGTGCAGGACGTGCGCATCGGCGGCCGGCAGAGCAACGCGCAGTACCAGTTCACGCTGCAGGGCGACGACCTCGACGATCTGCGCACCTGGGAACCGCGCGTGCGCAACGCGCTGTCGCAGCTGCCGCAGCTGACGGACGTGAACACCGACCAGCAGGACAAGGGCCTGCAGACTTCGCTGGTCGTCGACCGCGACGCCGCGGCGCGCCTCGGCCTCAACATGCGCAGCATCGACAGCGTGCTCAACGACGCCTTCGGCCAGCGCCAGGTGTCCACCATCTACAATCCGCTCAACCAGTACCGCGTCGTGATGGAACTGGCGCCGCCCTACCTGCAGAACCCGGAAACGCTCAAGTCGCTCTGGTTCACCGCCGCCGGCGGCGCGCAGGTGCCGCTCGCCGCCTTCGCGCGCATGGAGACGACCAGCACGCCGCTGGCGGTGAACCACCAGGGCGGTTTCCCGGCCTCGACCATCAGCTTCAACCTGCCGGAAGGCGTGTCGCTCGGCCAGGCCTCGGCCGCCATCGAGCGCAGCATGGCGGAACTGGGCGTGCCGACCTCGATCCACGGCAGCTTCCAGGGCACGGCCAAGGCCTTCCAGGATTCGCTCGCCAGCCAGCCGCTGCTGATCCTCGCCGCGCTGCTGGCGATCTACATCGTGCTCGGCATCCTCTACGAGAGCCTGCTGCACCCGCTGACCATCATCTCGACGCTGCCCTCGGCCGGCGTCGGCGCGCTGCTCGCGCTGATGGCCTTCAACACCGAGTTCTCGGTGATCGCCCTGATCGGCGTCATCCTGCTGATCGGCATCGTCAAGAAGAACGCGATCATGATGATCGACTTCGCCATCGACCGGCAGCGCCGCCTCAGGGTTTCGGCGGCCGAGGCCATCTATCGGGCCGGCCTGCTGCGCTTCCGCCCGATCATGATGACGACCACCGCGGCCGTCTTCGGCGCCGTCCCGATGGCGCTCGGCAGCGGCGATGGCGCCGAGTTGAGGAATCCGCTGGGCATCGCCATCGTCGGCGGCCTGCTGGTCAGCCAGATACTCACCCTGTACACCACGCCCGTCGTTTATGTGGCGCTCGACCGCCTGCGCAACCGCCTGCTCGGCCCGCGCCGGGAGCCGGTGCCGCTGATCGAGGAGCAGCCCGCGTGAGACCGCCGCGATGCGCAACCGAAGCCCACGAAGAAATATCATCATGAGAAACGCCCCCACGAGAAACGCCGCCATGCGCATCCGCTTTTCCGCCTGCCTGATCCTTTCCCTGCTCGGGCTTGCCGCGTGCTCGCCGGGTCCCGACTACGTGCGCCCGGCGGTCGATGCGCCGGCGGCGTTCAAGGAGGCGGGACAGTGGAAGGTCGCCGGCGGCGGGGCGGCGGCGGTCGACGAAAAGTGGTGGACGGTCTTCGGCGACCCGCAGCTCGACGCGCTCGAGGAGCAGGTCGTCGTGAACAACCAGAACCTCAAGGCGGCCGAGGCGCAATACCGCGCGGCCCGCGCCGCGCTGGACAGCGCCCGTTCCGCCTTCTTCCCGACGGCTGCGCTGAACGCCGCGCAGAGCCGGGGCAGCGGAAGCGGCGCCGCCGCGGGAAGCGCGGGCGGCAGCGGCGCGACGTCCGGCGCGACGTCCTATTCGCTGTCCGCCAGCGTCAGTTGGGAGATCGACGTCTGGGGACGCATCCGGCGCGGCGTGGAAAGCGCCGACGCGAAACTCGCGGCGAGCGCCGCCGACCTCGCCGCGGCGCGCGTATCGACGCAGGCGCTGCTCGCGCAGACCTACGCCCAGCTGCGCGCCGCCGAGGCGCAGATCGACCTGATCGGCCGCACCCTGACCGGCTACCGCCGCTTCCTCGAACTGACGCGCAGCCGGCAGGCGGTCGGCGTCGCGTCGCCGCTCGACGTGGCGCAGGCGGAAACGCAGCTGGCCAGCGCCGAAGTGCAGGGCATCGACGCCGAGAACCAGCGCGCGCAGCTGGAGCACGCCATCGCGGTGCTCGTCGGCCGGGCGCCGGCGGCGTTCGCCATCGCGCCGGGCGCCCGTCTGCCGGCCGTGCCGCCGTCCCCGGCGCTGCTGCCGTCGACGCTGCTCGAAAGGCGCCCCGACATCGCCGCCGCCGAACGCCGCATGGCCGCCGCCAACGCGCAGATCGGCGTCGCCGGCGCCGCCTACTTCCCGGTGCTCGACATCGGCGGCAGCGTCGGCTATCGCAACGACGCGCTCGCCGGCCTGCTCAGCGCACCCAACCGTTTCTGGTCGCTCGGCCCGGCGCTCGCCATGACGCTGTTCGACGGGGGCGCCCGCTCGGCGGCGGTCGCGCAGGCCGGCGCCGGCTACGATCAGGCCGTGGCGACCTATCGTCAGACCGTGCTGACGGCGTTCCAGGAGGTCGAGGACAACCTGTCGGCGGCGCGCCTGCTGGCGCAGGAGGGCGAGGCGCAGGCGCGGGCGCTGGCCGCCGCCCGGCGCTCGCGCGAGATCGCCGAGAACCAGTACCGGGCGGGCATCGTCAGTTCGCTGAACGTGGTGACGGCGCAGGCGGCCGAGCTGTCGGCGGAAGCCGCGGCGATCAATATCGACAGCCGCCGCCTGCAGGCCGCGGTGCTGCTGTTCAAGAACGCCGGCGGGCTGTGGACGCCGCCGCCGGCGCCCTGAGACGCGGCAGGAGGGCTTTCAGGCGCGGCGTTCCGCCGGCAGGCGCAGGCGGGCGATCAGGCCGCCGCCCTCGCGCGGCAGCAGTTCGAGGCGGCCGCCGTGCAGGCGGGCGATGCGCTCGACGATGGCCAGCCCGAGGCCGGTGCCGCCGGCGTTGGTGCGCGCGCTTTCGAGGCGCGTGAACGGACGCTTGAGGCGCTCGACCTCGGCGGCCGGAATGCCGGGGCCGCGATCCATCACGTCGACGCAGCAGTCCCCGCCCTGCGCGTAGGTGCGCACGTCGATTTCGCCGCCGCCGTATTTGCGCGCGTTTTCCAGCAGATTGCCGAGCGCGCGCAGCATGGCTTTCGGGCGCAGGCGGGCGGGCGGCAGTTCGCCGGTCTGCAGGCGCGGCGGCGTCTGGGCCCGATAGTGACTGGACAGCGCCTGCGCGAGCAGGGCGTTGAGGTCGGCCGGCTCGGCCGTCTCGCCGGCGTCGCCGCGCGCGTAGTCGAGGAACTGCGCGATGATCGCGTCCATCTGTTCGATGTCGGCGGAGACCGCGTCGCGCGCGCCCTCGTCGGCGATCGACAGCTCGGCTTCGAGGCGCAGGCGGGCGAGCGGCGTGCGCAGGTCGTGCGAAATGCCGGCGAGCACTTCGGCGCGTTCGGCGTCGATGTGGCGCAGATCGTCCGACATGCGGTTGAAGGCTTCGGCGAGTTGCTGCAGTTCGACCGATCCGCGCTCGGCGAGCGGCGCCGGGTGGCGGCCGCGTCCGACTTCGCCGGCGGCGTGGGCGAGGGCGCGCAGCGGCTGCGTGACGCGCGAGACGATCAGCCAGGCGACGAACAGCGCGAGCGCCAGCGAGGCGCCGCCCCAGGCCAGCCAGTGCCACGGGAAATCGCGTTCGGCGCGCTCGCCGGGCAGCATCACCCAGTATTCGTCCTCGCCTTCGTCGTCGATCGTGAAGCTGACCCAGATGCCGTCCTGCCCATCGACGGTGCCGGCGAAGCGCGTGCGCGGGCCGAGCTGGGCGCGCACCTCGTCCTTCAGCAGGGCGAACAGCGGCGTGTCGGGCAGCGGCTCGATCTCGTCGTCGGGCTCGGCCGGGAAAAGGTGCACGCCCTCGCGCTCGGCGAGGTCGCGCAGCAGGCCGCGGCGTTTGGTCGGCTCGGCGGCGACCAGCGCGGCGCGCGTGAGGTTGGCGACGCTGACCGTGAGCTGCGCCAGCTGGCGCGCGCGCGGTTCGCGCTCGGCCAGCGCGAAGAGGGTGATCCAGATGGCGATGGTGACGCAGATCAGCAGGCTGACCAGCAGGAAGGTGCGCACCAGCAGCGTGCGCGGGGCCAGCTTCATTTGGGCTGGCTCTGGCCGTCGGGAATGAAGACGTAGCCGAAGCCCCATACCGTCTGCAGGTAGCGCGGGCTGGACGGGTCCGGTTCGAGCAGCTTGCGCAGGCGCGAGACCTGCACGTCGATGGCGCGGTCGAAGGGACCCTGCTCGCGGCCGCGCGCCAGCGTCATCAGGCGGTCGCGCGAGAGCGGCTGGCGCGGGTGCTGGAGCAGCACCTTGAGCACGGCGAACTCGCCGGTGGTGAGCGGCAGGAAATCGTCGCCGCGTTTGAGCGTGCGCGCCGCGAGATCGACCTCGATACCGCCGAAGGCGACCACCTGATCTTCGCCGGCCGGCGCGCCGGGCACCGCCGTCGTCCGCCTCCGCAGCACGGCCTGCATACGGGCGAGCAGTTCGCGCGGGTTGAAGGGTTTGGGCAGGTAGTCGTCGGCGCCCATTTCGAGGCCGACGATGCGGTCGATCTCGTCGCCCTTGGCGGTCAGCATCACCACCGCCAGCTCCGGGTGGCTCGCGCGCAGGCGGCGGCAGATCGACAGGCCGTCCTCGCCGGGCAGCATCAGGTCGAGCACGACCAGGTCGAAGTTCTCGCGCGCCAGCCATTTGTCCATTGCGGCGGCGTGTTCGGCGCTCTTCACGGCAAAGCCCTGCTCGCCGAGATAGCGTTGCAGGAGGTCGCGCAGTCTTTGGTCGTCGTCGACGACGAGGATTTTTCGTTCGGACATGGCCTTAATCCTAACCGGAAAGGCGTTGGACGTGGCGGGAGAAACAAGGTGCCGGAGGATCGCAAAACGCGGCGCGTGTGAGTAGATTTTTCCGCCGCGGCCCGTGGCAACATTTACTTACAAATTGCTCCCCGCCGCGCAAAGATGCGTTACATCTGGCTCGCACACTGCTTTCGTCGCCGCAGAGGATGCGGCGTGCGCGCCGCGCTTTTCGCACGGTGCGGAAGGCAGGCAGAATGGCGAAATCGTATTGGGCATGCTGCCCGGCGGAGCGCTTCCGGCGCGTGCGCGGCACGGCAGGAGCGGCGATCCGGCGGAGGCGGCGCGCGTCGGCGGCCGGTTGCCGGCCGTCTCGGCAAATGGGTGGGCGATGAAATCATGGCGGCAATGAAGCGGACGGCAGGATGGACCCTCGCGGTGCTGCTCGCGCTCGCCTGCGCGGCGCCGACGGCGCACGCCGGGCGCTGGGACGACCGTTTCATGGCGCGCGACGGGCAGCGCTCGGAGCGCTTCCAGCGCGACGTGCCGCAGCGCGACCGGCAGGAGCGTTTCCAGCGGCGCGACGAGTGGAGCGGCCGGGGCGGCGACCGCGGGGGCGACGATGCCCGCCAGCAGCGGATGTCGCCCGAGGAGCGCCGCCAGCTGCGGCGCGACGTGCACGACGCCGGGCGCGACCTGTACCGGCAGCGCCGCTGATTTTCCTCTGCGCCGGCCCGCTCGCCGCCCGGCGCGCGTCATTCCTGCCGAGCGTTCGTTTGCCCGCGATTGCGTCCATGTCGCCGTGCGGCGACGCGCCTAATCGCTGATCTTTCCGCGCAGCGCCTTCACCTTCCCACGCTGCGTCTTTCCTTCCAGGCGTCGCAGCTGCGCGCCGTACGTCGGCTTCGTCGGGCGGCGCGTGCGCGGCGTATGGGCTGCGGCCGCGATCAGTTCGCGCAGGCGCGCCAGCCCTTCCTCGCGGTTGCGCACCAGGCTGCGGAATTCCTGCGCCTTGATCACGATCACCCCGTCCGCGCTGACGCGCTGGTCGCGCAGCGCCAGCAGACGCGCCTTGAGCGCCTCGGGCAGCGAGGAGGCGCGGATGTCGAAGCGCAGATGCAAGGCGTTCGACACCTTGTTCACGTTCTGCCCGCCGGCGCCCTGCGCGCGGATGGCGACGAATTCGACTTCGTCCTCGTTCAGGGTGAAATGGGGCAATGAGGTCGTCATCGGTCTTCGGTTTCTCCGCTTCGTCGTCGGGGTGGTCCGCGTTGTCCGCTGCGTCGGCACCCTCCGGCGCGGGATGGCGCGGTTCCGATCCGTGCGGAAAATGCCGTTCCGATACGCGTGCTATAGTGCCCGCGCCGCGCCAGGGCCCCCGGTTTCTGTTTGCCGCAGCTTCCGGCGGGCGAGGACGGAGAGTACCAGACATGGGGCGCGCTTCATCCGGCGCCGTTCGGGTAAGGGCGCCGTTCACGGAGGATGCCCCGGCTTTTGCGCGCGGTTCGCGCTCGCGGCGTGCGCCGGTCCGCGTGTATGGCCGCCGGCGTTCGATTTATCGAGGTTTTGGGAGGCAGCATGGACAGGCACGAGTACTACATGAACATCGCCATGGCGGTGCGCAAGAAAGCGAACTGCCTCGGCCGCAAGGTCGGCGCGGTGATGGTCAAGGACAACCGGATCATTTCCACCGGCTACAACGGTACGCCGGAGGGCGTGGACAACTGCACCGACGGCGGCTGCGTCCGCTGCCGCGACCGCGCGACCTACAAGGCCAGCGTCGGCTACGATGTGTGCATCTGCGTCCATGCCGAACAGAACGCCCTCATCTCGGCCGCCCGCTTCGGCAACGCCATCGAGGACACCGTCGTCTATTCGACCCTGCGCCCCTGCTTCGATTGCACGAAGGCGATGCTGCAGGCCAAGGTGCGGGCGGTGTATTACCTGCACGACTGGCAGCATCCGATCGGCGAATTGCAGGAGCAGTACGCGCTGCTGCAGTCGAAGTTCCCGGAAGGCGTGAACGCGGTCGCCATCGACGATCCGGAGGCCGACTGGGCGAACGCGGTGGCGCCCGCCGCGACCTGAACCGGGCGGCAGTTCTCGCCGCTGCCGTTTTGCTGCCGGCGTTTTTTGCCGCCGAGGACGTTCCCGCACGGCTGTCGAGTACGGCCTTCCCTTCGGCGTCATGTCCCGGATGCGCATGGGGCGCGGACTCTCCGCGATTGCCGATGAACGGATGGCCTGTTTTTTGCTGGGCCAATGATGATTGCGCTCGCCAACGGGCGCGGATCGTTCATCGCAAAACACGTTCGACGGAGAATCCATGCATATCGGCAGCTTCACCCCGGCGGCGGGCGTCGCCTACGCAGCATCCAGCAGTCGTTCCAGCCCGGTTGCGGCGGCTGCCGCGAGTTACGGCAAAGTTACGGATGGCGCGGATAGCGTCACGATATCGGCGGCGGCCCGGCAGGCCGCCTCGGCCGAGCGGGCCGGCGCCCTGGCGGCGAGCGGCGAGGCCGGCGCGGCAGGCGACTATCCCGTGGAAATGTACCAGCTGCCGAAATGGTATGCGGACTACGGATTCCAGCTGCCGACCCAACCCGGAAGCCGCGGGGACTGGTTCGCCGAAAGCTATCCGCAGGCGGCCGCGGCGTCGTCCGCCGAGCGCGCCGAATATTCCACCCTGATTCAGGAGCATTACCAGGCCGTGCTCGCTGAGAACGGCGTCAAGGGCGTCGCGGCGCATTACGCGGCGACGATTCTCGATCAGGATTCCAGCGAGGCGCTGCGCCGGCAGATGGTCGAACGGATCCGGGGCGACGACAGGCTGCTCGAATTGATGCCGAAGATGGGTAAGCCGATTCCCTGAGCGCAGGGCTTCTCCGTCGGTGGCCCGCCGCTGCGCGTAGCGCCCTCTGCGCCGCCGCAGAGGAAGTGATCGTTCTCTCCCGGTATTCGGCGCCTTGGCGGGGTATGCGCAATCGCGCCGCCAGCATTGCCGCCGCGGCGGGTAGAATATCGCCCCATGCCTGCCATCAATCTGCTTGCCATCGAAACCTCCACCGACGCCGGTTCCATCGCCTTGTGGCGCGACGGCGAAGTGCTGCTGCGCGATTGCCCGCGCGGCGTTTCGCATTCGGAAACCCTGCTGCCGCTGATTCGCTCGACGCTGGCCGAGGCCGGCCTCGGCTTCGCCGATCTGTCGGGCATCGCCTTCGGCGCCGGCCCCGGTTCCTTCACCGGCCTGCGCGTGGCTTGCGGCGTCGCGCAGGGGCTGGCTTTCGCGCACGACACGCCGCTGTTGCCGGTCGGTACGCTGGAGGCGATGGCTTTGGCCGCCGGCGGCGGGCGCGTGCTGGTGGCGCTCGACGCGCGCATGGGCGAAGTGTATCTCGGCAGTTTCGAGGTTTCGTCCGACGCGGTCGTGGCGCTCGGCCCGGTCGGCGTCCATCCGCCGGGCGCGGTGCCGCTGCCCGCGAGCGGCGGCTGGCTGGCCTGCGGCAACGGGCTGGCCGCCTACCCGGCGCTGCGCGAGCGGCTGGCGCCCGCGGTCGACGCCTGGCTGCCGGAGCTGATGCCGACGGCCGACGCCGCGGCGCGCCTCGCCGCGCCGCGTCTGGCGCGCGGCGAACGGGTCGATCCGGCCGACGCGGTGCCGGTCTACGTGCGCGACAAGGTCGCGCAGACGGTCGCCGAGCGGTTGGCGCAGGGAGGCAAGGCGTGAGCGCCCGCGTCCGGCCATTCGCTGCGGTCGCGCTGCTGCCCGCGCGGAGCGTGATGCGCGGCGACGGGAGGGAGGTCCGGTGAACGCGCTGCTCGAACCGCGCATCGAGATGCTGCCGATGAACCCGCACGACCTCGACGAGCTGCTGCCCATCGAGTACCGCATCTATTCCCATCCGTGGAGTCGCGGCAACTTCGCCGATTCGATCGCGGCCGGCTACAGCTGCTGGGTCTGCCGCGTCGGCGGCGAACTGGTCGGCTACGCGGTGGTGATGATCGCCGTCGACGAGGCGCACCTGCTCAACATCAGCGTTTCCGAAAAGCGGCAGGGCATGGGCTTCGGCGCGCGCCTGCTGCGCCACGCCATGCAGGTCGGGCGGCAGGGCGGGGCGACGACGCTGCTGCTCGAAGTGCGCCCGTCGAACGCGAAGGCGCTCGAACTCTACCGCCACTTCGGCTTTGTGCAGATCGGCGTGCGGCGCGGCTACTACCCGGCCGAGCAGGGGCGCGAGGACGCGCTGGTGCTGACCCATCCGCTGCTCGAGGTGTCGGCATGAGCCTGACGCGCGAACAGATCCTGCACGAGATGGGCCTGACGCAGTGGAAGCTGCGCGCCCGTCCGGCGGCGTCGGAGGCGTCTCCAGACGCGGCGCCGGACGAAGTTCCCGACGACGGCCGCGAAACGGCGTGGGAGGAAACCCGGGCAAGCGACCGGGAATCCGACCGGGATTACAACCCGGACGAGGGCCGGGCGGCGTTCCGCGCCGCGCCGCCGGCCGTAGCGGCGGAGACGACCGAGCCGATGGCGGGCGCATCCGATGCCGATCGCGTGCCGGCCTGCGCGCCGCGTGATGAAGCCGCCGGGTGGGCTGCCGACGAAAACGCGGATGGAGCTTGGTCCGATGCCGCGCCCGACAATTTCCCCGCAACCGCTCCCTCGCCCTCGGCGCCACGCGTCGGCGACGCGCCGGAAGGCGGGCGCGGCGCGCAGATCGCGCGCATGGGCTGGGACGAACTGCGCCGGAGCATCGCCGACTGCCGTGCCTGCGGCCTGTGCGAGCAGCGCCGGCAGGCCGTGCCCGGCGTCGGCGACGAGCGGGCGGACTGGCTGTTCATCGGCGAGGGGCCGGGCGCCGAGGAGGACGCGCGCGGCGAGCCTTTCGTCGGACAGGCCGGAAAGTTGCTCGACGCGATGCTGGCGGCCATCGACCTCGAACGCGGCGCCGACGTCTACATCGCCAACGCCGTGAAGTGCCGCCCGCCCGGCAACCGCACGCCGGAGGCCGGCGAAATGGCCGCCTGCGCGCCCTATCTGCAGCGCCAGATCGAGCTGCTGCAACCGAAGCTGATCGTCCTGCTCGGCCGCGCCGCGGTGCAGGCGGTGCTCGGCGTCGAAAGCTCGCTGGCCAGCCTGCGCGGCAAGCCGCTCGCCTGCGCGGCGGGCGGGCGCGAGATTCCGGTCGTCGTCACCTACCACCCGGCGTATCTGCTGCGCACGCTGCCCGACAAGGCAAAGACCTGGGAAGACCTGTGCCGTGCCCGCGCGCTGATGCGCGAATTGAAGGCGGGCGCCGCGCTCGCACCTTGAACCGCGGGCCGCCGGCCCCATCTAACCGTCATTCGTTCCCGCCCGGAGGCAACATCATGCGCATCAGAATCCTCGCCGTGCTCGCCCTCGTCGCCAGCCTGCTTTCCGGCTGCGGCTACAACACCTTCCAGACCGGCGACGAAGCCGTCAAGGCGGCGTGGTCCGAAGTGCTCAACCAGTACCAGCGGCGCGCCGATCTGGTGCCCAATCTGGTCGCCACCGTGCAGGGCTACGCCAGCCACGAGCGCGAAGTGCTGACGCAGGTGACGCAGGCGCGCGCGCAGGTCGGCAGCATCCAGGCGACGCCCGAGCTGATCGAGAATCCCGAGGCCTTCGCCAAGTTCCAGCAGGCGCAGGCCGGCCTTTCCAGCGCGCTGTCGCGCCTGCTGGTGGTGTCCGAGAACTATCCGCAGCTCAAGGCCGACGCTTCCTTCCGCGACCTGCAGGCGCAGCTCGAAGGCACCGAGAACCGCATCACCGTGGCGCGCAACCGCTACATCAAGTCGGTCGAGGCCTACAACGTCTCGGTGCGCACCTTCCCGAACAATCTGACGGCGATGGTCCTCGGCTATCAGGCCAAGGCCAACTTCACGGTCGAGAACGAGAAGGCGATTTCGGCGCCGCCCAAGGTCGATTTTTCAGCACCGGCCAAGCCGGCCGCCGCCGCGCCGGCCGAAGGCGGCAAGAGTCCGGCGCAGCCCGGCTACTGAGCATGCCTGCCTTCGGCGTCCGCCTGCCGCTCTGGCTGCTCGGCTGCTTTCTGCTGCTCGCCGCCGGGCTGGCCGCGGCGCAGGCGCTGCAGCCGGTGCCGCCGCTCACGGCGCGCGTCACCGATCTCACCGCGACGCTGTCCGCCGAGCAGCGCGGCCGGCTCGAAGAAAAGCTCGCCGCGTTCGAGCGCGAGAAGGGTTCGCAGATCGCCGTGCTGCTGGTGCCGAGCGTGCAGCCGGAAGCCATCGAGCAATACGCGCTGCGCGTCGTCGAGGCGTGGAAGCTCGGGCGCAAGGGCGTGGATGATGGCGCGCTGCTGCTCGTCGCCAAGGACGATCGCAAGCTGCGCATCGAGGTCGGTTACGGCCTCGAAGGCGCGCTCAACGACGCCACTGCGAAGCGCATCGTCGCCGAAACGATCACGCCGCATTTCAAGCAGGGCGATTTCGCCGGCGGCATCGAGGCCGGCGTCGATGCGATGCTGCGCGTCGTCGGCGGCGAACCGTTGCCGCCGCCGCAGGCCGCCGCAAGCGGCGGGGGCGGCGGCGCCGATCTCGAATCGCTGCTGGTCGGCGGCTTCATTCTGGTTTTCGTCGTCGGCGGCGTGCTGCGCGCGATCTTCGGCCGCTTTCTCGCCTCGGGCATCATCGGCGTGATCGGCGGCGTGATCGCCGCGCTGCTCTTTTCCTCGCTGCTGGTCGCCGGTCTGGTCGGCGTCGTCGCCTTCGTCGTCTCGCTGTTCGCCGGGGCGAGCGGTCTCGGCGGAATCGGCGGGTGGGGCGGTCCGGGCGGTTTCGGCGGGCGCGGCGGCGGGGGCGGTTTTTCGGGCGGCGGCGGTTTCTCCGGCGGCGGGGGCGGTTTTGGCGGCGGCGGCGCGTCGGGAGGATGGTGATGCAACTGACGAGAATTTTCCGCCATCTCGCGCTGCCGCACTGGTGGGTGCGGCGCGGTTTTCCGCAAAGCACGCTTGCGGCGGTCGAACGCGCCATCGCGGCGTCCGAAGCCCGGCATCGCGGCGAACTGCGCCTCGTCGTCGAGGCCGGCCTGCCGCTCGGCGGCCTGCTGCGCGGCGAATCGCCGCGCGCGCGGGCGATTGAGCTGTTCGCGCAACTGCGCGTCTGGGACACGGTCGAGAACAGCGGCGTGCTGATCTACCTGCAGTTGGTCGACCGCCGCGTCGAGATCGTCGCCGATCGCGGCATCGATGCCCGCGTCGGGCAGGAATTCTGGAACGCCGTGTGCCGGCGCATGGAACTGGCTTTCGCCGGCGGGCGGTTCGAAGCCGGGGCGCTGGCCGCGCTGGACGAGATCACCGAAGCGCTCGCCGCGCACTTTCCGGCCCGTGCCGCCAACCCCAACGAATTGCCGGATCGTCCGCTCGTCCTCTAGGCCGCAGTTTTGCCCGGATGAACCGGATTTGCGGCGGGTGCTAGCCTTTGTCGGCGCCGCCCGCACCACGACCTGCTCCGACGTTGTTTCTCCAGAATTTTCACCGTGAAAGCCGAATGACCACTTCGCCCGCTCCTCCGCCCGATCCGCGCCAGGCCCTGCTTTTCGCGCTGGCCGCCGAGCGCCTGTCGGCCTATTACGAGCACGGCCAGTGGATGACCACCGCGCAGGGGGCGAGTCTCGCCGAATCCTGGCTGCTGCGCGGCGCGGTGAAGCGGGATGCGCTGCCGCTGGCCGACCGCCGCCTGCTCTCGGAACTGAGCGACCGGCTGGCGCGCTATCTGGCGGGCTCGCTGTCGCGCGAGGCCGGCCTGTACACCGCCCACGAAATGATGGAGGCGCTGGACCCGAACTACCGCTCCGAACTGGTCTTCGACCTGCTCGACGAATGCGCCCGCCTGCTGCGCGAAAACGGAGAGGAGGCCCGGACTTGACGCGCCTGCCCGTAGCGGCGGGGCGCGCGGTCGCGCCGTTCCTGCGCCGCTTCGCCTGCCGCGTGCGCCTTGCTCCCTTCGTCCGTCTCGTTCTCCTCTGCCTGGCGCTCGGCGTCGGTCCGCTGGCGGCGGCGCCCGAGGCGGCGCGGCCGGTGCGCGTCGGCGTGCTGGCCTTTCTCGACGCCGACGCGATGAGCAGCCAGTGGGAACCGTTGCTCGACCGCCTCGCGGCGGCGCTGCCGGGGAGCCGGCCGGTGCTCGTGCAGCTCGACCACGCGGCGCTGCGCGAGGCGGTGGCACGCCAGTCGGTCGACTTCGTGATCACCAATCCGGGCAGCTACGTGGCGCTCGAGATGGAGTTCGGCATCAGCCGGATCGCCACGCTCGATACCGCACTGGCGCCGAGCCCGGCGCGCGCCGTCGGGTCGGCGGTGATCGTGCGTGCCGAGCGCGAGGATATCGGGACGCTGGCCGACCTCGTCGGCAAGCGGGTGGCGGCGGTCGGCGACGACGCCTTCGGCGGCTTCCAGGTGGCGTGGCGCGAGTTCGCCCAGCTCGGCATCGATCCGAACGCGGACTTCGCGGCGCTCGATTTCGTCGGCCTGCCGATGCGCAAGGTGGTCGACGCGGTGGCGAGCGGGCGCGCCGACGCCGGCATCGTGCGCGCATGCACAGTCGAAAACCTCGCGGCGGCCGGCGGAAGCGCGGGCGGAGCGCCATCTCAGCAGTTTCGCGTCCTCTCGCCGCGCCCGGAAGCGGATTTCCCCTGCCTGACCTCGACCCGCCTCTATCCCGACTGGCCGATCGCCACGCTGCGCAGCACGCCGCCGGCGCTCGCCAAGGCGGTGGCGACGGCGCTGCTGGCGATGCCGCCGACGCGCGAGGGCATGTCGTGGACGGTGCCGGCCGACTACCAGTCGGTGCATGAATTGTTCCGCGAACTGCAGACCGGCCCCTACGGCTACCTCAAGGAAAGCACGCTGCGCGCCGCCGTCGTCCGCTACTGGCCGGCCGTCCTCGTGCTGGCGACGCTGCTCGTCGGCTGGATCATCTACACGGTGCGCGTCGAGCATCTGGTGCAGGTGCGCACCGCCGAACTGCGCCGCGCGCTCGACGAGCGGCAGGCGATCGAGCGCCGCATGCGCGCGCATCAGGAGGAGGTCGAGCACCTCTCGCGCCTGTCCATCCTCGGCGAGCTGTCCGGTACGCTGGCGCACGAGATCAACCAGCCGCTGGCGAGCATCGGCAACTACGCGCAGAGCCTCGTGCGGCGCGTCGACAACGGTCGCCTGACCGACGCCGCCGTGCGCGAGGCGAGCGTCGAGATCGCCGGGCAGGCCGAGCGCGCCGCCGGCATCCTCGGCCGCATTCGCGGCTTCGCCCGCAAGCGCGCCGCCGTGCGCGAGCGCCGCGTGCTGGCCGAGGTGGTGCATGAAACCGTCGCCCTGTTCTCCGGCATGCTCTCGAACCGGCCGGAAATCTCGGTCGACGAAGGCGCGGCGGCCGGCTGCGCGGTCGAGGTCGACCCGCTGCAGATCCAGCAGGTGCTGCTCAACCTGCTGAAGAACGGGCTCGACGCCATGTCGGACCTGCCGGCCGAAGCACGCCGCCTGCGCATCGCGCTGGCGCGCGAGGACGACACGCTGCGCGTCGACGTGCGCGACTTCGGTCGCGGCCTCGCGCCCGAGGCGCGCGACCGCCTCTTCGAATCCTTCTTCACCACCAAGCCCGACGGCCTCGGCCTCGGCCTGTCGATCTGCGCGACCATCGTCGAAGCGCACGGCGGCCGGCTTTCGGCGCGGCCGCCGGAGACCGGCGCGGGCATGGTGTTCACCTTCACCTTGCCTTGCCATGACTGATTCTTCCGAAAACGCCGTGATCCACGTGGTGGACGACGATGCCTCGTTCCGCCGCTCGCTCGTCTTCCTGCTCGAATCGGTCGGCTGGCCGGTCGCCGCGCACGCCTCGGCGGCCGACTTCCTCGCCGCCTGCGCCGACGGCGCCGCGCCGCCGGCCGACCTCGGCTGCCTCGTGCTCGACATCCGCATGCCCGGCATGAGCGGCCTCGAACTGCAGCAGGCGCTGCGCGCGCGCGGCTGGACGCCGGCCGTGGTGTTCATGACCGGGCACGGCGACGTCGAACTGGCGGTGCAGGCGATGAAGCAGGGCGCCTTCGACTTTCTCGAAAAGCCGTTCCGCGACCAGGCGCTGCTCGACACCGTCGCCGCCGCGGTGCGCCACGGCAGCGCGCAGCGTGCAGCCGCGCAGCGGCGCGCGCACGCGCAGGCGCTGTTCGACCGCCTGTCGCCGCGCGAACGCGAGGTCGCCCGTCTCGTCGCGCTCGGCCTGCCGAACAAGCTCGTCGCGCGCGATCTCGACATCAGCGAGAAGACCGTGCACGTGCATCGCCAGCATGTGATGGAGAAGGTCGAGGCGGGCAGCGCCGCCGAACTCGCCCGCCTGATGCTGCAAGCCGACCCGCACGGGCTGGATTGAGGCGGCGGGGCGGCGCTCGTCGGATACCGGCGCGCGCCGTGCTCCCCGCGCCCGTCCGGGCACGAAGGCGACGTCTCAGTAGGCGCTCCAGAGGTAGATGAAGATCAGGTCGTTGTCGCGCGCGCCGCCGGCCGGGCTGCCGTCGAAAGCGGCCACGCCGCCCGCGAAGCGCGTGTATTTGTAGTACTGGAGGCCGATGCGCAGGTATTGGGCGGGGGTCAGGAAAACTTCCGGAACCCAGACGCGCGTGCCGGAGGCGTTGTTGAACGGAGCAATGAGCGGGTCGGCTCCGTGCAGGAAGGCGCCTTGCGTTCCTGTGGCGCTCACGTAGGACAAGCTGGCCCCGTATTTCGATTCGTAGGTGTAGGTGGCGTTCACTTTCAGCAGGTCGACGGTATTTGCCGCGTTTGCCAGGGCGCCGCCGTAGGCCGGGGTTTCGATATTCCAGACGGGGTCGTCGTAGCGCTGCTTTTCCCGGCTGAAGGAGACGCGCGCGGAAATGCCGTAGGGCTGGCTGGCGTAGCGGTACTGGCCGTCGATGCCGAACTCCTGGCTGCGGATCGATGGCGAGCGGGCGTCCGCCGGATCGACGTCGAGCCGCCCGCTCAGTCCGTGCAGGCCGATCGTTGCGCCGTGCGCGCCCCATTCGTAATTGAGCGCCAGCCGCCAATAGGGGTTCAGCCCGCGCGCGGGACGGCTGTCGGGGGCGGCTATTCCCGGCCTGGCGAAGGGCGAAAGACCTCCGGCGTTTCTTGCGCTTCGGTAGGCGCCGAACTCTGCATACACCAGCCCCTTCCATTCGGCGGCGAGGCCGAGTCCGACGGCCGGGCCATCCGGCGCCGCATCCGTGGAGATGCGCGGCGCGACCGGCGGGTCGAACGATGTTCCGGTGTAGCGTTGGCCGTAGGGCGCGGCGGGGACGATGCCGAACAGGGGGTCGGGCGGCGCGAGGCCCCGGCCTTCGCCGTCATTGGCATCGCCGCGCAATGCTGCTCCGCTTCGCAGGGTCCGCGAGAAAGGGATCATGCCGCGCACCCCGTCGGCATCGGCGAACGAATTGAACCTTCCTCCGGACGGCAGAGCGGCGGCGTATCGTTCGCCGGCGTGGCAGGTGGCGCAGCTCTGTCCGGTCTGTCGGGAAAACAGCGGCAATGCCGACGCCTCGCCCGGGGCGAGCGCCGACGCGGCAACGGCGAGTTGTGAAAGTGCGGCGGCGGCCGGCAGCGAACGATGGAAAAACCTGGAAAACGATTCCATGGGAGCCTCCGCAATTTTTTGTCATATGGGCGTTTTCCAACGTAGTCCATGCTTTTCGAATCCGCAAAACAAACCTTTTTTTACGCTTTGCATGTCATTGTTTGCATGACGGTTTTTAGGGTTTTCGGGGCATTTTGCGGCTATGGCGAAGCATGTACCGTGGCACTGGTAAAAAGTGCAGAAATTTCGGAATGCGCCGGTCGGAGCAAAAAAAAGCCCCGCATCAGGCGAGGCCGAAACTGCGTCGGAAATCGGTTCTTTTTCAGGCGCGTACCAGCCTTGCCGGCAGCCCGTTGCGCACCGCGGCGCCGGAGACGGCGTCGACCCACACCGACTTGCCTGTCCGCGTCGGGTCGGACAGGCCGAGGTCGTTGAGGTTGATGCCGGCGCGCAGCGCGGGCTTGTCGGGCTGGCGTTCGTCGCCGATGCGGTGGGCGCGGGCGCCGAGTTCGCGGTGGCCGAAGCCGTGCTCGATGGCGACGACGCCCTGCATCACGCCCTCATGCACGATCACCGTGGTCTTCACGCTGCCGCCCGGCGTGCTGAGGGTGGCGGTGTCGCCGCTCTTCAGGCCGGCCCGGGCGGCGTCGGCCGGATGCACGAGCGCCGGATTCTCCGGGTGGATGCCGGTGAGCCGGGTGGCGGCGATGCTGTAGGAGTTCTGCAGCGCCGACTTGAAGCTGATCACCTGCAGCGGCCACGCCGCCTGCGGATACACCTTGCGCATCGGTGTGCCGTCGATGAAGGCGGGTTCGTGCAGGGTCGCGCAGCCGGAGAAGCGCTTGCCGGTGACGCTGTTCTTGCTGCCGCCGACCGCGTCGCTCCACAGCCAGAGCGGTTTGTTGAAGCGGTTGGTCTGCCATTCCGGATTGGCTTCGTCCTGCGCGTCCTTGCCCGGCTGGTAGCGGCCGCCGCGCGTGTAGAGGAAGGCCACCTTGCGCCATTCCTCGGGCTTCAGCGTCGCTTCGAGCAGCGGGCGCAGACGGTCGACGCCGGACAGAGCGAGGTCGTCGTCGGTGGCGTCGGGCACCGGTTCCTTGCCCAGCCACGCGATGTTGGCGCCGCCGCGCAGATACCAGTGCTCGGGGCGTTCGAGCGGCAGCGCGTTGCCTTCGGCGTCGCTCAGCGCCTCGGGGCCGAAGCCGGGCAGCGCCATGGCTTTCGCCAGCGCGATGAAGAAGGTTTCCATGCCGATCGCCTGGCCGTCGGGCGCATCCGACGTCTTCGCCGCCTGCGGTTCGACCACCGGCCAGCGCGCGGTGCATGCCTTGGTCGGCACGCCGCTCCACGGCGCCGCCCAGCCCCAGCTTTCGTACATCAGCGAATCGGGAACGATGTAGTCGGCGTAGGCGTTGCTCTCGTTGATCAGCGGATCGACCGAGACGATCAACGGGATCTTCTTCGGGTCGGCGAGATCCTTCTCGATCTGGGCGCGCACGCCGGTGATGCCGTAGAGCGGGTTGGAGCTCCACAGGATCAGCGCCTTGATCGTGTAGGGGTAGCCGTTGAGGGCGCCGGTGAACCATTCGGTGGCGAGGCCGGGCGCGTTCGGGAACCACGGCGACTGCGCCGGGTAGGGCTTGCCCTCGGCCTTCTTGCGGGCGAATTCGCTGCTCTTCTCGTAGGGCACGTTGCGCCCGAGCGGCGTGCCCTTGGGCTTGACCGCGCCGGGGAAGGTGTCGAGGTTGTAGCGCGGGCCTTCGCCGTCGTCCTTGAAGCCGCCGCCGTTCATGACGAGGCCGCCCTTCCAGTTGAGGTTGCCGATCAGCGCGTTGAGCGTCATCAGCGAGAAGGCGTTGTAGAAACCGGCGCCGGACATCATGCCGCCGTGCGCGATGACCGCCGCCTTGCGGCCGTGGCTCGTGAATTTCTCGGCGAGCGCGGCGATCGTCGCGGCGGGGATGCCGCAGGCATCGGCGCATTCTTCGACGCTCTGGCGCTGGATCGACGCCTTGAGCAGCAGCCAGGCGGTCTGCACGGCGAGCGGCTTGTCGTTCAGCGCGAGGACGGTTTCCGCATCGAGCGCGGCGGGCGCCGTGGCCTTGCCGGCCGGCACCGGCTTGCCGTCGGCGCCGAGGATCAGGTAGGGATCGGCGTCCTTGTAGCGCTCTTCCTCGTCCACCGGCAGGCCGATGTCGGAGCCGCGCAGGAAGCGTCCCTGGCGCGGATGGCCGGCTTCGCTGACGACCAGCCAGCTGGCGCTGGTGAAGGACGGCTCGCCCTGCTGCGCGGCGACGGCGAGGTTGGGGTTGGCGAGATAGGCGGTGTTGATGCGCCCGTTGTCGAGCATCCAGCGCATCATGCCGAGCGCCAGCGCGCTGTCGGTGCCGGGGCGGATCGGAATCCAGCGCCCGCGGTCGCCGGCGGCGCGGTTGTCGGCGTTGGTCAGCACCGGGTCGACCACGACGTAGTCGAGCGTTCCGTCGCTGCGTCCCTTGGCGAGCATCGCGCCGGTGCGCTTGAAGGGGTTGCCGGCGTTGCCCGGCGCCGTGCCGACGAAGATCACGAACTCGCTGTGGGCGAGGTCGGGCTTGGCGTGCGGCATCTTCTTCATGTCGCCGAACAGCGCGCCCGAGCCGGAGCGGTAGGAGCCGCCGCAGTACGAGCCGTGGCCGACGAAGTTGAGCGTGCCGTAGGACTTGTTCCAGAAGCGCCGGGCGAAGGCTTCGCGGCCGTCGTTGACGCTGGAGAGCAGGGCCACCTGATTGACCCGGGGGCCGAGTTCGGGTTGCGCCGGGTCGATCGGCGTGGCGAGGTCGCGCAGGGCCTTGAAGCCGGCCACCGGGCCTTCGCCGAACAGATCGCCGCCCTCGGTCACTTCCTTGACCAGCTGCGCGAAGGAGATCGGTTCCCATTTGCCCGAGTTGCGCGGGCCGACGCGCTTCAGCGGCGTCAGCACGCGGAACGGCGAACTCATCTGGGAGAGTACGGCGTTGCCGCGCCCGCAGGCCGTCGAGCGGCCGGCGAGGCCCTTCTCCTGGAAGCGCGAGAAAGCGATCAGGCTGTCGCGCACCGAGGCCTTCATCGGCAGGTGCGGTTCGGTCGACAGGGGGCTGTAGGGGTTGCCGGCGACGCGGATGACGCGTCCGGATTCCTTGTCGACGCGGACGCGGACGCCGCACTGCGTGGTGCAGCCGAGGCAGGCGGTGTAGCTGACCTGCTGCGCCGGGTTGGGCTGCAGCTTGCCGGTGGCCGGATCGACGGTGAATTCGGGCGCGGCGGCGTTGCCCCAGAGCTTCTTCTCGGGCGCGGGCTTGCCCATCACCTTGTCGGCGATGTTGCCGACGGCGCGGCCGAGCGTTTGCGAGAAACCGGCGGCGAAGGCGGCGACTCCGCCGGCGGCGACGATCTGGCGACGTGCGATTTTCATGCTGTTCTCCTTGCGCGTTCGGCGCTCAAATGTTTGTCCGGCCGTTTTCCCCGCCCAGGCGGGCGACCGGCAGCAGGGCGGTCAGCGCGACGAAGAGGGCGATCCACAGGCCGAAGGTGCCGACGATGCCGAGCAGTCCCTCATGGCCGAGCGGCAGGTGGTACTGATAGAAGCCGGCACCGGTCTTCGGCACTTCCTGGCCGCCGATGAAGACGGTCCAGCGCATCATCCAGGCGCTGTGCAGGGCGAGCAGGCCGATCAGCACGCCGCTGCCGGGATGGCGCAGGGCGAGCCACAGGGTCAGCGCGGCGCTGCCGGCGGCCCAGGCGGCGGTCAGCTTCCACGACGCCGAGGGCGCGACCTGCGCGAGCGCCTGGGCGTGGCTCGGCGACAGCCCGCTGAGTCCGAGCGCAAGCCACACCGCGCCGACCAGCAGGGCGAGCAGCTGCGTGGCGGCGAGCGCCCGCGCCAGGCGGAGGGTTTCCGGCGCGCCCGCCGCCGCCGGGGCGAAGCGCTGCAGCAGCAGGGTGAGGCCGATGCCGCCGGCCAGCGCGGTGACGACGAACTGCACCGGCAGCAGCGGCGTGTCCCACAGCGGACGGGCCTGCACGACCATCACTTCCATGCCGGTATACAGCGCGACCAGCGCGGCGCCGACGAAGGCGAGGGCGGCGGCGGCGAGCAGCGCGCCGCGGCTCTCGTGGCCGCCGTAGGCGAGCGTCCGGCAGAGCGCGGCGAGGCGCGGCGAGAGATTGCCGTCGGCCGCCTGCTGCGCGAGCAGCGGGCGCAGGGCGAGCCAGGCGTAGAGGATCAGCCCGGTGAGATAGACCGGGATGAAGAAGGCGCCCCAGGACATCCACGAGGACGGCGTGAAATACAGGTAGAAGTGGTAGAAGCGGCCCGGCTGGTGCAGGTCGGCGAGCAGCGCGACGGGCGCCGTCAGGCCGCAGAGCAGGGCGCCGAGCAGGGCGAGGCGGGAAATGCCGGTCCAGCCCGGGCGGCGGCCGACGATGCCGGGCAATGAGATGAGAAAGGCGCCGTAGGACAGGCCGATCAGGAAGAAGTACTGGACGGCCCACGGCAGCCACGCGACTTCGCGCGCGACGTTGACGGTTTCGACGATGGTCGGGTTCATGTTCAGCCTCCGTGAGATTCGGGTTTCCACAGCGCGCCCTGGCCTTCGACCTTGCCCTGGAAGCGCTCGTCGAGACCGATGTAGAAGACGCGGGGCTTGGTGCCCGCCTCGGGCTTGAGCACCTTGAGCTCGCTGCCGGCGGCCTTCATGCGCCGGCGCAGTTCGCCCTCGGGGTCGTTCAGGTCGCCGAAGATGCGCGCGCCGCCGACGCAGGTTTCGACGCAGGCCGGCAGCAGCCCGGCGTCGAGACGATGGCCGCAGAAGGTGCACTTGTCCGCCTTGCCGGTCTCGTGGTTGATGAAGCGCGCGTCGTAGGGGCAGGCCTGCACGCAGTAGGCGCAGCCGACGCAGCGCTCGCCGTCGACCAGCACGAGGCCGTCGGCGCGCTTGAAGGTGGCGCCGACCGGGCAGACCGGGATGCACGGCGGATTGTCGCAGTGGTTGCACAGGCGCGGCAGGACGTAGGTGCCGGCCGGCTGCGCGGCGTCGTCGGCCTGCTTGACGCTGTAGGTCGAAACGATGGTGCGGAAGCTGCCCTCGGGCACCGCGTTCTCGTGGATGCAGGCGACGGTGCAGGCCTGGCAGCCGATGCACTTGCGCACATCGACGAGCATGCCCCAGTGCGCGCCGGCCTGCGCGCCCGGCGCTTCCGCCAGGGCGGGGGCGGCGACGGCGCCCACGGTGAGGACCGGAATCCCGCGCAGGAAGGCGCGCCGCGAGGCGGACACGCTTTCTGCGCAGGCATGGGGGTTCGGGGCGGCAACGGGCGGTTCGCCGCTGCCGTTTCGCATCTCTTTCATGGCAACACTCCCTGGTTCAAGGCTTGTTGCCAGATTAGGCGCGCAATCCCCCTGCCGCCATAGGGGAGATTGGGCAGCGCGCTAGACGGTTTTACCTATTGACGGATGTGCGGAAGAAGCGGGGAGCCACTCCGGCGGCGGGCGGGAAGGGCCGGCCGCTCGGGCGCCGGCCCTTCCGGGGCGTCAGGCGTTGTGGATCTTGACCCAGGCGACGTAGCGGTCCATCCAGCCTTGCAGGAATTTCCGGGTGTCGGCGTTGGCGACGTTGCCGTCGGCGTCGAAGAAGCCATCCTTGACCTGGACGAAGGCTTCGGGCTGGCCGAGCGTCGGCACGTCGAGGTAGGCGAGGACGTTGCGCAGGTGCTGCTGCGCCAGCGCGCTGCCGAGGGCGCCGATCGACGCGCCGATGACGCCGGCCGGCTTGCCGCTCCAGGCGTTCTGTCCGTAGGGGCGCGAGGCGTGGTCGATGGCGTTCTTGAGCACGCCGGGGATGGAACGGTTGTATTCGGGCGTGACGAAGAGCAGGCCGGAGGCCGAGGCGATTTCGTTCTTCAGTGCTTTGACGCTCGCCGCCTGGGCGGCGTCGTCGTCCTGGTTGTAGAGCGGCAGGTCGCCGATCGACAGCTGCTTGAAGGCGAATTCCGGCGGCGCCATTCTGCTGAGGGCGCCGGCCAGCCTGCGGTTGATCGAATCGTGGCGAAGGCTGCCGACGACGACGGCAATCTGATATTGGCTCATGACAACTCCTTGTAGTCGATGCGGACGAAGTTGCTGCACTTGCGGTGTATCGGGCGGGGCGGCGGGCGCCGGCGTTCGGCGACCGCCAGCCAGTGAGACTGCGCTCGGGGTCTGCGGTTCCGTGCGGGATATTTTCCGGGCATGGCCGGAGGCCGGGTGCGCCGGGCTGGCGCGCCGGCGCGGGCGATCAGTGGTGGGCGCTGTCGTCCAGATGGATCACGTCGTCGTGCACGCGCTGGTTGGCGGCGTGCAGGCGCTTGACGAAGTACATGGCGCCGCTGACGAAGAGGCCGAACAGGGTGATCACCCAGTAGATCGACAGGTCGGCCTTGACCATCGCGTAGTAGATGCCGGTCATGGCGAGGATCGAGAGATTCTCGTTGAAGTTCTGCACGGCGATGGAATGGCCGGCACCCATCAGGATGTGGCCGCGGTGCTGGAGGAGCGCGTTCATCGGCACGACGAAGAAGCCCGAGAGGCCGCCGATGACGATCAGCAGCGGCACGGCGATCCAGAGGTGATGCACGAAGTTCATGACCAGCACGATGATGCCCATCGCGATGCCGAGCGGGATCACGCGCACCGACTTGCGCAGCGTGATCATCTTGGCCGCGATGCCGGCGCCGAGCGCCACGCCGATGGCCACCACGCCCTGCAGCATGCTCGACTTCGACAGGTCCAGATGCAGCGCGACCTCGGCCCACTTGATCACGATGAACTGCAGCGTCGCGCCGGCGCCCCAGAACAGCGTCGTGACCGCCAGCGACACCTGGCCGAGCTTGTCGCGCCAGAGCAGCGAAAGACAGTGGTTGAACTCGCGCACCAGATACCACGGGTTCTTGTGCAGCGGCTTGTGGTCGACGCCGGTATCCGGCACGTAGAGGTTGAACAGCGCGGCGAGCAGGTAGAAGCCGGCGACGACGCTGAGCGCCATTTCGCCGACAGTGTCGATGCCGGTGTCGATCAGCGGAAAATCGAAGGCGAGCATGGCGTGGGCGATTTCCGGCTTGATCAGCATGCCGCCGATGACGACGCCGATGATGATGGCGCCGACCGTCAGACCTTCGATCCAGCCGTTGGCCACGACCAGCAGGCGGTGCGGCAGGTATTCGGTGAGGATGCCGTACTTGGCCGGCGAGTAGGCGGCGGCGCCGAGGCCGACCACCGCGTAGGCGAGCAGCGGATGCGCGCCGAAGAACATCATGCCGCAGCCGCCGATCTTGATCGTGTTGCTGATGAACATCACGCGCCACTTGGGCATCGAGTCGGCGAAGGCGCCGACGAAGGCGGCGAGCAGCACGTAGGAAACGGTGAAGAAGGTCTTCAGCAGCGGCTCGTACTCACTCGGCGCATGCATGTCCCGCAGGGCCGCGATGGCGGCGATGAGCAAGGCATTGTCGGCCAGCGCGGAAAAAAACTGCGCGGCCATGATGATGTAGAAGCCGAAAGGCATCGGGGAGTGAGCGGGGAGCCGTTTTTGACGTGGTCGGTTTATACCACGAAAGGCTTAAACTTGTTAGCGAAGCGCGGCGCTCGCCGACCTCGGAAAAAGCGCCGGCACGGGCGTTTCGGGCGGGGTGTTTTCCCGCGTTTCGGGGTGTCGGGGGCGCCATTTTGTGTTTGAATATCGCCATAAATAGAATGTTGGAGACGATTTATGGCCGACCGTCGCTTGCAGGTGTTTCACGCCGTGGCGAAAAACCTGAGCTTCACCAAGGCCGCTGAGGCGCTGTACATGACGCAGCCTGCCGTCACCTTCCAGATCAAGCAGCTCGAGGAGCATCTGAACGCACGCCTGTTCGACCGCGGACACGGGAGGATTGCACTGACGCCGGCCGGCGAGATGGCGCTCGATTACGCCGAGCGCATCCTGGCCCTGTCGGGCGAGCTGGAGACGCGCCTCGCCGAGATGACAGGCCAGATGCGCGGCCCCCTGCTGGTCGGTGCCAGCACGACGATCGCCGAGTTCATGCTGCCGCCCATTCTCGGCGAGTTCAACTCGCTCTACCCGCAGGTGCGCGCGCGGCTGACGGTCGCCAATTCCGAGACGATCGAGAGCCGGATCGCCGAGCATACGCTGGACATCGGCCTCATCGAGTCGCAGGCCAAGCTGCCGAATCTGCAGTGCGAGGTCTGCTGCGACGACGAACTGCAGGTGATCTGCACGCCCGACTACCCGCTCGCCCGATTCAAGGAAATCGAACCGGCGACCCTGCTCGACTACGAGTTCATTTCGCGCGAGCCGGGTTCCGGGACGCGCGAGGTGACCGATACCTATCTGCGCGCCGCCGGCGTCGAGCCGGAGAAGCTCAAGCGCCTGATGGAGCTGGGCAGCCCGGAGGCGCTGAAGGGCGTCGTCGGCACCGGCCTCGGCTTCGCCATCGTCTCGCGCGCCAGTTTCGACAAGGAGCGGCAGCTCGGCAGCCTGGTCGCCATTCCGCTCAAGCCGCGCCTCAAGCGCACCCTGTCCCTGGTCTATCCGAAGGAAAAATTCCGCTCGCGCGTGGTCAATACCTTCGTCGAATTCGCCAAGAAAAAACTCAAGGAGCTGTCCGTCTAATGCCTCGCCCGATCCGCGCCCGCATCGATCTTGCGGCGCTACGCCACAATTACCTGCTTGCCAGGGAGCGCGCCGGCGGCGCCCGCGCCTGGGCCGTCGTCAAGGCCGACGCCTACGGGCACGGCGTGCTGCGCGCCGCCCGTGCCTTCGGCGACGTCGCCGACGGTTTCGCCCTGCTCGACATCCCGGACGCCATCGCGCTGCGCGACGCCGGAATCCGCCAGCCGATCCTGCTGCTCGAAGGCTTTTTCGAGCCGTCCGATCTCGCGCTCTGCGCCGAATACGGGCTGACACCGGCCATCCATCGCGTCGAACAGCTCGAAATGCTGCGCGCCGCGGCCTTGCCGGTGCGCCTGCCGATCTACCTCAAGCTCAATACCGGCATGAACCGCCTGGGCATCACCGCGGCGCAGCTGCCGGCGGTGCGCCGCGAACTGGCGGCGAACCAGACGGTCGGCGCGGTGACGCTGATCACGCATTTCGCCGAGGCCGACGGCGAGCGCGGCATCGCCTGGCAGCTCGACAACTTCGCGCGCATGCGCGCCGACTGGCCGGAGGCGGCGGCCTACCCGCACTCGATGGCCAATTCGGCGGCCATCCTGCGCCATCCGCAGACGGCGCGCGGCGAGAACACCTGGGTGCGGCCGGGCATCATGCTCTACGGCGGCACGCCCTTCGCCGACGAAAGCGCGGCCAGCCTCGGCCTGCGTCCGGCGATGACGCTCACCAGCCGCATCATCGGCGTACAGGAGATCGCGCCTGGCGAGCGCGTCGGTTACGGCGGGCTGTTCGAGGCGCGCCGCCCGACGCGCGTCGGCACCGTCGCCTGCGGCTACGCCGACGGCTACCCGCGGCACGCGCCGGACGGCACGCCGATCGTTGTCGACGGGCAGCGCACGCGCACGATCGGCCGCGTTTCGATGGACATGCTCGCCTGCGACCTCTCCGACCTGCCGCAGGCCGGCGTCGGCAGCGCGGTGACGCTGTGGGGCGACGGCCTGCCGGCCGACGAGGTGGCGGCGGCGGCCGGCACCATCAGCTACGAGCTCTTTTGCGCGCTGGCCCGCCGCGTGCCGGTCGTCGAGGGCTGAGCATGGCGAAAGCGAAAACCATCTACAGCTGTACCGAATGCGGCGCCAGTTCGCCGAAATGGCAGGGGCAGTGCCCCGGCTGCGGCGTCTGGAACACCCTGGTCGAGAGCGTCGCCGAGGCGGAGACGCCGGGCGCCAAACGCTTCGCCGCGCTCGGCGGCACCGCGCGCCTGCAGAATCTCTCCGAAATCGAGGCGCGCGAGGCCGACCGCCTGCCGACCGGCATTCCCGAATTCGACCGCGCGCTCGGCGGCGGGCTGGTCGCCGGCGGCGTCGTGCTGATCGGCGGCGATCCGGGCATCGGCAAGAGCACGCTGCTGCTGCAGGCGCTGGCCGAGCTGTCGGCGGGCAACGCGGTGCTTTACGTGAGCGGCGAGGAGTCCGGCCAGCAGGTGGCGATGCGCGCGCGCCGCCTGTCGCTCGATACCGACCGGCTGCAACTGCTCGCCGAGATCAATCTCGAAAAGATCCTCGCCGTGCTGCAGAGCGAAAAGCCGCAGGTGGCGGTGATCGATTCGATCCAGACGCTGTGGTCGGACCAGCTGAGTTCGGCGCCCGGTTCGGTGGCGCAGGTGCGCGAATGCGCGGCGCAGCTGACGCGGCTCGCCAAGCAGGCCGGCGTCACCGTCATCCTGGTCGGCCACGTGACCAAGGAGGGCGCGCTGGCCGGGCCGCGCGTGCTCGAGCACATCGTCGACACGGTGCTCTACTTCGAGGGCGACACGCATTCGAGCTTCCGCCTGATCCGCGCCGTCAAGAACCGCTACGGCGCGGTCAACGAGATCGGCGTCTTCGCGATGACCGACAAGGGCCTGAAGGGGGTGAACAACCCCTCGGCGCTGTTCCTCTCGCAGCACGGACAGGACGTGCCGGGCTCCTGCGTGCTGGTGACGCAGGAAGGGACGCGGCCGCTGCTCGTCGAAGTGCAGGCGCTGGTCGACCAGGCGCACGGCAACCCGCGCCGCCTCACCGTCGGCCTCGACGCGCAGCGCCTGGCCATGCTGCTCGCCGTGCTGCACCGCCACGCGGGCGTCGTCTGCTTCGACCAGGACGTCTTCGTGAATGCCGTCGGCGGCGTCAAGATCGCCGAGCCGGCGGCCGACCTCGCGGTCCTGCTGGCCATCGTCTCCTCGCTGAAGAACCGGCCGCTGCCGGCGAAGCTGATCGTCTTCGGCGAAATCGGGCTGGCCGGCGAGATCCGCCCCGCGCCGCGCGGGCAGGAGCGGCTGAAGGAAGCCGCCAAGCTCGGCTTCACGCGCGCCCTGATCCCCGAGGCGAACAAGCCGAAGCAGGCGATTCCGGGCATCGAAGTGATCGCCGTGCGGCGCGTCGAGGAAGCCGTCGAACGCCTGCGCGAGCTGGATTGAGGAGGCGGGGTCGCGGATGGCTGCCTGGTTCGGTTCCCTGACTTTCGCCGGGCGCATGCTGCGTCGCGACGCGCGCGCCGGCGAACTGCGCCTGCTCGCGGCGGCGCTGGTCGTCGCGGTCGCCGCGCTGACCGCGGTCGGCTTCTTCGCCGACCGCGTGCGCCAGGCGCTCGACCGCGAGGCGCACCAGCTGCTCGGCGCCGACCTGCTGCTCACCGCCGACCATCCGTGGGCGCCGGCCGTCGCCGCCGAGGCGGGCCGGCGCGGCCTGCGCGTTTCCGAGACGCGTACCTTCCCGAGCATGGTGACGCTCGGCGAAGGCGCCGCGCTGCGCGCGCAGCTCGCCGAAATCAAGGCGGTGGGCGAGGGCTATCCCCTGCGCGGTGCGCTGCGCGTCGCCCCCGAACTCAACGCGCCGGACGCGCCGGCGCAGGGCATTCCGGCGCCCGGCGCGATCTGGGTCGACGAGCGCCTCGCTTCGGCGCTCGGCGCGCGCGTCGGCGATCCGGTCACGGTCGGTAACGCGGTGCTGCGCGTCGACGCGGTGCTGACGCTGGAACCGGATCGCGGCGTCAATTTCTTCAGCGTCGCGCCGCGCCTGCTGATGAACCTCGCCGACCTCGACGCCACCGGGCTCGTCCAGGTCGGCAGCCGGCTCGCCTACCGCCTGCTGCTGGCCGGCGAGCCGCCGGCGGTGCGCGCTTTCCGCGCCGCGGTCGAGAAGCATCTCGCGCGCGGCGAGCGCGTCGAGGACGCGCAGAACGGCCGCCCGGAAATCCGCACCGCGCTCGAACGCGCGCAGCGCTTCCTCGGCCTTTCGGCGCTGCTCACCGTCGTCCTCGCCGCTGTCGCCGTGGCGCTCGCGGCGCGCCGCTACATGCAGCGCCACCTCGATCCTTGCGCCGTGATGCGCTGCCTGGGGGCGACGCAGGCCTACCTGCTGCGCCTCTACCTCTGGCAGTTCGCCGTGCTCGGCGCGCTCGCCGTGGCGGCCGGCTGTGCGCTCGGCTACCTCGCGCATTTCGCGCTCTACGCCTGGCTGGCCGACCTGCTCGCGACGCCGCTGCCGCCGCCGACCCTGCTGCCGGCGCTGCAGGGCATGGCGGTCGGCCTGCTCCTGCTGTTCGGCTTCGCCCTGCCGCCGCTGCTGCAGCTCAAGCGCGTATCGACGCTGCGCGTGCTGCGCCGCGAATTCTCCGACGGCGGCGTGCCGCAGCTGCGCCTGCTCGGCGGCTACGCCTTCGGCCTCGCGGCGCTCGCCGGCCTGATGTTCTGGGTCGCCGGCGAAGTCAAACTGGGCGCCTGGGTGGTCGGCGGTTTTTCCGGCGCGCTGCTCGTTTTCGCGGTCCTGGCCCGGCTGGCGATCCGCCTGGCTGCCCTGGCGCGCGGCGGCGTGCGTGGCGCGTCCGCCGGCAACGGCGGCATCGGCTGGCGCTACGGCCTGGCCAGCCTGGAGCGGCGGGCCGGCGCCAGCGTCGTGCAGATCGTCGCGCTGGCGCTCGGTTTCATGGCGCTGCTGCTGCTCACCGTGACGCGCGGCGATCTGCTCGACGCCTGGCGGCGCGCGGTGCCGCCGGACGCGCCGAACCGTTTCGTGGTCAATATCCAGCCCGAGCAGGTCGAGCCGGTGCGCCGCTTTTTCGCCGCCGACGGGCTGGCGCCCGAGCTGGCGCCGATGGTGCGCGGACGCCTGACGCGTGTGAACGGCGCCGAAGTGAGCGCGGCGGATTTCGAGGACGAGCGCGCCAAGCGCCTCGTCGACCGCGAGTTCAACCTCTCGTACCGGAGCGATCTGCCGCCCGGCAACCGCCAGACGGCGGGGCGCTGGTTTTCCGCGGCGGAGCAGGGCGGCCGCGCCGGCGTCGCGTCGGTCGAGGACGGGCTGGCCAAGACGCTCGGCCTCAAGGTCGGCGACCGTCTCGAATTCACGGTCGGCGGCGAGCGCGTCGAGATGGGCGTGGTCGGCCTGCGCAAGCTGGACTGGGATTCGATGCGCGTCAATTTCTTCGTGCTGACGCCGCCCGCCGTCCTGCAGCCGTACCCGGCGAGCTGGATCACGAGCTTCCACCTGCCGGCGGAGAAGGCCGCTTTCGTCAACCGGCTGGTGCACGAATTCCCCAATCTGACGGTGGTCGACGTGGCGGCCATCGTGCGCCAGCTGCAGGCGATCATGGATCAGGTGGCGCAAGCCGTGCAGTTCGTCTTCCTGTTCACGCTGGCGGCCGGCGTCATCGTGCTTTACGCGGCGCTCGCCTCGGCCGCCGAGGAGCGCCGCTACGAGCTGGCCGTGATGCGCGCGCTCGGCGCCCGGCGCGACCAGCTGCGCGGCGCGCTGCTCGCCGAGCTGGCCGCGGTCGGTGCGCTCGCCGGACTGATCGCCGCGCTCGGCGCCATCGTCGTCGGACAGTTCCTGGCGCACAACGCCTTCCAGTTCGAAGTCGCGGTCAATTACTGGCTGCCGCCCGCCGCGATGCTCGGCGGCGCGCTGCTGGTCACCGGCGCCGGCTGGTTCGCCGCCGCCCGCCTGCTGCGCACGCCGCCGATGGAGGCTTTGCGCGGCGGCGTGTGAACGAATACGGGCGAATCGCCGCTTTCGCCGCACTGCGCCGCCGCCGGAATGCCGATCGCCGTTGCCCGGGGCGGGCGGATGGCCGATAATGTGCGGTCGCCGAAAACTAAAGAAAAATGACAAATCTGCCGCTCAGCTCGGTCGAAGACCGTCTCTACATCCTGCGCACCCGCTGGGAGCACTATGTCGCGGACGGTCGCTTCGAGCAGTTCATCGAATTCGCCGTGGCGGTCAATAGTCTGGCCGAGCACTTCAACCGCTTGCGCCTGCCAGGTCTGGTCCGCCTTTGCGAAGGCTTGGAAAACGCCGTGCTGGCGCGCCTCGGCGACCAGTCGAAGCACCCCGTTTCCGAAGCCGACATCCTGGCCCTGCAGCGCCAGATCGATACCTTGCTCGGCTCGGTCACGACCTCGCGTCCGCCGGTCGTCGAGCGGCGCGCCGAGGAACCGGCGACGACGCCCGATATCGACTGGATCAAGCCGCGTTCGGTGTGGCTGATCGCCGCGCCCGAAAAACACGAGATGTCAGACGCGCTGGCGCGCCAGCTGCAGTTCTTCGGCTTCTCGATCTGCCATACGCCGTGGGGCGGCGCGCTGCCGCAGGGCGACATGCCGCTCGCCGTGCTTTTTGTCCCGGCCGGCAACGAAGCGCAGCCCGAGGAGTTCTCCTTCATCGCCGCCGTGCGCGAAGCCTGTCCGGCCAGCCAGCTGTTCTACCTTGGCGTGCAGTCGGTGATCGATCCCATCGTCGCCCTGATGCACGCCGGGATCGACGTCACGATTCTGGCCGAGGAGCAGTCGGCGACGGTGCTCAACCGCATGCTCGATCTGGTGCAGATCAACGAGCAGGAGAAGTACCGCGTGCTCGTCGTCGAGGATTCGCGCGTCGCCGTGGCGCTGATCCAGCGTACGCTGGCCGAGCACGGCATCGACAGCCACGCGATCAACGATCCGGGGACGCTGCTCGAAGTGCTCGAATCCTACCGTCCGGATCTGATCCTGATGGACATGTACATGCCTCGCTTCAACGGCGTCGAGGCGACGCGCGTGCTGCGCCAGATGGCCGACTACCAGTCGCTGCCCATCGTCTACCTGTCCGGCGAGTCCGACGTCGGCATGCAGGTCGAGGCGCTGCGCCTCGGCGGCGACCAGTTCCTGATCAAGCCTTTCAACCCGGTGCTGCTGGCGGCGGTGGTCAAGACCAAGATCGAGCGTTTCCGCGAGACGATGCGCTCGACCCGCCTCGATGGCCTGACCGGGCTGCTCAACCACACGGCCGCCAAGGCGCGCCTGCAGACGATGGTGGCGCAGACCGCCGAGCACGGCACGCTGACCGTGGCGATGATCGACATCGACCACTTTAAATCGATCAACGACACCTACGGCCACCCGGTCGGCGACCAGGTGATCCGCGGCCTCGCCTGGCTGCTCAAGGGGCGCCTGCGCTCGTCCGACCTGATCGGCCGCTACGGCGGCGAGGAGTTCCTGATCGGCCTCTCCGACGTGACGCCCGAGCAGGCGCGCCGGGTGATCGACCGCATCCGCAGCGACTTCGCCGCCTTGCCGCACGCGCACCCGGGCGGCGCGCTGTACGCGAGCTTCAGTTCGGGCATCGCATCCTTCCCGATGCTCGATACCGCCGCATCGCTGACCGAAGCGGCCGACGGCGCGCTGCTGCAGGCCAAGCGGCTCGGGCGCAATCGCGTCGAGCGGGCCGTCCCGCAATAAACCAGGCAGGGGCCGGTGCCGGCCGGCCCGTCCGCCGCAATGCGGGGCGAAACGCAGGGCGCGCGACCGGCGCTTTTTTTTCGCCGCCGATTGAACCGAATCGCCGGCGCCCTGCCTGAGGCATATCCGTGCCGCCGTTTCGCTTCCGCGTTGCGCGCTTTTCCGTCGCCTTCCCTGTAGAATCCGCAGCCCATCATGAATACCGTCAAGGCCGAGGCGCCGCACAGCCTCCCCAAGCCCCTCTTTTCCTACCGCAAATACTGGGCCAAGCGCTTCGGAACGGCGCCCTTCCTGCCCATGTCGCGCGCCGAAATGGACGCGCTCGGCTGGGATTCCTGCGACGTCATCCTGGTCACCGGCGACGCCTACATCGACCATCCGAGCTTCGGCATGGCGCTGATCGGCCGCCTGCTCGAAGCGCAGGGTTTCCGCGTCGGCATCATCAGCCAGCCCGACTGGCATTCGGCCGACGCCTTCCGCGCGCTCGGCAAGCCGAACCTGTATTTCGGCGTGACCGCCGGCAACATGGATTCGATGGTCAACCGCTACACCTCCGACCGCAAGATCCGCTCGGACGACGCCTACACGCCGAACGCCGAGCCGAACAAGCGGCCCGACCGCGCCGTCGTCGTCTATGCGCAGCGCTGCCGCGAGGCCTTTCCCGACACCAACGTGATCCTCGGCTCGATCGAGGCCAGCCTGCGCCGCATCGCCCACTACGACTACTGGTCGGACAAGGTGCGCCGCTCGGTGCTGCCCGACTCGAAGGCCGACCTGCTGCTCTTCGGCAACGCCGAGCGCGCGCTGGTCGAGCTGACGCACCGGCTGGCGGCCGGCGAGAAGATTTCGGAAATCCGCGACCTGCGCGGCACCGGCTTCATGGCGCCGCGCGGCTGGCTGCCGGGGCGCGACTGGGTCGAGATGGATTCGACCGAGGTCGATGCGCCGGGGCCGCTGATCCGCCACGCCGATCCCTACGCGATGGAGCCGGAAACCGGCAGCGGCGCCGCCTGCGGCGAGGCGCCCGGGAAAAAGGCGGGCAATGCGGCGGACGGGGCTCAGGTCATCCAGCTGACGCGGCGGCCCAAGCTCGACCGCGCCCGCACGGCGATCCGCCTGCCGTCCTACGAGCAGGTGCTGGCCGATCCGGTGCTCTACGCGCACGCCTCGCGCACCTTCCACCTCGAATCGAACCCGGGCAACGCGCGCGCGCTGGTCCAGGGGCACGGCGAGCGCGACGTGTGGCTCAACCCGCCGCCGATTCCGCTCACCACGGCCGAGATGGACGGCGTGTACGCCGCGCCCTTCCAACGCCGCCCGCACCCGGCGTACGGCGACGCCAAGATTCCGGCCTTCGAGATGATCCGCTTCTCGATCAACATCATGCGCGGCTGCTTCGGCGGCTGCACCTTCTGCTCGATCACCGAGCACGAGGGGCGCATCATCCAGAGCCGCTCGGAGGAGTCGGTCCTGCACGAGATCGAGGAAATCCGCGACAAGACGCCGGACTTCACCGGCATCATCTCCGACCTCGGCGGGCCGACCGCCAATATGTACCGGCTGGCCTGCAAGGACCCGAAGATCGAGGCCTCGTGCCGCCGCCTGTCCTGCGTCTTTCCCGACATCTGTCCGCAGATGAACACCGACCATGCGCCGCTCGTCTCGCTCTACCGCAAGGCGCGCGCGATCAAGGGCGTGAAGAAGATCCAGATCAGTTCCGGCCTGCGCTACGACCTCGCGGTGCGCAATCCCGAGTACGTCAAGGAACTGGTCACGCACCACGTCGGCGGCTACCTGAAGATAGCGCCCGAGCACACCGAGGAAGGCCCGCTCGCGCACATGATGAAGCCGGCGATCGGCAGCTACGACAAGTTCAAGGCGATGTTCGAGAAGTATTCGCGCGAGGCGGGCAAGGAGCAGTACCTGATCCCGTATTTCATCGCGGCGCATCCGGGTACCACCGATCTCGACATGGTCAACCTCGCGCTCTGGCTGAAGGCCAACAACTTCCGCCTCGATCAGGTGCAGACCTTCCTGCCGACGCCGATGGCGCTGGCCACGGCGATGTACCACTCGCAGCGCAATCCGCTGAAGAAGGTCGGGCGCGACTCGGAAACCGTCGAAACCGTGCGCGTCAGCCGCATGCGCAAGCTGCACAAGGCCTTCCTGCGTTATCACGATCCCAACAACTGGCCCATGCTGCGCGACGCGCTGCGCGAAATGGGGCGCGCCGACCTGATCGGCAACGGCAAGAAGCACCTGATCCCGAGCTTCCAGCCGGTCGGCACCGGAGAAGGGCGGCGCTGCGCTGGCAGCCGTCCGGCCAAGCCGGCGCCGCGCGCCCCCGGGCGCGCGCCGAAACCCGTTGCCCGGGCGCCGAAGCCGGGCGGACGGCGCTGATCCTTTTCGCGCCGGACCGCGCTCCGGCGCCGCTGCGGACAGGCGCGCGCGCAAGCCTGCGGCGCGGCGCTTCGGATGAGCGAGGCGACCGCCGCCGGCCGCCGCGTCTCCGGCCCGCGGCTCCGCGCATTGTTTCCGACGCGCTGCGCATCCGCGGGCAGTGGCCGGGCGCCTGATAAAATCCCGGTCTTTCCCATTTTGTTGCCCAGCCCATGCAAGAACAGACTCCCTACGTCCTGATCGGCGGCGAACCCGTCGTCGCCGCCCTTGCCAGCCGCTTCTACGAATTGATGGACAGCGTGCCGCAGTTCGCCGAACTGCGCGCCATGCATCCGGCCGACCTGCAGCCGTCGCGCGACAAGCTGTTCATGTTCCTCTCCGGCTGGCTCGGCGGCCCCGACCTCTACGTGCAGAACGTCGGCCATCCGATGCTCCGCAAGCGCCACATGCCCTTCGCCATCGGCGAGGGCGCGCGCGACCAGTGGGTCGCCTGCATGGCGCTGGCGATGGAGTCGGTCGGCGTCGAAGCGGCGCTGCGCGAGCGCCTGTTCGCCTCCTTTTTCCATACCGCCGACTTCATGCGCAACCGCGAAGGCTGAGCGCGGCGGCGGTGCAAAAAAATTTTTGCACCGCAATATTCGTTCTTTTTCGGCATGCTACAATTGCCGCCCTTTATCAAAGGCTTAGGTTTACTCTCCATGTCCGCTCGCCCGATTCGCAATATCGCCATCATTGCCCACGTTGACCACGGCAAGACCACGCTGGTCGACCAGTTGCTGCGTCAATCCGGCACCTTCGCCGCCCACCAGCAAGTGGCCGAGCGGGTCATGGACTCGAACGACATCGAAAAGGAACGCGGCATCACGATCCTTTCCAAGAACACGTCGGTCGAATACGAAGGCATCCACATCAACATCGTCGACACCCCGGGCCACGCCGACTTCGGCGGCGAGGTCGAGCGCGTGCTGGGCATGGTCGACGGCGTCGTTCTGCTGGTCGATGCGGTCGAAGGCCCGATGCCGCAAACCCGCTTCGTGACCAAGAAGGCGCTGGCTCTCGGCCTGCGTCCGATCGTCCTGGTGAACAAGGTCGACCGCGACGGCGCCGACCCCGACAACGCCGTCAACCTGACCTTCGATCTTTTCGACAAGCTCGGCGCCACCGACGAGCAGCTCGACTTCCCGATCGTCTACGCCTCCGGCCTCAACGGCTGGGCGGCGATGGAGCTCGATGCGCCGCGCGAGAACATGAAGCCGCTGTTCGACACCGTCCTGAAGCACGTGCCGGCGCCCGACGCCGACATCAACGCGCCGCTGCAATTCCAGATTTCCGCGCTCGACTACTCGACCTACGTCGGCCGCATCGGCATCGGCCGCATCAAGCGCGGCAGCGTCAAGACCGGTCAGCAGGTGCTGGTGCTGTTCGGCACCGAAGAGGAAATGGCCGCGCACGAGCGCACCCCGGTCAAGGCCAAGATCGGCCAGGTCTTCGGCTACCAGGGCCTGAACAAGGTCGAACTCGACGTCGGCCACGCCGGCGACATCGTGCAGATCACCGGCATCGAGGACCTGGTCCTCGGCTGTACCGTGACCGATCCGGATCAGCCGGAAACGCTGCCGCTGCTGAAGATCGACGAGCCGACGCTGTCCATGCAGTTCATGGTCAACACCAGCCCGCTGGCCGGCCTCGAAGGCAAGTTCGTGACCAGCCGCCAGATTCGCGACCGCCTGCACAAGGAACTGCTGACCAATATGGCGCTGCGCGTGGAAGATACGCCGAACGGTGAAATCTTCGACGTTTCCGGCCGGGGCGAGTTGCACCTCTCGATTCTCCTCGAGAACATGCGCCGCGAAGGCTATGAAATGGCCGTCGGCCGTCCGCGCGTGGTCAACAAGACCATCGACGGCGTCCTCTGCGAACCGTACGAAAACCTCACCGTCGACGTCGAAGAGCAGCATCAGGGCGGCGTCATGGAATCGCTGGGCCTGCGCAAGGGCGACATGCTGGACATGGTGCCGGACGGCCGCGGCCGCGTGCGCATCGAATACCGCATTCCGGCGCGCGGCCTGATCGGCTTCCAGGGCGAATTCATGAACCTGACGCGCGGCACCGGCCTGATGAGCCACGTGTTCGACGAATACGCGCCGGCCAAGGAAGGCGGCGTCGCCGAGCGGCGCAACGGCGTGCTGATTTCGCAGGACGACGGCGAAGCCGTGGCCTACGCGCTGTGGAAGCTGCAGGATCGCGGCCGCATGTTCGTGAGCCCCGGCGACAAGCTGTACGAAGGCATGATCATCGGCATCCACAGCCGCGAAAACGACCTCGTGGTCAACCCGATCAAGGGCAAGCAGCTGACCAACGTGCGCGCTTCCGGCACCGACGAGGCCGTGCGCCTGATCACGCCGATCCAGCTGACGCTCGAATCGGCCGTCGAATTCATCGACGACGACGAACTGGTCGAGATCACGCCGAAGAACATCCGCATCCGCAAGCGCTACCTCAAGGAGCACGAGCGGCGCAAGGCGCAGCGCGACTAAGACCGCACGGCGGGTGCCTGCGGGCACCGCGCTCCGCGCCCGGCCGGCGCATCGTTCCCGACTTCACTGGAACGATGCGCCGGCCTTTTTTTGCCCGTCGCCGGCGCGGAAGGCCGTGGTTTCCGGCCCCGCTCGGCGCCGCTCAGGCGCTTTGCCGCAGCAGGCGTTCGCTGAAGATTTCCGCCGGCAGCGGCTTGCTGTACAGATAGCCCTGGTAGACGTCGCAGCCCAGCATGCGCAGCAGCGCGAGCTGGCTGTCGGTTTCGACGCCCTCGGCGACGACTTTCAGGCCGAGGTTGTGCGCCATCGCGATGATGGCGCGCACGATGGCGTTGGCCGCCTCGGTGCCGAGCGGACGGATGAAGGAACGGTCGATCTTGAGCGCGTCGATCGGCAGGCGCTGCAGGTAGGAGAGCGACGAATAGCCGGTGCCGAAGTCGTCCAGCGCCAGGCGCAGGCCGCGCGCGTGCAGCTCGCGCAGCTCGTCGATGGCGTCGCCTTCGGGCTGGAGCAGGAGCGATTCCGTGATTTCCAGTTCGATCGCCTCGGTCGGCAGCTGGTAGCGCGCGAGGTTGTCGAGCACGCAGCGCGCGACTCGGCCGCCGCTGAACTGGCGCGGCGACAGATTGACGGCGAGGCGCGGCGCGTGCGCGAAGCGGGTCCGCCAGCGCGCGGCTTCGGCCAGCGCGGTTTCGATCACCCATTCGCCGATCGGAACGATCAGGCCGCTTTCCTCGGCAACCGGGATGAAGCGGTCGGGCGGCACCGCCTCGCCGTCCGACGTCCAGCGCAGCAGCGCTTCGGCGCCGAGCAGGCGGCCGCTGGCGATGTCGACCTGCGCCTGATAGTGCAGTTCGAACTCCTTGCGCTCGAGCGCGTGGCGCAGGCGATTCTCGATCGATACCCGCCACTGGACGCGTTCGTTCATCTGCCGCGCATAGGGGCGGACGGTGCTGCCGCCGGTCGCCTTGGCCTCGTACATCGCGGTGTCGGCGTTGCGCAGCAGGGTGCTCGCCTCCCGGCCGTCGTCCGGGAAGAGGCTGGTGCCGATGCTCGCGCCGATCTGGAATTCGTGCTCGCCTTCCTGGAAGGGTGCGGCGACGGCGGCGAGGAACTTGCGTCCGGCGTCCAGCGCCGCGTCGGCGTCGGCCAGGCGCGGCATGACCACGATGAATTCGTCGCCACCCTGGCGCGCCAGCGTCCAGTCGGCCTCGAGCACGCCGCGCAGGCGGGCGGCGACGCTCTGCAGCACGAGGTCGCCGATCTCGTGTCCGAGCGTGTCGTTGATGTCCTTGAAGCGGTCGAGGTCGATGAACATGATCGCCGCGCGGTGGCCGCCCGCGTCGGCCGCGCGCAGCGCTTCGCCGACCCGCTCGGCGAGCAGGACGCGGTTGGGCAGGGCGGTCAGCTGGTCGTGGAAGGCGAGGAACTGGATTTGCTCCTCGCGCTGCTTGCGTTCGGTGATGTCGCTCACGGAGCCGGCCATCAGGTAGGCGATGCCTTTTTCGTTGCGCTGCGCCAGGCCGCGCGAGGCGATCCAGCAATAGGCGCCGCTTTTCGCGCGGACGCGGTATTCGCAGTAGAAGTAGGGCGTCTTGCCTTTCAGGTGCTCGGCGACGGTGCGGTTGTAGCCGGCGCGGTCGTCGGGGTGCACCAGTTCGAGCCAGGCGTGCGTGTCGGCCAGGAAATCGTGGGCGTAGCCGAGGATGTCGAGCAAGCGCTCGCCGACCTCGAGCCGGCGCGAGATCGGGTCCCAGGACCAGAAACCGTCGTGCGCGCCCTGCATCGCCAGGTTGTGGGCGCGCCGTGCGATGCGCAGCTGCCCCGCGATGCGCGCGCCAGCCAGCAGGGCGGCGCCGAGCAGGGCGGCGGCCAGCCAGAGCAGGGGCGGCGCGGGGTGAAGGAAGGCGTAACTGGCGATCAGCAGGGCGGCCGAGGCGATGCTGGCGAGCAGCCAGTAGCCGCTGGTTTCCGACGTGCGCCAGATGTCGCGCAGGAAGCGTCCGTGCTGCTGCGTGGCGGCCGGAGCGTCTGTCCGCGTCATGGGCGATGGGCGGGGCTTAGACGAGGCCGTCGAAAAGCTGCACGCTGACGGTCTCGCCGGCCGCAACGCCGGACTGCTCGGGGCCGAGGACGATGAAGCAGTTGGCGTCGGACATCGATCGCAGGATGCCGGAGCCCTGCGCGCCGGTCGGGCGGACCGTCCAGCGGCCGTCCTCGGCGGCGAGGATGCCGCGCTGGAATTCGGTGCGTCCCGGCGCCTTGCGGATCGGCGCGGTGCAGACCGCCGGCAGCAGCGGAACGCGCGGCACCGGGTCGGCGCCCATCAGGGTGTACAGGGCGTCGCGCACGAACTGGTAGAAGGTCGTCATGACCGCCACCGGATTGCCCGGCAGGCCGAACAGCCAGGCGGCGCGGCTGCCTTCGCGGATGCGCCCGAAGGCCATCGGGCGGCCCGGCTTCATGGCGATCTTCCAGAACAGCACTTCGCCGAGCTGCTGCATCAGTTGCTTGACGAAATCCGCGTCGCCGACCGAGACGCCGCCGCTCGTGAGCACGACGTCGGCGCTTTCCGCCGCTCTGCGGAAGGCGGCTTCGAGCGCCGCCGGGTCGTCGCCGACGACGCCCAGGTCGAGCACGTCGCAGCCCATGCGGGCGAGCATGCCGAACAGCGTGTAGCGGTTGCTGTCGTAGACCTCGCCTTCGCGCAGGGGGCTGCCGATCGAGCACAGCTCGTCGCCGGTCGAGAAAAAGGCGACGCGCAGGCGCCGCCTGACGCTGATCTCGGCGAAGCCGAGCGAGGCGATGAGTCCGAGTTCGGCCGGGCGCACGAGGCGGCCGGCGGCGAGCGCGGGCTTGCCGCCGGCGAGGTCTTCGCCGGCCAGGCGGATGTGCTGGCCGAGCCTTTGCCCGGGCGGAACGACGACGATTTCGCCAAGTTCGCCTTCGGTCGCGACGACTTCCTGAATGACGACGGTGTCGGTCCCCGCCGGCGGCACGGCGCCGGTCATGATGCGCACGCATTCGCCCGGGCCGATGCTGCCCGCGAAGGACTTGCCGGCCAGCGCGACGCCGCGCACCTTCAGCCGGCTCGGCGCGTCCGGCGAGAGGTCGGCGTGGCGCACCGCGTAGCCGTCCATCGCCGAGTTGTCGTGCGCGGGGACGTTGCACGGGGCGATCACGTCCTCGGCCAGCACGCGGCCGAGCGCGCTGCGCAGGGCGACGCGCTCGCTGGCCGCGATCGGCTCGAGCTGTTCGAGGATGAAACGGCGGGCGTGATCGACGGAGAAGGAATTCGGGTCGTAGTCGCTCAGACAGCTGAGTTGGGCGGCGAGGCTCATGGGCGGTAGGTCACCTTGTGGAAGATCTGGCGCAAAGGCGCCCGGCGGTGGAAATCGGAAGCGCGGCGCAGGCGAAGCAAGGCTGTGCGGCTAGCGGCGGCTGGCGGGCGGGGGGCGCTCAGCCGCCGGTCATCGACATGAAGCGCACGACCTGGGGGGCGTTCATTTGCCCGGTGAAGTCGTGTCCTTTGGCCTTGATGCCCATCGTGTGCATGATCGCCTGGCGCAGCGGCGCGTCGTCGGTCGGGTGCGCGCGCAGCAGCGGCAGCAGGCGGATTGCATCGTTGTTGCCGAGGCAGGGATAGAGTTCGCCCTGCGCCGTAATGCGCACGCGGTTGCAGCTGTCGCAGAAATTGTGGCTGTGCGGCGAGATGAAACCGACACGCGTCTGCGTGTCCGGGATGCGCCAGTAGCGCGCCGGGCCGCCGCTGCTTTCGGCGGACGGCAGCAGCGTGAAGCGCGTCTGCAGGCGGGCGATGGCTTCCTCGGTGCTGAAGTAGGTTTCCTGCCGGCCGTGGCCGATTTCGCCGAGCGGCATTTCCTCGATGAAGGAAACGTCGATGCCCTTGTCGACGGCGAACTGGACGAGGTCGATGAACTCGTCGTCGTTGCGTCCGCGCATCATCACGGCATTGAGCTTGAGGCGCTCGAAGCCGGTGGCGCGGGCGGCGTCGATGCCGCGCAGCACCTTGGCGAGGTCGCCGACGCGGGTGATCTCCTTGAAGCGGTCGGCGCGCAGGGTGTCGAGGCTGATGTTGATGCGTTTCACGCCGGCGTCGCGCAGGGGCGCGGCGTAGCGTTCGAGCTGCGAGCCGTTGGTGGTGATCACGAGTTCCTTGAGCCCGTCGAGGCGCGCGATCTGCTCCATCAGCCAGACGGCGTTGTGGCGCACCAGCGGTTCGCCGCCGGTGACCCGCACCTTGGTCACGCCGAGGCCGACGAAGGTGTTCACGATGCGCAGGCATTCCTCCAGCGTCAGCACCTGGGCGCGCGGCAGGAAGGTCATTTCCTCTGCCATGCAGTAGGTGCAGCGGAAGTCGCAGCGGTCGGTGATCGACAGGCGGATGTAGGTGACGTGGCGCCCGTACTTGTCCACCAGTGTGCCGTCCGCGTGTTTCGAGGTCTCCGGCGTGGTGGCGGGAACGAAGCCGGCGAGGGATTCGGGAAGGGCTTCCGGCGTCAGCGATTCGTTGCGCATGGATTCAATGCCTATGGGCGTTCCGGGGAGAACCGGAGGGTGACTGCTTGGGTCTGATTATAGCCAGTTTTGCAGGGCCTTCAATTGGTCTGGATCAAAGAATCGCGCGCCTTCCGGCGGTATTTTCCCATGCAGGCAGGAAGGTGTTTCGCGCGCTGCCGGCGGCTTCGACGGACGGGCGGTCCGAGGGGCAAAGACGGTCCGTGCCGGACGGGAATTGCGGGCGGCGGAATTTTCCGATTGGAGGAAATTCGGCCGAATCGCCCGTTTCGCCAAAAATGCCGTATTTTTCCCCAGGGGCCTTGGCTACAATGGATTCCCGTTATGCGGTGCGCATTGGCGCGAGGCGGGCCGAGGGCGGTAGTGAAAACGGGGCCGAAAAACAAAAAAGCCTCGCGTGGCGCAAGGCTTTGTATGTGTTTTGGCTCCCCGACCTGGGCTCGAACCAGGGACCTACGGATTAACAGTCCGGCGCTCTACCGACTGAGCTATCGGGGAACAGAGAAGCGCGCATGATAGTCACTCGATGACAATTCGTCAACAATTGCGAAAAATATGGACCCCAATCTGATTTATGAGAAAACCGCCTCCGGCGAAGAGGCGATGCGCGAGCGCACGCGGGTCGTGCAGCGCAATCTGCGGATGGTGCTGATCCTGGTCGACGGGAAATCCGCCGTCGCGGAGCTGTGCGCGAAAACCGGAAATCCGCAGATGACGGAGAATGCGCTGCGCGAGCTGGAGCAGGGCGCTTTCATCGTACCCCTGCAGGCCGAGGCGCTGTCGCTTTTGCAGCAGAGCCGCAAGGTCGCGCTGGAGATCAAGAGCGCCGCGCTGGAGCCGTTTTCCGAGTTTTCGACTTTCGGCGACAAGAATGCGCCGGCGTCGGGGGAGGCGTCCGCGCCGCCCGGGTCGTCTGCTGCGCAGAGTGCCTACGTGCCCGGCGACCTGTCGAGGAATGGAGGCATGCCGCTCGATTTTCCCGCAGATGCGAAAGAGCGCCTGGGAAAAGCGGAGCTGCGGGCGGTTCGCGGCGAGCGCAGCGGTTTCGGCGCTCGCCTCAAGGCTTTGTTCGGCGGCGGCGCAGCGGGAGAGGACGATCTCAGGATTGCCCCGGTCCGGCGCGGTCCGCGCCCGCGCTCGCTCGGCTGGCCGCTCAGGATCGTCACCGGCGTGCTGCTGATCTGCGCCCTGCTCGGTGCCATTGCCGCATTCTTCCCGTACGGCCGCTATCTTCCGGAGGTCGAGGCGGGCCTGGCGCAGTCGCTCGGGCTGCCGGTGAAGATCCAGTCGATGCACGTCGGCTTCTATCCCCGTCCCGGGCTCTTCCTCGAAGACGTGCGCCTGGGAGGCGACGGGCGGCAGCTTCGCGTCGCCGAGATGCGCCTGCAGCCAGCGCCGGGAAGCCTGTTCTCGTCGCGTCTCGTGTTCCGTGAGATCGAGGCGGAAGGCGTCGAATTACCGGCGGAGGGGTTGGGCGTCCTGCCGGCGGCGCTGGCCGCTTTCGCGCAACCGTCCGCCGCGTTCGCCATCGAGCACGTGTCGCTCGCGCGTGCGGAAGTGTCCTTGCACGGCCTCGCGCTTTCCGGCCTGGAGGGAGAAATCCGGCTCGACCGGCACGGGGGCTTTCAGGCGCTCTCGCTGCACAGCGTGGAGCGCGGCTTCCGGCTCGAGGCACGGCCGGCGGCCAAGGGCTTCGAGATCGAGATGGAAGGGCAGAACTGGCATCCGTCGGCGAACGCCTCGTATGTTTTCGATTCGCTGAGCCTTGCCGGGAAGCTGGACGGATCGGCCCTTCAGCTATCCGGTCTGGATGTGCGACTGCTGGGCGGCACGGTACGCGGCGAGATGCTGCTCGCCGCCGGAAAGCAGGTGAGCGTTTCCGGTCAGCTGGTCTATGAACGGATCGACCTCAAGCGCCTGGGCGGTGCCCTGGGCATTGACTGGCTGCTCGAAGGCAGCGCTTCCGGGAAGCTGGTTTTCTCGGGACTGGCCGACGAGTGGCCCGGCCTGCCGGGGGCGCTCGAAGGCGCTGGCGATGTCGGCGTCCGGCAAGGCGTGCTGGGGGGGATCGATCTGGCGGAAGCGGTGCGCCGGGCGGCGAGCGCGCCGGTGCGCGGCGGCGCGACGCGCTTCGAGCAGATGAGCGGCAGCCTGCGTCTGGCGCAGGGCGCGTACCGCCTGTCGGGAACGACGCTGAATTCCGGCCTGATGCATGCGAGCGGCTGGCTCGCCGTGAGCCGGGAGCGGCAGCTGAGCGGCGCGCTCGACGTGCGGCTGGGCAGTTCGTCCAGCCAGTTGCGGATGCCGCTGTCGATCGGCGGGACGCTCAAAGTGCCAGAAGTATCGGCAAGCCGCCCCTGAGCTTCGGGGCGGGGAAGGAAAACGTCGCGCCAAAGAAAACGCCGGCATGCAGCCGGCGTTTTTTCATGGCGGGGAAGCGACTCAGAGAACGGCGGCGATGGCGTCGGCCACGTAGTCGATGTTCTTGGTGTTGAGCGCGGCCAGGCAGATGCGGCCGGTGCCGACGGCGTAGATGCCGAACTCGCTCTTCATGCGCTCGACCTGCTCGGCGGAGAGACCGGTGTAGGAGAACATGCCGCGCTGCTGGACGACGAAGGAGAAGTCCTGGGCGACGCCCTTGGCCTTCAGCCTGTCGACGAGGCTGACGCGCATGGCGCGGATGCGATCGCGCATGCCGGCCAGTTCGTCTTCCCACATCTGGCGCAGTTCGGGGTTCGAGAGGACCGCTGCGACCACCGCACCGCCGTGGATCGGCGGGTTGGAGTAGTTGGTGCGGATGACGCGCTTGACCTGCGACAGCACGCGGGCGGCCTCGTCCTTGCCGGAGGTGACGACCGACAGGGCGCCGACGCGTTCGCCGTACAGCGAGAAGGACTTGGAGAAGGAGCTGGAGACGAAGAACTGCAGGCCGGAGGCGGCGAACAGGTTGAGCGCCAGCGCGTCCTCGGCGATGCCGTCGGCGAAACCCTGATAGGCCATGTCGATGAACGGGATCAGGCTGCGCGCGCGGATCGCGTCGATCGTTTCGCGCCACTGCGCTTCCGTCAGGTCGGCGCCGGTGGGGTTGTGGCAGCAGGCGTGCAGGACGATGATCGAGCCGGCGGGCAGGGCGTTCAGCTTGGCCTTCATGCCCTCGAAGTTCACGCCGCGGGTGGCGGCGTCGTAATAGGGGTAGACGTCGACCGGGAAACCGGCGGACTCGAACAGCGCGCGGTGGTTTTCCCAGCTCGGGTCGCTGATGTAGACGGTGGCGCCGGGCTGCAGGCGCTTCAGGAAATCGGCGCCGACCTTCAGCGCGCCGGTACCGCCGAGCGCTTCGACGGTGACCACGCGACCTTCTGCGAGCAGCGAGGATTCCTTGCCGAAGAGCAGGGTCTGCACGGCCTGGTTGTAGGCGCCGAGACCTTCGATCGGCTGGTAGCCGCGCGGCGGCATGGTTTCCAGGCGGGCTTTCTCGGCCACCTTGACGGCGCCGAGCAGCGGAATCTTGCCGTTGTCGTCAAAGTACACGCCGACGCCGAGGTTGACCTTGGTCGAGCGGGTGTCGGCGTTGAACGATTCGTTCAGGCCGAGAATCGGATCGCGTGGAGCCATCTCCACTGCGGCGAAGATCGAAGAAGTCATGGGCACTCCAGAGTTTGCCAGTCGAAGCGGCGTGCTTGCTGCCGCGAATTGCGAAATAATGAGAACTTATCCATCGTCCGGTCGTCCTTTACGGAACAAGCCTGCCGGCGACGGCCGGTCTTGAAACAGCCAAGAATTCTATCATGCCGAGTTCCCCGCAATCCTCCGAAAAACCTTCGTTCGTCACTTTCGAGGGGAGTCCGTTCCGGCTGCATCAGCCTTTCCCGCCGGCCGGCGATCAGCCGACGGCGATCGCCCAGCTGGTCGAAGGCATCGAGGACGGCCTGTCCTTCCAGACCTTGCTCGGCGTGACCGGCTCGGGCAAGACCTACACGATGGCCAACGTCATCGCCCGCACCGGTCGCCCGGCGCTCGTGCTCGCGCCGAACAAGACGCTGGCGGCGCAGCTCTACTCCGAATTCCGCGAATTCTTTCCGGAGAACGCGGTCGAGTACTTCGTCTCCTACTACGACTACTACCAGCCGGAAGCCTACGTGCCGGCGCGCGACCTGTTCATCGAGAAGGATTCGTCGATCAACGACCACATCGAGCAGATGCGCCTGTCGGCGACCAAGAGTCTGCTCGAGCGCCGCGATGTGGTGATCGTCGCCACCGTTTCGTGCATCTACGGCATCGGCGACCGCGACGAATACCACAAGATGATTCTCACCATGCGCGTCGGCGACCGCATGGGGCAGCGCGACGTGATCAAGCGCCTGTCCGAGATGCAGTACGAGCGCAACGAGATCGACTTTCATCGCGGCACCTTCCGCGTGCGCGGCGACGTGATCGACGTCTTTCCGGCCGAGCACGCCGAGCACGCGATCCGCATCTCGCTGTTCGACGACGAGATCGAGGCGCTGCAGCTGTTCGACCCGCTGACCGGCCACCTGCAGCACAAGCTGGCGCGCTTCACCGTGTTCCCGTCGTCGCACTACGTGACGCCGCGCGCCACCGTGCTGCGCGCGATCGAGGCGATCAAGGAGGAATTGCGCCTGCGCATCGAGTTCTTCCACCGTGAAAGCCGGCTGGTCGAGGCGCAGCGCATCGAGCAGCGCACCCGCTTCGATCTCGAGATGCTTGACCAGCTGGGTTTCTGCAAGGGCATCGAAAACTATTCGCGCCACCTCTCGGGGCGCCAGGCGGGTGAGGCGCCGCCGACCCTGCTCGATTACCTGTCCTCCGACGCGCTGATGTTCATCGACGAGTCGCACGTCGCGATCTCGCAGATCGGCGCCATGTACAAGGGCGACCGCTCGCGCAAGGAAAATCTGGTCGATTACGGCTTCCGCCTGCCGTCGGCGCTCGACAACCGGCCGCTCAAGTTCGAGGAGTACGAACGTCTGATGCGCCAGACGGTCTTCGTTTCTGCGACGCCGGCCGAGTACGAGCGCACGCATCAGGGGCAGGTCGTCGAGCAGGTGGCGCGTCCGACCGGCCTCGTCGATCCGGTGATCATCGTGCGTCCGGCATCGACGCAGGTCGACGATCTGCTCTCCGAGATCCAGGCGCGCATCGCGGTCGACGAGCGCGTGCTGGTCACGACGCTGACCAAGCGCATGTCCGAGGATTTGACCGACTATCTCGGCGAGCACGGCATCCGCGTGCGCTACCTGCACTCGGACATCGATACCGTCGAGCGCGTCGAGATCATCCGCGACCTGCGCCTCGGTGAATTCGACGTTCTGGTCGGCATCAACCTGCTGCGCGAAGGCCTGGACATTCCCGAAGTCTCGCTGGTCGCCATCCTCGACGCCGACAAGGAGGGCTTCCTGCGCTCCGAGCGTTCGCTGATCCAGACCATCGGCCGCGCCGCCCGCCATCTGAACGGTACGGCGATTCTCTATGCCGATCGGGTGACCGACTCGATGCAGCGCGCCATGGCAGAAACCGAGCGTCGGCGGACCAAGCAGATCCGTTTCAACGAAACGCACGGCATCACCCCGAAGGGCGTCTCGAAGCGCATCAAGGACATTATCGACGGCGTCTACGATGCCGAGGGCGCGCAGCGCGAATTGAAGGCCGCGCAGCAGCAGGCCAGCTACGAGGCGATGAGCGAGAAGCAGGTGGCGCGCGAGATCAAGCGGCTGGAAAAAGCGATGCTCGAACACGCGAAAAACCTCGAGTTCGAAAAGGCGGCGGCGGCGCGCGACGAATTGTTCCGCATCAAGGAGCAGGTCTTCGGTGCGGCCAAGCACGACACCGGCCTCGATGTCTGAGTTTATGACAAAGGCTTGCGCCTAGGCCTTTTGGCAATCTTTCGGTCGGAGCGCCAAGCGGGTAATATCGAACGAAGCGAAGATTGACGCGCCTTCTAACGACGCAGAATGCCGGAAAGCGAACGGCATCCTGCCCGAACAGGGAACCGATACGCGGATGATTAAAGTCTTGTTCGTATGCATGGGAAATATCTGCCGTTCGCCGACGGCGGAAGGTGTCTTTCGCCACTTCCTGCGCCTCAACCGGCTCGAGGGACGGGTCGAGGTGGATTCGGCCGGCACGCACGGCTATCACGTCGGCGAGGCGCCCGATCCGCGCACCCAGCGCGCGGCGGCCAGCCGCGGCTACGACTTGAGCAACATGCGGGCGCGCAAGGTGGCGCCGCAGGATCTCGACTACTTCGATCTGATTCTCGCCATGGATCACAACAATCTCGAAACGCTCAAGCGCATCTGCCCGCCCGAGAAGTATGAAAAGCTCGGACTCTTCATGAGCTACTCGCACAACTTCGACGACGACGAGGTGCCCGATCCGTACTATGGTCTGGGACACGGCTTCGATCTCGTGCTCGACATGGTCGAGGACGCATCGCAGGGGCTGCTGGGGACGATCGTCAAACGCCTGAAGCCGCCGCCTGAGATTCCGGGCGGCGTGCTGCACAAGCAGGCCTCCAAAGCCTGAAGGGCTGCCGGCACGACAAAGACTCGCCGCGTTTGGCCGGAAAAGGCGCGGTGAACGAAAAAAACGGGGCGCCGCAGCGCCCCGTTTGCTTTTGCAGGCAGCTTGCCTACTTTTGCGTTTCGACCATGACCAGCGGCTCGTCGGCCACCACGACGGGGGCCGGACGGGTACGCCGCGGGCGCACGGCTTCGACCGGCGCCGCTTCCGGCTGCCAGCTCTTCACCTTGTCGCTGCTGGTTTCGACCATGACGAGGCCGCTCTGCTCGAGCGCCTTGTCGAGATCGACGGCAGGTGCTGCGGCAACGGGGGCTGCGGCAGGCGTCGCGGGCGCTTCGACCGGTGCCGGCGTGGCGATGGCCGGCGCCTCTTCCGCGACGGGCTGGACGAGCGGGGCGGCAAGCACCGGCTCGGGCGTCTCTGCGACCGGAGCAACTGCGACGACGGCAGGCGCGACTTCGTCCGTGACGGTTTCGGTCGCGACCGTTTCGACGGCAGCCGCAGGTGCTGCGGCGGCTTCGGCCGGGGCCGCGACGGCCGGAGCCGTTTCGATCGCGACGACCGGCTCGACAGCCGGAGCTGCGGCTTCGACCGTCGGCGCGGCCAGGGCGGCTTCACCGGTCTCGACAGCGGGAGCGCTCTCGGCTGCGGCTTGAACTGCGGCAGTCAGTTCCGCATTTTCAGCGGCTTGCACTTCGCCCGCGTTCTCGACCCGCTCACCGCGCTCGCGACGACCGCCGCGGCGACCGCGACGACGACCGGCGGACGCGCCTTCTTCGGCGTTCTGCTCAGGGGCGTTGGCGACGCCTTCGGCCAGGGCCGCCGCCGGCACTGCAATCTTCGCTTCGGGATTCGGCGTAGCGGCGTTCTGCTCCTTGCGCTCGCCACGCGGCTCGCCGCGCTGACGACGCGGTTCGCGTCCTTCCTTGGGCTCACGCGGTTCGCGCGGCTCGCGGGGTTCCCGCGCTTCGCGAGGCTCGCGCTGCTTCTGGTTCTCGTCGCGCGGCGGACGCGGTTCGCGTGCCTCCTTCGGCTCGCGGTTGCCGCGGGATTCGCGACCTTCGCGGCCTTCGCGCTCTTCGTCGCGACGGTTGTTGTTGCGCCCGCCGCGACGTCCATCGCGCTGACCTTCACGCTGGCCGGCGGGGCGCGGCTTCTTCGCCGGCTCGGGAGCCGGTTCTGCCTGGCGGTTGCCGCGGAACCACGAGAAGATCTTGGCGATGATGCCTTCGCCGGAAGCCGCGGCTTGCGCGACGGGCGCCTTGGGCTTGTCGACGCTGACCGGTGCCGGCTGCGCCGGCGTGATGTTCTTGATCGCCGCTTCCTGGCGCGGGGGCTTGGCTTCGCTGGCGCCCGAGGGCTGCTTGGAAGATTCCTCGACCGGCTGGTCGACCATCTTGTAGGACGGCTGCTGCAGGTCTTCCTGGTTCAGGTCGTCGTGGCGCAGGCGAACGATGCTGTGGGCCGGCGTTTCGAGATGAATGTTGGGAATCAGCAGGATGTTGACCTTGTGGCGCAATTCGATCGCCTGGATGTCGGCGCGCTTCTCGTTGAGCAGGAAGGTGGCGACGTCGACCGGAACCTGGGTGTGCACGGCGGCCGTGTTGTCCTTCATCGCTTCCTCTTCGAGGATGCGCAGGATGTGCAGGGCGGCCGATTCGGCGCTGCGGATGTGGCCGGTGCCGGTGCAGCGCGGGCAGGGGATGTAGCTGGTTTCGGCGAGGGCAGGGCGCAGACGCTGGCGCGACAGTTCCATCAGGCCGAAGCGGCTGATCTTGCCGGTTTGCACGCGGGCGCGGTCGAAGCGCAGGGCTTCGCGCAGGCGGGTTTCCACCTCGCGCTGGTTGCGCTGGCTTTCCATGTCGATGAAGTCGATCACGATCAGGCCGCCGAGGTCGCGCAGGCGGAGCTGACGGGCGACTTCCTCGGCAGCTTCGAGGTTGGTCTTGAAGGCCGTTTCCTCGATGTCCGAACCGCGCGTGGCGCGCCCGGAGTTGACGTCGACCGAAACCAGGGCTTCGGTGTGGTCGATCACGATGGCGCCGCCGGCCGGCAGGTTCACCTGGCGCGAGTAGGCCGATTCGATCTGGTGTTCGATCTGGAAGCGCGAGAAGAGCGGCACGTCGTCGCGATAGCGCTTGACGCGGTTCACGTTGCCGGGCATCACGTGCGCCATGAATTGCTGCGCCTGCTCGAAGACCTCGTCGGTATCGATCAGGATTTCGCCGATTTCAGGCTGGAAATAATCGCGGATCGCGCGGATCACCAGGCTGCCTTCCTGATAGATCAGGAACGCGCCCTTCTGTTGGTCGGCGGCGCCGTCGATGGCTTTCCACAACTGCATCAGGTAGTTGAGGTCCCACTGCAGTTCTTCTGCGCTGCGGCCGATGGCTGCGGTGCGGGCGATCAAGCTCATGCCTTGCGGCACCTGGAGCTGATCCATGATCTCGCGCAGTTCGGCGCGCTCGTCGCCCTCGACGCGGCGGGAAACGCCGCCGCCGCGCGGGTTGTTCGGCATCAGCACGAGGTAGCGGCCGGCCAGACTGACGAAGGTGGTCAGCGCGGCGCCCTTGTTGCCGCGCTCGTCCTTGTCGACCTGAACGATCAGCTCCTGGCCTTCGCGCAGCGCTTCCTTGATGGTCGCGCGACCGGCATCCAGACCTTGCTGGAAATAGGCGCGGGAAACTTCCTTGAAGGGGAGGAACCCATGCCGTTCGGCGCCGTAATCGATGAAGGCGGCCTCGAGGCTGGGCTCGATGCGGGTGATGACACCCTTGTAGATGTTGCTCTTTCTTTGTTCTTTGGCGGCCGATTCAATGTCGAGGTCAATCAGTTTCTGACCATCGACAATGGCGACACGAAGTTCTTCGGCCTGTGTCGCATTGAAGAGCATGCGTTTCATTAATGGGCTCCCGCGCGCATTGCCGGGGGGAGCGCCTTGTGCAGGCAGCGACGGATTAGTTGGGGGTGGGACGCTTCATGGGCTTTCCGGAACGGCAACTAATGAGAATGTCTCGCTGGGTTTGTTTTTCTTCGAGCCCTGGATATCAGGGTTCGGGAATCTGCTTGGGGCGGTCCGAACGTGCTAGGCGCGCGCAAATCAAGTAGTATCGCTACTTTTGGTGAGCGTACTTAACCAGGTGATTTGCGTTGGATGATCTTGCGCAGGTTGGCGCAAGCGAGGCGGCTGAGGCCTGCCGGAAAGTGCGTCGCAATTGCTTTACAATCGGCGCCGCTCGACGGTCTCACGGGTCAGCGCCTCTTTCAAACCGAGACGCAAATCAAGTCCAGTATATTCAAAATGGCCGAAGTTAGCAAAAGTTCAGTATCACAGGCCATCATCAGTGAGGACGAGCAGGGACAGCGCCTCGACAACTTTCTTCTGCGGATCTGCAAAGGCGTGCCCAAGAGCCACGTCTACCGCATCTTGCGCAGTGGCGAGGTGAGGGTTAACAGCAAGCGCTGCGATGCGTCCTACCGCCTGCAACTCGGCGACGTGCTGCGGATTCCGCCAGTGCGTATCGCGCAGAAGTCCGAGGAGGTCGTCGCCGGCGCCGAGTTCAAGGCCGAATTGCCCATCCTCTACGAAGACGAGGCGATGCTCGTGATCGACAAGCCGGCCGGTATCGCGGTGCATGGCGGCAGCGGCGTCAGTTTCGGCGTGATCGAGGCGCTGCGCCGGCAGCGGCCGCAGGCACGTTTCCTTGAGCTGGCGCATCGGCTCGACCGCGAAACCTCGGGCATCCTGCTGGTCGGGAAAAAGCGCTCGGCGCTGGTCGCCCTGCACGACATGTTCCGCGAGGGCGGTGTCGGGGCTGGCGGGCGCGGGGCCGACAAACGCTATCTGGTTCTCGTGAGCGGGCGCTGGATGGACCCCGTGCGCAATGTGCGCCTGCCGTTGCTCAAGTACCTGCTCGACTCCGGCGAGCGCCGCGTGCGCGTGGCGGACGACGGCAAAGCGTCGCATACGGTGTTTCGCCTGCTGGCCCGCTGGGAGAATTTCAGCCTGCTCGAGGCGGAGCTGAAAACCGGGCGCACCCATCAGATTCGCGTGCATCTCGCCCATCTCGGCTTTCCGATCGCCGGCGATGAAAAGTACGGGGATTTTTCGTTGAACAAGGCGCTGCCGCGTACCGGCTTGAAGCGCATGTTTCTCCATGCATGGCGGATGCGCTTGCCGCATCCGCTCGGCGGCGAGGCTTTGGCGCTGGAAGCGCCGTTGCCGGAAAGTCTGCAGGGATTTTTGCGACAGTTGTCGCTAAAGGAATCACAGGATTATGGCGAAAAGATTTGACCTGCTGGTGTTCGACTGGGACGGCACTTTGCTCGATTCGGCCGGGGCGATCGTCGCGGCGATCCAGGCGGCGTGTCGTGACCTCGAACTGCCCGAACCGTCCGACGAGCGGGCGCGTCATGTGATCGGCCTGGGGCTGGGCGAGGCGTTGCGCCACGCGATTCCCGAACTTCCCGAGCAGCGTTATCCGCAAATGGTGGACCGCTATCGTCATCACTACCTGTCGCGCGACCAAGAGCTGCGCTTGTTCGACGGCGCGGCGGAGTTGGTCGCGGAGCTTGCCGATGCCGGCTTTGCGCTCGCGGTCGCTACCGGAAAAAGTCGCGTGGGGCTCGACCGCGCGTTGAAGGCGAGCGGTCTGGGGGCTTATTTCCAGGCGTCGCGCTGCGCCGACGAGTGCTTCTCCAAGCCGCACCCGCAGATGCTCGAGGAATTGATGCAGGAATTCGCCGTCGTGCCGGAGCGGACGCTGATGATCGGTGATACGACGCACGATCTGCAGATGGCTCTGAATGCCGGTGTTGCAAGTCTGGGCGTGGCCTATGGCGCGCATCCGGCGGCGGCTCTCGATGCGTTGGCGCCGCTGGCGCGTCTTCAAAAAGTCGAGGATCTGGCGGCGTGGCTGCGGACGCACGCCTGATCTGCGCTTCGGACGAGCTGCGCGACGGCGGTGCCGGCGTCCGCTTTGCCGTCGTGCGGCACGGCCATGAAGAACCGGCTTTTGCCGTGCGCTTCAGGGGCCGGGTGTTCGCTTATTACAATCGCTGCGGCCATGTGCCGGTCGAACTCGACTGGCAGCCCGGGGAATTCTTCGATGATTCCGGGCTATACTTGATTTGCACAACGCATGGCGCGCTCTATGCCCCCGAGTCCGGTCGCTGTCTGGGCGGCCGCTGTAACGGCAAGGGCTTGGCGCCGCTTCCCGTCGAAGAGCGGGAAGGGTTCGTCTATTTCATCCCGGAAGAGTGAATATCTTGGAAACGCCTCAGAACGACCCGCAGTGGGAACGCAATCTGCTTGAGAAGATCGCCATGTCGTCGCTCCAGGAGCAGCGGGCGAAACGGCGCTGGGGGATTTTCTTCAAGCTGGCTGGCTTGGCCTATCTGGTGGCGGTGCTGGCGCTGGTGGTCGATTGGGGCGCTTCGGAAAAGCTCACGGAAGGCAAGCACACGGCGCTGATCTATCTGCGCGGGACGATCGAAGCGTCCGGCGAGGCCAGCGCGGAAAAGATCAATGGCGCCTTGCAGTCGGCCTTCGAGGACAAGGGGACGGCCGGGGTGATCCTGCGCATCAACAGCCCCGGCGGCAGTCCGGTGCAGTCGGGCATCGTCTACGACGAGATTCGGCGCTTGCGCGCCAAGCACGCCGATATTCCGCTGTACGTGGTGGTGGAAGATCTCTGTGCGTCGGGTGGGTATTACATCGCTTCGGCAGCCGACAAGATTTTCGTCGACAAGGCCAGCATCGTCGGCTCGATCGGTGTGCTGATGGACGGCTTCGGTTTCACCGGCACGATGGACAAGCTCGGCGTCGAGCGCCGTTTGCTGACGGCAGGCGAGAACAAGGGCTTTCTTGACCCCTTCTCGCCACAGGACATGAAGCAGAAGGAGCACGCCAAGCTCCTGCTGGGCGAGATTCACAAACAGTTCATCGAGGTGGTGCGCCAGGGGCGCGGTAAGCGCCTCAAGGAAACGCCGGAAATGTTCTCCGGCCTGATGTGGACGGGTAGCCAGAGCATCGAACTCGGGCTGGCCGACGGCTTCGGGACGGTCGATTCAGTGGCGCGCGACGTGATCAAGGCGGAGAAGGTTCTCGACTACTCGGTCAAGGAAAACATTGCCGAGCGTTTTGCCAAGCGCTTCGGGGCGGACATGGCGAAAGGCATCGCCTTCCGCCTGTTCGGCGGCGAGCCGGTCTCGCTGCGCTAAGCCTGCAGGAGGAATACCGTCGGGCGCCGGTCGAGTTCCGGCTGGGGCCGGCGGCGCCATTCCTCGCAGGTATGCGTCGCGATGCTTTCAGATTCCAGCGTCAGGTTCGTCGCAACGCAGATGCGCGTGCCGGGTGCGCAGGCTTTGAGGAGCGTTTCAAGCATTTGCCGGTTGCGATAGGGCGTTTCGATGAAAATCTGCGCCCGTCTTTCCTGGCGCGAATCCTTCTCCAGATCCCGCAGTTTCTTTAATCGCTCTTCCTCCTTGACCGGCAGGTAGCCGTGGAAGGCGAAGTTCTGGCCCGACAGGCCCGACCCCATCAGGGCCAGCAGGATCGCCGACGGGCCGACCAGCGGCGCGACGCGAATTCCACGCGCCTGCGCGAGCGCCACCAGATTGGCGCCGGGGTCGGCGACCGCCGGGCAACCCGCTTCCGAAATCAGCCCGACGTCGATGCCCGCAAGCAGGGGGGCGAGCAGGCCGGGGAGGGCGCTGCTCGGCGTGTGCTCGCTGAGCTCATGGATTTCGATCTGCTGTATCGGCGTTTCGCTGGGCAGCGCCTTCAGAAAGGCGCGTGCTGATTTCGCATTCTCCGCGACGAAGTGTTTGAGTTGTTTGGCGCAGACCAGTGCGGCGTGAGGGAGGGTCAGGTCGGGCGGCGTTTGGCCGAGCGGGACGGGGATCAGGTAGAGCGTTCCGTTATTCATTGGTTACTTTATGTTTTTGCTCTATTTGTCTGATTAAATTACGCTAACTTCTTCCTCTCTAAAGAGGTCGCAGAGGGCGATCAGCGGCAGTCCGACCAGCGCGTTGGGGTCTTCGCCTTCCATTTTTGCGATGACCGCGATGCCGAGGCCTTCCGATTTGGCGCTGCCGGCGCAGTTGTACGGCTCTTCCTTGCGCAGGTAGTTGTCGATTTCATCGTCGTCGAGATGGCGGAATGTCACCATGGTCGGGACTCCGCGGACACGCGCCGTCCCCGTTTTTGCGTTGAGCAGGCAAAGGCCGGTGAAGAAATTGACGCTGCGGCCACGCATGGTCCGCAACTGGAGGACGGCTTTTTCGTGGGTGCCGGGTTTGCCGAAGACGCGCCCGTCGAGGCAGGCGACCTGGTCGCTGCCGATGATGAGTGCATCGGGGAATTTTTTCGCCACGGCACGCGCCTTGGCTTCCGATAGCCGCAGTGCGGTAGCCTCCGGAGTTTCGCCGGCGAGCGGCGTTTCATCGACCTCGGGATTTGCGATTTCAAAGGGCAGGCCGAGGCGAGCGAGCAGTTCACGGCGGAACGGCGAGGTAGAAGCGAGGACGATTTGCGGGGTGGACATGAGAGAGTCGGCAAGGAAGTTGCGCCAAGTCCGCGACGAATCAGAAAAAAATCCGAATAAAGTGCGCCGTCGCTTTGACTTCGAAAGCCGAAAATAATATCATGCGCGCCTTATGTCGCAACAGATAGTGATTGACAGCCTGGCGTTTGCTCGCGAAAAGGGCTCTCTGCAAGGTGAGTTGCAGGTCGCCAGTCTAGGCCGGGTGCTCGATGCGCTGGCGGATTCTGCCGGTTCTTTGGCTTACCGTGTCGAGGGCCGGAAAAGTGCGCGCGATCGGGCGCAGTTGCTGCTTCAAGTCAGTGGCGTGCTGTTGCTGCAGTGTCAGAGGTGTCTCGACGGGATTGAGTTCAAGGTCGAGATAAATAGCCTGCTCGAACTTGTCGAAGACGAAAACGATCTGACGCAGGAAGAACTGGAGGACGACTCCAGGGATTTTCTTCCGGCCCGGAAAGAATTCGATGTGGTGGCGCTGATCGAGGACGAAGTGATTCTCGCCTTGCCGTCGGCGCCGCGTCACGAGAGTTGTGCCACGCCCGAGGCTGGGCGCGGGGAGGCGAAACCTTCGCCGTTCGCCGCGCTCGCTGGCCTCAAGGGCAAGGCGTAGTGAATTTGATTTAAGGAGTTAGATATGGCCGTTCAGCAGAACAAGAAGTCCCCGTCCAAGCGCGGTATGCATCGTGCCCACGATTTCCTGACCAACCCGCCGCTGGCCGTCGAGCCGACGACCGGTGAAGTGCATCTGCGTCACCACGTCAGCCCGTCCGGCTACTACCGCGGCAAGAAGGTTGCCAAGGGCAAGGGCGAGTAATATCTCAAGATCGGGCAGGCAGTTTCCCGCGAGGGTAAGCTGCCTGCCCTTTCTTTTGCCTACAATCTGATGACAATCACTGTCGCCATCGACTGCATGGGTGGGGATCACGGTCCCTCCGTCACCGTCCCGGCGGCGCTCGGTTTCGTGCGTTCTCACGATGACGTGCGCGTCGTTCTCGTCGGCCTGGAAGAAAGAATCCGGCCTCTGCTCGGCAATGTTGCGGACCCCAGGGTTTCCGTCCGCCATGCGAGCGAGGTGGTGGCCATGGACGAGCCTCCGGCGCTCGCCTTGCGCAACAAGAAGGATTCGTCGATGCGCGTGGCGATCAACCTCGTCAAGCATGGCGAGGCCGATGCCTGCGTTTCGGCCGGCAATACCGGCGCCTTGATGGCCATCTCGCGCTTCGTGCTCAAGATGCTGCCCGGCATCGACCGGCCGGCGATCTGCGCCATTCTGCCGACTACCACCGGCCACACCCACGTCCTCGATCTCGGCGCCAACGTCGATTGCGCGCCCGAGCACTTGCTGCAGTTCGGCATCATGGGCGCTTCGCTGGTCTCGGCCATCGAGCATAAAGACCGGCCGACGGTCGGCATCCTCAATATCGGGGAAGAGGACATCAAGGGCAACGATGTCGTCAAGCGCGCCGCCGAGTTGCTCAAAGACTCCGGCCTGAATTTCATCGGTAACGTCGAGGGCGACGGTGTCTATAAAGGCGAGGCGGAAGTCGTCGTCTGCGACGGCTTCGTCGGTAACGTGGCACTGAAGGCTTCAGAGGGGCTGGCCCAGATGATGGCCACTTTCCTGCGCCAGGAGTTCAGCCGCAACCTGCTGACCAAACTCATCGCCCTGATCGCAATGCCGGTTCTCAACAATTTCAAGAAGCACGTCGACCATCGGCGTTACAACGGGGCCAGCCTGCTTGGGCTGAAGGGCATCGTCGTCAAGAGCCATGGTTCGGCCGATGCCTTTGCCTTCGCCAATGCCTTGGGGCGTGCCGCCGATGCCGCCCGTACCGGCGTACTGGCCCGAATCACCGAACGCGTCGCGCAGCAGCAGCCGCTGCAGGAGAGTGCATAGCATGTTCGCCCGGATCGCCGGCGTCGGCAGTTATCTGCCGGGGCAGGCCGTGAGCAACGACGACCTCGTTCTGCGAGGAATTGAAACCAGCGACGAGTGGATCGTCAGCCGAACCGGTATCAAGGCGCGCCATCTCGCCGAGCCGGGCCAGACGTCCAGCGATCTCGCGCTCGAAGCCAGCCGCCGCGCCCTGGACATGGCCGGCGTCGATGTCGCCGACATCGACCTGATCATCGTCGCCACGTCCACCCCGGATTTTATTTTTCCGAGCACCGCCTGTCTGCTGCAGGGCAAGCTCGGTAACCGCGGCGCCACGGCATTCGACGTGCAGGCGGTCTGCAGTGGTTTCGTCTATGCGCTGACCATCGCCGAGAAATTCATTCGCTCGGGCAGCAACAAGAAGGCCCTGGTCGTCGGTGCCGAGGTTTTCTCGCGCATTCTCGACTGGAACGATCGCGGTACGTGCGTACTGTTCGGCGACGGCGCAGGCGCCGTGGTGCTCGAGGCGTCCGACCGGCCCGGCATCCTGGCCAGCGCATTGCACGCCGATGGCGCGCACCACGGCATCCTTTCCGTTCCGGGCAACGTTTGCGGCGGGCAGGTGACCGGCGATCCCTTCCTGCGCATGGATGGGCAGGCGGTCTTCAAGTTCGCCGTGCGCGTTCTGGCCGATGTCGCGCGCGAGTGCTGCGCCGCGGCTGACGTGCTTCCGGCGGACGTCGACTGGCTGATTCCGCATCAGGCCAATATTCGCATCATCGAAGCGACGGCCAAAAAAATGGGACTCGGCATGGACAAGGTGATCGTCACCGTCGATCGCCACGGCAACACCTCGGCCGCCTCGGTGTCGCTGGCCCTCGACGCCGCCGTGCGCGACGGGCGCCTCCAGCGCGGCCAAAAGGTGATGCTCGAAGGCGTCGGCGGCGGTTTCACCTGGGGCGCCGTGCTGCTCGAGTTTTAAGGAGAAAAAATGGCTTTTGCATTCGTTTTCCCCGGTCAAGGATCGCAGTCGGTCGGCATGATGGCCGCCTATGGCGATTCGCCCGTTGTTCGCGCCACCTTCGACGAAGCCTCGGCCGCTCTCGGCCAGGATCTGTGGCAGTTGGTCGCCGAAGGCCCGGTCGAAGCGCTGGCGCAGACGGTCAATACGCAGCCGGTGATGCTGACCGCGGCGATTGCTGCCTACCGCCTGTGGCTCGAAAAGGGCGGCAAGCTTCCGGCGGTGGTCGCCGGTCACAGCCTGGGTGAATATTCGGCGCTGGTCGCCGCCGGCGTCATCGCCTTCACGGACGCGGTGCCGCTCGTCCGCCTGCGCGCCGCTGCGATGCAGGAAGCGGTGCCGGTCGGCACCGGCGCGATGGCCGCCATCCTGAACCTCGACGACGACAAGATTCGCGAAGCCTGCGCCGAAGCGGCAGCCGGCGAAGTGGTCGAGCCGGTCAATTTCAACGCGCCGGGACAGACCGTGATCGCCGGCAGCAAGGCGGCGGTCGAGCGCGCCTGCGAGGCGTGCAAGGCGCGCGGCGCCAAACGCGCGGTGCTACTGCCGGTGTCGGCGCCCTTCCATTCGTCGCTGATCCGTCCGGCCGCCGACAAGCTCGCCGCACGTCTGGCCGAACTGGATTTCGCCGTGCCGCAGATTCCGGTGGTCAATAACGTCGACGTGGCGATCGAGAGCGATCCCGCGCGGATCAAAGACGCGCTGATCCGCCAGGCCTATTCGCCGGTGCGCTGGGTCGAGACGATCCAGAAAATGGGCGCGCTCGGAGTGACGACGGTCGCCGAGTGCGGTCCCGGCAAGGTGCTGGCCGGCCTGACCAAGCGCTGCGCCGAGGGCGTTGCGGGCCTGGCGCTGGCCGATCTCGCGGCGATCGAAGCCGCTGTTTCGACTCTGGAGTAAATCATGCTGAACGGACAAGTTGCCCTGGTGACCGGCGCCTCGCGCGGCATCGGCCAGGCTATCGCCCTCGAACTGGGGAAGCTCGGCGCCACCGTCGTCGGAACCGCGACAAGCGCCGACGGCGCCGCCAAGATTTCGGCCTATCTCGCGGCCGCGGGCATCAAGGGCGAGGGCGCCGTACTGGAGGTTCGCGATGCCGAGCAGATCGATGCGTTGATCGGCAGCATCGAAAAGGCGCATGGCGCCGTCGCCGTGCTCGTCAACAACGCCGGCATCACGCGCGACAACATCTCGATGCGCCTCAAGGACGACGAGTGGGATGCCGTGCTCGACACCAATCTCAAAGCCGTTTTCCGTCTGTCCAAGGCGGTCATGCGCGGCATGATGAAAGCGCGCAACGGGCGCATCATCAACGTCACGTCGGTGGTCGGCCATGCCGGCAATCCGGGGCAGGCCAACTACTGCGCCGCCAAGGCCGGTGTCGCCGGCATGAGCCGTTCGCTGGCCCGCGAACTGGGCAGCCGCAACATCACGGTCAACTGCGTGGCGCCGGGCTTCATCGACACCGACATGACCAAGGTGCTCGAAGAGAAGCAAAAGGAGTCGCTGATCGCCGGGATTCCGCTGGGCCGCCTCGGTCGCCCCGAAGATATCGCGGCGGCGGTCGCCTTCCTGGCTTCGCCCTCGGCCGCCTACGTGACCGGCACGACGATCCACGTCAACGGCGGGATGTACATGGATTAACCGCCCATTCGGGCAATTGCGGCCGGTGCCTTGCGATTTGGTAAGCGCCGGTCATTTTGGTAGAATAGTACGGTTTGTTTCAAACCTGAACTTGGGGAAGGAGCCCTCTAATGGAAAACATCGAACAACGCGTCAAGAAGATCGTCGCCGAACAACTCGGCGTCAATGAAGCTGATATCAAGAACGAATCCTCGTTCGTTGATGATCTTGGCGCCGATTCGCTGGATACGGTCGAACTGGTGATGGCCCTCGAAGAAGAATTCGAGTGCGAAATCCCGGACGAGCAAGCTGAGAAGATCACCACCGTCCAGCAAGCGATCGACTACGTCCTCAGCAACAAGAAGTAAAGCACTTCCCCCTGCGGAACTTCCCTGCGGGCCGGCCTTCGCGCCGGCCCACTAGCAAGCGGGGAGTCTCCGACTCGCATTCCCCAAATTTCTCCCGGAGCATACGTTGACACGTCGTAGAGTCGTCATCACCGGCCTTGGAATCATTTCTCCGGTCGGAAACACCGTCGAGCAAGCTTGGCAGAACATTTTGGCAGGCCGCTCCGGGATCGACCGGATCACCCGCTTCGACGTTTCGAGCTTCCCCGTGCAGATCGCCGGCGAGGTCAAGAACTTCGACATCGGCCAGTACCTCGCGCCGAAAGAGTCGCGCCGCATGGATACCTTCATCCATTACGGCATGGCTGCCGGCATCGAGGCCATCAAGGACGCCGGTCTGGAAGCCCATCCGGCCAATGCCGAACGCATCGGCATCGCCATCGGTTCCGGGATTGGCGGTCTGCCGCTGATCGAAAACACGCACGACGACTATCTGGCCGGCGGCGTGCGCAAGGTTTCTCCCTTCTTCGTTCCCGGGTCGATCATCAACATGATCTCCGGCAACCTGTCGATCATGTACGGCTTCACGGGTCCGAACATCGCCCTGGTGACCGCCTGCACGACGGGCACGCACAGCATCGGCGAGGCCGGCCGCATCATCGAGTACGGCGACGCCGACATCATGATCGCGGGCGGCGCCGAAGCGACGGTTTCGCCGCTCGGTCTCGGCGGTTTCTGCGCCGCGCGCGCCCTGTCGACGCGCAACGACGACCCCGCGACGGCAAGCCGTCCGTGGGACAAGGATCGCGACGGTTTCGTACTGGGCGAGGGCGCCGGCGTGGTGGTGCTCGAAGAGTACGAGCACGCCAAGGCGCGCGGCGCACGCATTTACGGCGAGCTGGCCGGTTTCGGCATGAGCGCCGACGCCAACCACATGACCGCGCCCTGCGAGGACGGTAGCGGCGCGGCCCGCTGCATGGCCGCCGCGCTGCGTAATGCGCGCATGAATCCCGAGGACATCCAGTACGTCAATGCGCACGGCACCTCGACGCCGCTGGGCGATCTGGCCGAAACGATCGCGGTCAAGCGCGCTTTCGGCGAGCATGCGAAGCGTCTGGTCGTGAACTCGACCAAGTCGATGACCGGTCACCTGCTCGGTGCGGCCGGCGGCATCGAGGCGGTTTTCTCGGCGCTGGCCATTTACAACCAGGTGTCGCCGCCGACCATCAACCTGTTCAATCAGGACGAGAAGTGCGATCTCGATTACTGCGCCAACGAGGCGCGGCCCATGAAGATCGAGGCGGCGGTGTCGAACTCCTTCGGCTTCGGCGGGACCAACGGTACCGTCATCTTCAAGCGGGTTTGACCCCGCAAACCGGGCGGTGCGGTTTCCGATCCATATCGAACTGCACCGCTCGCGTTTTCTTTTTCTTCTCCTGCTCGTCGTTCATGCGCTAGCCATCGGCTGCGTCGCGGTTCTTCCGTGGTCGGCGGCCCTTCGTCTGCTTCTGCTTTCCCTGATCGGCGTCCTCGCGTGGCGCGCTTTTCGGCCGCCATCGATAAGCGCGTTGCGTCTATTAAAGAAAGGCGCCCTGGAGTGCGTTCTAAGCGATGGTGAACGGGTGCCGGCCAGCGTCCTGCCGGACAGCACGGTCTTCGCGCGCTTGATCGTCTTGCGGCTGCGCGTCGGGGAGCGGGGGCGCGTGCGTGCGTTGACGCTGCTCCCCGATAGCATGACGCCCGCCGAGTTCAGGGCTTTGCGCGTGTGCCTGCGCTGGCGCGCCGAGCAGCCCGTCTGAGCAGGGTGTTTTTGGCGCGCGGCAACATTTCCGGGTAGTCGCGGCTGAAGTGCAGGCCGCGGCTTTCGTGCCGCTGCAATGCGCAGCGGACGATCAGGTCGGCGGTGACGACGAGGTTGCGCAGTTCGATCAGGTCGTGGCTGACCCGGAAGTTCGAGTAGAACTCGTTGATTTCGCGCATCAGCAGGCGGATGCGGTGCTGCGCGCGCTGCAGCCGTTTGGTTGTGCGCACGATGCCGACGTAGTCCCACATGAAGCGGCGCAGTTCCTCCCAGTTGTGCGCGATGACGATTTCCTCGTCGGGGTCGGTGACGCGGCTGGCGTCCCATGGCGGCAGAGAGGGCATGGCACGCTCTTCCTGCGCGAGGATGTCGACGACGGCCGCTTCGGCATAGACCACGCATTCGAGCAAGGAATTGCTGGCCAGCCGGTTGGCGCCGTGCAGGCCGGAGCAGGAAGCTTCCCCGGCGGCGTAGAGCCCGGCGAGGTCGGTGCGCGCGCGCTGGTCAACGACGATGCCGCCGCAGGTGTAGTGCGCGGCGGGGACGACCGGAATCGGTTCGCGCGTGATGTCGATGCCGAGTTCCAGGCAGCGCGCCAGGATGTTCGGGAAATGCTCGTTCAGGAACTCCGCCGGTTTGTGCGAGATGTCGAGATAGACGCAGTCGAGACCGCGCTTCTTCATTTCGAAGTCGATGGCGCGGGCGACGACGTCGCGCGGCGCGAGTTCGGCGCGCGGGTCGTGCGCCGGCATGAAGCGGGTGCCGTCGGGCAGGCGCAGGATGCCGCCTTCGCCGCGTACCGCTTCGGAAATCAGGAAGGATTTGGCCTGCGGATGGTACAGGCAGGTCGGGTGGAACTGGATGAACTCCATGTTCGCCACCCGGCAGCCGGCGCGCCAGGCCATCGCGATGCCGTCGCCGGTCGAGGTGTCGGGGTTCGTCGTATAGAGGTAGACCTTGCCGGCGCCGCCGGTTGCGATCAGCGTGTGCGGCGCGGCGATGGTGACGACCTCGCCGCTCGCGTTGTCGAGCGCGTAGGCGCCGAAGCAGCGCTTCTCGGGCAGGCCGAGCTTTTCGCCGGTGATCAGGTCGATCGCGATGTGCTGTTCGAGCACGGTGATGTTGGGGTGGTGGCGCACCTTGCGCGTCAGGGTGTCCTGCACTGCGAGGCCGGTGGCGTCGGCGACGTGGATGACGCGGCGCGTGCTGTGGCCGCCTTCGCGCGTCAGGTGGTAGCCGCTCTGGTCGCGCGTGAAGGGGACGCCCTGTTCGATCAGCCAGTCGATGGCGCGCCGTCCGTTCTCGACGACGAAGCGCGTGGCCTTCGGGTCGTTCAGATAGGCGCCGGCGGTCAGGGTGTCGCGGATGTGCGCTTCGATCGAATCCTGGCTATCGAGGACCGCGGCGATGCCGCCCTGGGCCCAGCTCGATGCGCTGTCTTCCAGCGCGCGCTTGCTGATCAGTGCGACCTTGCGGGTCGCGGCGAGGCGAAGGGCGGCGGACTGTCCTGCCAGGCCGCTGCCAATGATGAGAACGTCGAAGCGAAGCGCCACAATACAAGCCCAGGCTGGAAAGGCCGGAACTATATCACGCCCTCCGGGAGGGCGAGGGCGTCGGCCGGGATGAACCATTTTTCCGGGCTTCGGTCTCATTTTCACTTCATGCACTGTCACCACCCTGATCTGGCGGTTGCGCTATACTCGGGCGCAAACTACAACATCGTCCGACAGGAATAATCACAGAGCATGAGCGAACGCGAAATTGACCAGATACTGGTTGAACGCGCACAGGGCGGCGACAAGCACGCTTTCGAGATGCTGGTTGCGAAATACCAGCGCAAGCTCGGTCGATTGCTGTCGCGGTTCATACGCGACCAAGCTGAGGTTGAAGACGTCGCGCAGGAGGCCTTCATCAAGGCCTATCGCGCGCTGCCGTCGTTTCGTGGCGAGAGTGCGTTCTATACCTGGCTGTACCGGATCGGCATCAACACCGCGAAGAACTATCTGGTGGCGCAGGGGCGGCGTGCTCCGACCTCCACCGATTTCGATGCGGACGAGGCCGAAACCTTTGACGACGCGGATCAGTTGCGCGATATCAACACGCCGGAGAGCCTGCTGCAGTCGCGGCAGGTCGCCGAAACGGTGAATGCCGCGATCGAATCGCTGCCCGAGGAGTTGCGCACGGCGATCGTGCTGCGCGAGATCGAGGGTTTGAGTTATGAGGAAATTGCAGAGGTGATGAGCTGTCCGATCGGCACGGTGCGTTCCCGCATCTTCCGTGCGCGCGAGGCGGTTGCGGCCAAATTGCGGCCCTTGCTCGACACCTCGCCGGATCGCAGGTGGTAGCGATGGACGAACAGATTTCGATGTTGATGGACGGCGAGCTCGACGCTGCCGCCGCGCGCTCCTGTCTCGACCGGATGCGCAAGAATCGGAATCTGGGCGAAGAGTGGGCCTTATTTCATCTGATCGGCGATCAACTGCGCGCGGGGTCGGGCGCGACCGTTGCCATCGATTGCTCCAGACGGGTTGCCGGGCGCCTCGCTGCGGAGCCGGCAACGTTCGTGCCGCGTCCGGCGGTGGTGCCGGCACGAATCTGGCGCCCCGTGTCCGCGGCCGCGTCGATTCTCGGCGTGGCGATCGTCGTGTGGGCCGCGCTCTCCCTCGAACCCAGACCGCAGCCCGAGTTTTCCGCTTCGGCGCCACGCCTTCCGCTGTTGGCGCAGGCGGAGAACGTTCCGATGCCGGACGCCAGCCGCGATTATCTGGTCGCCCATCAGGGCGTGTCGCCGAGCGGCGTCTTGCAAGGAGTCGGCGCCTACGTTCGCACCGTGTCCGAGCGTGGAGCGGAAGGCGGGATGCCGCCCCGATGATCCGCCACGCGGTACGGCTGCTGTTGTTCGCGCCTTGCCTGGCTCTGGCGCAACCCTCTGCGCAGTCCCCGGCGGAACCGCTCGTTTGGCTGAACCGCATGGCCGAGGCGGCGCAAACGCTCGATTACAGCGGAACCTTCGTTTTCCAGAGCGGCACGCGCAGCGAGACGTCGCGCGTCGCGCATGCGTTCGAAGGCGGCCGGGAAATCGAACGCCTCGAAGTGCTGGACGGAACTCCCCGCGAAATCGTCCGCGAAAACGACGAGGTGCGCTGCTACCTGCCGGATGTCAAGCGTGTTCTCGTCGAAAAGCGCGTGCGGGGGCGTTCTTTCCCCGCCCTCGTGGCGTCCGGCGCGCAAGCGCTGGCGGCGCACTATGCGGTACGGACGGGCGGCGTCGAGCGCGTCGCCGGGCACGAAGCCCAGCTCGTCGTGCTCGACGCGAAAGACGCCTGGCGCTACAGCCACCGCCTGTGGGCGGAAGTGCGGAGCGGCCTGATCCTCAAGGCGCAGATTCTCGACGACCGTCAACGTCTCGTCGAGCAATTCACATTCACGCAGCTGGCGATCGGCGGCGCGGTCGACCGCAGCGAGCTGCAGTCCCGGCAGCAGGCGCTCGCCGGCGAATGGCAGACCGAGGATCTCTCGATCGCCGGCGGCGCGGAGGTCGCGTCGGGGTGGCGTCTGCGGGACGGCGTGCCGGGTTTCGCAAAGACCCATGAAATGCGCCGCCTGCTGCGCAAGGACGGCGTGCCGGTGACGCATCTGGTGTTTTCCGACGGGCTGGCGGCCGTCTCGGTGTTCATTGCGCCGCCCGATGCGGAGAGTTCGCGCAAACCGTGGTCTTCGGCGCAGGGGGCGATCAACGTCCATACCCGCATGCTCGCCGGCCACGTGGTTACCGTGCTCGGCGAAGTGCCGCCGGCCACCGCCATGAAGATCGCCAACGGAATCGAATATCGCAAACCATGATAGACGCTCAGGGAACCATCATTTCGCGGGACGGCGATTACGCCGTCGTCCGCATGGACGAGGCCGGCTGCGGGCGCTGCAACGAGCCGGGCGGCTGCGGCGGGCAGAATATCGGCAAGATGTTCTGCAGCACGCCGCGTACTTTCCGGGTGCGCAATCCGGGGCAGGCCGCCGTCGGCGATCGCGTGCACGTGGCGATTGCGGAGGGGGCCGTACGGCGCACGGCGATCCTCGCGTACGGGCTCCCTCTGCTCGCGCTGTTCGTTTGCGCCCTGGGCGGGAAGCTTCTGGCCGGCGAGCCGGGAGCGATGCTCGGCGCCTTTGCCGGCCTGCTTGGAGGCTGGCTGCTGTTTCGCCGGAACCAGTCGCGCAGCGCACGCGACGAGCGTTTCCAGCCCTTCATCCGAACTTGAATTGGCGGCGGAGCGGACCGATATGGGTCCGATAGCCGCTCGGCGGTCGTTCAGTTCCAAGCATTTCAAGCATGATTCCATGACTTTCAGGAGGATTTCCTCGCCATGAAAAAAATCGTCGCCGCTTTTTTCATCGTCCTGTTTTCCTGCCTTGCGCAGGCACAGAGCCGTGCCTTGCCCGACTTCACCGATCTCGTGGAAAAACAGGGGCCGGCGGTCGTCAACGTCAGCACGACGCAGGTCGTGCGCAGCAACGGGCGCGGGGCGCAGCCTTTTCCCTTCGACGAAGACGATCCGATGTACGACTTCTTCCGTCGCTTTGCGCCGCGGCAGCCCGGTATTCCCGGCTTTCCGGGCGCTCCGCGCGACTTCGAGAGCCGCTCCCTGGGTTCCGGCTTCATCGTCAGCGCCGACGGCTACATCCTGACCAACGCTCACGTCATCGATTCGGCCGACGAAATCCTGGTGCGGCTGACCGACAAGCGCGAGTTCAAGGCGAGGGTGATCGGCGCCGACAAGCGCACCGACGTCGCGCTGATCAAGATCGAGGCCAACGGCCTGCCGACGGTTCGTCTGGGCGACCCGAACGCGCTCAAGGTCGGCGAATGGGTGCTGGCGATCGGCTCGCCCTTCGGCTTCGACAACAGCGTAACGGCCGGCATCGTCAGCGCCAAGGGGCGCTCCCTGCCGCAGGAGAATTTCGTTCCCTTCATCCAGACCGACGTGGCGATCAATCCAGGCAATTCCGGCGGCCCGCTGTTCAACCTGAAGGGCGAAGTGGTCGGCATCAACTCGCAGATCTACAGCCGTTCCGGCGGCTTCATGGGGATTTCCTTCGCCATTCCGATCGACGTGGCAATGGAGGTCCAGGGGCAGCTGAAGGCGACCGGCAAGGTCAGCCGTGGGCGCATCGGCGTCGTGATCCAGGAGCTGACCCGGGAGCTGGCGGATTCCTTCGGCCTGAGCAAGGCGCAGGGCGCCGTGGTCAACGCGGTGGAGAAGGGCGGTCCGGCCGAGAAGGCGGGGATCGAGCCGGGCGACGTCATCCTGAAGTTCGACGGCAAGGCGGTGGGCAATTCCAGCGATCTGCCGCGCGTCGTCGGCGCGACGCGCCCCGGCAGCAAGGTGCTCGTGCAGGTCTGGCGCAAGGGGGCGCTGAAGGATTTCTCCCTCGTCGTCGGCGAGATTCCCGACGAGAAGGCGGTCGCCAAGAATGCCCGCGGCGCCCGTTCCGGCGAGCAGGCGGCCAATCGCCTCGGCCTGGTCGTCTCCGAGCTGAGCGCCGAGCAGCGGCGGGAACTCAACGTCTCTTCGGGCCTGCTGGTCGAGGACATTCGCGCCAACGCGGCGCGCGCCGACCTGCGTCCGGGCGACATCATCCTGGCGCTGATCGCGCGCGGCGTGAGTACCGATATCCGCAGCGTCGAGCAGTTCAACAAGCTGCTCGCCCAGTTCGACAAGTCGGCCAACATCACGCTGCTGGTCCGGCGCGGCGAGATGCAGACCTTCGTGACGATACGCGCCGTTCCCGAGCGCAAGGGGGAATAGGCTTGAAGCTGACGCTGGTTTCGCGGACCTATTGCCATCTGTGCCACGATATGGAGGCGGCGCTCGCGCCGCTGGCGCTCGAGTTCGGCGCGGAAGTCGATGTCGTCGATGTGGATGCCGACCCGGCGCTCGAAGCGCTGTACGACGAGTTGGTTCCGGTGCTTCTGCACGAAGGCAAAGAGCTCTGCCATTACTTCCTGGATGCCGCCAAAGTCCGTGATTATTTGAGCGAAATCCGCTAAAATCCGCGCCTTCCGGCAGATCGAACAAAGGGTGCCCGTCGGCACCCTTTTTTTCAGGCGCGGCATCGCCGCGACACAAAAAACACGATGCAACACATCCGCAATTTTTCCATCATCGCCCACATCGACCACGGCAAGTCGACGCTTGCCGACCGCATCATCCACCTGTGCGGCGGTCTTTCCGACCGCGAGATGGAGGCGCAGGTGCTCGACTCCATGGACATCGAGCGCGAACGCGGCATCACCATCAAGGCGCAGACGGCCGCGCTGCAGTACAAGGCGCGCAACGGTCAGGTCTATAACCTGAACCTGATCGACACGCCGGGACACGTCGACTTCTCCTACGAGGTCTCGCGCTCGCTGTCGGCCTGCGAGGGCGCGCTGCTGGTCGTCGATGCGTCGCAGGGCGTGGAAGCGCAGACCGTCGCCAACTGCTACACGGCGATCGAACTCGGCGTCGATGTGGTGCCGGTGCTCAACAAGATCGATCTGCCCTCGGCGAATCCGGACAACGCGCGCCAGGAAATCGAGGACGTGATCGGCATCGACGCGACCGACGCCGTGCTTGCCTCGGCCAAGACCGGTCTCGGCGTCGAGGACATCCTGGAAGCGATCATCGAGCGCATCCCCGCGCCGAAGGGCGACCCGGAGGCGCCGCTCAAGGCGCTGCTGATCGATTCGTGGTTCGACAACTATGTCGGCGTCGTCATGCTCGTCCGCGTGGTGGACGGCGTGCTACGTCCGAAGGACAAGATCCGCCTGATGTCGACTGGCTCGACCCACCTGTGCGAACAGGTCGGCGTGTTCACGCCCAAGTCGCTGGCGCGCGACGCGCTGCGCGCCGGTGAAGTGGGCTTCATCATCTCGGGCATCAAGGAACTCGACGCCGCCAAGGTCGGCGACACGGTGACCCTGGCCGACCGGCCGGCCGCCGAGCCGCTGCCGGGCTTCAAGGAAATCAAGTCGCAGGTCTTCGCCGGCCTCTATCCGGTGGAGGCCAACCAGTACGATTCGCTGCGCGAGTCGCTGGAAAAACTCAAGCTCAACGACGCCTCGCTGGCCTACGAGCCGGAAGTCTCGCAGGCGCTGGGCTTCGGCTTCCGCTGCGGTTTCCTCGGCCTGCTGCACATGGAGATCGTCCAGGAGCGTCTGGAACGCGAGTTCGACCAGGACCTGATCACCACCGCGCCGACGGTCGTCTATGAAGTGCTGATGCGCGACGGCAGCATCATCAAGGTCGAGAATCCGGCCAAGCTGCCCGACCCTTCGAAAATCGAAGAGGTCCGCGAGCCGATCATCACGACCACCATCTTCGTACCGCAGGATTACCTCGGCAACGTGCTCACGCTGTGCAACCAGAAGCGCGGCAACCAGGTGGACATGACCTATCACGGCCGCCAGGTGCAGGTGATCTACGAGATGCCGATGGCCGAGGTGGTCATGGATTTCTTCGACAAGCTCAAGTCGGTGTCGCGCGGCTACGCCTCGCTCGACTATGAGTTCAAGGAGTATCGCGCCGCCGACGTGGTCAAGCTCGACATCCTGATCAACGGCGAGAAGGTCGATGCCCTGTCGCTCATCGTGCACCGCGCCAACTCGCAGTTCCGCGGGCGCGAGCTGGCGTCCAAGATGCGCGAGCTGATTCCGCGCCAGATGTACGACGTGGCGATCCAGGCGGCGATCGGTTCGAACATCATCGCGCGCGAGAACGTCAAGGCGATGCGCAAGGACGTGCTGGCCAAGTGCTACGGCGGCGACATCTCGCGCAAGAAGAAGCTGCTCGAAAAGCAGAAGGCCGGCAAGAAGCGCATGAAGCAGGTCGGTTCGGTGGAAATCCCGCAGGAAGCCTTCCTCGCGGTTCTGCGCGTCGGCAAGTAAGAAAGAGACCCCATGAATTTCGCGTTGATCCTGTTCATCCTGCTGCTCGTCAGCGGGGCCATCTGGGCCGTCGATGCCTTCATCCTGCGCAAGCGCCGGGAGCCGGGCGGCAAGGATCCCTGGTGGGTCGAGTACGGCGCCAGCTTCTTCCCGGTGATCCTGGTCGTTTTCGTGCTGCGCTCGTTCATCGTCGAACCCTTCAAGATTCCCTCGGGGTCGATGATCCCGACGCTGCTCGTCGGCGATTTCATCCTGGTCAACAAGTACGCCTACGGCATCCGCTTGCCGATCATCAACAAGAAGGTGATCGAGGTCGGCAACCCGCAGCGCGGCGACGTCATGGTCTTCCGCTATCCGGAGGACCCATCGCTCGACTACATCAAGCGCGTCGTCGGCGTGCCGGGCGACCGCATCGCTTACCAGAACAAGCGCCTGACGATCAACGGCCAGCCGCTCGAAGTGAAGGCGGTCGGCGATTACCTGCATCCGGAGCGCCTGTACTACTCGAAGCAGTTCGTGGAGAAGCTCGGCGAAGTCGAACACCGCACGCTGAACGACGAGGATGCGCCGGCCTTCATCCCCGATGCGACGCATTTCCCGGGGCGCGAAAACTGCCTCTACAATAATTCCGGCGTGATTTGCACGGTGCCTGCCGGCCATTACTTCATGATGGGCGACAATCGCGACAACAGCCGCGACAGCCGCGCCTGGGGTTTCGTGCCCGAGGCCAACATCGTCGGCAAGGCCTTCTTCATCTGGTTCAATTTCAGCGATCTGAAACGGATCGGATCCTTCAGGTAAGGAGTGGTGGATATGCATCGTCAGCGTGGAGTGGCGCTTTCCGGCCTGCTGTTCTGGGGCGTCATCATTGCCGTGGTGGCAATGCTCGGGATCAAGGTGGCGCCGGCCGTCATCGATTACTACACGATCCTCAAGAACGTCAAAGCGGTCGCCGCGTCGTCGAGCGGGCGCACGGTCCCGGAAATCCGCAACGCGTATTCGAAGTATTCGGAAGTCGACCACACCAAGACGCTCGAACCTTCCGACCTCGACATTTCGAAGGACGGCAACGAGATCGTGATCGCCTTCTCCTATGAAAAGCGCATCCACCTGTTCGTCAACGTCAGCCTCCTGATCGAATTCCAGGGCTCCTCGTCGGGGCGCAGCTAGGTCTGATGACCACGCATCGACTCGAGCAGGCGCTCGGCCACCGCTTTTCCGATCCCTCGCTGCTGCTGACGGCGCTCACGCACCGCAGCCACAGTTCTCCGCACAACGAACGGCTCGAGTTCCTCGGCGACTCGATCCTCAACTGCGTCATCGCCCGCCAGCTGTTCGACCGTTTTCCGGCGCTGCCGGAGGGCGATCTTTCGCGCCTGCGGGCCAATCTGGTTCGCCAGGACAGCCTGCACCAGCTGGCGCTCGCGCTGTCGCTCGGGCAGCACCTGCGCCTCGGCGAGGGCGAGCAGAAGAGCGGCGGCAGCCAGCGTCCGTCGATCCTGGCCGACACGCTCGAAGCCCTGTTCGGCGCGATCTGGCAGGATGCCGGCTTCGACGCGGCGAGCGCGGTGATCGCGCGCCTCTACACGGACCTGCTCGCGGCCATTGCGCCGGGCCAGCCGATCAAGGATGCCAAGACGCGCCTCCAGGAGTATCTTCAGGGGCGTCGGCTGGGGCTGCCGAAATACGCGCTGTCCGGCACCGAAGGGCAGGCCCACGCCCAGCAGTTCAACGTCACCTGCGAGATCGACGCCTTGCGCATCCGCACCGAAGGCAGCGGCGCCAGCCGTCGCGCCGCCGAACAAATGGCCGCCCAGCGCGCGCTCGAAAGGTTGCAGCAATCATGAATGAAATCAAATCCGGCTACGTCGCCATCGTCGGCCGCCCGAACGTCGGGAAATCGACCCTGCTCAATCGCCTGATCGGCGAAAAGATCAGCATCGTCTCGCGCAAGGCTCAGACGACGCGCCACCGCATCATGGGCATCCTGACCAATGCCGATGCCCAGTACGTCTTCGTCGATACGCCTGGCTTCCAGACGCAACACACGAACGCCCTGAACCGGGCGATGAACCGCGGCGTGACGCAGGCGCTGGCCGATGTGGACGTCGTCCTCTTCGTCGTCGAGGCCGGCCATTTCGACGCCAAGGACAAGACGGTGCTCAAGCTGCTGCCGGCCGACCGCCCGGTGATCGTTGTCGTGAACAAGATGGATCAGCTCAAGGACAAGGCGAAGATGCTGCCTTTCCTGGCGGAAGTCGCCGCGCTGCGCGATTTCGCGGCGATCATCCCGGTCAGCGCCGCGAAGGGCAGCCAGGTCGACGATCTGCTCGCGGAAACGCGCAAATATCTGCCGCACGGCGAACTGCTGTTCGGTGAGGACGAGCTGACCGATAAGAGCGAGAAATTCCTCGCCGCCGAATACATCCGCGAAAAGCTCTTCCGCCTGCTCGGCGACGAGCTGCCGTACTCGACGACCGTCGAGGTCGAGAAGTTCGAACTCGACGGGGCGCTGCGCCGCATCAGCGCCGCCATCGTCGTCGACCGCGCCGGCCACAAGGCGATCGTCATCGGCAAGGGCGGCGAGACTCTGAAGCGCATCGCCAGCGAGGCGCGCCAGGATATGGAGCGCCTGTTCGACGGCAAGGTCTTCCTGGAGGTCTTCGTCAAGGTCAAGTCCGGCTGGGCCGACGACGAGCGCCTGCTCAAGAGCCTCGGCTACGAATAAACCCTGGGCGGCGCTGCCAAGTGAACCTGCGGCACAAGGTCGACGGCCAGCCAGCCTTCGTGCTGCACGCCTATCCGTATAGCGAAACGAGCCTGATCGTCGAGGCCTTCTCGCGCGATTTCGGCCGCGTCGCCCTGCTGGCGCGCGGCGCGCGGCGGCCGCGTTCGGCCTTGCGCGGCCTCCTGCTCGCTTTTCAGCCGCTCGAACTCGGCTGGGCCGGAAAAGGCGAAGTGCAGACGCTGATGAAGGCCGAGTGGCAGGGCGGGCAGCCGCTGCTCGGCGGCAAGGCGCTGTTCTGCGGCTATTACCTCAACGAACTGCTGATGCACCTGCTGCCGCGCGAGGATGCGCACGAGCGCCTGTTCGCCACCTATGCCGAAACCCTGCGCCGCTTCGCCGACGGCGTGCGCGAGTCGGACCTGCGCCGCTTCGAGCGCGCGCTCTTGCAGGAACTCGGCTACGGACTGACGCTCGAGCACGACGCCGAGGGCGCGCCGCTCGACGCCGCGACGCATTATGCTTACGAGATCGAGCGCGGGCCGGTGCGCCTGCAACGCTCGGGCAACTCGGCGCTGTCGGTGAGCGGCAAGACCCTGATCGATCTCGCACGCGACGATTTCTCCGATCCGCGCTCGCTGGCCGAGGCCAAGCAGCTGATGCGCGCGCTGATCACGCATTACACGGGCGGCAAGGGCCTGGAAACCCGCAAGATTTTCATGGAGCTACAGGAGCTATGAGCAAGGCGATGGTTGAGTTGGGGGTCAATATCGATCACGTGGCGACCATTCGCCAGGCGCGCCGGACCTACGAGCCGGACCCGGTATGGGCGGCCGTCGAGGCGCACCTGGGCGGCGCCGACGGGATCACCGTGCATCTGCGCGAGGACCGGCGCCACATCCAGGACGCCGACGTCGAGAAACTGCGCGACCTGACGCAGATCAAGCTCAATCTGGAAATGGCCGCGACCGACGAAATGGTCGGCATCGCCTGCCGCCTGAAGCCGGAAATGGCGATGCTGGTGCCCGAGGGGCGGCACGAGGTGACGACCGAGGGCGGTCTCGACGTCGTCGCGCAGGAAGCCATGCTCAAGGACGCCGTCGCGCGTCTGGCCGACGCCGGCATCGTGAGCAGCGTCTTCATCGACGCCGACCCCGCGCAGATCGAAGCCGCGGCCCGCATCGGCGCGCGCGTCTGCGAAATCCATACCGGCCCTTATGCGCACGCCTTTCACGCCAAGGGGCGCGACGCCGAAAGCCCGGCCGTGCTCGCCGAGGTCGCCAGGATCGCGGCTGCCGGCGAGGCGATCCGCGCGCTCGGCATGCGTTTCAACGCCGGGCACGCGCTCAACTATTTCAACGTGCAGCCGGTGGCGCAGCTGCCTGGTATCCGCGAACTGCACATCGGCCATGCCATCGTCAGCCGCGCCGTCTTCGTCGGCCTGCGCGCCGCCGTGGCCGAGATGAAGCGCCTGCTGCGCGAAGCGCAGGCCAGCGCCGCGCGATGATCTTCGGCGTCGGCACCGACATCGCAGCGGTGGCTCGCCTCGGCAAGCTCTACGAGCGGCACGGCGAGCACGCGCTGGAGAAGCTTCTGGCGCCGGCCGAGTTCGCCGATTTCGCGCGCGCGACCGACAAGGCGCGCTTCCTGGCCAAGCGTTTCGCGGCCAAGGAAGCCTTCGGCAAGGCGCTCGGCATCGGCGTCGCAGTGCCGGCCACGCTGCCCAACATCGCCGTCGGCCACGACGCGCAGGGCAAGCCCGTATTCGCCTACGCGCCGGAACTCGCCGACCATCTCGCGCAGCGCGGGCTGGTCGCCCACCTTTCGATCAGCGACGAGCGCGAGTTCGCCGTCGCCTTCGTCGTCATGGAGCATTCATGAACGTCCCCCGCCAATTGCCGCTCGGCCCGCTGATGATCGACGTCGCCGGGCTGGAGCTGAGCGACCTCGACCGCGAGCGCCTGCGGCATCCGCTGGTCGGCGGCCTGATCCTGTTCGCGCGCAACTACGCGAATCCGGAGCAGCTCGACCGGCTGACCGCGGAAGTCCACGCCCTGCGCTCGCCGCCGCTGCCGATTGCCATCGATCACGAAGGCGGGCGAGTGCAGCGCTGCCGCGACGGGTTCACGCGCCTGCCGCCGATGCGCAGCCTCGGCGAACTGTGGGAGCGCGACCCGAAGGCGGCGCTGAGCGCAGCGCACGACATCGGCTTCGTGCTGGCCGCGGAGTTGCGCGTGCATGGCGTCGATCTGTCCTTCACGCCGGTCCTCGATCTCGACTGGGGGCGCAGCGCGGTGGTCGGCAACCGCGCCTTTCACGGCGACCCGGCGCTCGTCGCGCAGTTGGCCGGGCGCCTGATCGCCGGTCTGCGCGCGGCGGGGATGGCCGCCTGCGGCAAGCACTTTCCGGGGCACGGCTGGGCCGAGGCGGATTCGCACGTCGCCATGCCGGTCGATGAACGCAGCTTCGTGGAACTGGCGCCCGACCTCGAGCCGTACCGCCGGCTCAAGCTGGACGCGGTGATGCCGGCGCACGTCATCTACCCGCAGGTCGATGCGCGGCCGGCCGGGTTTTCGCCGGTCTGGCTGCGCAAGCTGCGCGAGGATTTCGCTTTCGACGGCGTGATCTTCAGCGACGACCTGTCGATGGAAGGCGCCAGCGTGGCCGGCGGCATCGTCGACCGGGCGCAGGCCGCGTGGAGCGCCGGCTGCGACATGCTGCTCGTGTGCAATGCGCCTGAGGCGGTCGGCGAACTGCTGGCCGGCTGGCATCCGCCCCACCACGCGCTCCGTTCGGCGCGCATCGAGCGCCTGTTGCCGTCCGGCAAGGCGCCGACCCCGGCCGGCTTGCAGCAGGACGCGCGCTATCTGGCCGGCGTGCGGGCGGCGGCGCTGCTGGGCGCCTGAATCCGGGGCCGGTACGGCAACGCCGGGCCGGAACGCGGGCAACAAAAAAGGCAGCCTTGGCTGCCTTTTTTTCCGAGTGCGCTCACTTACTTCACGCGGGCGCGGTACTCGTTGGTGCGGGTGTCGATTTCGATCTTGTCGCCGATTTCGACGAAGGCCGGGACGGGCAGCTCGAAACCGGTGGACAGGCGGGCCGGCTTCATCACCTTGCCCGAGGTGTCGCCCTTGACGGCCGGCTCGGTGTAGATGACTTCGCGCACGAGGCTGTTCGGCAGTTCGACCGAGATGGCCTTGCCGTTGTAGAACACCACTTCGCAGGGCATCGCGTCTTCGAGGTAGTTGAGCGCGTCGGTCATGCAGTCGGCTTCGATCTCGTACTGCTCGTAGTCGGCGTCCATGAAGACGTACATCGGGTCGGCGAAGTAGGAGTAGGTGACTTCCTTGCGGTCGAGCTGGACGACGTCGAACTTGTCGTCGGCGCGATAGACGGTTTCGCTCGGGGCGCCCGTCAGCAGGTTCTTCATCTTCATCTTGACGACGGAGGCGTTGCGGCCGGATTTGCTGTATTCAGCCTTGAGGACAACCATCGGGTCGTTGCCGACCATGAATACGTTGCCTGCGCGGAGTTCCTGTGCGGTTTTCATAATACGTTCCGTGAATAGCGGGTGAAAAAGATAACCGTTAATTATACCAAGGATCGGCAAAAACGCACCAGCGCGCTCGCCAGGTCTTCTTGCGCCGCCTGTTGCGCCTCCCAGGCGGCGGCGTGCGCGCGCAGCGCGGGCAGGGCGGCGGCCAGCGCTTGCCATTGCTCGGCGTCGAGATGGCCGGCGTTCCAGGCGTGCCAGAAGGTCCGTAGCGTCTTGCCGACGGTGTCCGGCAGCGCGGCGCAATAGCGGTCGAGGAAGGCGTCGAGCTTGACGAGATGCGCCGCCTCCTCTTGCACGTAGATATGCCAGACCAGGGGCCGGGCGGCCCACTGGGCGCGCACGAAGGAGTCCTCGCCGCGCACGAAGTTGAGATCGCACGCCCAGAGCAGCGCGTCGTAGCGCGCCTGCTCGACGAAGGGGAGGATGCGCAGTTCGAGCGCGCCGCGCCGGATCGTCTCGCCGGCCTGCAGCGTCTGGCCGCAGAAGGCTTCGACTGGCGGTAGGGCGCGCGAGACGGGGACCGCGCAGCAAACCGGGCTTTCCGCTTCGCTCCAGACGCGCAGCAGATCGCAGATGGCCGGCGTTTCGTAGGCGAACAGCGAGACGCTCAGCGCGTCGGGGGCGGGGGGCGGAAAACCGAGGTCCTGCCAGAAGACATCCTGCGCGCGCGGGTCGTTGGTGAAGGCGAGACGGCGTGCCGCCAAATCGCGTTCGCGCAGCAGGCCGCCGGTGTTTTCGGCAAAACCCGGGAAAAAGAAGTGCTTCTTCAGCGGCAGGCGCGGATGCGGCGAGGGCAGGGCGTGGCACTCGGCGACCCAGTCCTCGGCGCTCAGGTATTCGAGATTGATCCACGCCGGCCGCGTTTCGCGCCGCGCCATCGCGGTAACGAAGCTTTCCGGGATGCGGCAGCCGAAGGCTTCGACGACGACGTCGCCGGGGGCGACTTCGGGAAAGCTTCGCGGCCATTGCCTGACCTCGACGCCCGCCAGCTCTTGGCGCGGGGTCGCCGGATCGGCTGCGGGGCAGAGCGGCCGGAAGGCGTCCAAGTCGTCGACCCACAGGCGGACGCGCAGGCCGTGCTCGCCGGCCAGCTGGCGCGCCAGGCGCCAGCACACGCCGATGTCGCCGAAGTTGTCGACGACGGCGCAGAAAATGTCCCACTGCGGGGCGCTGGGCACGGGGTTGGCGACGGCGGGCATGGAGGGGCGTGATAACATCGGAGCGCCATCCTACCCCAGCCGGGACGCCTGTCGCCAGGCGGCCGCATCCGCATCCTTCCATGAGCGAAACCTTCGACGCCAAAGCCCTGCTCGCGACCCTGCCGGAGTTGCCCGGGGTCTATCGCATGCTCGATGCGGGCGACAACGTGCTCTACGTCGGCAAGGCGAAGAGCCTGAAGAAACGCGTCGCTTCGTATTTCCGCGACAGCCATCCGAGTCCGCGCATCGCGCTGATGGTGGCGCAGATCGCCAGGGTCGAAACGACCGTGACGCGTTCCGAAGCCGAAGCGCTGCTGCTCGAGAACAACCTGATCAAACGTCTGGCACCGCGCTACAACATCCTGTTCCGCGACGACAAGTCCTACCCCTACATCGTGCTGACGCGCGACGAGTTTCCGCGTCTCGGCTTCCATCGCGGCGGTACCGACCGGCGTGCCGACTACTTCGGCCCCTATCCGTCCTCGCTCGCCGTGCGCGACAGCCTGTATCTGCTGCAGAAGATGTTCCGCCTGCGCACCTGCGAGAACTCGGTGTTCAGCAATCGCTCGCGCCCCTGTCTGCTGTACCAGATCAAGCGCTGCTCGGGGCCGTGCGTCGGCCTGATCGCGCCGGAGGCCTACGCGCAGGACGTGCAGATGGCGTCGATGTTCCTGCAGGGACGCCAGCAGGAAGTGATCGGGCGGCTCACCGCGGCGATGGAGCAGGCCGCCGAGCAGCTGGCGTTCGAACTGGCGGCGGTCTATCGCGACCAGATACAGTCGCTGCGCCACGTCCAGGAAAAACAGTACGTCGAAAGCGGCAAGGGCGAGGACGTCGACATCCTCGCGGCGGTCGAGGAGGGCGGCATGCTCTGCGTGAACCTCGCGATGGTGCGCGGCGGCCGCCACCTGGGCGACAAGGCGCAGTTCCCGAGCAACGCCGCCGACTCGTCGCCGGACGAAGCGCTGGCCGCCTTCATGCATCAGCATTATTCGTCGCATCCGATTCCGGCGCGCATCTACCTCAACCGCCCGCTGCCCGACCACGAAGTTGCCGACGCGCTCAGCGAACTGGCCGGGCGCCAGGTGCCGGTCGTCGAGCCGCGCCTGACCATGCAGCGGGTCTGGGTCGAGATGGCCGAACAGAATGCCCGCCTGGCGATCGCCGCGCGGCGCACGACGCTCTCGCTGCAGGGCAAGCGCCTCGAGGCGCTGATCGAGGCGCTCGGGCTGGAGAACGACGCCGGCAAGGAGGCGCGCATCGAGTGCTTCGACATCAGCCACACGCAGGGCGAGTCGCCGGTGGCATCGTGCGTCGTGTATCAGGGCGACGGCATGCGCAAGTCCGAGTATCGCCGCTTCAACATCCAGGACATCCAGCCGGGCGACGATTACGCGGCGATCCGCCAGGCCGTCCTGCGCCGCTACGAGAAGGTCGCTTCCGGCGAAGGCGTCGCGCCGACGCTGATCCTGATCGACGGCGGCAAGGGGCAGGTGAGTTCGGCCGCCGCGGCGCTCGACGAGCTTGGGCTCTCGCATTTGCCGATGCTCGGCGTCGCCAAGGGCGAGGCGCGCAAGCCGGGACTGGAAACCCTGATTTTCCCGGACGGGCGCGAGCCGCTACAATTGCCGCCGGAACATCCGGCCCTGCACCTGATTCAGGAAGTTCGCGACGAAGCGCACCGGTTTGCCGTTTCCGGGCACCGCGCGCAGCGCGGCAAGACGCGCAAGACTTCGCGTCTCGAAGAAATCGGGGGCATCGGGCCGAAGCGGCGCAAGGCGCTGATTTCCCATTTCGGCGGCCTGCAGGGCATCGCGGGCGCCGGGGTGGACCAACTGAGCGCAGTGCCGGGCATCAGCCGGGAACTCGCGGAAAAAATTTACGCAGCGTTGCATTGATGCCACTCAACATACCGATACTTCTCACCTGGCTGCGGATCGTCCTGATCCCGCTGATGATCGCCGTCTATTACGTTCCGGTGTTCTGGACCTTCGGGCTGGGGCGCGATCAGGCCGCGACGCTGATCTTCGTCGTCGCCGGCGCGACCGACTGGCTCGACGGCTATCTGGCCCGCCGCCTGAACCAGACTTCGTCCTTCGGTGCCTTCCTCGATCCGGTCGCCGACAAGCTGATGGTCGCCGCCGCGCTGATCATGCTGGTGCAGCTCGGCCGCGTCGATGCGATCATCGCCGCCATCATCATCGGCCGTGAAATCACGATTTCCGCGCTGCGCGAGTGGATGGCGCAGATCGGCGCGCACAAGAGCGTCGCCGTTTCGATGATCGGCAAGATCAAGACGACGGCGCAGATGGCGGCGATTCCGCTGCTGCTCTATCACGCTTCGGTCGACGGCGTCAGCGTGCAGGAACTCGGCACCTGGCTGATTTATATCGCCGCCGTCCTCACCTTGTGGTCCATGGGTTATTACATGCGGATGGCATGGCCGCAGATCGTCGAGCAGGGCAAGAAGCGATAAAAAAAACGTATCGAAAATGTTGACAGCCCGCGCCAAGCCTTTATAATGCGGCCTTCTTCGAGCGGCAGTAGCTCAGTTGGTAGAGCGCAACCTTGCCAAGGTTGAGGTCGAGAGTTCGAGACTCTTCTGCCGCTCCAAAATTTTTTAGAGAGCAAGTTTTCGCTTTCTACGTGGTTTGTAAGACTCGCCGCAAGGTGAGTGTGGCGCGATAGCAAAGCGGTTATGCACCGGATTGCAAATCCGTGTAGGTCGGTTCGACTCCGGCTCGCGCCTCCAGGAAATACAGGTTTTACGCGGCAGTAGCTCAGTTGGTAGAGCGCAACCTTGCCAAGGTTGAGGTCGAGAGTTCGAGACTCTTCTGCCGCTCCAGAAAAAAAGGGAAAGTGCGCAAGCACTTTCCCTTTTTCGTTTTTCGGCCGGATCGCCCGTCGAGGCGCTTATAATCGCCGACCGTCCGCCCGGATGGTGAAATTGGTAGACACAAGGGACTTAAAATCCCTCGCCGAAAGGTTTGCGGGTTCGATCCCCGCTCCGGGCACCAAAATGCTTCAACGGCCGCGCCGGAAACCCAGCCCGGGGTCCTGTCTTTCAATGGCTTTGCCGCAACCGGGCCAGCCAAGCTGAAAATCAGGGAAGCGCGTGGAGTCCCCGTCGATGATCCGGAACAGCCTTCTTCTGCTCGCGATTCTTTCCAATGCTCCGCAGGCGCTGGCCGATGCCTCGCGGCCCGGCAGCGCCGAGGCGGTGGGTGAGAACGCCTGGACCTTCAAGCTCACGCCTTCCTACTACGCGACAAGCAATCAAGCGGCGGCGACGGATACCAATCTGCGCGCCAGCTACGGTCCGCACGCAATCTGGCTTGGCTACTATCGGCGCAGAGGGGAATTCGAGCAAACCAGAACGGGTTACGAATTCACTTTCGAAACGCCGTTCGGGAAGCTCGTTCCCTCGCTGCAATTGGCTAGCCACGGCTTCGCCGGTGGCTCGCTGAACCTCGAAGCCGGCGACAGGATCTTCGTGCTTCTGGGCCTGGGAAGAACCAATGCCCGGGACTATTACAACCTGAATTTCGATCCGAACGATTCGGTCGTCTACGGTCTGGGCACGCGCCTCTTGCCCAGGACCGCGCTTTCCGTCTTTTCGGTCAAGGACAATCGCCTGCATACCGGGCAGGTGGTGACGCACATGCTCTTGCGTTATCAGGCCGACGACCATGAACGCCTGACGCTGGACGTCTCGAGCAAGCATGGCCGGCCCGGTGCGGACGAGGCGAGCGTTTCCGGCGGCGCGGTTTCATTGACCTACGACTATCGCTCCTTCTTCGTCCGCCTGGCGCGGGACCGGAAGGTCAATTTCACCGCCGACGACCAAACCCGCATCTCGCTCGGCCTGCGTTTCTAGCGAGCACCGAGGGGAGGCCGGCGCAGGCCTCGCTACGCCGGCCTGCCCGGCCGGCGCCCGAGCAGGGCGCTGCGCGTGAGCGGGCTTTCCAGCCTTGCCAGCCACCAATCCAGGGCCTTGCCGTGCGTCGCTTCGGCGGTCTTGCGCCAGGCGTAGCTGGAATGAATGTGACGTTCGGCGCGCTCGACGCGGCGGGGCACCAGGCGGCCGGTGTCGATGTACGGCTGCGCCAGGCATTCCGGCAGGAAGCCGCAGCCCAGACCGCGCAACTGCGCCTCCAGCTTCGCCGGCATGCCGGGGACGGTGAAAACGTCCTGGCCCCCCAGCAGGCCGACAGTCAGCCCGCCGCCGCGCTGCACCGAGTCGGCGACCGCCACCGCGCGGTGGGCGCGGATCGTTTCGTCGCTCAGCGGCTCGGGCCGGCCGGCCAGTGGGTGATGGGGGGCCACCGCGAAGACGAAGCGCTGGCTGCCGAGCGGGCGTAGCTGCAGCCCGGCGACGCTGCTGCCTTCGGCGACCAGCCCGAGGGCGAGGTCGGCCTGGCCCGAGGTCAGCGCTTCCAGCGTGCCGGACAGGGTTTCGTCGCGCAGCTTGAGGCGGGTCGGCGGATTGAGGTCGAAGAATTTGGCGCAGAGTTCGAGCACGACGGTGCGGTCGATGATGCTGTCGACCGCGACGGTGAACTGCGCCTCCCAGCCGGTGGCGACGCGTCGTACGCGATTGGCGACGGCGTCGATCTCGACCAGCAGGCGCGCGCCTTCGCGCAGCAGCTCGCGGCCGGCTTCGGTCAGGCGCGCTTGGCGCGAGCTGCGGTCGAAGAGCAGCACGTCGAGCGCTTCTTCGATCTGGCGCACGCGGTAGGTCAGCGCGCTCGGCACCATGCCGGCGGCGCGGGCGGCAGCGGCGAAGCTGCCGCTCTCGGCGATGCGCTGCAGCATGGCGAGCGCGTCGGGGGTTAGCACGTCGCGGGCGGAAAGCGGTTTGGTCTGCATGATTGACGAGGTTGTCGTTCAGAATTATTGAATGATGCCATCAAAGCGCGTGGACGGTGCCGGCGTCTTCCGGGGCTACAGTACGAGCACTGGAGGTAGATCATGTTAACGCTACGCAAATCGCAAGACCGCGGTCACGCCGACCACGGCTGGCTGAAGAGCCAGCATTCGTTTTCCTTCGCGGGTTACTACGATCCCGCGCACATGGGCTGGGGCAACCTGCGCGTCATCAACGAGGATCGCATCGCACCGGGCAGCGGCTTCGGCGCGCACGGTCACCGCGACATGGAGATCGTCAGCTACGTGCTGTCGGGCTCGCTGGCGCACAAGGACAGCATGGGGAACGGCACGGTGATTCCGCCCGGCGACGTGCAGCGCATGAGCGCTGGAAGCGGCGTGATGCACAGCGAGTTCAACCACGCGCAGGACGAGACGACCCATTTCTTCCAGATCTGGATCGAGCCGAACCGGCGCGGCATCGCACCCGGCTACGAGCAGAAGACCTTCGCCGAGGCCGAGAAGCGCGGCCGCCTGCGGCTGGTCGCATCCCCGACCGGCGCCGAGGGTTCGGTCACCCTGCACGCCGACGCCTCGCTCTACGCCGGCCTGCTGGACGGCGACGATACCGTCGCGCTGGCGCTGGACCCCGCGCGCAAGGCCTACGTGCATCTGGTGCGCGGCACGCTCCAGGTCAACGGCCGGACGCTGCAGGGCGGCGACGCCGCGCTGCTGGCGGACGAAAGCTCCCTGACCCTGTCCGGGGCGGCTGCCGCCGAGGTGCTGGTCTTCGACCTTGCGCCCTGACCCTTTTTCAACCCCGCATCACCCGAGGAGATTTCCGTGACGAAAGTCGCCGTCGTATTTCATTCCGGCTACGGCCATACCCTGCGCATGGCTCAGGCCGTCGCCGAGGGGGCCGCGGCCCAGCTCGTCGCGATCGACGCCGAGGGCAACCTGCCCGCCGGCGGCTGGGAGACGCTTGCCGCCGCCGACGCCATCGTGATGGGCAGCCCGACCTACATGGGCACTGTCAGCTGGCAGTTCAAGAAGTTTGCCGACGCGTCGAGCAAGCCGTGGTTCTCCCAAGGCTGGAAGGACAAGGTGTTCGCCGGCTTCACCAACAGCGCGACGATGAACGGCGACAAGCTGTCCACGCTGCACTATCTGTTCACCCTCGCCATGCAGCACAGCGGCATCTGGGTCGGCACCGGCATGATGCCGTCCAACGCCAAGGCGGCGCAGCGCAACGACCTGAACTACGTCGGCTCGTTCAGCGGCGCGATGGCCCAGTCGCCGTCCGACAGCGGTCCGGACGAAATGCTGCCGGGCGACCTGGAAACCGCCCGCCGGTTCGGCGAGCGCGTGGCGCGGGTGGCGGCCAGGCTGCAGGACTGAGAAGCCGCGCCCGCCGTCGCCAGCGTTTTTGCGGCGGTGTGTATCGATAAAAAAACAGACCGGCCTGTGCCGGTCTGTTTTTTTTTGCCTGTCGGGTTCGAAACGTCCCCTTCGGCGGGCGCCGCACGGTGTGCCGTTAGCCCCCCAGGTAGGCCTCTTCGACCTTGGGGTTGGCCAGCAGGTTGGCGCCGGAGTCGGCGAGGACGATCTTGCCGGTCTCGATGACGTAGCCGTGGCTGGCGATCTTCAGCGCCTGCCGCACGTTCTGCTCGACGAGCAGGATGGTGAGGCCGGCACGGTTGATCTCGACCAACGTGCGGAAGATCTCCTGCACCATCAGCGGCGCCAGGCCCATCGACGGTTCGTCGAGCAGCAGCAGCTTGGGCTTGGCCATCAGCGCGCGGCCGATCGCCAGCATCTGCTGCTCGCCGCCGGAAAGGTTGCCGGCGAACTGCTCGGCGCGGTCCTTGAGGCGGGGGAAGAGGGCATAGACCTCGTCCAGCGAGGCGGCGATGCCGGCCTTGTCCGAGCGCGAGTAGGCGCCCAGCGCGAGGTTCTCGGCGACGGTCAGGGTGGTGAGGATGGCGCGGCCTTCCGCCACCTGCACGACGCCGCGCTGGACGATCTTGTGCGGCGCGAGGCGGGCGATGTCCTCGCCGTCGAACTCGATCTTGCCGCGTGCCGGCTTGAGCAGGCCGGAGAGCGCCAGCAGGCTGGTGCTCTTGCCGGCGCCGTTGGCGCCGACGAGCGCGGTGATCTCGCCGCTGTTGAGGTGGAAGTTGATGCCCTTGACCGCCTCGATGTGGCCGTAGCTGACGGACAGGTCGTGTACGCGCAGGAGGACGCTCATGCCGCTTCCTCCTTGCCGAGGTAGGCCTCGATCACTTCCGGGTTGTTGCGCACCTCGTCCGGCGAACCTTCGGCGATGATGCGGCCGAAGTTGAGGACGGCGATGCGGTCGCACAGGCCCATGACGAAGCGCATGTCGTGCTCGATCATGAAGACGCCGTAGCCCCGGTTGCGGATGTTGTTGATCTCTTCCATCAGGACGGTCTTTTCCGAAGGGTTCATGCCCGCCACCGGCTCGTCGAGCAGCAGCAGCTTGGGTTCGGTCGCCAGCGCCCGGGCGAACTCCAGCTTGCGCTGGTCGCCGTAGGAAAGGTTGTCGGCCAGCATGTCGGCCTTGTGGTCGAGCCCGACCCAGGAGAGCAGTTCGAGCGCCCGCTCGCGGGCGCGCTTTTCCGCCGCCTTGCAGGCGCCGGTGTTGAAGAGCAGGGCGGCGGGGCCGTACCGCAGATGGTCGTGCATGCCCACCATCACGTTTTCCAGCAGATCCATTTCCTTGAAGATGCGGATGTTCTGGAAGGTGCGGGCGATGCCCTTGCGCGTGATCTGGTGGGGCTGTTGGCCGACCAGGCTTTCGCCCTTGAACTCGATGCTGCCGCTGCTCGGGGCGAGCAGGCCGGTGATCAGGTTGAAGACCGTCGTCTTGCCGGCGCCGTTGGGGCCGATCAGGCCGTAGATGCTGCCGGCCGGCACTTCGAAGCTGACGTCCTGCAGCACGTGCAGGCCGCCGAAGTGCTTGCCGACGTTGCGGATGGACAGCAGGGAATGCTGCTTATCGGCGCTCATGCCCGACCTCCCTTGAAGCGTTGGACCCAGGCCCGGATGCGGCGTGGCTCCCAGATGCCCTTGGGCAGGAAGAGCACGACGAGCACCAGCACGGCGCCGTTCACCAGCGAGCGGAAATCGTGCAGCGAACGCAGCAATTCCGGCAGCAGGGTCAGGATGGTGGCGCCCAGCATCGGGCCGATCAGGTTCGAGAAGCCGCCGAGGACCGCCATGGTGAGGATGTCCACCGCGTTCTCGAAGCCGTATTCCCGTGGGCTGATGAAGAAAGTGAAGTGGGCGTTCAAGGCGCCCGCGATGCCGGCGATGAAGGCGCCGAGCGAGAAGGCCAGCAGCTTGTAGCGATCGACGTCGATGCCCATCAGGCGCGCCGCGATCTCGTCTTCCTTGATCGCCTCGAAGGCGCGTCCGACCTTGGAGCGGCGCAGGCGGGCCAGGCCGTAGACGGTCACGGCGAGGATCAGCGCAATGTGCCAGGCCTCGGTGGACAGCGGAATGCCGTTGAGCCCCTCGGGGCCGCCGGTGATTTCAAGGTTGAGCACCGTGATGCGCACCACTTCGCCGAAGGCCAGCGTCGCCATGGCGAGGTAGACGCCCGACAGGCGCAGCACCGGCGCGCCGATGATCAGCGCCACCGCCGCCGGGGCGACGCCGCCCGCGAGCAGCACGGTGCCGAAGGACCATTCGAGGTGCAGGGTGAGCAGCGCCGCGACGTAGGCGCCGATCCCCATGAAGGCGGCGTTGGCCAGCGACAGCAGGCCGCAGGACAGGGTCAGCCAGATCGACAGGGCCAGCAGGATGTGCACGCCCACGGAGAACACCAGGGTGCTGTAGGTGGACCAGAAATCGTTGAACCATTCCATCATGCTTTCCTTTCCAGCTTGCGCCCGAACAGCCCGGACGGCCGCACCAGCAGGATCAGGAAGAGCAGGCCGAAGGCCACCGCATCGCCCATCTGGCTCGACAGGTAGGCCTTGCTGATGACTTCGGCGAAACCGAGGAAGAGACCGCCGATCAGGGCGCCGCGGATGTCGCCCATGCCGCCGAGGATGATCACGGCGATGCCCTTGTGCAGCATCGGCTGCCCCATGTAGGGGGTGATCGCGTTGAAGTTGAGCCCGATCAGCACGCCGGCGATGCCGCCCAAGGCGGCCGCGGCGAAGGAAGTGACGTGGAACAGGCCCTCGACGTTGATGCCGAGCAGCGAGGCCGCCTTGGGCGATTCGGCGATGGCGCGCAGGGCGCGGCCGAGCTGGGTGTATTTGAGGATCGTGAAGAGCAGCGCCATCAGGACGAAGGCGATCATGACGATCGCGATTTCCAGGGCGCGCACATGCACGTCGCCGATCACGAATTCGCCGGCCGGCAGGGTTTCCTCGGGGAAGCGCAGCACTTCCGCGCCGAACAGCCCTTGCGCCGCGCTGGTCAGCATGATGCCGACGCCGATCGTGGCGATCATGGGGATCAGGTGCGGAGCCTCGCGTGCGCGCAGCGGCTTGAGGACCAGCATGTCCACCAGCAGGCCGAGAATGCCGCTGGCGAGCATGGCGCCGCACATGGCCATCCAGAGGGGCGCGTTGAAATGGGTCACCAGGGCGAGGGCGGCGTAGCTGCCGACCATGAAGACCGCGCCGTGGGAGAGATTGATGACCGCCAGCACGCCGAACACCAGGGTGAAACCCAGGGCGAACAGCGCGTAGACGCTGCCGAGCGTCAGGGCGTTGAGAAGTTGTTGTTCAAGCATCGGAGGAGTCCGTAGTCGTGCCCAGTACAAGCAAGTGCGGGGCAGATTCGCATCCGCCCCGCAGCTTGAGGGTGTTGCAGGATTACTTGGCGTCGTAGAGCGTGAACTTGCCGCCCTTCACCACGTAGATGAACGGTTTCTGGTCCGCGTCCCAGCCGCCGGGCTTGCCGGACTTGGTCTGCGCCGGGCGGAACTTGAAGGGACCGGTCACGCCCTCGATTGCCGTCTTGGGCAGCGCGTTCTTCAGCGCTTCGCGGTCGGCGTTCAGGTCGCCGGTCAGCTTGACGTCCTTGAGCGCGGTCGCGGCGATGTACAGCGCGTCGTAACCCTGGGCGGCGAACTGGTTCGGCTCGGCGTTGTACTTCTTCACGTAGGCGGCGACGAAGGCCTTGTTCACCGGCGTTGGGTTGGTGTTGGCCCACGGGCTGCCGACGAAGGTGCCTTCGCCGGCCAGCTTGGAGATTTCGAACAGCTTCGGCGAGTTGAAGCCGTTGCCGCCGATGAACGGCGCCTTGATGCCCAGGCCGCGCGCCTGCAGCATGATGTTGGCGGCTTCTTCGGCGAGGCAGGAGCAGACGACCGCATCCGGGTTGCTGGCCTTGATCTTGGTCAGCTGGGCCTTGAAGTCGACGTCGCCCTTGACGTAGGTCTCGGTCGTGGTGACCGGCAGCTTCTGGTCTTCGAGCACCTTCTTGAAGACGTCGTAGCCGCTCTTGGTGAAGGCGTCGTCGTTGCCGTAGATGACGGCGACCTGCTTCAGCTTGTAGTGCTTGGTCGCGGTGGCGACGGTGACCGGCAGCACGTCCGATTCCATGACCGAGTTGCGGAAGACGTAGGGGCCGACGTCGGTGATGCCGTTGGCGGTGGTCGAGGTGCCGAAGACGACGGTCTTGGCGGCATTGGCCACGGGGCCGGCGGCGAACATCGAGTTGGACAGCGTCGGGCCGAAGACCATCAGCACCTTGTCCTGGAAAATCAGTTTCTTGAAGACGTTGATGCCTTCTTCCTTCTTGCCCTGTTCGTCCTCGATGACGAGCTGGATCTTGTTGCCGTTGATGCCGCCCTTGGCGTTGATTTCCTCGGCGGCGAGCTGGAAGCCGTTGCGGATGGATACGCCGTACTGGGCGGCGCCGCCGGTCAGGGCTTCGGCAACCCCGATCTTGATGTCGGCGGCTTGGGCGAGGCCGGCACAGGCCAGGGCGCTCACCAGGGCGAGGGTTTTGGGCATGAAGCGCATAGGTTCTCCAAGGTAGTCGGTTGAATGTGGACACGGAAGCAGCAGCGGGGAGAGCTTACCTCGCCTGCGACGCATGTCGAGCATGTCGAGCACGTAGATTTCGGCGCCGGCGCGGCGGGAGGCGCCTTTTGGGCGCCGCGGTTCGTCGCGCCGGCACAGGTCTCCTGCAACCTGGTCCGGGGCTGGGCTGGGAATCTTATGGTTCCAGCGGTCCCGGAGTAACCGGCTTCCCGTTCGGAGGGGGCCGTCGCGAACGGATGCCGTTCGATTCGGCAGCCCGGCGATGGTTCCGGAAGGGGAAAAGCGTCGATTATACCGGCTCGCCGGCCCTCCACGTCAGTCCGTAGTGACCGCAGGCCCGGAAAAAAACGCGGGCCACCCGCAGGTGGCCCGTGTTCGGGCGAAAAAACCGCGTATCCGGCTTACTGCAGGTAGGCGGGGCGGGCGTAGCCCTGGAAGTGCTTGTCGAGCACGGCCTTGTACTCGGGGGACTTGAAGGCGGCGACGATGTCCTGCGTCCAGGCCTTATCCTTGTCCTCGGTCTTCACGGCGACGACGTTCAGGTAGTGGTCTGGGGTCTTTTCGAGGACCAGCGCTTCGGTCAGCTTGAGGCCGGAGGCGATCGCGAAGTTGCCGGGCACGGCGACGAAGGCGGCGTCGTCCAGCGTGCGCGGCAACTGGGCGGCTTCGATCGGCGTCAGCTGCAGCTTGCGCGGGTTTTCGGCGACGTCCTTCTCGGTCGCCTTCAGCGCGTCGATGCCGGTCTTCACCTTGATCAGGCCGTTCTGTTCGAGGAAGTGCAGGGCGCGCGCCAGGTTGCTCGGGTCGTTGGGCAGGGTAATGCGGTCGCCGTCCTTGACCTCGGCGAGGCTCTTGCGCTTCTTCGAGTAGAGACCGAGCGGCGCGACCGGCACCTTGACCACGTCGCTCAGGTTCAGGCCCTTATCGGCGGAGAACTTCTTCAGGTAGATCACGTGCTGGAAGACGTTGGCGTCCAGCGAACCCTGCGCGAGGGCCAGGTTGGGCTGCACGTAGTCGTTGAACTCGACGAGCTTCACGGTGTAGCCCTTCTTTTCGAGAATGGGCTTGATGCCGAGCTTGACCTGATCGAAGTTGGGGCCGGCGGTGGCGCCGATGGTCAGGGTCTTCTTTTCCTGGGCGACGGCGCCGCTCTGGAAGGACGCCACGCCGAGGGCGAGGCCGGCGATGAACAGGGAACGGATCAGTTTCATGGTGTCTTTTTACTCCGTGGTCGTTGGGGAAGGAATTTGCGTTCGGGTCAGCGTTTGTCGACGCGGCGCGCCAGCCATTGGCCGAAGAACTGGATGCCCTGCACGAGGATCACCAGCAGGACGATGGTGATCAGCATCACGTCGGTCTGGAAGCGGTAGTAGCCGTAGCGGATGGCAAGGTCGCCGATGCCGCCGCCGCCGACGACGCCGGCCACCGCCGAGTAGGAAAGGAAGCTGACGGCGGTGATGGTGACGGCCAGGATGAGGCCGGAGCGGGCCTCGACCAGCAGCACCTGGCGGACGATCTGCAGCGGCGAAGCGCCCATCGCCTCGGCGGCTTCGATGACGCCGCGCGGCACGTCGCGCAGCGTCTGCTCGATCAGGCGCGCGAAGTAGAAGATCGCGGCGAGCGAGAGCGGCACGCTGGCCGCCAGCGGGCCGATCGAGGTGCCGACGATGTGGCGCGTGAAGGGCGAAACCGCGACGAGCAGGATGATGAAGGGGAAGGAGCGGAAGACGTTGATGAAGCCGTTGGCCACCAGATTGAAGCGGCGGAAGCGGCCGAGCACCTGCCCCTTGCTGGTCAGGAAGACGAGGATGCCGAGGCTGCCGCCGAAGAGCAGGGCGGCGGTCAGGCAGATGACGAGCATCAGGCCGGTTTCACCGGCCGCCTTGCCGATTTCCGGCAGCAGTTCGATGAAGGTGGCGAGCAGGGATTCAAGCATGGCTGGCCTCCCGCTGCAGCGAGGCGGTCGGATCGACTTCCTCTTCCGGCGCGTCGCCGGTGCCATCGCCGTAGTCCTTCAGCCACTGGGCCAGTTGCGAGCCGGGCGGGATGCGGCCCTGGTCGATGCGCAGGCGCTCGACGATGTGGCCGCCCTCCATCACCGAGACGCGGTGGCACAGGCGGCGAATGACGCCCATTTCGTGGCTGACGAGCAGGATGGTGACGCCCAGGCGGCGATTCACGTCGGCCAGCACTTCGAGCAGCGATTGCGTGGTGCGCGGGTCGAGCGCCGAGGTCGGCTCGTCGGCGAGCAGCACGTGCGGCTCCGGCGCGAGGGCGCGGGCGATGGCGACGCGCTGCTTCTGGCCGCCGGAGAGCTGCGCCGGGTAGGCGCCGGCTTTTTCCGCGAGGCCGACGAAGGCGAGACAGGTGTCGACGCGCTCCCGGATGCGCTCGGGCGAGGCGCCGGCGATGCGCAGCGGGAAGGCCACGTTGTCGGCCACCGTGCGGTTATGCAGCAGGTTGAAGTGCTGGAAGATCATGCCGATGCGCTGGCGCGCGGCGCGCAGCGTGGCCGGCGGCATGGCGGTGAGATCGTCGCCGTGCACGATCACCTGCCCGGCGTCGGGGCGTTCGAGCAGGTTGGCGAGACGCAGCAGGGTGGATTTTCCGGCGCCGGAAAACCCGATGATGCCGTGAATTTCTCCCGCGGCGACTTCCAGGTCGGTCGGCTGCACGCCGACCTCCTGGCCGTCCGGCGTGCGGAAGCTTTTGCTGACGCCCCGCAGCTGAATGGCGGGAACGTCGGTTGGCTGAGTGGTCATCGAGGACAAATCGTTCTGGGTGGTTTGGCGCGTTTCGACCGGCCGCCGCGCGGAAAGTGCGGAAAGCGCAAACCGGCGCCACCGTGCGCCCGGGCCGGAGGCGGGGAACGCGGCGAGGCGCCGGAGGGCGGAAAGCGTGGAAAACACGGAAAGGCAGAACTTTAGCGGGCGGCCGCCGGTGTGACAAGCCGCGGCGTCGATGCATGCCCCTTCGCGCCGCTCGTCGCCCCTGCTTTTGCGCGCGCTTTTGTGTGCGCTTTTGTGCGTCTTCTCGCGTGCGCCTTTGCCGTCCGCTTCGCGTTCCGCCGGCGACGGCCCGTGCCCCTGCCAGGCGCCTGGGTGGCGAGAAGGCAGGGCAACGGAGCTGGATGCGCCGGTCAAGACGGGCGGCGGGGCGAAAGCCCGCTCGGGCAGCGGCGAGGGCCGGGCTGCATCGAAGGCGTACCCGCCGTGCGTCGGCGAGGCCGGGGCGAAGCTGCGGCGGACGAAGCGTCGGCGCGGCTCACGCCGTTTCCCGCAGCAGGTGCTTCTGGATCTTGCCGCTCGTCGTCTTCGGCAGCGCCTCGCTGAAATGGTAGCGGCGCGGACGTTTGTAGTGCGCCAGCCGGTCGCCGTCGAGCAGGAAGCGGTCCAGTCCCTCCGCGCTCGGCGCCGCGCCGGGCTTGGGTACGACGTGGGCCGCTACGATCTGGCCCCAGGTCGCGTCGGCTTCGCCGAGCACGGCTACTTCGAGGACGTCCGGGTGCTCGATCAGCGCGTCCTCGACCTCGCGCGGATAGACGTTCTCGGCGCCGGAATTGATCATGTGGTCGATGCGGTCGCGGATCCACAGATAGCCTTCGGCGTCGAGACTGCCCAGGTCGCCGGTGTGGTACCAGCCATGGGCGAGCGCGCGGGCGTTGGCGTCCGGGCGGTTCAGATAGCCGGACATCATGCACGGGCCGCGCACGAGGATTTCGCCGACTTCGTCCGGGGCGCACGGCACCGCCGGATCGGACGGGCTGCCGTCGGCCGGCACGCGCGCCACCAGAAGATCGTGGCCGAGCGCCGGGCGGCCGCCGGAACCGGCGTGCGAGAGCTGCTCGTGCGGGTCGAGCACGGACATGCAGGGGCCCATTTCGGTGGTGCCGTAGACCTGCACCAGACCGGCGCCGATCTGTTTGTCCCAGGCGCGGATCAGGTGCGGTGCCATCGAGGCGCCGCCGTATTCGACGAGACGCAGGCTGGAAAGATCGCGTGCGGCGAGGTCCGGGTGGTGCAGGAGCAGGGTGATCATGGTCGGGGCGGCGAAGAAGTGGCTCACCTTCTCGGCCTCGACCAGCCGCCACGCCTCGCCGGCGTCGAAACGGCGCAGCAGCACCTGGGTGGCGCCGAGGTGCAGGCGCGGCAGGAAGCTGGTGTGCAGTTCCGCCGTGTGGTTGAGCGGCGCCAGCGCCAGCCCGACGTCCTCGCGGCGCAGCCCCATGGCTTGGTGCATCAGTGCGTTGTGGGCGAGCTTGCTGCGGTGGCTGTGGATCACGCCCTTGGGCCGGCCCGTGGTACCGCTGGTGTACATCAGGATGCAGGGATCGTCCTCGGTCACTTCGACCGCCGGCAGGTCGGCGGGCCGGCCCTGCAGCAGCGCGTCGAGGCGGCCGGTCGCCCAGGCGGGGGCGGCGTCGGGGTCGGCATAGACCCAGTGCGCCGTCGGGCCGCCGAGTTCCTTCGCCTTCTCGACGACCTCGCTGCCTTCGCGCTCGAACAGCAGGACCCTGGCGCCGCCGTCGGCGAGGATGAAGGCGAGTTCCTGGGCCGCCAGCCGGTAATTGACCGGGTTGAAAACGGCGCCGACGCGGGCCGCGGCGAGCAGGCTGAAGACGAAGGCCGGGGTGTTGTAGAGGAAGGCCGCGACGACGTCGCCTTTTTGCACGCCGAGGGCGAGCAGGGCGTGGGCGTGGCGGTTCACTTCGGCGTCGAGTTCGGCGTAGCTCCAGACCTGCCGCTGATCGCCGTTCCAGGCGACCAGCGCCGGCTTGGCGGGGAAGTAGCGGGCGGGCCAGGAGAGCGTGTCGCCGAGGGTCGGGGCGCGGCTCACGGGCGGCCTCCGGCGGCGGGGGCGGGATGGTTCATGGTCGGCGGCGGCAAGGCGGAAAACGCGGAAGAGGACAGGCGGCCACTCTATGCCGGCGCCGCGCGGCTGTGAAATACCGCTTTCTTCTTTCGATATTCCGCGCCGGGCAGCGAGGCCAGCCCCTGCGCGGGATTTCGCCGGGGGCCGGTGCTGCGCGAGGGGCGGGACGCGGACTCCGGCGCCCGCCTCGGCCCCGGCTTCGGTTCAGGCGCCCGGCGCCCGGGCGCCCCACTGCCAGTTGCGGATTTCCGGCAGGTCCTCGCCGTGCTGCGCGATGTACTGCTTGTGCTCGATCAGCTTGTCGCGGATCGCCTGCTTGGCGTAGGCGGCGCTCGCGCCGAGCTGCGGCACGCGGTCGATGACGTCGGCGACGAGGTGGAAGCGGTCCATGTCGTTCATCACCACCATGTCGAAGGGCGTCGAGGTCGTGCCTTCCTCCTTGTAGCCGCGCACGTGCAGGTTCTTGTGGTTGGTGCGCGCGTAGGTCAGGCGATGGATCAGCCAGGGATAGCCGTGGTAGGCGAAGATGATCGGCCTGTCGCGGGTGAACAGCTCGTCGAAGTCGCGCTCGCTCAGGCCGTGCGGGTGTTCGCTGCGCGGCGTCAGCGTCATCAGGTCGACGACGTTGATGACGCGCACCTTGAGCGCCGGGAAGTGCGTGCGCAACAAGTCCACCGCGGCCAGCGTTTCGAGCGTCGGTACGTCGCCGGCGCAGGCCAGAACGACGTCCGGCTCCTCGCCGCGGTCGCTGCTCGCCCATTCCCAGATGCCGATGCCCGCGGTGCAGTGCTTGATCGCCGCGTCCATGTCCAGCCACTGCACCTCGGGCTGCTTGCCGGCGACGATCACGTTTACGTAGTTGCGGCTGCGCAGGCAGTGGTCGGTGACCGAGAGCAGCGTGTTCGCGTCGGGCGGCAGGTAGACGCGGATGATCTCGGCCTTCTTGTTGATCACGTGGTCGATGAAGCCCGGGTCCTGATGGCTGAAGCCGTTGTGGTCCTGGCGCCAGACGTGCGACGAGAGCAGGTAGTTGAGCGAGGCGATGGGCCGCCGCCAGGGCACTTCCTTGGACATCTTGAGCCACTTGGCGTGCTGGTTGAACATCGAGTCGATGATGTGGATGAAGGCTTCGTAGCACGAGAAGAAGCCGTGGCGGCCGGTCAGCAGGTAGCCTTCGAGCCAGCCTTCGCACTGGTGCTCGCTGAGCATTTCCATGACGCGGCCGTCGGGCGCGACGTTTTCGTCGCCGGCGATGATCTCCGCCGTCGAGCAGCGGTCGGTCACGTCGAAGACCGCGCCCCAGCGGTTCGACGCCGTTTCGTCGGGGCTGAAGACGCGGAAGGTGTGCGGGTTAAGCTTGATCACGTCGCGGATGAATTCGCCCTGCACGCGCGTCGATTCGGTCTTGACCGCGCCGGGCCGCGGAACGGCGACGGCGTAGCTGCGGTAGTCGGGCAGGCGCAGGTCGCGCAGCAGGCGGCCGCCGTTGGCGTGCGGGTTGGCGCCCATGCGCCGCAGTCCGCGCGGGGCGAGTTCGGAGAGTTCGGCGCGCAGGCGTCCGTCGGCGTCGAACAGCTCCTGCGGGCGGTAGCTGCGCATCCAGGCTTCGAGGATTTCGACGTGCCCCGGCCGGCTCATGTCGCCCATCGGCACCTGATGTGCGCGGAAGGTGCCTTCGACCGGCTTGCCGTCGACAGTTTTCGGGCCGGTCCAGCCCTTCGGCGAGCGCAGGACGATCATCGGCCAGCGCGGACGCCCGCGAAAGCCGTGGGCGCGCGCGTCGTCCTGGATGCGCCGGATGTCGGCAAGCGCGCGGTCGAGCGTCGCCGCCATGCGCTGGTGCATATCTGCCGGCTCGTCGCCCTCGACGAAGTAGGGCGCGTAGCCGTAGCCGACGAAGAGCGCCTCCAGTTCGGCGTGCGGGATGCGGCCGAGCACGGTCGGGCCGGCGATCTTGTAGTCGTTGAGGTGCAGGATGGGCAGCACGGCGCCGTCGTGCACCGGGTTGAGGAATTTGTTCGAGTGCCAGCTGGTGGCGAGCGGCCCGGTTTCCGCCTCGCCGTCGCCGACGACGCAGGCGACGATCAGTTCGGGATTGTCGAAGGCCGCGCCGTAGGCGTGCGAGAGCGAGTAGCCGAGTTCGCCGCCCTCGTGGATCGACCCGGGGGTGTCCGGCGAGACGTGGCTCGGGATGCCGCCGGGAAACGAGAACTGCTTGAACAGCCGGCGCATGCCGTCCTCGTCCTGCGCGACGTTCGGGTAGATCTCGCTGTAGGTGCCTTCGAGGTAGGTGTTGGCGACCAGCCCGGGACCGCCGTGGCCCGGCCCGGTGATGTAAATGACGTCGAGGTCGTGCGCCTTGATCAGGCGGTTGAGGTGCACGTAGATGAAGTTGAGCCCCGGCGTCGTTCCCCAGTGGCCGAGCAGGCGCGGCTTGACGTGCGCGAGCGTGAGCGGTTCCTTGAGCAGCGGGTTGTCGTAGAGGTAGATCTGGCCGACCGAGAGGTAGTTCGCGGCGCGCCAGTAGGCGTCGATCCGGTGCAGCAGTTCGGCGGGCAGCGGCGCCGCGGCGTCCGGCTGGGCGGAGTTCAAAGCTTGGCCTGGCAGAAGGCTTTCCATTGTATTTCCGTTTCCTTGGTCATGATTCCGGCGGTTTCCAGGACGGCGTCGCACCACGCCGCGCCCTGCGCGAAGGCGGCCAGTTCGTCGGCGCTGGCGGCGCCGCTGCGGCCGGACGCGCGCAGCTGGTCCCAGGCGAGGATGCGGCCCATGGTCGCGGCGAGGTCGCGCAAGCGGTCGAGCTTGTGCCCGGATTTCTTCCAGTCGTCGCCGGCGACGCGGTCCTCGGCGGGTTGCAGGCGTTTGAGGATGCAGGGCAGGCCGGTGAAATCGACGGCGAAGAGGAAGGCGTGGTCGACCGCCTGCAGGCGTTTTTGTACGCCGACGACGCGCTGCGCCTCGTCGGCCGCGTGTGGCTGGGCGATACCGAGGCGATGCAGGTGCGGCGCGAGCGCGGAGGGTTTGGCTTCCTTGAGGTCGAGCAGATAGTTGCCGTCCGGCGAGCCCTTGCCTTCGACGAGAACGACGTAGCGCACGACGCCGAGGCTGCCGGTGCCGGCGATCCGCCGTGCGACGTCGAGTACCTTGAAGAAGCCGGGCGTCGGCTGGGCGGCGGCGAAGCCGTCCATGAAGTCGACGACCTGGCGGCGCTGCGCGTCGTCGGCAGGCAACGCCTTGATACCGTCGACCTTCAGGCGCCGCCGCCCGGCGCTGCGGGTCGTCCGGCGGTCGAGAAACTCGGCGCGCGAACGCTCGCGCAGGGCGTCGAGCAGTTCGCGCACGAGGCCGCCGGCCGTGTCGCGCTCGACCCACAGCGGCTTGCCGCGCAGCAGCGCGTCGCGGTAGGCGGCGAGGCAGTCGCGGCTCACCGCCAGGGCTTCGGCGTCGGTGGCGTTCAAGGCGCCGGCGCCGCAGCGGATGCTGGTCAGCAGGCGGACGATGTCCCAGGCGCAGGGCGCCAGCGCGGCTTCGTCGTAGTCGTTGATGTCGAAATAGACGAGCCCGTTGTCCGCCTTGTAGCTGCCGAAGTTCTCGAAGTGCAGGTCGCCGCAGCACCAGGCGAGCGGCGCTTCGGCGAGGGCGGGCGTGTCGGGCAGGGCGTCGTAGAAGAGGTGGCAGGCGCCGCGCAGGAAGACGAAAGGACTCTCCTTCATCTTGGCGTACTTCAGCGCCAGCCGCTCGGCTTCGCGTCCGGCGTTCTGGCGCCGGATGGCGTCGACGATCGACGGGGCGGTCGCTTTTGGGGGCGTGGTCATCGGCGTGCTTCCGTGCGTTGGAGATAGGATCGTGCCGGCGCGTCGGAGTCTCGGATTGCGCTGAGGGCTACTGTGCCCGTTTCCGAGGGGCTATTCAAACGGTTCGACGAGCAGCGACGCCTCCACCAGCACGTCGACCCCGCCCGGCGGCGCGATGTGGCGCGCCGGGATGTCCTTGCCGGCGCGCCAGTCGGCGACCGCCTGGTGCTTGTTGCGGCCGTCGACGAGGAAGATCAGCTGGCGGGTCCGGGCGAGGCGGGCGGGGGAGAGCGAGACGCGCTGCGGCGGCGCCTTGGGCGCGTCGTAGATGGGCAGCACGTCGAGGTCTTCGGGCGCCCGCCGCCAGTCCTGCCCCGGGAACAGGCTGGCCGTGTGGCCGTCTTCGCCGAGCCCGAGCAGCACCAGATCGAAGCGGCCGACCGTGCGCAGCGTCTCTTCGTAGGCCGCGGCGGCCTGCACGGCGCCAAGCTCGCCCGGGATCGGGTGAATTTGCCGCGGCGGGATGGGAACGTGGTCGAGCCAGGCGTAGCCGGCCATGCGCGAGTTGCGCGCGGGGTCGTCCGGCGGCAGGCAGCGCTCGTCGCCGAAATAGATGTGCCACGCCGCCCAGTCGGCCGGTACCGCGCCGAGCAGACGGTAGATGTCGCGCGGCGTTTCGCCGCCGGCCAGCACGAGATGGAATTCGCCGCGCTGCTGGCGGGCCGCCGCGGCGGCTTCGAGGATGCGCATCAGCGCGGTGCGCTGCAGGGCGGCGCGGTCGGCCTGCGGGTGCCAGCGGCAGCGCTGCATTTTGCCGTCGTCGGCCGGCGGCGGCGCGGGGCGCCGGCTCATGATTCGTTGTTCCAGGCGCCGCCGGCGACGGCGATCAGCCGGTCGGCCGCCGTCGGCCCCCAGCTGCCGGCGGCGTAGGGTTCGCGCACGGCATGGCGGCGCAGCAGCGGGGTGAACAGGCGCCATGAGGCTTCGGTTTCGTCGGCATGCACGAAGAGCGTCTGGTCGCCCTCCAGCACGTCGAGCAGCAGGGTTTCGTAACCGGCCGAGAGCGAGGCGCCGAAGGCTTCGGCGTAGCGGAACTGCATGTGGCGGGTTTGCAGCGCGTAGCTGTTGCCGGGCGACTTGACCTCGAACGAGAGGGTGAAGCCTTCGTCGGGCTGCAGGTTGATCGCCAGCCGGTTGGTGTGCGGCGGGCTGCAGTCGATGCTGCGGAAGAGGGCGACCGGCGGGCCGCGGAATTCGATGACGATCTGCGTCATGCGGCGCGCCAGCCGCTTGCCGGTACGCAGGTAGAAGGGCACGCCCTGCCAGCGCCAGTTTTCGATGCCCAGACGCAGGGCGACATAGGTTTCGGCGGTGGAGTCGGCGGCGACGCCGGGTTCTTCGCGGTAGGCGGGGAAGGGGGCGGCGGGGGCGGCGGGGGCGGCG